>Ga0207683_10001660_pt1 | contig 19924 bp, 13 predicted proteins | sample KBSM73metaG_FD_184333 | JGI IMG/M metagenome (GOLD analysis project Ga0207683, IMG submission 184333) | Miscanthus rhizosphere microbial communities from Kellogg Biological Station, Michigan, USA - KBS M7-3 metaG (SPAdes) (version 2) | ecosystem: Host-associated > Plants > Roots > Rhizosphere >... | reverse complement strand
TCACGGAGACGATCCGCGTCATCCGCGACAGGTCGAGTGACAGGCCGCCATGGACCGCAAGCGCATTGCCTTCGACCGACGTGCCGGCGCCGAATGGAACGATCGGGATTCCAGCGGCGGCGCAGACCTTTACGATCCGCACGACCTCATCGGTCGACTCAGCGAAAGCCACCGCGTCGGGCGGCATGGGCGCAAAGTGCGTTTCGCTCCGCCCATGCTCCATGCGGACGGCTTCGCCGGTCTGGAGACGGTCCCCGATCAGCTCGCTGAGCTGCTCCGCGACCGCCTCCGGCAACGCCCCCGCGCCAACTGGTTGGTGCCCGCCCACCTCTAGAACCGGACGCGCGCCCGGACCCCGTACCGCCTGAGATCGCCGACGATTCCGAGGTCGGAAACGAGTGGGTTGACCTGTCCGTTCGGGAGGATCGGCGGGCCGAAGAAGTTCGCGAGCGTCTGCTTCTCGATGTAGGAATCGAAGTAGTGCGCGTTGAACAGATTATCGACGAAGCCGCCGAACTCGATCCCGCCGATACGATAAGTGATGGAGGCGTTCACGAGCGCATAGGTTTTCAGCACGGGCGCATTGGTCTCGCTCAGCGTCGCCGCAATGCGTGTGCTCTTGCCCGTCACCCCAGTACTGAAGGTAAGGTCGCCCTTGCCGACCGGCACGACGTAATCGCTGTTCGCGTTGAACGTCCAATCGGGCTGGAACGGGAGCCGGTTCGACGCGAGGGTCAGGCCGGTCACATCGGTGTAGGCGCTGGAATCCACGATGCGCGCGTGCGTGTAGCCGGCGCCGCCGCTTAGCGTCCATTGCGGGAGCGGCTTGTAATAGCCCTCCAGCTCGATGCCGTAGCTGTGAACGTCGCCAGTGTTGAGATCGACGGTCACCGCCTGGCCGTTGGAGCCGCGGACGAACTGGTTGAGGCCGATATAGTCCTTGTAGTCGTTGAAAAAGACTGCACCCGACATCGAAAACCGGCGATCGGCGGACGAATATTTCGTGCCGATTTCATAGGTCCAGGCGGAGTCTCCCTGGTATGTCCGGAAAGGCGCAGTCGGGCCGTTGAAGCCACCGCCGCGGAATCCCCGTGAAATCGACGCGTAGCTCATCAAATCGGGGTTCCAGTGCTTGGTGACACTGATCTTCGGAAGAAGGTTGGTCGACTTGATGTGAGCTTCGGGGACCGGCACGGTCAGCGGCTGGTCGGGAGCCGAGCCGATCGGGATCGCTCCTGGCAGGATGACGGCCGGCGAGAGCGCACCGGTTGCGACCCGCTTTTCATGATCGAGCCGGAGGCCGAGCGCGACTTCGAGGTCGGGTTGCGGTTTCCAGAACAAGGTGCCGAACGCCGCATAGGTATCGCCCTTCCGCTGGTCGAACGTGCTGCTGACCTGAGTGACCGGACCGATGACCGGAAGCGCCGCGAAGACGGTCGACGTGTTGTTCCCGCGAAGGTTCTCGTGGCTGTAGAACAAGCCGAACAGGCTCGAGAATTGGTCCGACCAGCGACTGTCGAAGCGGAGTTCGGTGGTGCCGGTCTTCAGCTTGTCGGTGCCCCGCTGGTGGATGAGGTCGACCGCGTTGAAGTCGGCGTCGAGATCCGGATTGCGGCCGTTGCGCTCATCATATGCGCCGACCAGGGTCACGTTGGTCGTATCGCCGATCGGGAACTGCAGCTTTCCGTTGAGGCCGCTGTACCGGTAATATTGATAGTTCTTCGCGTTGAGGAACAAGCTCCGCGAATAATCGGTGGGGCCGGTGACGTGCGCGTAGGGAATGCTGCCGCCCTTCACCCAGTCGGTGTAGCCGTTGATGGTCAGGACGACGTTGTCGACGGGCAGGATGCGCAGGGTCCCATTGACGGTGTCCATGTTCAGCAGGTTGGCATCGGTGCCGAGCAGCTCATTCTTGATGAAGCCGTCCTGCTGCCGGTGCGACGCGGCGAGGCGGAATTGCACGCGGTCCTTGACGATCGGACCGCTCACCGACCCGAACATGTTCCACGCATCGTCCGGCCCGGCGTAACTGCCGCCGCCGCGAACTTCGAAATTGTTGTTGGGCTGGCGCGTAACGACGTTGATCGCCCCGCCGAGCGTGTTCTTGCCGTAGACCGTGCCCTGCGGACCGCGCAGCACCTCGACCCGCTCCACGTCGACCAGCGGATTGTTCAGGTAGGACGTGTTCGGCTGGTAAACGCCGTCGATGAAGATGCCGACGCCAGGCTGAACGGTCTGGACCAGGGTCACACCGACGCCGCGGATCGCGACGAAGACGCGCCCGGCGCCGTCGCTGTTGACGTTGAGGCTGGGGGTGAGCTTGGCGACGTCCTTGATCGACACCAGCCCGCGCCGTTCGATCACCTCGCCGGAGATCGCCGTTGCAGCGACCGGAATGTCCTTCAGCCGCTCTTCACGCTTACGCGCGGTGACAACGATTTCCTGCTCCTGCGCGGCCGCCGGTGCGGCACCAGCCGGCGCGGGCGCCGCCTGCTCAGGCTGAGGCTGTTCGGTTGTGGTAGCGGGTTGCTCAGTGGCCGCGAGCGCAGGCGCCGCAATAACAAGAGCCGTCCCAGCCAGAAGCATGCCAGACAGTCGCATAATCACTCTCTCCCCTCGGTCCCGACAAGACCTTTCTGACAGGTCCGATAAAGGAAAGCCAACCTATCAGAAAGGTTGGGGTGTTTGCCGAACGGCTATTTCACTTTGCAGATCGTGCCATTCGTAGCGGAATGGGAGTTACCAGCAGCTGTAGCCGCCGTCGGCAAGAACGATGCTTCCGGTCATGAGACTCGATGCGTCCGAGGCGAGGAACAGCACGACCGACGCGACTTCCTCCGGCGTGCCGAGACGCGCCATCGGCGTGCCGTCGATCCAGCGGCGGTACATCTCGCTTTCCCTGTCGGCGAAGGCGTTGAGCGGCGTCGAGATATAGGTCGGAGCGACCGCATTCACGCGAACGCCTCGGCTGGCCCATTCGGCCGCGAGGGACTTGGTCAATTGGTGAACCGCCGCCTTCGACGCATTATAGTAGCTCTGCGGCTGCGGGCGGTTGACGATGAAGCCGCTCATCGAGCCGACGTTGACGATCGTTCCCCCGCCGGCCCGGAGCATGTGGCGACCGAAGGCGCGCGCGCACCAGAAGGTGCCGTTCAGATTGACGTCGAGGACGTTCAGCCAATGCTCGTCGGCGACATCCTCGGCGGCAGTCTCGCTGCGGGCAATGCCGGCATTGTTGACCAGAATGTCGATCCGGCCGTGACGCGCGGCGATCTTGTCGGCGACATTCGTGACCTGGTCAGAATCCGTGACGTCGAGCGGCTCCGCATCGATCGAATAGGCCTTGTCGCTCAGCATGCTCGTCGCGGCACCGAGCGCTGCATCGTTGAGGTCTCCGATAGTGACGGTCGCGCCAGCCTCGGCGAGCGCCTCCGCGACGGCAAGGCCGATGCCCTGCGCGCCGCCGGTCACGAACGCCACGCGACCATCCAGCCGAAAGCGATCAAGATAAGTCACGGCAGGAATTTCGCAGCGGGCATCGCCGGCTCGCTAATCGTGGCCTCGGCTGCGAGCTTGTGAACCTGGCGGGTCTCGCGATTGAATTCAGGCCAGGGAAGACGACCGTCGGTAGCGAAATCCACCCAGATCCTGTGCGTCCGATCGGCAAGCTCGCGTGGCGGATTTTCCCCGACCAGGCCGTTCGGCCCGGTCGCCAGATCAAGCGTTTTGAAAACGAACGGCAGCTCCATGCCATGCGACGCGCCGAGCTGCCCGGCACAGGCCGTCGAGTGCCAGTCGAACTCGTAAAAGTGCGTCCGCCCCTGATGCTCCTCCGCGAAACGCCGAGCCGGCCAGCGGAATACGAGATCGGTCATCGCTTCGGTGAAGACGAAGCCGGGCTTTCCTTCACCCCATCCATATGCGCGAAGCGCGAGCTTTGCTTCGGGATGCGATTTCTTCAGCAGCCATTTGAGCAGGAAACCCGGCGCCTTCGCGCGCACCTTGGTCGGGACGAAATAGAGATTCATCTCGGCGGCGTTCGTGCCGATCAGGACCTCGATGTCCTTGCCTGCGCCATTCTTGAGAGCCTCGAGCGGTTTTTCCGGAAGGACCTCGTCGCCCCACACCGGGATGAACCGGCTGATGCCGAACACAGGTTCGATCCCGGCCGCATCGCGAAGATCCATGCGCGCAAAGGGCTTGGAGACTTTCTCCATGGCCTTACAGGCCGCTTCGTTGGAAACGGTCCGGAACCCGTCCGCTGTCGGAGCGATCTTCAGGAGCTTGGCAAGCTTCCGGACCAGCCTCTCGGCAACGGGAATGTCGCGGACCATTCCGCCATGACCGCTTTCGATGATCGCGCGCTTGAACAGGCCCTTCGCGAGCGGCGACGTCACGAGGTCCGCAATTGCCATCGCGCCGGCGGACTCACCGAACACCGTGACATTATCCGGATCGCCGCCGAACGCCGCGACATTGTCCCGCACCCACTGCAGCGCGAACAGCATGTCTCGCAGGCCGAGGTTGGTCGGCACGCCGGGAATCGGGAGGAACCCCTCGATGCCAAGCCTGTAGTTGATCGCCACGCAGACGACGTCCGATTTGGCGAACTCGGTTCCGTCCTGGATCGCAGCGTCCTTGCTTCCCACGACGAAGCCGCCACCGTGAATCCACACCATGACGGGACGCTTTTCAGCGTCGGCCGGAGCCCAGACGTTCAGCGTCAGATAGTCGCCGCCTTCAAGTCCCCCGATCCCGACCAGCGGCACGACATCGATCTGCGGAAAATCACGAATCTTGTGCGGCGCGCACGGCCCCGGTCGCGTCGCATCGCGCACGCCTCCCCAGGGCTCGACGGGCCGGGGCGCCTTGAAGCGGCGCTCGCCCACCGGCGGTGCGGCGTAAGGGATTCCAAGGAAAGTGCAGATGCCGCCACTGCAGGCGCCGCGGACCTTGCCGGCAGGCAGCGTTCTGGTAGCGAGTGATTGAATTTCGTCGCGACTGCTCATTCACGCGCATCTAATCGTTCAACCGACGCCGCCACAGTGCGATCGCTTTGCAAAATGCAACAATCATTGTGCCGGTCGACTGTCGGTCGCCCAATTGGAATCGCGCCGCGCGCTTGTTCTTCAATGGGCACATTGGCTCGTTTTGTAGAAAATGGTGTACGCTTTCTGATATATCGACCGAGTCTGCAGGGTAGCTCGGCCCCATTTGATGTGGGGGGTGTGATTGGGAGCGGCCGTTCGCTGGAAGGTGAGCCTGTGCGCTGTCGCGCTCACGACCGGCTCACGGGCGCTTGCGGATTCGCAGGATCACGTCGAGCAGCCCTCAGCCACGACGACTAGCGACGCGCCATCGAAAGGCCGCACCGTCATCGCTCGCCCCGCGGGAAACGGCAGCTCAGAGCCATATATCCTGATCACCGGGTCACGCATCCCGCGCCCCGATCTGACCGCAGTGAGCCCAGTCGCGATCGTCGGCGGTCAGGAATTCCGGATCCAGGGCGCGACTAATGCGGAGGAAGTGCTCAATCGCCTTCCTCAGGTCAATCCGTCAGAGGGCGAGTTCGTTTCGGCTGGCGCGACAGGCCTCGCAACCGTGGATCTTCGCGGTCTTGGCGCTGTCAGGACCCTCGTTCTGGTGAATGGCCGGCGACTCATGCCAGGCGATCCGCGCTTTCCAATCCCTGACATCAACAACGTGCCAACGTCGCTCATCCAGCGCGTCGACGTGCTGACTGGCGGCGCCGCCGCGGTCTATGGCTCCGACGCCGTCGCTGGTGTCGTAAATTTCATCCTCGACACGAACATCGATGGGTTCAGAGTCGACGGCCAGCTCAGCGGTTATCAGCATGAAAACCGCAATAGCTTCGTCCAATCACTGCTCGACCAGCGGCAAATTCCGTACCCGAAAGGCAATGTCTTCGACGGCAGGCGCGACAACCTATCGATCGCGTTCGGGCATGGCTTCTGGGACAATCGCGCCCACCTCACCCTTTACGCCGGTTATCGCCGAATTGCCGGACTCACGCAGGATCGGCGCGACTACAGCGCATGTTCCATCACCGCCAAGATCGTTCGCCAGGCTCCGACCTCTACCCTCGAATGCGGTGGCGCGACCCTGGCCTATCCCGGAAACTTTTTCGACAATCTCGGCAATAGCTACCAGGTCACCCCCGATCGGACGTTCGTGCTCGGGTTGGGTCGCTTCAACATCACGCCCTGGAATTTCTACCAGCGGCCGGACGAGCGTTACACCGCTGGCGGCTTCGCAGGATTCGATCTTTCGAGCGCGATCAGACCTTACGCCGAGGTCATGGCGATGAACGATAGATCACTGGCACAGACCAGCCCGTCGGGCGATGCCACGAACACACAGACGATCAACTGCGATAATCCGCTTCTGTCCGAGCAGCAGCGCTCGCTGATTTGCCGGGTCGGCAATTTCGTCGGTCAGCTCCCGGTATTCGATAGCGCCGGCGATCTCATCCAAATCCTCGGGGCACCGACGCCTTTCGTCGATCCGGTGACAGGCGCGACCTATTCGCGCGGCTGGCTCCTGGTCGCCCGCCGCAGTGTCGAGAGCGGCGCGATACAGGACGATTTGCGGCACAGAAGTATTCGGCTTGTCGCCGGCCTCAAGGGCGACCTTGGGCGCGGAGTCACCTACGATGCAAGCTACCTTTATGGCCATGTCAAACTCGACGAGCGCTTACTCAACATCCTGTCTGTCTCGCGGTTAGGCAAGGCACTCGACATCGTCACCGACCCGTCGACGGGTCAGCCCATTTGCCGTTCGGTGCTGATTGCACGCCAGCTTGGCACTTCCGCGCCAGGTGCCGATTCCGATTGCGTCCCGTGGGACATATTCGCGCCCGGCCAAGTATCGCCCCAATCCGTCGCCTATCTCACCATTCCCTTGTCCTCGAGCGGGTCGTTCGAGCAGCGCATTGCGAACGCGAATGCCACGATCGAGCTCGACCGCTGGGGAATTCGAAGTCCCTGGTCCGACGAAGGTCCGGCGATCAACGTCGGCGCCGAGCATCGGCGTGATTCCGTAGATTTTGCTCCCGACGCGGCTTCACAGAGCGGAGACATCGCGGGCTTCACTCCGCAAATATTTCCCATCCGGGGTTCCGTCAGTACCAGCGAGATCTTTGCCGAGGCCAGGATTCCGCTGGTCGCCGACAGGTTGGTCCGAAGGTTGGCGTTCGAAGGCGGCATCCGAAAATCCTGGTATCGGAATGGCGAGAGCAAATTTTCGACCGACGCCTACAAGATCGCGATCGACATGACGGTGGTCACGGGATTGCGGTTCCGCGCCAGCCGGCAACGCGCCAATCGCGTCCCGAGCGTCCAGGAGCTCTTCACGCCCGCTCAGGCGAGTTCGTTCGATCGCGATCCGTGCGCCGGCGTCAGTCCCGATGCTTCCGAGACACAGTGTGCGCTAACTGGGGTTACGCCCGGACAATATGGCCACATCCTCGCGTCACCGGCCGCGCTTCTGGCCTACAATTCGATCGTTGGCGGCAACATCGACCTGCAACCAGAAATCTCGACCACTCGGACCGCCGGCATGGTGCTCGAGCCGCAGGCCTTGAGAGGCTTCAACGCAACTCTCGACTGGTGGGATATCAGGCTTAACTACGCCATCGCTCAAATCGGCGCCCAGACGATCATCAATAACTGCATTGCAACCGGAGGCCCCGATTTCTGCGGCCGCGTTCACCGCGACCCGAATGGATCGCTATGGCTCGGCAATGGGCATGTCGACGATCGCCAGGCCAATATCGGCGCCCTGCACGTAGGCGGCATCGATGTGGGAGCGAACTATTCTGCTCGCCTCGGCGAGATGGGCTCGGCGAACCTCGAATTTCGCGGCAGCTACGTCCTCAAGTGGATTGTCGACAAGGGCGGACTCTCAACAGCGTATGATTGCGTTGGCCTGTTCGGAGATCCGTGTGGCATTCAACCCCGATGGCGACACACGGTACGAGTGACATGGGATACGGCGCGGCGCGTTTCTCTGTCGATTGGCTGGCGGCACACGAGCGGCCTGAAACTTGCCGCACTCGATCCGAAGTTCAAGCTGATGAATGAGGTTAGTCCGGCAGGCACCAAGCTGCCGGGACAGGACTATTTCGACCTTTCAACATTGCTCAAGCTCAGCAAGCAGATCGAGCTCCGCGTCGGCGTGAACAACGTCTTCGACCGCGAGCCGCCATTGATCGTTCGGAACACGGCCGCCGGCGGCGGGCCGGTTAACGGCAACACTTATCCTGAATGGTACGATTCACTCGGCCGCTATGTTTTCGCCAGCTTGGCCCTGAGTTTCAAACCCTAGGTTTTCAGTGCGGCCCGGAGCTCAGCGCTGCACTCGCTTCGCGTCGCCGGATCGGTGCAGAAGTCGGGCATCTTACCCGTCTCACGCCAATATGAGATCAGGCCCATGCGATCGACGATGCGCAAAAAGCCCGGATCCTGACGCATGTTTCGGGTCACCGGCGCGAACAGAAACTTCGGGTCCAGTTCTTGATGATCGAGCGCCAAATTTGTCACCTCGATCGCCTGTCTGGTCTCCCCAAGTCCAGCCAACATCATGATTTCAGTTTCGCGCGCTATCGCGCCGTGCTCGGCTGCCGCCCGAATGTCGCGGACCGCTGCCGCCGTGACCGGTCTGGAGGGCGTCGACCTGGCTTGGATGAAGGTTCGCCAAATTGCGTTTTCGTCTTGATCCGAGGACGCTTCCGCATCGAGGAGGTCGATGGTGGCGAGCGCGTCAGACGGCTGTCCGAAGAAGCCCGCGATATAACGACGAGCGTTTCGTACGAATGAGTAGTTCGGCCAACGCTGGACCGCCTTTTGGAGCGCGTCCCTCGCGGCGGGCAAGTTCCCCAGATTCGCATAGACCAAAGCGAGCCTCGTCATCTTTGCAGGCGACCACTGATCCTTGGCCTGGGCGATCAACTGGAATGACAATCCCTCACGCACACGTCCGACGCTCCCCAGCAAATTGCCTTCATATTGATACAATGCGCCGAGCGGCTCCTTTGGATGCCTTGCGAACTTGATGCCGCGCAGCAAAATCACTTCGCCGGCACGGTAATTGTAGGATCGACGGCTAAACTCGAGCCCAGAAAGAACGGCGTACGCGCCGGCATCCTGCGGATCCAGTTTGAGCGTCAGGTCTGCCTCCCGCCGCGCTGCGTCGGCCATTGCCTTGGCGCGATCGGGTACATCGATATCCAGTGCGGCCTCCAGGTAAGCGGCAGCGAGGACCGAATGACCAAAGGCGAAGTCGGGGTGGCGCGTGACGACCCCCTGCGCGTGGTCAATCAACTGAGCCCAGTCACCGCCACGACTATCGCGGATCATGTCGGTCGTCTGGAGCAAGGCCGACAACGCTGAATCGTCGATCAACGGCGGATTCGCATTGCGGGCGAAATTGATCATGTTGACGACGTCCGCGACGCGCGCAGCAACCTCCAGGGGCAGGTCGGACGTTTCCCGACTGTTTCTCTTGAATTCCGTCGACCACAAAGCCGCACGGGTTGCGCCATCCTCGAGCCGGAGGTCGACGACCATATTGTGCCCGTCGTCACGCAAGATCCCGGTTACGATCAGCCCCGGCTTCCGGTTCACCGGCTTCGGATAGTCTTTGCTGACCTGTTGACCGACCAGCACGGCGTCGATCTGGCTGTCACCAAGCGCGTCGACCACTTCGTTGGGAATTCTTCGTGCCAGCGCACGAACGTCGCCGGAATTGCTCAACGTCTCGAACGGCTGGACCACGACGCGATTGCGAGCCCCGGGCGAGCTTCCGCCGTGGAGCGTCCAAAGGGCTGCGCCTGCAAGGGCCACGATCAGCAGCGCAGCCGCAGCCCACCACACGCGTGCGCGATTGCGGCCCGGCGGCGCGCGGCCTGCTGCCGGCTCGTGCTCGACAAATCTCGGGGATGTAAGGCGATATCCGACGCCGGGAATGGTCTCGATCGCGAATGGCGGTTCCGTGTAGCCCGCTGCGATCTTGCGCAGCTTGCTGATGCAACGGACGATGGCGTCATCGGACACAGAAAGCCCGCGCCAGCAGCGGATCACGAGGTCGTGTTGCGAAACGACCGAGCCCCGCGCTTGAGCAAGCGCGACAAGAACCTGCATCACTCGCCGCTGCAAAGTCTGCGTGGCACCGCCCTGTTCGACTTCGCACCGGGCGGGACGCACGCTGAGCGATCCGAGGTCGAAATCCGCCTCTCGCGCCAGATCGATGTTCTGAGCCCAGGAGCCGTCAGGCGTCGACTCGTTCATACGCCCCCTTAACCCAGCATTCCCCGCCCCTTCGTCATAGCATGTGGAGCCGTAGCGCAGAACAGCCGGAGCAAATCGCTGCCAGGTAGAACAGAGCTCAGCTGAGGTCGGGAAGAGATCGGTCGGGATCGGGAAGAGATCGGGCCAGGAAATTCAATGGCTTCGGTAAGATCGGGACCAATCCTCGAGGGATAGTTCCAAGAGATCGCCCCTCGTCACGCAGGAGGGCACGCCATGATCTGCCATCTTTGGAGACCCGTTGAACGCATTCCCTTCAGGCGCACGTTGGGACTGCCATTATACCTCACTCTTTCAGCATGCGGCGGTGGCGGAGGAAACTCCTTCGTCGCGAACATTCCGGCTCCGCCGATCGCATCGACCACGACGACTACATCCACCGGAACTCTCCCGACCGGCACGGTGGCCGTATCGCCAACCACCACCGTACCTCCCGCATCGGGCAGCGAGATAGTCGTACAGGAAAGCTGGCTCGACTCGCCGGTAACGCGAGCGGGAACGAGCGCTCTGATCGGCAGGCTGACCGTGGACCCCGGCACCGGCCATGATGCCGACTGGACTGCCCGCCCGGCCGCCGTCGATGAGTTCACCATGACTGTCGCCAATGCGGCGAGTGGTGGATTTAGCTACAAGCTCAACGCCCCGACGGGCCTGCTACCCGGCGGCCTCGCGTCGCTGGAAGTGCATAGTCCAAGTGTCTCCTGGGACATCAACTCGCCGCCGTTCGACTCCTATCGATATTTGAATCCCTACGGCGACTATGTCCAGATTCTTGGACAGAGGCTGATCGCCTCGACGGAAACGGCGAACGGCACCAGGACTCCATTCCTCACCAATGACTTCACGCGGGGAACCGCCGGTTCGGGACCGTTAACCGGGGCCAACACCCAACTGCAGGCCACGCTTACTTACGACATTGGCTATTCCTATGTTTCGATGGGCGAGTGGTCGTGGCCGGTTCTCCTCAACGGCAATCCAACGAACGCGACAAACTTCGGCCAGTTGCTGTTCGCCACTGGTGACCGGACACCGGGCGCCGGGATACCCACCTCCGGCACAGCCACCTATGATGCCCGCACGCTAGTCATGCTCTCGAGTAGCGGGACGCCGGGAGTCCCATTCACGCTGACTGCCGACTTCGGGCTGCGATCGATTGCGACGAGGATCGATCAGGATTTCATGAATTTCGGGTCGAGCAGCGACCCCGATCCGATTCAGGGAATCCATGTCGGCGGAAGCGCGCCGTTCAGTAGCGACGGCAGCTTCAACATACCCCTCACCGGCACGGTCAATTACAGCTACCAGAACCAGCTGACGCCCCCGCCGAGCCAAGCGGCAACGGGGGCCATGAACGGCGCCTTCTTCGGCCCGCACGCGGAGCAGGTTGGTGGAACCTTCTCGCTGCAGCGATCAGGGATCGACCAGCTGCCACTCTACCAGGACGCCTTCGTCGGCCAGCAGCGGCGGCCCTGACGCGCATTAGTGGGCTTCCACCATCACTGCTTCGGAAAGGAACAGCGGCTATGTCCTCCAGGTCTGATCTTCGGCGCACGAGTTGGTTTGTCCTGCCGCTCTGCGGCCTGATGTCTGCCTGTGGGGGTAGTAGCGGGAGCTCCTTCATTGCGAACATTCCGCCGCCTCCCGCGACGCCGGCACCAACCACGACGCCAACGCCGACCTCTCCAGCGCCGACACCGATACCGGCTCCAACAGCCGGTGCGGTCCCGGCCACCAGCTTGGGAACTCACGACCTACTAGGCATACTTCGCTGGGATACGACGGCGCCAGCTGCTCCAGGCGCGTTCACGATGACGATAACCAGGCCATCGTCCGGCGATACTTATGCTTACAAAATGACGGCGCCGCTGGGGTTTCTGCCGGGCACTCTCACCTCAATCGACTATGGCCCGTCGGCCGATTGGCTGCGCGATGCCAACGGCCACATACGCGTCGGCTTGGGCAAGGTTCTGCCGTACCAGACCGACCAGAACATCAACAGCGGCCTCGCCCTGGACGCGGGCTACTCCTACGTCTCGATGGGCGAGTGGCAATGGTATTTGGTCCATCTCGACGGTGGCACGGCGGCCCCGGGCGGCGACCTCTTCTTCGTGACTGGCGACCGCACCCCCGAAAGCGGCATCCCCGCATCTGGTACGGCAACCTATGACGCACGAACATTCGCTTTGCTGTCCCGCGACCTCACAAGTGGGATCCCTTTCACGCTCACCGCCGATTTTGGCGGCCGCACCATCTCAACGCGGATCGACCAGGATTATCGTTACAATCCAAATGGTGACCTTCTAGACGAGCCGGCGCCGGGAATTCATGTCGGCGGCAGCGCTCCGTTCAGTAATAGCGGTAGCTTCGCCCTGCCGCTGACCGGCACCGCGAGCTACGGTTACAACCAGCCGGAAGCGCCTGCGGGTAGCCCGGTGACCGGGTCTATGGCCGGGGCATTCTTCGGTCCCCATGCGGAACAGGTCGGCGGCGTGTTAATGCTGCAAAGTTCGGGCGGGGTTCAGGTGTTGCGGGATGCCTTCGTCGGCCAGCAGCACCATTGATGATGCGGTCGGACAATGTTGCGGTCATCACGCATTTGTCTCCTGCTTGGGTTGTGGTTCGGGATGAGCCAGGCTTCTTCGCCAGCAGAGGCGCAGCGCGTGAGCGGATTCGACCCCGCCGTCGAAGAATCGTTCATGGCAGGAATGAGGAGCTACGAAGCCAGGGATTATCGGCGGGCTGAGGATGCATTCCGCCGGATCCTCGATCGCGATCCAAGCCTGTTGCGTGTTCGGCTGGAGCTGGCCCGAACCTTGTACATGCAGAAAAAGGACGCGGAGGCGGACTATCATTTCGGCCTGGCCGCGGCGAAGCACCCGGCACCTCAGGTGCTGCACAACATCCTTCGCTTTCGGGAGGCGATCCGGGCTCGGCGCGCGTGGCGTTTCAACTTCGACTTCGGATTGGCGCCCGACAGCAACATCAACTCTGCGACCGACAAGCAATCGGTGGACATCTATGGATTGCCTTTCCAGCTCGACCCAAGTGCACGAGCCAAATCGGGCACAGGCGTATTTGCCGGCGGCGATGCTTCGGTTCGTTTTAATCGGTCCGGGAATATCCCGATCTATCTGGGCGGCTACGGGCGATGGACCCGCTACAAGGATCATCGCTTCGACGATGCCTATGCCGGCGCCGAGGCAGGCCCCGAGTTCGGGGTCGCAGGAGGTTATTTGCGCGCAACCGCTACGGGGCTGGCGCGCTGGTACGGTCACCGGCTGCTGGTCTCCAGTTTTGGCGGCCACCTCGATTTCGAGAAGCTGGTCGGCGATAAATGGACGTTTGGCGCAAGCGCCTTGGTTCGCCACAACGATTATGCGCGGCGAAACGACATCGACGGCTGGGACGCGGAGGTGCGGGCTTCAGCTGCCAAGCCGCTCGGTCCCACGACCCTCGGTTTTGCCTACGTGGGGATCGAACGCAACCGGGCAAACGATCCGGGCCAGGCCTTCTGGCGAGAGTCGCTGGGCATTGGGATCATCAAGGAGATCGGCTGGGGATTGCGACCGCAACTCCGGCTGGATCTTGCCCGTCACGTGGCGGACGGCCCGCTGGCGCCTTTCAACAAGCAACGCCGCGACCGCCTGATCGAAGGATCTTTCAGCATCTACAAGCGCGACTGGAATGTGGGGGGCCTTGCTCCTTCGTTGAGCCTTACCGTCACGCGAAACAATTCGACGCTGTCACTATATCGGGAGCATCGGGTTCGCGGCGAAATCCGGCTGACAAAGGCATTCTGATCTCGGAAGCATTGCGGTGCGGTCGCAACGTCCGACACCGGAACAAGCCCTAAAGCTCCTCGAGTAGATCGCTCAGCCGCCTCGACAGAGACGCCAGCGTGTAGGGCTTCTGCAAGACCGGACGCGCCTTGTGGTGATCCGGGAGCGAGCCTTGCTCGCCGTATCCCGTTGCGAAGATGTAAGGAATGCCCAGCTCGGCAAGGCGGTTGGCGATGGGAACGCTGTCGTGGTCGCCAAGGTTGATGTCGAGAATCGCAATGTCGGGCCGGTTGCCGTCGATCGCTGCGATCGCTCCGACCGCACTCGACTCCGTCGTGACTGAGCCAGCTCCCAATCGGTCAAGCAGGTCCTCCGCGTCGAGCGCGATGATCAGGCTGTCCTCGACCAGAAGCACATCCATCCCGCGCAGCAGGTTGGCAACGTGTCGCTGCTCGACATGCGGAACGCCGGGCAGCTGAATTTTCCGTCCGACCGTATCAGATGCCTGGACGACGTGCTTGGCCGGAATCAGGAAGTCCGCGCGCACGCCCTCGGGCGCATAGTCTACCTTGGCCTTTCCGCCGAGATCGTAGGGAACGCTGTGCTCGATGATCGTCGTGCCGAAGCCCTTGCGATTTGGCGGCCAGACCTCGGGCCCGTCAAATTCCCGCCAGCAAAAATCGAGGTCGCCATTCTCGCGAACCGACCATTCCGCGATCGCTTCCCCGCTAGCAACCGACAGGCTGCCATATTTGACCGAGTTGGTGACCAGTTCATGGACCACCAGTGCGAGCGTCGAATAGGCCTGCGGGTTGAGGAGGACGGCTGGCCCCTTGAGGATCAGCCGGTCCTTCAGCGTGGTCAGGAAAGCGGCCGCCTCCGCTTCGAGCAGACTTCGTACCGGAGCTGGCCCCCAATGGTCGTCCGTAATCTGGTTGTGGGCGCGAGCAAGCGCGTGGACGCGCCCATCGATGACCGCGACGAAGTCCTCGATCGTCGTACCATCGGCCGGTTTCGATTGGCGGATCAATCCGCGGATCAGGGACAGGATATTCCGCACCCGGTGGTTGAGCTCGGCGATCAGCATTTCCTGCCTGCTCGTCGCCTCCCGTCGCTCGGCATTGGCTTCGTCGGAAAGCCGGAGCACCACCTCGATCAGGGTCGCGCGCAAGGTCTCCGCCACCCGCAATTCCGACTGGGTGAACGGTAGCGAACGGCCAACAACCGTTTCCTTCCACTCCTCAAAGCTCTGGCGGGGTGTGAGGCGCGGTCCGTTCGGACCGAATTCGACTGGCTTATGCGGATCGCCGGCCCAGCGGACGGAGCGAACGATCTCCGAGCGGAAAAGCACGACATAGTCGCGGGGCATGCGTGAGATGGGGATGGCCAGCAGGCCGGCGACCGGAGACGAATGTTCCGCCATCGCCGGCACCAGGGTGCCGATCTGGTCGGTAGCGAAAGCGCGGCCCGCGGCGGTCGTATTCAGGGCCTGGATGATCCGCGCGAACTGACCGGTGGTCGGAGTGGTCCCGCTGAACGCGTAATTGCCGTTTATCCAAACGCCGACGCCATCCGCGGGGATGGCGCTGGTGAGGATCGACGACAGCCAATCGGGATCGTTGAGAAGGGTTTCATCGGACGCGACTGCGCCCAGCAGCTGATCGGAAATGTCGCGAGCGCGCCGCTCATATTCGACGACCTGCGTGCGTTCTCGAGATTCAATCCGCATGGCGAACATCTGGGCGAACAGCTCGGCGACCGAGCGCCGCTCAAAGCTCGGACAGCGCGGCGAGTAATGGTGGCAGGCGACCAGCCCCCATAGCTTGCCGTCGACCACGATCGAGATCGACATCGACGCGCGCACGCCCATGTTGCGCAGATATTCGATGTGAATCCGCGATACCGATCGGAGAACCGAAAGCGACAGGTCGACCGGCTTCCCATATTCATCTGTCTGCGGCTCGATCGGCACGGGCTCCGCATCGATGTCGGTGATCACGCGCAAGAGACTGCGAAGATAAAGCTCGCGGGCTTGCTTCGGGATGTCGGTCGCCGGGTAATGGAGCCCCAGGAAACTGCCGATCCCGCTCTTGGCGCTTTCGGCCACGACTTCGCCCGAACCGTCAGCGGAAAAGCGATAGACCATCACGCGGTCGAATCCGGTCAGCGCGCGCACCTGTCGGGCGCCTTCGTTGAAGAAGGTCGGCATGTCCGAAGCCTGCTCGAGCCGGCTGACCATGCCGCGGACTGTGCCCGTCGCGTCGCCATAATCATGTTCGGTACTCGGTTCGCCTTCGATGATGATCCGAGAGCCCGACATATGCAGGGCGATGTCGAAGCTGCCTCCCCTGTCCTGCAGCACCATCCGGAAGACGCGCTCCATCGCGTCTCTGCCGCGAAGAAGCGCCAGGCGGTTACGAAGAGCGTGGATCGCCTGCTTGCTCAGGATATCGGCCGCCGACCGACCGATGAGGTCATGACGGTCGACGTCCAGGAACTCGCCGATATTCGCGGAGACGTTGGAGATCTGCCAGTCCGCGGTCAGCACGAGCATGAAGCCGATGGGCTGGATCGCACCGAGCTGATGGATCGGCTCGCGATCGCAATTGGTCAGATCGACTTCAGAGACAATTGTTTCCGCGCCGCTCATCAAATGCCGCCCTCATGCGCCACCTGGAGGAACCATGCGAAGCTCCGCCGGGCGGCGTGCTTGGCTTCCGTCAAAAGGGCGTCCGAATGAATATTCTGTTCGATCGCTGCGAGTAGCTGAGGCCAAGGCCCCAGCGACCCGTCATCGCCAAGGAAGCTTGCAGGCAGCCCCTCGGCAACCTGCCGGCGCAGCACGCGCCCTCCAAGCCGCGAGCCTTCCAGCACATAAGCGGTTCCGAGTAGCTCCGCGGTCCCCGCGATTATCGGAGGCTGAGCGGGCGGCGGCATTGGATTTCCGAGTGTCTCCAGGTCGTCCCGGATGGCCGTGCCCCGGTGGGATTCGGTCCAGCCTTCCACAAAGTCTCCCAGACCCGCGCAAGCAAGCGCCCCTTCGACAGCCGGCACCGTTCGAGCCTGGAACTCGAGAAAGCGGCGATAATCCTCGACCCTGCCCAGATCGAGGCGGGACAGCCTGTCGTCGAGCTCGCGATGGATGTCATCTGTCGCGGCTTTGAGCGCGAATCTCATTGTCATGTACGGGCTCACAATGTGCTCGTAACGGATGTGTTCCGGTTTATCGGCCATTGATTGCGGACAGGGGTTGATCAGCGGCTCGCGGCCGGACTGTCGGGAAAGCCCCAGGCTCGAACCTTTCGGTTGCGTTCCCACAACTCCATCTGACCACCCTCGATCCAGCTCCGCTCCGCCATCGCAATCGCGCTCTCGTCGTCCGGCGCTCTTAATTCCCTGGGCCAGAGAATGCGGCCAGCCTCGAAGACGTACAATCGGTACTCCCGCATTCCCCAATCCGACCAAGACGCCTCAACAAATGTCTTGGCGGCGTAACGACCGGCATTTTCCCCGTCTGCCCACTTATGCACATTGATATGTGAACTTGTGCACTTGTGCGGCTGAACCAATCATGCTCTCCTCGGTCTTTCTGGGGGGCAGTCCATGTTTGGTCGACTCGAAGAAGACGCGGCCGCGGAATCGGGAAACAATCTCCTGAGGGCGCTTCGGCCCACGGACGCCGCAATCCTGAATCCTTATCTCGAACCGTGGATCGGCTCACGCGGACAGATCATCTATGAGCCCGGCGATCCCGTCCGCTCCGTGTATTTTCCGTGCGGACCGAGCCTCATTTCCTATCTGGTCGTGCTGCAAAACGGCACCGCCGTCGAAACCGCGCTGATCGGTCGCGAAGGGGCTGTCGGCGGCGTCGTCAGCAGGGGTCGACTGCCGGCATTCGCGAGAGCCGAAGTGCAGTTTCCGGGGCCGTTCATGCGGATGCGGATCGCCGACCTCGAGGAGGCGAAGAAGCAATCTGCCACGCTCGGCAATCTCTTTGCCCGCTACGCGGATTGCATGGCGGCCCAGATTTTCCAGGCGGGCGCCTGCAATGCTGCCCATTCGATCGAACAGCGCACCGCCAAATGGCTGGTGTCGGCGGTGGAGCGCACCGGCGGTCCCGATATTCCGCTGACGCAGGACCAGCTCGCCGTCATGTTGGCCGTTGGCCGAAGCTACATCAGCCGCGTGCTCCGCGCATTCAAGCAGCGCGGGATTCTCGAGACTCGTCGAGGTTCGCTTTATATCCGCGATATCGATGAGCTGCGTGGCCTCGCATGCGAATGCAACGACAGCGTCCGGGCCCATTTCGACGAGGTGCTAGCCGGCGTCTATCCGACCGAGGACGAGCTGATCGCTGCGTGACCGACCGCCGTGAGGCGATCCTGCGGCACAGCAGATTATGCCGAATAAGTCGTTTGCCCGCCGGTCACCGTGCGCACGATCTGGATGTCCTTGATCTTGTCGTGCGCAATGCTTCTCGGATCATCGGTTAGCACGACGTAATCGGCGAGCTTGCCGGGCGCGATCGACCCTTTGAGATGTTCCTCGTGCGAATTGTACGCGCCGTTCCACGTATAAACGCGAAGCGCATCGTCGACGCTGATCCGCTGATTCGCGCCCCAGGTCTCACCGTTCCAGCCCGTGCGCGTAACCATGCCCTGGATGCCCATCAGCGGCGCGAACGGCCCTGGCGGGAAATCGCAACCGCCGGCCACCTTGATGCCCGCATCGAGGTAGGATCGATACGGCATCATATGCTCCATCAGCGCCTCACCGTAGAATTTGAACTTGTCGGGATTGTAATAGGCGTAGCTCGTGAAGCAGGCGGGCACCGCGTCCAATGCCTTCATTCGTGCGATGATCGCCGGGTAAGCCAGAGTCGCGTGCGTGAGCTTGGGTCGGACGGCACGCCTCGGGAACAGCCGCTGCGCGCGCTCCAGTGACGTCAGATACATGTCCATCGCTACGTCGCCATTGACGTGACAATTGGGCTGGATGCCGGCGCGCCACATCCGCTCGACCCAGGCGTCGAGATCCGCCTGCTTCGTGGTGACGTTGCCATGATAGTCGCGTCGGTTGGGGTAGCCGGCACGGATCGACATCGTTCGTTCGGAGAAGGATCCGTCGACCGTATGCTCGGACGTCGCTCCGAGCCGGATCCATTCATCCCCAAAACCGGTGCGCCAGCCGTTTGCCACCATCGCATCGATCATCGGCTGCTCGGGTTCGTAGCTCACGCGATGCTTCAAATCACCATCTTGCCGGACCTGCATCAGCGCCGAGAAATCGCCCCCCTCGTGGTGAACGGTGGTCAGCCCGAATCGCGCGAACTGTTTGGAGATATGAGCAAGGCCCGCCTTGGCCCGCCGAAACTGTTCCGCCTCGCTATACTTCGGGAACTTGCCCGCCTTCCACAGCACATCCTGTGCATTGTCGGTGATCCGTCCGTTGAGCTCGCCACTCGCGTCGTGATCGAAGGTGCCGCCGAACGGCTGCGGCGTGTCCTTGGTCACGCCAGCAAGCTCGAACGCCTTGCTATTGACGAAGACGGTGTGGCCGCCGCGATGCGTGACCGCGACTGGATGGACAGTCGAAACCCGGTCGAGATCGGCGCGCGTCAGGGGACGTCCATCCTTTACCTTGGTGTCATCATAGAACATGCCCTGGACCCACTCGCCGGGCGGGGTCTTGGCGGCGCGCTCCTTCAGCTTGCTGACGATCGAATCGATGGTGACGAACTCGACCTCATAAGGGTTGCCGACGAGGACGTCGTAAAGCAGCGATTCTCCGACCGGCTGGAGATGACAGTCGATGAATCCC
>Ga0207683_10001658_pt1 | contig 19925 bp, 16 predicted proteins | sample KBSM73metaG_FD_184333 | JGI IMG/M metagenome (GOLD analysis project Ga0207683, IMG submission 184333) | Miscanthus rhizosphere microbial communities from Kellogg Biological Station, Michigan, USA - KBS M7-3 metaG (SPAdes) (version 2) | ecosystem: Host-associated > Plants > Roots > Rhizosphere >... | reverse complement strand
CTTGGCAGGATGGCTAAGCCGCTGCACGCGGGCCTCGCCGCCCGCGGAGGAATGGCCGCGGCCATGCTCGCCCGCGACGGATTTGTGGGTGCGCCCGATCTTATCGAAGACCCGCACGGTTATGCGCATGCGTTCTCCGGCGGCAAGCCGGGCGATTACGATGCGCTCGCGAAAAAAATCGGCAAGCCGCTCGAGATACTCGATCCAGGACTCGCGTTCAAAATTTTTCCGTCGAACTTTCATACGCAGGCCGGCGTGGTCGCAGTTCTGCAGATGATGCGTGAAGACGGTGTCAAGGCAGACGATGTAGAGACGGTGCGCTGCCTCACCAACCATATGACGCAGCACTCGTTGTGGAACAGTGACCCACAGACCGGTCTTGAAGGGAAGCTGAGTCTTCACTACTGCGTCGCTGCAGCGCTCGTCGACGGCCAGTTGGAGGTCGAGCAGTTCTATGAAAACAGGGCGCAGGACCCGAAGATTCGCGCGCTGATCAAGCGCGTCAGCATCGAACCACATCCCGCGATGGCGAACCTTGATTTCACCAAGGGCAAGGATTTCCTCGGCATGGAAGTTGTGATCAAGCTGAAGAACGGGAAGTCGGTGTCGCGGCACATCACGTCAGGCTTCTCAGTTCCAGCGGTCGACGGCGATCAGGTGCATGCGGACCTTATCGAGAAGTTCGTGCGCAACGCGAAACGCGTGCTCGCCGAATCGCATATCGACGATTGTCTGGCACGAATCAAGCAGCTCGAGTCCAGCCCGACGCTCAAGGATTTTCAGGAACCGCTGCGGCATCAGAAGTAGTCGCGCATGACGACTTCCAGAAATGCGGCCGAACGATGTGCAGCGGCGCTATGCGTGCTCGGACTGGGTTGCACAATCTCAGACGCCTGCGCGCAGAGTTATCCGACGAAGCCGATTCGCATGATCGTGACGTTTCCTGCCGGCAGTGGCGCCGATATCGTCGCACGCACGATCGGCCAGAAGATGGCGGAGTCGCTCGCGCAGCAGATTGTGATCGACAATCGTGCGGGTGCCGGCGGAATCATCGGGTCGGATCTCGCGGCCAAGGCAGCGCCGGACGGTTACACGATCGTCATGGTCTCGTCGGCGCACACCATCAACGCGAGCATGTACAGCAAGCTGCCGTATGACCCGGCACGTGATTTCGCGCCGATCACCATGCTCGCATCAACGCCGTATCTGCTTGTCGCGCATCCATCGCTGCCGGTTAGAAACGTCGCTGAGTTAATCGCGCTTGCTAAAAGCAAACCGGGACAGATCAACTATGCGTCCGGCGGCATCGGCGTCGGTTCGCATCTCGCCGGTGAGCTTTTTAAAACGATGGCCGGCGTCGATATCGTCAACGTTCCTTATAAGGGCGCGCCGCAGGCAACCGCCGATGTGGTCGGCGGCCAGGTGCAGTTGTCGCTCAGCACCATGCCGACCGCTCTGCCGCTGGTGCGCGCTGGAAAGTTGCGTGCAATCGCAGTAACCAGCCTTAACCGCGTGCCCGCGACGCCGGAGGTGCCGTCTGTCGCGGAAACGGTGCCCGGCTTCGATGTGCGCACATGGCAGGGACTGCTCGCGCCGCTCCGCACGCCGCCGTCCATTATCGCGAAACTGCGCGACCACGCGATTAAAGCGCTGAATGCGAATGAAGTCACTGAACGCCTTTCGGCGCAGGGTTATCAGACCGTCGGTAACACGCCCGACGAATTTTCACAGATCATCAAAGCGGAAATCGCACGCTGGATATCGGTGGTAAAGACCGCGGGCATCAAGCCGATCGAGGGCACGCCGTAACGACCGGTGATCGGCAGATACTTTTCGATCCAACATCAACTCAGGAAAATTAAATGAATCGAGCCTGGCTATTTGTGCTTGTATCAGTACCAGCCGTCACAATCGCCGCTGAAACCGCATTTCCCGAGCGACCGATTCGCATCGTGGTGCCATTCGCGCCGGGCGGCGGCAGCGACTTCGTTGCACGCGTAGTCGCGGCAAAGCTGCCGGAAGTCGTGGGTCAGAACGGCGTCGTCGACAATCGTCCGGGTGCCGCCTCGCTTATGGCAACCCAACTCGTTGCCAACTCTCCGAACGACGGATATACGCTGCTGCTCGCGGACACGCCTTTCGCAGTCAATAACACCATATACAGTAAGCCCGGCTACGATCCGGTCAAAAGCTTTTCGCCGGTCACGCAGCTTGCGACGACGCCACTCATGTTCGTCGTGCATCCGGGCGTCGCAGCCAGCAGCGTGCGCGAATTCATCGCCCTCGCTAAAGCGCAGCCCGGTAAAGTCGCGATGGCGAATTCCGGAAATGGCAGCATTACCCATCTCGCCGGTACTTTGTTTGCTGCGACGAGCAGCATCGATGTAACGACGGTTCCGTACAAAGGGACGGGTCCGGCGTTGACCGATCTCATGGGCGGGCAAGTGCAAGCGATCATTGCCACAGCGCCCAGCGTGATGCCGCTCATCAAGGGTGGCAAGATGCGAGTTCTCGCCGTTACGTCAGCGAAGCGCACATCGCTTGCTCCCGACGTTCCGACGATGCTCGAAGCCGGCGTCAACAATTACGTCGTGACCAACTGGTACATACTCGTTACGGCAGCGAATACATCCGCGCCGGTGCTCGCGAAGCTGCATCGTGCGTTCTTTCGCATACTGGAGCAACGGGACATCGTGGACCGTTTTGCGGCAGCCATCATTGAAGTAACGCCGAGCGCGAGTCCGCAGGAGCTCGCTGCGATGATTTCTTCGGAAATGACGCGCTGGGGCGGTGTCGCCCGCTCCGCCGGCATCAGGCTCGAGTAACAGGTCCGCTCGTATAATTCCACTTAACACATCAGTCTGGACGGCAATCATGATGACAAAAATTCCAGCGTATCTTTACCGCGGCGGCACATCGAAAGGTCCGCTCATCCTGGCAAGCGATCTTCCCGCGGATCGCCGGACGCTCGATCGTGCGTTGCTCTCCGCTATGGGTTCGCCGCACGCTCGACAGATCGATGGCATCGGTGGCGCTGAAACGCTCACAAGCAAGATAGCGGTCGTATCGAAATCCGCGCGGCCGGGTATCGACGTCGATTATTTGTTCGTGCAAGTGAATCCCGAATCCGATCTCGTGGATTACTCGTCGAACTGCGGCAACATGCTGAGTGCCGTCGGACCGTTCTCGCTCGAGATGGGGCTGATGGAAGCAGGCGATCCAGAGACGCGCATCTCGATTTACAACATCAATACCGAATCGAAGATAGAAGTCGTGATTCAGACGCCCGGCGGACAAGTCACCTACGAAGGCGCCGCCGCGATCGATGGTGTGCCGGGTACGGCCGCTCCGGTCAAAGAGAATTTTGCGGGCACTGTAGGCAGCAAGACCGGCAAGCTTCTACCGACGGGGCGGGCAAGCGAAGAAATCGACGGCGTAGGCGTGACCTGCATCGACGTCGCTGTGCCCATGGTGATCGTAGCAGCAAGCGCGCTCGGCAAAACAGGTTACGAGAGCAAGGCGGAACTCGATCGCGATGCCGCATTGATTGCGCGGCTCGAACGTATCCGCGTTGAAGCGGGCAAGCGCATGGGGCTCGGTGACTGCAGTCATCTGGTGATCCCTAAACCTGTGTTGGTCGCATCGCCGGGCGCCGGAGGTACCATCGCCTCGCGCGATTTCGTGCCATTCAACTGCCACGCGACTTATTCAGTGACCGGCTCGATGGCGCTGTCAGCCGCGTGCATGCTGCCGGGCACGGTTGCTAAGTCCATGGCGAAACTCAAAGGCAGCGCGCGCCAGACGATAGCGATCGAGCATCCGGGCGGCGTTATCGACGTCGAAGTGTTGGCCCGCCAGATCGGCGATAAATTTACGCTTGAAGAGGCAACGCTGTTGCGCACGTGCCGCAAGCTTTTTGAAGGGCAGATTTGTATTCCAGCCAGCGTCTGGGATGGGCGGGGCAGAGCGCGTGATGCAGCGCAGCTCGCGCTTGCTGCTTAGCCACCGTTAGCGACGAGACATGGACCTGGCACGCCGCGGCTTGCTGCGGTTCTCGCTGCATCTTTATAACAACATGCATGACGTCGAACGCGTGGTCGATCTCACCCGTAAATTCCTGAAACGCTGGCGACGCGAATCGCCACCGACCTCCGCGACGTGAAATGAAAATCGTATAAACTGGATCAAGGCGCTTCACTTCATTGCCAGCCGTTCCAGGAGCCGTAGATGAAATGTATTACGCTCGCCGTTGCCGTTTGCGCGGCGGTGTTTTCGCTCAACGTCACAGCTCAATGGTGTCCTGAAAAAAATATTCAGTACTGGCAGGGCTTTCCGCCCGGCGGCGAGTCAGATCAGTCCGCGCGGCAGCAGCAACTTGTGCTGAAGCGCAAATGCCCCGGCATCGAAACTATTGTGCAGTACAAGCCCGGCGCGAGCGGTGGACTCATGTGGTCGCAGATGAACAGTCTGCCGGGCGACGGCTACAACATTGTCGGCGTCACGCTGCCGCATATCGTGCTGCAGCCGATGGAAGGCCAGGTCCAGTACAAGACGGAAGACATCACGCCGATATACTGGTTTCGCTACATGGCCGACGCGATCGTCGTGCCCGAGCAAAGCCCCATCAAGACATATCAGGATCTCATTCGCATCGCTAAAGAGCAGCCGGGCAAATTGACGCTGGCAGGATCCGGCTCCAACTCCGCAAATCACGCCGCGCATGAGAAGCTGAACCTGTTGACGGGCATACACACCATGTATGTTCCCTACAAAGGTACGGGGGATCTCGTTCCGGCGGTTCTCGGCGGTCACGTGTCGGGTGCAATGGCGTATAGCGCATTCGCGGTCAGCAACAAAGGTAAGGTACGCGCGCTCGCCATCGCGAAAGACAAGCGCGATCCGCAGCTACCGGACGTGCCGACGTTTAAAGAACTCGGCCTCGATTGGGTCGACGGCGGTTATGGCGGCATCGGCGTGCCGAAATCAACGCCGATGGAAGCGCGGCGGCGGCTCTCGGATTTGTGGGGCGTGCTCAACACTGATCCGGAAATGAAGGATCTTGCAGCGAAGGCCGGCTTCGATTTGATCGACATCAACATCGATAAAGTCGATGAGTTTATGAAGGAACGCATGCAGGCGTACATCCCGGTCGCGAAACGCATGGGTCTTATCAAGTAGGTGATATGCGGCGCGAAGCGTCAATTGAAGCGCGCCACTCCATCCGGTTCGCGCACGCCAATGCTGCGCTGATTTTGCCTTTAGCTGTCCACTGCGGATTCACGCATGGGCAGGAATTCCCCGCTAAGCCTGTTCGCATCATCGTGCCCTTCGCTGCCGCCGGCCCGAACGATCTTTCGGTGCGGCCGGTCGCACAAAAACTCTACGAGCTGCTCGGACAGCCGTTTGTCATCGACTACCGCGCAGGCGCCAATGGAATCATCGGCAGCGAAATGGTCGCGAAATCGCAGCCTGACGGCTATACCCTGCTCGTGATCTCATCCTCATTCACAATCAACGCGAGCACGTACGCGAAACTGCCTTTCGATCCGATCCGGGATTTCGCCGCCGTGAGCTCGATCGCGACCAGCGACATCATCTTCGTAGTCAACCCCACGGTCCCCGTGCGCAGCGTCAAAGACTTCGTGGCGTTGGCCAAGTCTAAACCGGGAAAATTGAACTTCGCGTCTTCGGGTAGCGGTGGATCTTTGCATTTGGGCGCAGAATTGCTGAAGCTCACTGCCGGCATCGAAATGGTTCACGTGCCATACAAAGGCGCGTCGCTTGCACTGACTGATGTCATCGGCGGTCATGTGGATTCGATGTTCATTTCCGCGCCGGGCGCCATCGGCCAGATTAAAGCCGGCAAAGCGCGGGTGCTTGCGGTTGCCAGCGGGCGGAGGGCCCAGTCGCTGCCCGATACGCCGACTTTCGCTGAAGCGGGGTTTCCTGAGGTGCAGGTCGACACGCGCTATGGGATCCTTGCACCCGCCGCAACGCCGGCTGCCATCATCGCGCGGCTGCAGACTGCAATCGTTGCGGCACTCGGCACGCCGGACGTCCGCGATCGTTACGCCGCACTGGGCCTCGAACCGGCGCCGAGCAGCGCGCAGGAATATGCTGCTTACCTGCGAGATGATGTGCTGCGCTGGCGCAGGGTCGTCACGGCTGCCAGGCTTACGCCGCAATAGCCCCGCGCAGCGACAGAGCGACCACCTGCCCTCGCTACGTAATCACTCTCAGTAACAGTCATAACCCGGAGGTTAAACAATGGAGAAACCAGTAGACGGTAATAGTCTGCCTGCGGAGATCGGTAACCGCATTATCGATAAGCCCGAGTTGCCGCCGCAGGGCGTGACTACTGATAACGAGGTGTACACCGAGGTAGTCATCGGCAAAGGTCAGCTCAAGCGCGGCACGTACGGAAAGTTCGAAGTATTTTGTGACGAAGCGCAGCGCATCGGCGGCGATGACACATACCCGTCACCCATGACGTACATGGCGATGGGTGTCGGGTTTTGACTGCTCACTCAGGTGGCGCGGTACGCGCACATGATGAAGCTAACAGTGAAGAATGCGAGCGCGAGAGTTCGTTTTCGCAAATTCCTCGGCGGTTCGGTGTTGAAAGGGACGGTCTACAACCGGTGGGACGGCGTCGATACACACCTGTCGATCGAAACCGACGCGCCGCCAGACAAAGTAGCGCACCTCATCAAGAACGCGAAGGCGGGTTGTTTTGCCGAGGGCCTCATCGAGCAGAAGGTAACGTTGAATAGCACGATCGAGGTAAACGGCCAGCCGTTCAGCCTGTAGCAAGTGTCAACTCGACGGCAGCGGCTAACGGCGTTCTGCTAATTGTCCTTTCGGCAGTGCGAGCAGTGCATCGTAAATGCTGCGATCAATCACGATGCCGTCGCGCAGGCTGCGTGCCCGTTCGCGAAATGCGCGTTCCGAGGGCAGGCGAATCTCATCGACGCCCGGCTGCCGCGGTGCCGCTTTTACGCTTGCGAGCATCTCGCTCATATGCCGCCGGTAATCATCGAGTGGCAGCAGGAGATCAGGTTTGATCGCCATGATAAGGTAGCCGTACGTCTTGTCATCGCCAAGTCCGGAGCCTGCAAGCACGCCGAGCGCCTGCATCGCCAGCGCGAGCGCGAAGCCCTTATAACCGCCGAATGGCAAGATCGCGTGCACCTGGGAGGGGTCGCGCGTTGGACGCCCTTGCGCATCAATCGCGACGCCTTCGGGCAGCACCGCCTTGCGGCGTTCCTGAAAGATCAAGTCAGTGCCCATGAACGCTGACGCGCCCAAGTCGATCACAAACGGCTCTTCTAAAGTCGGGAAGCCAAACGCAATCGGATTGGTACCGGTAGCAGCGCCGCTCGATCCGGGCGCCGCGACGTGTATTCTGCTGCTGACACTATGTATGCCGATCAAACCGGCGCGCGCGGCCATCTCGACGTAATGCGCGCTGCGGCCGCTCACCCATGAATTGTTCACGCCGACAACGGCAAAGCCGTGCTTGCCTGCCTTGTCGATTGCCGTTTGCGTCGCGCGATACATCGCAACCATGCCGTTGTTGTTGCCGCCATCCAGCAAGGCGGACACCGGCGTTTCATGTATTGCGCGCAGCGGCCGACGGGGTCGCCGCAGCTGGCTATGTTCGGCGACATTGAGAATTTTCGGCAGTCCCGAATACTCGTAACCGCACAAGGCCGCATCGACCACGTGATCGGCGATGATGCGCGCTTCCTCCGCGTCATAGCCGATTGTTCGAAGCGCGTTCTGCGCCAGTGTCTGCGCTTCGTCGGCGCTGAGGCGAACACGGTCGCCGGATAGTTCTGTCACGCGGGCTCCCGCTTCGAGATTTTTGGGTGTGCTGCGCTGACCGTTTGCATCTGGAGTCAGTTTGCCGTGATGCCGGCTTGCCGCGCGAGCACTGCGAAGTCTTCGACCTGCTTGCGCAGGAAAGCAGCGAATTCGTCCGTTGAATTGCTGGCGACGATTTCTATTCCCTGCTCGATGAAACGCGTGCGAAGCTCCGGCACCGAGGCGGCCTTCGCCACTTCAGAGCGCACGCGCTCCGTCACCTCGCGTGGCGTACCGGCCGGCGCCAGCAGTCCGTTGAATGTCGAATCATAAAAACCGGGCAGCGCCTCGGCGATTGTCGGCACATCAGGCAACGCCGGCGAACGCGTGCTCGTGCTGACGCCGAGCGCGCGCAGTTTGCCCGCACGGATAAACGGCAGCGAAGTTGTAACCTGGTCGAATCTCAACATCACATGGCCGCCAACGAGATCGATGACCGCCGGTGAAGCGCCCTTGTACTGAACGTGCAGCATGCGGATGCCGGCCTGACGGCTGAACATTTCGGTCGCGACAAACCCGGTCGAACCGATTCCCGACGCGGCGCTCGTCAGTTCCCCGGGCCGGCGTTTGGCGAGCGCGATTAGTTCCTGCACGGACTTCGCGGGCAACGCCGGATTCACGACGAGCACGAGCGGAACGTTGCCTGTCAATGAAATGGCTGCAAAGTCTTTGATCGGGTCGTAGCCCGGCTCCGCCATGATCGCCGGCACCCTTACGAACGTGTTCGAAATCGCAAGCAAGGTGTAGCCGTCGGGCGGCGCGCTCTTCACAAAACGCGTACCGACGATGGCACTCGAAGATGGACGGCTCTCAATCACGACCGGCTGGCCGATGCCGCGGGATATCTGATCGGCGATTGAGCGTGCGATCGTATCCTGATTGCCGCCCGGCGCCACCGGATTGACGATGCGAATGAGTTTGGCAGGATATGACTGCCCGAGCGCAGCGCCGGCTGTTACGGTCGCGCACACGGAAATGGCAAGGGCACATGACTTAACACCAATTCGAGCGAAGCTGAAGTTCATCTGCGGGTATGAGCGGCGCGCGCCGACTGAGTTTTCGCTGTTGCGGTAGCCGGACCTCGCTTGCTTAAGGATCGCAATAGACTGCCGCGATTTCTAATGCCCGGATCGATACCGAGGAGACTGAAAGCCTGCCACGCGCACGCCTGATTCACCGAGTAAACGGGTTTACCAATGTCCTGCTCGAGCAGGTCGACGATCTCGAGCGCTCGCACTTGAGTGCATGCAATGAACGTAGCTTGTGCTTTCGAATGATCAAGCGTTTTCGCTTTTGCATAAACGTCCGACGGCTCGATCTTCGCGTGATCGAACATGTCGAGCATATCGAACGTCGCCAGGTCGACGACGTCGATGCCGCAAGCCAGCAGGAATTGTTTGAGTCTCTCGTTGGTCGTCTGCACGTATGGCGTCACGAGATTGACACGCCTGATGCCATTTGCCTGGAGGCAATCGGCCATCGCGCCAGCCGCGGTGACCGCCGGCGCATGGACGATCGCCGATCGCTCCCGTTTCACTCGCTCGTTCCCGACGGGCCCTTCGTAGAAGCTGCTGCTCGTGCAGCCCCACACCACGACGTCCGGTTCGCCTTTGGCGACTCCAGCGGCAGCAGCCAGGCTCGCCGCTTCCATCTTGCGCAGGGCGTCCGGCGTGCCTGCGCGCTCCGTCGGCACTCGGGTAGTGTGTACCGATACGCCTGCCGGTACTAGTTGCCAGAACTCCGGCTCCATGACCGTATTGATAGCCGTTGCCAGCAGGCCGATGCGGCCGCGCCATCCATACATGCGGACACTCTCCAGAAAAGGATAATTGTGAACGCGCCAATATACGCCGGGTCATCGTTATTTCAAGTTATAGGCCGACTGGACGGCATACACGGCGAAGCGAGCGAAGCGTCAGTCAGGACAGCGGCGATGCGATTGCGAAGGGCGGCAGCCAGACGTGATATCGCGGTCCGTTGATCGGGCAGCGGCTGTGAAAATGCTGTAGCCTGATGTACGTGCGATAGTCACGCGGTTCGCATGGCTAAGCGGGAGATTGCTTGCGAGAAAATTTCGTGCCGTCGGCGGCAGAACGAACAAATCGGCGACGCCTGCGGGTCTTTTTGGGCACCTTGTCGGTCGCGCTCGCGTTGAGCCTGGCATTCACCTGGCTACGACCCGCCGAGTACCGCTCTGCAGCCATGCTCGAGATCCTGCCGGGCGCAGAGACCGCAGGTGCGCGCAGCGGCGCGCCCAGGATTACGCCAGGCAGCGAATCTCCATCTTCGCGTAGCGGCGCACGCAGCGCATCCGAATCGGCGAAACCATTCCTCACAGAGGTGCAGATTCTCACCAGCCGTCCGGTGCTCGAAACCGTCGTGACACGGCTTCGTCGTGATGGCCGTGACGTGTCAGCGTTTGGCGTCGACCCGGCTGCGGGAATGCAGTCGCGGCTCGAAGCGATACCGATCACCAGTACCAACGTTGTCGAGCTGGTAGCGACGGGCGAGCGCCCGGAGCTGCTTGCACCGCTTCTGAACACCACCATTGCTGTTTATCAAGAGCGGCTGGCGGACTCATATCGGACCTCGATCGGTGAGTCGATGGCGCAGGCCGATGACGAAGTGAAACGGCTGGAAGCAACCGTCGCCGCCAAGCGGCGCGGCGTCGAGTCATTCAGAACGAGTAACGAGATCATCTCGACTCAACGCGATGAGAACGAAGTGCTGGCGCGCGTGCGCAATCTCAGCATATCCCTCAGCGCAGCGAACGATAAGGTCGCCGCTGCAGAAGGGAAGCTGCGCGCCATCAAGGAGTCAGCCGCCGCCGGAAAAACGGTGGTGCGAGCGAAGGACGACCCGACCCTCGCTAACCTGGAGCAGCGGGCGTCGCAGATACGCGAAGACCTGCGCGACCTGGAGCGCGGGTTTACGCAGGATTACCTGGCGAAGGATCCGAAAGTCGTCAACAAGCGTGAGCGCCTTGCAGAGCTCGAACGGCAGATCGTCGCGCAACGCACGACCGGTCAACAAACGGCGCTGCTGGAGGCGCAGGAAGAGCTAACAAGCGCTCAAGGCGCGGTAGCACGCATCCAGTCGCAGATGTCCTCAACTCGCCAGGAAGCCGGCCAGTTTGCAACCCGCTTCAACGAGTACAAATCCCGTCAGGAGGAATTGAGCGAGCTCGAAGCTGCTTATCGCGATGCTGTTCAGCGACGGGCAACGCTCGACGCCAGCGAACGCGCGCGCACGCCAACGACCAAAGTTATCGAGGCAGCCACGACACCACAGCAACCTTCGCGCCCTCTGTACTGGAGAGACACCGGGATCAGCATCGGTGGCTCGCTGCTTTTCGCGCTATTGGCGATGTGGCTCGTTGAACTATTCAACCGGTCGGAACCGCACCCATCGGTCGTCTTCATTCAGCCGCAAGTCGGACGCTTGCCGTATGAAGCCGGCTCGCACATGCTGCCTGGCCAGAACGCGCCGATGTTAACGGTCGAGGCCAGGAACCCGGCGTTGCTCACTCAGCAGCCAGCTTTTCCCAGAGAGCTGAATCACGCGGAAATGGCTGCTCTTGTGAACGCGTCAGATGACGATTGCCGCCTCGTGATATCGCTCTTGATGAATGGGACGAACGCGGACGAAGCGCTTAAGGTGCAGTGGGCTGATGTGGACCTTTCGCAAGGCGTTATCCGCGTGCCGGGAGCATCGAAACGAAACATCGCGCTTAACGCGGCCACTGCGCACCTGATCGCCGCCCGGTCCAAAGGGGCCGATTCATCGTTTCTCGTGGGCACGACCGATCAACCGGTGACGCGGGACAGTATCGACGCCCAAATTCTCTGCGCCGCCCACGACGCGGGCCTCGACGGTGCCACGCAAGTCAACTCCGATTGCCTGCGCCATACCTACGTGGCATTCCTCGTGCGTCAGGGCATGCGTTTCGGCGACCTCGTGCAACTGGTCGGGCCCATGCCGGCGGATATGCTCGGCATGTATAGCGCGCTGTCGCCGACCGGTTCCAGACTGCCGCGCGAGGGCTTGAGTCTCGAGCATCCGGCGGTCGGTCACGCAATCGCTTGAACGTCTGAAGTCCTGAAAACGTTACGCTTGAAATGTAATCGCTGAATCAATCGCGAGGGTAAAGATGTTGATCGGAGTACCGAAAGAAATCAAGGTTCATGAATACCGTGTCGGCATGACGCCTTCGTCGGTGCGCGAGGCTGTCGTGCATGGACACCACGTCATTATGGAAGCGAATGCCGGCGCCGGTATTAGTGCAGGCGACGACGACTATCGCAAGGCAGGCGCAGAGGTCGTCAGTGCAGCGGCCGAGGTTTTCGCGCGCGCCGATATGATTGTAAAAGTCAAGGAGCCGCAAGCTATCGAGCGCAAAATGCTGCGCGAAAATCAGGTGCTGTTTACTTACCTCCACCTGGCCGCAGATCGCGATCAGACAGGAGATCTGATGGACAGCGGCGCCGTGTGCATTGCGTACGAGACAGTGACAGCACCATCTGGAGGATTGCCGCTGCTCGCGCCGATGAGCGAGGTCGCCGGCCGGCTTTCGATCCAGGCCGGTGGCCACTGTCTCGAGAGAAGCGCCGGCGGCATGGGCGTGCTGCTGGGCGGCGTGCCGGGTGTCGCGCCGACGCGAGTCGTCATCCTTGGGGCCGGTGTTGTCGGCACAAACGCTGCGCAGATGGCCGTGGGGACCGGTGCGCAGGTAGTGGTGATCGACAGATCAACCGACGCTCTGCGACGAATTGACGCGATGTTCAACGGTCGCGCAATGACTGTCTTCAGCAATCGCGACAACGTCGAACGCGAAGTGTTGCGCGCAGATCTTGTTGTCAGCGGAGTCCTCATCCCGGGCGCTGCAGCGCCGAAGCTGATCACGAGGGACATGCTGCCAAAAATGAAACGCGGCTCGGTTATTGTCGACGTAGCGATTGATCAGGGCGGAAGCGTTGAAACGAGTCGTCCGACGACGCATGCAGATCCAACCTACGTGATAGATGGCGTTGTCCACTATATGGTCGCTAACATGCCTGGCGCGGTGCCGCGCACTTCCACGTATGCGCTGAACAACGCGACGCTTCCGTTTACGCTGGCGCTTGCGGACAAGGGTTGGCGCCGGGCACTCGTCGAAGACGCGCATCTGAAAAACGGACTGAACGTCGCGGCGGGCAAGGTCACGTTCAAGGCGGTGGCGAAAGCGTTGAACCTCAGCTACACATCGGCGGATGAAGTGTGCCATTGAGCGAGTATCGGCGGCTGAAAATTGCTTAAATCCGTTAGCGTCGGCTGCCGCGTTCGCGGCACGAATGCTTCCTTAGTGATGGAGCTTCGACTTGCGCTCGTCGCAAGCGCCCGCATATGTGCTCTGGCTGTCGTGGGGTGCGCAGCATCGATCACGGTGGCGGTTGCCGGCGAATATCCTGACCGGCCCATCCGTATCGTTACACCGTTTCCGGCAGGAAGCGCCACAGATATCGTCGCGCGTCCGATTGCGGCGAAGCTCAGTGAGAAATGGAGTCAGCCCGTCGTCGTCGACAACCGCAGCGGCGCAGGCGGAACGATTTCGGCGGAGATCGTTGCAAAATCTCCACCCGACGGACACACGCTGCTGATCGGCGCGACGGGTCCCAACACCGTCAATCCCGCTCTAATTAAAAGCATGCCATACGACAGCGTGCGTGCGTTTGCGCCGGTAACAATTCTCGCGACGAACAATCTGCTGCTGACGGTGCCCTTGTCGCTGCCGGTCACTTCCGTGAAAGAGTTGATCGAACTCGCACATTCGAAGCCGGGACACCTTCGTTACGGCTCCAGCGGCATCGGCGCCATGCCGCATCTCGCCGGCGAATTATTCAAGGCAATGGCCCGCGTCGATATCGTACATGTGCCGTATAAAGGCAGTCCGCAATACGTTGTTGATCTGTTGTCCGGTCGCATCGACATGGTCATTGGTGCGGCCGGTCCCGTGCTGCCACATGTGAAGGTGGGCCGGTTACGTCTGCTCGCGGTCAGCGCGGCTGCGCGCGATCCCGCACTGCCCAATGTTCCGACGATGGGTGAGGAAGGCGTGCCGGGCTACGAGGTGATCGGATGGTACGGATTGCTCGCGCCTGCAGGCACACCGGCCGCAGTCATCAAAAAGCTGCATGCTGAAGTCGCGCGCATACTCGCTCAACCGGATCTCAAAGCCATCTATGTGAGCGGCGGCCTGGAAGCGATCGCGAGCAGTAGCCCAGCGGAATTCGGCGCCTTGATACAAACCGATCGGGATAAGTGGGCGAAGGTGATCAAGGCGGCTAACATACGGATCGAATAGCAGCAGCAAGTCGCGCGATCTGTCATGCTTTGCCGTAGCCGCCACCCCCTGGCGATAGTATGGTCAAGACATCTGCTTGCTTGACCCGCACCGTTCCCTTCGTCGGCACTGCAACGCCATTCACCTTGATTTCTGTGCCAGCGCCCGGCTCACCCCCGTCCATTCCGCGCGGCGGAAACCGGGAACGATCGCTGAAGACGGCAATGCTGGCGCCGCTCTTTGCGCGCACACGCAATTCGAAAATCTGCCCATCGCCGCCGCGATAGCGCCCACGTCCGCCGGAGTTTTCGCGGATCCATTTGCGCTCGATCATGAAGGGCGCTGAGTTCTCGAGAATCTCCACCGAGGTGTTGCGCGCCGACGACGGAAATGCAATGCATGGTATGCCATCCTTATTCGGACGCGCACCCATGCCGCCGGCTATGAACATCATGGAAGAGAAAGCACGTCCGTCATCATCCTGTCCCGTTACGACGATGTGCGGACGCGGAGACGCGCTATCAGCAAGCAAACGGTTGGCGATGCGATCAGCCGGAAGCGCCTGCGCGAGCGTGCCGAACACTGCGGTCGTAAGCAGGTGGCCGGTGAGGTTGCGTGCGCCGACGGCGGCCGGATATTCCGGATTCAAGATGCAGCGCGACGGTGCCGTGACTGTGAAGGGACGCAGCATACCTTCGTTATTTGGCACGCCCGGATTGATGGCGCAGATGAGCGGATATACGGTGAACGCATTCGTGTACACGAGGGGACAATTGATCGCGCGCTCGACCTGCTGAGACGAGCCGGTGTAATCCATGTGGATGTCGCTGCCTTTGACATGAAGCGTGGCAGCGATTTTCAACGGGTGGTCGTAGCCATCGATCTCATATTCATAGCGGTAAGTGCCGTCAGGAATTTGTTCGATGTGCCTGCGTACGGCAGTCTCGGTAAAATTATGAATCGCTGCTGCCAGTTCGTCGAGATTCTCGAGTCCGGTCTCCTGCATGAACCGGGTCAGCCTGTCTGAAGCGACGGCGCATGAAGCCATCATGGCATGAATGTCGCCGATGACCTGATCGGGAACGCGCACGTTTGCGCGAATGATGTTGAAGACATCCTTATTGGGTTCACCGCGCCGCATGAGCTTGCAAATCGGCAGCTGCAAGCCTTCCTCGTAAATCTCGCGGTTCTCCGCCGTCCACCTGCCGCCCATATCAGGCGGGTGCGCAACAACGCCGCTGAATGCGACGAGCCGCCCCGCACGGCTGAATATCGGCGCGACCATGCTGATATCTTGCAGGTGTCCGCTGCCAATCCACGGATCGTTGGTAATGACAACGTCGCCCGGATGCCAGCCTTCATCTTTCATCGCCGCCTGAAAATGGCGGATCGTCTTGGGCAGCGTGCCGATGAATGAGGGTGCGCTCGTGGTCGACTGCGCGAGTGAATTGCCGTAGCCGTCGAACAGCACGACCGCGTAATCCTCTGCTTCTCGAATGATCGGCGAAAACGCAGTGCGCACAAGCGCTGCGGCCGCTTCGTCCACGAAGGAGATAATGCGGCTCCATGAAATCTCCATGAAGACGGGATCGTCAACCTTGCGCATTCACGTACCTCATAAATCTGCCAGGTTCTGCACTGCCGCGACTTGCGGCAACGGCACTCTAGAAATCAATGATGAGATTCCGGTAGTCATCGACCGAGCATGTCTGGCCCGGACCGATCAGCGCGGAAAATTCACCCGACTGCACCACCGCTGGACCAGCGAATCGCGCCCCGGCTGAGAGATCGTCGTGCAGATAGATTGACGTTTCTACATAGCTGTGACTATCGGGTGAGTATGCGGCGCGAACCTTAGCGGGCTTTGCGCTTCCATTTATCTGCGCTTTGCTCAATTGGAGATGTGCATTAGCCGTTCCCGCGCGCACCCGGAAGCTGACAAACTGCACGGGCGGTCCTTCAAGATGTCGGCCGTACAGTTCGTCGTATGCCGAGTAGAAAGCGCCTCGCACTTCATCGCGTCGCTCTGCGGTGAACTTGCCTACCGGCAATGTGACTGCACATTCACTGCCCTGTCCGCGGTAGCGCATGTCCGCAGTGCGTGCGATGGTAATTCCGGACGCCGGCACATCGGCCAGATGCGAGCAGGCTTCCGCAGCCATGTCATCGAGCAGTCGATTGATCCTGTTCCAATCAGCAGTCGTCAGATCGGCCATGTGACTGCGCACGACGTCAAATGAGCGCGGTGCGACAAGCAAACCGAGCGCAGACATAACGCCGGCATTGCGCGGAATGATGAGTTTCTTTACGCCGAGCTTTTTCGCGACACCCTGCGCGTGCAGCGGACCGGCGCCGCCGAATGCGACAAACGTAAACGCCGCCGGATCTTTGCCCCGCTCCACGAGATGAATGCGAGCGGCGGTCGCCATGTTCTCATTCGCAATTTCGTGCACGCCCCACGCAACCTCAATTGCGGAGATTGCAAGCTTGGCCGCAAGTGCATCGGCAGCGCGGCGCGCGCTCTGGATATCAAGCGTCATTTCCTTACCGGCAAAGTCGTCGGGATCGAGGTAGCCAAGCACGAGGTTCGCGTCGGTCACCGTCAGCTGCCTGCCGCCGCGGCGGTAGCATACCGGGCCCGGATCAGCGCCCGCGCTGTCGGGACCGACCTTGAGCAGTCCGTGCTGATCGATGCGTGCGATGCTGCCGCCGCCCGCGCCGATCTCGATCAACTCGACAGTCGGCGATTTGACGATGAGTCCGCTGCCTTTCTTGAAGCGGTGCAGCCGTGCGACTTCGAGTTGGGACGAAAGCGTCGGCGCACCATGCGCGATCAACCCTATCTTCGCGGTCGTGCCGCCCATGTCGAACGAGACGAGCGTGTCGATGCCGATACACGAGCCAAGAAAGCGCGCGGCTTCAACACCCGCCGCGGGACCGGATTCGAGTATCTTGATCGGCATCGCCGACGCCACATCGGCATCGGTCAGGCCGCCACTCGACAGCATGACGTGGAACTGACCGGCAAAACCTTCGCTCGCCAGTCCGCGTGTGAGCCGGCAAAGGTACTCGCGGGTGATCGGTTGTGCATATGCGTTCGCCGCCGTGGTCGACGCGCGCTCGTATTCCCGAATCTCCGGTTGCACTTCAGACGACAAAGAAACGGCGATATGCGGAAACTCTGTGCGTACCAGCTCCGCGACGGCACGTTCGTGCAGTGGATTAACATACGCATGCAGGAAGCACACGGCGATCGCGGTCACGCCGCCGTCAGCAAGCTCGGTCACTATGCGCCGGGCGCCATCGACGTCGAGCGGCGTGACGATCAGTCCCGCGGCGTCGATGCGTTCGGCAACTTCCCGCCGCAACTCGCGTGGGACCAGCGGTGGCGGCAAATCGATGCCGAGATCGTAGATGTCGTAACGTGTTTCGGTGCCCATCTCGATGATGTCGCGAAATCCGCCAGTCATGACGAGGCCCGTGCGCGCGCCTTTTCGCTCGATGATTGTGTTGGTGACGAGCGTGGTCGCGTGCATGAAATATGCGATATCTGAAAGCAGCTTGCCGCGCTTCTTTAAGAGCCGCAGCGTTCCTTCCAGGATTGCGATACTTGGATCAGCAGGTGTCGTGAGAAGCTTGCCGGTAGAAATCTCTCCGCTGGTTGCGTCATGCATCACGAGATCGGTAAAGGTTCCGCCTACGTCGGCGGCAAGCCTCAATTCATTTTTCGCCAAAAGACGTACCTTTGAAATTCGTTCGCCGTTGGGAGCGGCGTCCAATCATCACGGTGACTGCGGTCCACGTTCGAACCGTGCACCTCTGTTGCGCACGGCGGTATCATACCGCGTGCCGGATTCATCGCGCTGCGCGCTTCGCAGCTGGTCAATGAAAACATCGTACCCATTTATTGTTCTCGTCGTCGCGCTGATTTCTATGGACGCGTGCGCGGCGGGCGATGATTACCCGTCGCGACCGGTGCGCATGATTGTGCCGTACGCGCCTGGCGGCGGATCTGATATTACGGCGCGTGCTGTTGCCCAGAAGCTTGGCGCAGCGCTGGGTCAGACCTTCGTGATCGACAATCGCCCCGGCGCTTCGAGCATCATCGGAACGGAACTCGTTGCTAGAGCAACTCCCGACGGTTACACGATGATCGTCGCCGACCCTGCGATCACGATCAATACAGTTGCGTACGCAAAGCCGCGCTTCGATGCGCAGAAGGATTTCGCGCCAGTCGGATTGTTCGCGATGTCGCCGCAGGTGTTGTGCGCGAATCCATCGTTTAGTCCGGACATAAAGCAATTACTCGGGATGCCCAAAGCGCAGAGCGAGAAGGTCACGCTAGGCACGACCGGACAGGGTCCATACATGACTTACGAGTGGCTGCGCACGAAGACCGGACTCACCCTGAACGAGGTACCTTATAAAGGCGCTGCGCCTGCATTGACCGATATGATGGCAGGGCAGATTGCACTATTGATGAATCCTTTGGCGGCGGTCCTGACCCAACTCAAGGCCGGCAAGATCAAGGGACTCGCAATTGCGACCGCAGGACGACACGCTCGAGCGCCGGAAATTCCGACTTTCCAGGAGTCCGGTGTCAAAGACTTCGTGGTGACGCACTGGTATGGAGTGCTTGCGCCGGCAGGCACGCCGCGTGAGATTACGAATAAGCTGAATCGTGAAATCGTAGCAGCGCTCGCTGCCGCCGACGTGCGTGAACGCTTTTCGGCGCTCGCGCTCGATATCAATCCCGCAACGGTCGATGAATTCCGTGCGCTCATCGACGCCGAAATGCGCCGCTGGAAAGAAGTCGTGGCGCAGACCCATATCCGGCTCGAACAATAGGACACGCATGCACTACATCGATTCCTCAACGGGCAAGACCTATCCGCTTGATACAGCGCGCTGGTGCGGTGATGGCGGCGCGCACCTCAACCTCGGCGATGCCCCCGGCCTGACGCGCAGAGACATCAATACGTCGAGACGCTCGGTGTGGCGTTACGCCAAAGCGCTGCTCGTCGATGAGAAGGACGCCGTGACGCTTGGCGAAGGATGGACGCCGCTCGTCTGCGGCAAAATCGATGGCATTGCAGTAACGATGAAGCTCGAGTTCATGGCGCCGACCGGTTCATTCAAAGACCGCGGCATGACGACACTCATCAGTTATCTGCAGAGCCGCGGCATCTCAAGTGTGCTCGAGGATTCGTCGGGCAACGCGGGCGCCTCGCTCGCTGCATATTCCGCTGCGGCCGGTATGCGCAGCCGCATTCTCGTGCCGGAAACGGCTTCCTATCCAAAGATCGCGCAGATGGCGGCGACCGGCGCGGACGTCGTGACTATCAGAGGCTCGCGTCAGGATGTGGCGGACGCCGCGTTGCGTTACGCCAAACAAATATTTTATGCGAGCCACAACTGGCAGCCGTTTTTTCTGGAAGGCACGAAGACCCTCGCGTATGAATTGTGGGAGCAACTCGGATTCAAGGCGCCCGATAACGTCGTTTTTCCAGTGGGCTATGGCAGCAATGCGTGCGGCTGCGAGCGCGGATTTTCGGAGCTGATACGGCAGGGTGAAATTAATCGGATGCCGCGCTTGTTCGGCGTGCAGGCTGCAAACTGCGCGCCTTACTATGAGGCCTTCAGGAGAGGCGTCGAGACGCTTGTGCCAACCGAGATTACGAACACCATCGCGGAAGGTATCGCGTCATCCAAGCCGACGCGTGTAAAAGAAGTGCTGCAT
>Ga0207683_10001656_pt1 | contig 19930 bp, 14 predicted proteins | sample KBSM73metaG_FD_184333 | JGI IMG/M metagenome (GOLD analysis project Ga0207683, IMG submission 184333) | Miscanthus rhizosphere microbial communities from Kellogg Biological Station, Michigan, USA - KBS M7-3 metaG (SPAdes) (version 2) | ecosystem: Host-associated > Plants > Roots > Rhizosphere >... | reverse complement strand
GGGCCTGGGCGAAGCTGTTGGTGTCGGTTCCGACTTCGCGCTGGTTGATGCTGCTCTTGATGTCGCGATGCAGGAATTCGATCGGGTCTTCGATGGTGATGATGTTGGCCTGACGGTTCTGATTGATGTAGTGCAGCATCGAGGCGAGGGCCGTCGACTTCCCCGATCCGGTGATGCCCGTCACCAGAATCAGTCCGCGCGGCATCAGGGCGATTCGCTCGCATACTTCCGGAAGATTGAGCTCGGCGATCGTCTTCGCCTGGAACGGAACCGTTCGCAGAGCGTAGGCAATCGTTCCGCGCTGCTGATAGGCGTTGACGCGGAAACGGCCAATGCCCGGCACGGCGAGGGCAAAGTCCGACTCTTTCTGCTCCGAGAACTCCTTGATGTTCTTGGGCGCCATGATCTGCTCGGCGAGGCTGCGCAGATCTTCCTGGCGCAGGGCCGGCTGCTCCATCGCCATCATGTGGCCATCGATGCGGAGCGTCGGAGGACGACCCACCTTGAGGTGAAGGTCCGATGCGTTCGCCTGAATCATGTGCTGCAGCACCGATTTGTAGTCGAACGCCGCTCCGGAGGGAGACGATGGAGTTGGTGCTGCCTGCTTCGGGGCAGGCGGATTCAATTTCTCAGCCATTGGGATCTACGCGGAAAAGGACTTGTCCGTACTCCACCGGGTGGGCGTTCTGCGCCAGAATCTCCTTCACCACGCCGTCGAACTCGGACTCGATTTCGTTCATGATTTTCATTGCTTCGATGATGCAGAGTATCTGACCTTTGCTGATCCTGTCACCGACCGAGAGATACGGCTTCGCACCGGGTTCAGGAGCGCCGTAGTAGGTCCCCACCATCGGCGACTTGACCTCCAGATACTTAGACTTGGCAGCCTCCAGTTTGGGCACTTCCACCATCCCGGACGGAGCCTCGGCTGCCGGCGGCCCTGCCACTGCCGCGGGGGCGGGTAGAAGCGCGGGCATCGCCATCGGCGCCGCCATCTGCATCGCGCCGCGCTGCTGTGGCGTCTTCGAGATCCTGATCTTCATCCCCTTGTCAGAGGAGATCTCGATCGAATCCACACTCGACTCGTCGAGCATTTCAACGAGCTTCTTCACATAGCGGAGATCGATCATGGTCATTGGTCGGGATGAGGGACGAGGGATGGGGGAAGGGGGATGCAGTCACGGGGGTACGGTTCGCGACGGGAGAGCTTTCCCTCATCCCCCGTCCCCCATCCCCCATCCCTCTTCACGCAACCTCCAGCAGTTCTCGCGGGAAATCAGTCAATATCTCCGGGCCGGCGGCGGCAAGGTGGACGTCGTCCTCAATGCGGACTCCGCCCCAGCCTGGTTTGTATATCCCCGGCTCGATCGTTACCACCGCACCTTCGCCAAGAAGCGCCTCGACGGTTTTTGCCAGGCGAGGTGCCTCGTGAACTTCGAGTCCAAGCCCGTGACCCAGGCTGTGGCCGAACGCGTGGCCGTAGCCGCGCTCCTCGATGAAGCGTCGAGCGAGACCGTCCGCATCCTGACCTTTCATCCCGGCCCGCACCGACCTGGACGCGACAGCGTTTGCCTCGCGCACGATGTCGTAGATCTCGCGCTGGTCGCTGGTCGCCTTCCCCACCACGACCGTGCGTGTGACGTCGGAGCAGTACCCTTTGTATTGTGCGCCGAAATCCAGCAGCAACAGATCTCCCCGCTGAATCTCGCGCGACGAGGCGCGCGCGTGCGGCAATGCGGCCCTCGGGCCCGAGGCGACTATCGTCGCGAACGGGAAGTCTTCGCTGCCTTCGTCACGTAAAGCGTGCTCGAGAATTCCCGCGACGCTCAGCTCGGTCATTCCCGGTCGGACTTCCTTGAGTGTCTTGGCAAGCGCGCGCGTGGCGATTCCGCCGGCGTGACGAATGAGGGCGACCTCCTCAGCATCCTTCTTTTCACGCAGCGCCTCGACAAGGTTGATCTGCGGACGCCATTGCCACCGCGTTCCGTCGGTGAGCAAGCGCTGAAAATCACGGTGAAGGAGATGAGCGGACTCGAATCCGACGACTTCGACGCCACTGAGCCCGGCCGCAAGATTCCATAATCCTGCCCAAAGGCTCTGCGCCTCGATGCGAATCTTTGCCAGATCTCCAACTTCGTCCGCCACCTGTGTGTCGTAACGGAAGTCAGTGATGAAATGCACGTCGCGCTGAGTAACGAGCACCAGCGCGCTCGAGCCCGAGAAGCCGGTGAGATAGCGCACGTTGGGCAGACTCGTCAGCACGAGCGCGTCGATGTGCCAGGCAGTAATGGCTTCGCGCAGCGCGGCGATGCGCGCGGGACGGCGATCACCCATGGGTTGCGACCGGAAGCCGTTTGACGAGCCCGCGCAGCGCCAGCTCGTAGCCGTAGGAGCCGAATCCGCAAATCACCGCCAACGCCGCGTCTGCCAGAGCCGAGCGGCGACGCTCCGGCTCGCGCGCGTAGATGTTGGTGAGATGCACTTCGACGAATGGAATCTTCACACCCGCCAGCGCGTCGCGAATGGCAAGGCTGGTATGGCTGTACGCGCCCGCGTTCACCAACGCGCCGTCGGCGCGTCCGCGCAGGGCGTGCACAGCGTCGACGATCTCGCCCTCGCCGTTATGCTGTGAGAACGTGAGCTCGACACCGAGCTCTCTGGCGACGGTCAAGAGATTTTTCTCGATGTCGGCGAGGGTCTCGTTCCCGTAAAGCTCGGGCTCGCGCACGCCGAGGAGATTGAGATTGGGCCCATTGATGACGGCGATTTTCACTCGCCTGTGAGCCCGTCCAGCCAGGCGCGGAATTTCGCCACGTCCTCCTCCGATTCCTGCGCCTGCGGCAGACGCGGATTCACGCGTGGCGTCGGGGTCGGCGGAGTTGGTGGGGTTCTCGTAGTGGCGCCGGGCGCGCCGCTGAACGCGCCGGCAAGCCGCGCTGCGGCGCGGCTGTCAGCAGGATCCACAGATGCTCCGGCGAAGACTGCGTCGAGCGAAGGCGCGGGGCCTGACGGCGGCAGCGGAGCCGCCTCGGGTTCACGCGGTGCGACCTGCGCCGCGCGCATCTGGGCGCCTCCACCGGACGCAGCTGCGGCGCGTGGTGGACGTTTTCTGCCCAGCGTCGCAAAGAACTCCTTGATCGACGGCTGACGGGCGGCGATTCCCTCTGGCTCCGCGCGCGGCTCCTCGCGGGCGGGAGATTCGATCGACTCGCGACCTGGCGATGGACGAGATGGCGGCGAATCGATCGGAGTTCTGTCGAAACTCGGGGACTCTTCGGATTCAGGAGCACCACCCGGTGTTGGACTCTCGATCGACGGCGACCGCGGAGCCGCTGGCGGCGGCGATGGCCGCTCGACGGGAGCCGGTTCGCGACGCGCCTCAACGGGGCGGGCAACCGGTGCTGGTGGCGGCGGTGCTTCGACACGCGGTGCAGGCGTTGCCGGCGGACGCACTTCAGGCCGCGCTTCAGCAGGCGGGGCTGGCGGCGCTGCTTCAACCCGGAGTGGAGGCGGTGCCGGTGGCGGTGCTTCAACACGCGGTGAAGGCGTTGACGGCGGACGCACTTCAGGACGTGCTTCAACGGGCGGTGCTGGCGGACGCGCCTCAACCGGCGGCGCTGGCGGCCGTGCTACCGGCGGCTGCTCCGGACGTGGCTGAGATGCAACGTCTGGATGCGCGGCGCGATCGGCCGCCTCGATCTCGGCGATCCTGTCTTTCAGTCCCTGATCGTTGGGGCGCGCCTCAGCGAGCTGGTAATAGACCTTGAGTGCGAGTTGCCGATATCCCTGCTGCAGGTAGAGCTGCGCCATCGTTTCGTTCACGAACGGCTCGGGCGATGGCCCGGAGAATATTCGCTCATCCTTCGGTGACGCCGCGCGTTCGTGAACGTTGGCGCCCGGCGGTGGCGTCCATGAGTCGAGGGCTTCGGCCGCTTCATTATCAGAGTGCGATGCGGCGGCACCCTCGAGCGGCGATGGGACCGGCTTTCCCTTCAAGCCTTCGGTGCCGACAGGTCCTCCAGATCGCGCCTTCCCACGAAGCCCATCGGCACCGGCGGTTTCTTCTTCCGGCTTCAGCAGACTGCGCAGCGACTCGGCGCCGCGCGGCTCGATCGAGATCGCGCTGTGCAAACCCTCCGCGCCCAACGGGATCTCATCCTCGAATGGAGGAGGTGTGAATGGAGCGGGCTCGACGGGTGCCTGCGTGGCCTGCGGTTGTTCGGCTGGGCTCTCCGGTGTCGGGGCGGGCTCCGCCGCCGGCGTCTCACTGGCTGCCGGCTCCACGGGATAATGTCGCTCGAGACCGAGGGGTGGTGTCGCTGATTCCGGGGCCGGTGGTGTCGGGGGCGACTCGACAGGCTGTGGCGTTGCGCGCGATTGAACCTCGGGCTCGATCGGTTCGCCCGCAGCGTCGGCGATGAACGGAATGGCCTGGTCTCCGCCATCGGTGTCGACTGGAACTTCGTCGGGCGCGGCAATAGGTGCCGCCTCGGCCGACTCTTCGATCTCCGACACGAGCGCAATGACTGCCGTGTCCTTGGGATCAGCGTCGAGCAAGCGCGTGTACCACCTGCGCGCTTCCGCGGTGTTTCCACTCTGGAGCGACATGTCGCCGAGTGATCGAAGCGCGATGAGGTTTTCAGGATCGAGAGTGAGCGCGCGCTCGAAAACCTGACGCGCTTCCTCGAATTCGCTGGCTTCGTAGAGAGCCTGACCGAATACGATCAACCCGCTCATGTGACCAGGCATCTGCGCGAGCTGCGCGCGGCAGATCTCGATGGCGCGCTTCGGCTGTCCGCCTTTTCGATACTCGTTCGCCAGCGGAGCGAAGTACCGTCGGGGATTCTCGTCGAATTTTTCCTGTAGCTCTCTCAGCCGGTCGTAATCCAAATCTCCCTCGTTCTTCCCCGGTCTTTTAGCAAAAACCCACCCTAACTTCCGCGAACTCCCGTTTCACGCTCAAGTCAAGGCAGAAAGATGCACCAATCTCCGCTTTCGCGCGACTTGCATCTGACTCACCCAAACTCATACCTTACAAGGCTATACGCCATTCTGCCTTTTTCGCGAAGGCATAGCGTCGCCGCCATTCCGCCTTCTTCCCGAGGGCCTCAGCGTCGCCGCCATTCGGCCCTCTTCGACGGGGGCTTCTCATTTCGTGTAAGGAGTAAGGGTCTTGCTGCAAGTAATGCGGGCGTCCGCAAAGTATATCTGGATCATCATCGTCGTACTGTTCGTTGGAGGCTTTCTTCTCGCGCAAACGTCCGGCCTTCTGGGAAGAGCGCCCGTCACCAACACCACCGCGGTCGCCACTGTAAACGGCGAGGACATCCTCGCGACTACCTGGTACCAGGCCACACAAAATCTCGAGCAAGAAGCGACGCAGCGCGGCAACGCGGGCATCACGCTAGACGAGAGACAGCGGCTGATGGACCAGGCCTACGACCAGCTCGTCACGGATGCCCTGCTCCGCCAGGAATACAGACGGCGCGGCATCACCGTTACAGACGACGAAATACTCCAGGCGGCACGCTACAACCCGCCCCCGCAATTGATGCAGGCCCCTGATCTCCAGACCGACGGGCAGTTCGATCCGGCCAAGTATCAGCGCTTCCTCAATAGTCCGCTGGCGAAGCAACAGGGGCTGCTCTATCAGCTCGAGCAGTACTACCGGCAGGAGATCCCCAAGGAAAAGCTGTACGACCAGGTGGTCACCGACGTCTACCTCTCTGACGCGCAGCTGTGGCGGCGTTTCCAGGACACCCACGACTCGGCGCAGGTTACCCTCGTCGCCTTCGGCCCGGAACGCATCGCCGATTCGGCTGTCAACGTCACCGACGACGAAGTACGGGCGTACTATGACACGCACAAGAAGGTCTTCGACCGCCAGGGAACGGGTAAGGTTTCGATCCTCATGATCCCGCGGACCGTGTCGTCCGCGGATTCCGCTGTAGTGCGCAACCACGCCCTCGAGCTCAGATCGCGAATTCTTGGCGGAGAAAAGTTCGAGGACGTAGCGAAAGCCGAGTCTGCCGATTCAGGATCGGCCGTAAACGGCGGCGAGCTGCCCAAGGGCGGCAAGGGACGTTTCGTCCCGGCATTCGAGACCGCCGCTTACGCGCTCAAGGTCGGCGAGATCTCACAGCCGGTGCTGTCGCCATTCGGCTACCACCTCATTCGCCTCGACGCGCGGAAGGGTGATACCCTCAGCCTGCACCACATTCTGCTCCGCATTCAGCAGAGCGATTCGGCCGCCACTCGCACCGACCGGCGCGCGGACTCACTCTCGCGCATCGCTGCGTCGACCGATCAACCGGCCAAGTTCGATGAGGCGGCGCGCGAGCTCCACATCCCGATTCTCAGGAGCGCCGTCGTCGAGGGGAATCCGCTCACCATCAATGGCCAGTTCATTCCGAGCGTTGGACCGTGGGCGTTCCAGGGTGCGAAGCCGGGCGAGACGAGCGAGCTCTTTGACGCCGAGGATGGCTACTATCTGGCGAGGCTCGATTCGCTGACGCCGGGCGGGACACTCTCTCTAGATCAGGCGAAGAGCGACATCCGCAGCTACCTGCTCCGTCAGAAGAAGATCGACGCGCTAATGCCGCAGGCGCGGAACTTTGCCAAGGTCGCCGCCGCCAGTACTCTGGAATCAGCGTCGAAGCTGATGAACATGCAGCCGGTCACCACGAAGTATTTCACGCGCGTCAGCGGCGCTCAGGAGCTGGCGCAGGCGCCCGAAGCGGTCGGTGCCGCCTTCACGCTTCCGGTGCACACGGTGAGCGAGCCGATCCGCGGAATCGGACAGGTCGTCGTCATCCGCGTCGACAACCGGGACTCGGCCAGCCGCGCCGCTTTTGATTCCCAGAAGGAAGGATTCAAGCAGCAGGCGATGACGGCGCTCAGACGTCAGCGCGTTTCCGAGTTTCTATCCAACCTGAAAGCCGTTGCGAAGATCGACGATCGACGGAAGCAGGTCGAGTCGTCGGCGCGGAGAGCGCAGCAGTAAGCGCTTAAATCAGTCGCTTGGGCGCTGGCCGCTCGGCTTCGTCCACCGCCCTTCTCCGCTCCAGCTCCGCCGCAGTCAGCCGCGACTGCGTCTCGGGCGGGTTCGTCTCGGCCGTGACCTCGCGCGTCGCGTCGTTGATGTTCTTCTTGAATTCCTTGATTCCCTTGCCCATCGAGCCTGCTATCTCGGGGATCCGCTTCGCGCCGAACAGAAGCAGGATCACGACCATGATTATCAACAGCTCGGGGAAACCCAGATTGCCGAACATGGAAGACTCCTAGAAAAGCGAACGCGCTATGAGATAAGCGATCAATACACCCAGCAGGCTCAATAGTGACACGTCGAGCGCGATTGGGCCGAGGGCGAACTTGAGTATAATCAAATCCACGGGAAGCGGCCCGATGGAGGGCGTGACTCCCGTCGTAAAGAATTCTTTCGCCGCTCCCGGAGGCAGGAACCGCCGCCCCACCTGTGTGAGCAGACCACCGGTAACGAACCCGGCGGCGAGAATGAGAGCGTGAAACAGGGAACCGCGCCTGCTGTGACCCCGCGGCGGTGGCGGCATTATGAGTGTCTCTCCATGACGTAGGAAATTGACGCCGTCAGCGACCGGCGCGCTACGGTATCCGGCAAATCTGACAGCGCTTCATGCGCGCGCTCGGCGAACTGCTCGCCCTTCTGCCGGGCGTATTCGAAGCCGCCGCTGTCCTCGACAATCCGCACCACCGACGCGATGCTCTCGTCGCTCACGCTGTCGCTCTCGAACAATTGCTCGACTTCGCGACGCGACGCCGGCGACAGATCGCGCAATGCGTAGATCAGCGGCAACGTCACCTTGTGCTCCCGGAGGTCGAGTCCCGACGGCTTGCCTGTCGTCTCTTTCTTCTCCTGGTAGTCGAGCAGATCGTCGGTGATCTGGAACGCCATTCCCAGACTCTCTCCAAAGTCACCCAGCGCGTCGCGGTAGCGCCGAGCGCCGGACAGCGCGCCCAGCTCGCACGCGGTTCGCATCAGCGACGCCGTCTTCGAGCGAATGAGGTCGTAGTACTCCTGCTCGGTAAAACGCAGCGGATCCGTCACCGCCAGCTGCCGCATCTCGCCAAGCGTCATCTCCGTGGACGCGCGCGTCAGAGCCTGGAGCGCCTCCAGATTTCCCAGCCCAACGAGGTGGGTGAGCGCGGTGGAGTAGAGAAAATCTCCCATGATGACGGAGATCTGGTGACTGAAAAGCGCGTTCACCGTCGGCATTCCGCGACGGAGCGCGGAGTGGTCGACTGCATCGTCGTGCACGAGCGTCGCGAGATGGATCAGCTCCAGCGAAGCGGCGAGAGTAACCGCCTGCTCCTGCGGCTCCTCACAAGTCTCGCTCGACAGCAGCAGCAGGGTCGGCCGGAACATCTTGCCGCGCATGGTCAGCAGGTGCGCGCTCACCTGCCCGACGAGCGGGAGGTCGGACGCGACGATGCTCCCCATCGCGTGCGTGACCTTGTCGAGCTTATCGCGGATTGGAAGCTGGATCGCCTGGAGGGTCGCTCCACGCGGCGCGCTAACGCCTGCTATCACTTCGTCGCGGCCTTGGTCATCTGCTTCAGCCGCTTGGCCACGTCGCGGAAGTCGATGTCAATCGCGAACACCCTCTGATAGTACGCAGCTGCATCGCGCGGCTTCTTGCTCCCTTCGGAAGCGAATCCGAGCAGGTACAGCACGCCGATGAGATCCTCGTCTTCCATCCCCGGCTCACGCAGCGCGCGGCCGAGCACGGTGACGGCCGTCTCGAAATCATTGCGGTCGATGAAGCACTGACCCAGGGCTTCGTAAGCGCGGATTCTGTGCGTTGCCCCGCGAAGGGCTTTCTGAAATTCGGCGATCGCCTCTTCGATCAAACCCATCTCCTTGTAGGCGATGCCAAGATCGTAGTGGCTGTCGTAATCCTCGTCATCGACATTCGCGGCCACACCGGCTTTGAACTTCTCCAGCATGTCGGTGAAATCCGCCTCTTCGCCTTCCGGACGATTGCGATCCTCCTCGGCGACCATGCGGTAAGAGCGCGGACCTCTTTCCTCGCGCATCCAGTCCGCCAGGTCGACGAAATTGTCGGCCGCGGCCTGAGGAGCGTTCTCCTTGGGCGTAGCGGGACGCGGAACTTCCGACGGCGGCGTGGCGATGCGCTGGCCAGCCCGAGGCGACGGAGCCTTGGGCTTCTGACGCTGGCGCATGAACGGATTCACCGGTCCGCGCTGGGGTGCAGGTGGCGCTTCCTCCCGCACCGGAGTCTTCGGCTTTTTCGGCTTCGGCCGGGTGATTCTCAGGGGTTGAACCAGCTTCGGCTTCGGCCTGGGCGGAGGCAATTCTTCCTCGGGCTCTTCGGTTTCCTCGAGCTCGTCAACCTGCGGCTCTTCCTCTTCCTCCTCCTCGGGCTCGTCCGGGAGCTCCTGAACGACCGGCTCGGGGGCTTTGCGCGGCGTCGCTTTACGCTGTGTCCTGGCGACCGGCGCGGGGGCAGGTTCGGGCTCCGGAATCTCCTCCGGCTCCTCCTCGATTTGCTCCGGCTCAGGTTCGCGCATCCGCCGCTCCGGCTCGCGCATCTCCGGTTCTGGCTCGCGCGTCTCTGGCTCCGGTTCCGTCTGGGGCTCTTCGGTTTCCGTCAGCTGGGCGTGGTGCTCGTGAACACCGCCGTCGTGGCCGTGCGGCTCGTGGGGGTGGAGCTCGGGATGCTCGATATCCAGATCGAAAGTCTCGATCGCCGGCACGTCCTCGTGCTCGATCGAGTCCAGGCCTCCGAGCTGGGACCTCGCTCCCGCCAAGGGGTTGACGCCGTTTTCGTCCGACAACGTCTCGTGGACGAAGAAACGATCGTCCTCGAGGATATTGAGACCGGCGAGCGGGTCTTCGTCGAGCAGCGGCTCGCCGAGTCCGGGCTCATGGGGAATCTCACTGGCCTCGGCCGAAACCAGCCCTTCGACCTCCGGTTCCGGGCGCTGGGCTTCCGGATCGATGGCGAATTGTGACATGTCAGCGGTCGACTCGAGACCCTCCAGAGGCGCGACGACATCCATGTCATTGATCGACAGATCGAAGGCGGGCTCGATCTCCGGTAGAGCGGGCTCCCCGGATTCGGCGAGCGAAGTCGACTCGATCTCGAGCGCCGGCATCGATTCTTCGGGTGACGGCTCGATATCGGGCAGGGTCTCGAATTCGGGTGACGGCTGGACGTGCGGGGGCGTCTTGGGCCGCCGCGGCGGTTCCACCGGCAACGAGGTCGACTGGAGACCTTCGATCTTCGGGCGCGGCTTGGCCGGCGATCCGCCGACATCGAGGAAAACGAGCCCGCCCGAATCCCTTTTGACCGGCGTCTTCGAGCGGCGCGGCTCGACTGACGGGTCGAGGCTGCGTATCCGCTGGACAGTCGCCTCCGCCTCGGCGGTGCGGCCCTCGGAGTCGAGAGATTCGTGGAGGATCTGGAGCTGCTCGATTGCTTCCGCCGTCTTGCCCGCCTTGGCGAGCTGGTCGGCCAGCATCAGGCGAATATCGTCCTGGCCCGGACAGAGGTCGGCGAACTCCTGGAGCGCCTTGAAAGCGTCGGTGTCCTTGCCGGCGCGGTGCATCCGGTCGGCGTACTCGAGGAAGTTCTTCTTGGCGTCGCTGTTGAACCCTTTCTTGGCGGAGATCTTACCGAGCTTGTAGTAGATCTGGTGGCGCGCCGGCGCGTGGCGGAGGATCTTGTTGCAGAGGGCGATGGCGTTGTTGAGGTAGCCGCCATCGGTGTAGAGATCGACGGCCTGCTCGTAGTAGTTGACCGCCTGGTCGGTCTTGTTCAGCCGCAAATAGAGGTCGCCAACGCGGTTATAAACCGTGACGTCGCGATCCTCGTGACCCTCGTTCTGCCCGATGATCTGGAGATAGACCTCGAGCGCCTTATCGAATTGCTTCTTCTGCTCGAATTCGGCTGCCTTTTTTTTGAGCTTTTCGACGTTAGACATTTAGGGCGGCCGGGCAGTTATTTACCCGGGAGGCACTACCTCCGGGGAACGTGGGTTCAACTTACCAAGGTTTTCGTAGGGGTGACAAGGCGCGCCTGCCCTCCACGACCCGACACAAAGACGTGCGCCATACCAGTATGGCAACTCCCGCACATCCTCTATGGCGAACAGCGAAAGATCGGCGGAAAAACCGGGCGCAATCTGCCCGGTTTCGCCAGCCAGATTGAGCGCGGCAGCACCGTTCACGGTTGCGGCAGTCAACGACTCCGCCAAGCTCATCCTTAGCTGACTAACCCCCAACGTCAGCATCAGGGGAAAGTTAACGGTCGGCGACGTCCCCGGGTTGAAGTCGGTGGCAAGGGCGACGGCTGCGCCGGCGTCGATCAAGGCACGCGCTGGCGCCTGCTTCGCTTTGCCGAGGAAGAGCATGGTGCCGGGCAGGAGCGTGGCGACGGTGCCGGACCGGGAAAGTGCCGCAATTCCCTGCTCGGAGATCGCCGCCAGATGATCCGCCGACGTCGCGCTGAGCTCGGCGGCCAGCTCGGCGCCTCCGGCCGGCTTCAGCTCGTCGGCGTGCAGCTTGAGACCGAGTCCGCCGCGACGGGATGCATCGAGGATGCGGCGCGTCTCGTCGAGAGTGAACACTCCGGGCTCGCAAAACACGTCGGCGAAACGGGCGATTCCCTGCTCGACCACCTTCGGCAACAGAGCCTCGACGAGCATGTCGATGTACGCCGCACGGCGCTCGTCACTCGTTCGGTAGTCGTGGGGAATCTCGTGAGCACCCATCCATGTTGCCACGATCCGAACAGGTTGGCGCTCGGCCAGTCGCCCGATCACCCGCAGCGCTTTGAGCTCGTCTTCGATGCTGAGTCCGTAGCCGCTCTTGATCTCGATGGTGGTCGTACCGTACGACATCAGCTCGCGGATGCGGGGTACTGCCAGATCGTACAGCTCGTCTTCGCTCCGAGCGCGGAAATCGCGCACCGATGCGTGAATTCCTCCGCCGCGCGACGCGATCGCCATGTAGTCGAGCCCCGCCGCGCGCTGCTCGTGCTCCTCGAAACGCGGCTTGCCGAATACGGCATGGGTGTGCGAGTCGACGAGACCGGGAGTGAGAACGCCACCGCGGCAGTCGATTACCTCCGCATCCGTGTACGCGTGCTCGAGATCGCGCGCGGCGCCGATCATTGAGATGCGTCCGTCGCTCACCGCGACGGCGGTTTTGGTGAGAATGCCCGCGTCGCCCATCTCCTTTCCTTTGCGTGCCCGTGCGGGACCCGCGCAGGTGACAACCTGGGAGGCGTTAACGAAGAGCAGGTCTCGAGTCATTTAGCGGCTAAGAGCGACCAGCGTTGTGTCGTTCGCTTTTGACTTTAACGGATTCGCCATAATGTCCTTCACCCGCGACAACCGAAGCGGAGCCTGTGCTTCGCCGCGACAGGCATAGTAGCACGCGTTGCAGTCAATCGGCTCGTATTTCCTGAATTCGGTCCAGTGAAAATCGGGCGGAAAGTCGGGACAGCGCTTCACCATTCCAAGCGGATCTATGTGAACCGTGCGCATTCCCGAGCGGCACGGCTCGGTGATCTCGCCGCGCACAAAGCGCGGAATCTGCTCGAGATAGTAGTCCGAGTTGGTGATGACGCCGCGGTTTTTTCGCTTGAACGCCAGCAGGGCCGCGATGACGTCCTCGAGCTCGCGCACTTTCGCCCGCTCGATCAGCCCGTCACGGTTGCCGTTCTTGTTGTCGGTGTAGGAGCTGAAGTTGACTCCGCAGCCGAGCTCGCGCGCACGATTCACAATCGGCATCAGCTGGTCGAGATTGTCGCGCTTGATAACGGTGTTGAACCGAATGCCGGTAATCCCCATCTCGCGCATGCGCGGCACGGTGCGCATGATCTTCGACGCCAGGCCGGGAATTCCACGCGCTGCGTCATGACGCTCGTCGAGATAGTCGAGCGAGATGTTGAACTGATTGATCCCCGCGTTCCAGATCGAGCGCGCCCGCTCCGGAGACAGCATCCCGCCGTGAGTGATGAGGGTCATGTACTTGAGAGTGACCGCGCGGTTGACACCCGAAACAAGATCCTCGAGGTCCCGTCTCAGCGTCGGCTCGCCACCAGTGAAGGTGATGACCATCGGATTGAAAAATCTGGCCGCATCGGCGAACGACTTGACCTCGGTCGCTTTCGCCGAGGGATCTGTTTTCCAGTAATCGCAGAAGCTGCAATGCGCGTTGCAGCGCATGGTGACCTCGAAGTGCACCAACACCGGCTTCCGCATCGCCGTGAGGTAAGCGTACTTGACGAGGAAAACCGGCACGTGCCACGGTTTGAACTCGCTAGTAAGCACTTGCCTCTTCCCTCGTGGCTGCCGTCGCCTTTCCCGCTTCCCGCTTCCCCCTTCCCGCTTCCCGCATTACCCAACCATCGGCAGCTTCAGCCCGTGCTTTCTCGCGGTCTCGATCGCGTCGGCATACCCGGCGTCCGCATGGCGTGCGACGCCGGTGCCCGGATCGTTGGTCAGCACGCGCTCGAGACGAACCCGCATCTCGGGACTGCCATCTGCGACGATGACCTGGCCGGCGTGCAGCGAGTTGCCGATGCCTACTCCGCCGCCGTGGTGGAACGAGACCCACGATGCGCCGCTGGCGACGTTGAGCATGGCGTTGAGCAGCGGCCAATCGGCAACGGCATCGGTTCCGTCGCGCATGCCTTCAGTCTCGCGGAAGGGTGACGCGACGCTGCCCGTGTCGAGATGATCGCGCCCAATGGCGATCGGCGCCGAGATTTCTCCCGAGGCGACGAGGTCGTTGATGGCGAAGCCGAATTTTGCGCGGTCGGATTGGCCCAGCCAGCAGATACGAGCCGGCAGTCCCTGAAACTTGATCCGCTGTTGCGCGAGCGAGATCCACCGGCGTAAGTGATCGTCGTTCGGAAAAAGCTCCAGCGCCAGATCGTCGGTGCGCTTGATGTCTTTTGGTTCGCCGGAGAGCGCGACCCAGCGGAACGGTCCCTTCCCCTCGCAGAACAACGGCCGGATGTATTCCGGCACAAAACCGGGAATGTCGAACGCGCTATCGAGTCCAGCGTCGAGCGCCACCGTGCGGATGTTGTTGCCGTAGTCGAACGCCACCGCGCCACGCTTCTGCATCTCCAGCATTGCGGCGACGTGTCTCACTGCCGTCTGCGTCGAGCGACGAATGTATTCCTCGGGGTCTTTCTTCCTCAGCTCGAGCGCCTGCTGAAAGCTCATCCCGGATGGCACGTAACCGTTCAGCATGTCGTGAGCGCTGGTCTGGTCCGTGAGAATGTCCGGCGTCACTCCGCGCTTTACCAGCTTCTCGAGCACGTCGGCTGCATTACCGAGCAAGCCGACCGAGAGCGCTTCACCGTTCCGAGTCGCGCTCGTGACGAGTGAGAGCGCTTCGTCGAGCGTGGTCGCTTTTCGATCGAGATAGCGTGTCTCGAGGCGTTTCTCGATCCGGGAGTCGTCGACTTCGATCACCAGCGCCGCTGCGCCCTGCATCGTCGCCGCCAACGGCTGCGCGCCGCCCATCCCGCCGAGTCCGGCGGTGAGGACGAAACGGCCGCGCAAATCGCCGCCGAAATGCTTGCGCGCGACAGAGCCGAGGGTCTCGTACGTCCCCTGCACGATGCCCTGTGATCCGATGTAGATCCACGAGCCGGCGGTCATCTGCCCGTACATCATGAGGCCCTTCCGCTCCAGCTCGCGGAAGTGTTCCCACGTCGCCCACCGACCGACGAGATTGCTGTTGGCGATGAGGACTCGCGGCGCTCCCGAATGTGTCCGAAAAACTCCGACCGGCTTGCCGCTCTGCACCAGAAGCGTCTCATCGTCGCCGAGGCTCTTGAGCTCACGCACGATCGCATCGAAGCAATCCCAGTTGCGCGCCGCCTTCCCCGTTCCGCCGTACACAACCAGATCAGCCGGACGCTCGGCGACATCGGGATCCAGGTTGTTCATCAGCATTCGAAGCGCTGCTTCCTGCTGCCATCCTTTGCAGGAGATGGCGGTTCCACGGGGAGCGCGGACCGGGCCGCGGTCCCGGACGGCGGCCTCGAATGACTTTGGATCGTACTGAACTCTGAGATCGGTCATGTCACTGTTCCGATGTCCGCAAAGCGCTGGTCGGAGACTGCCTTCATTAGCGCCTGAATGTCCGGGCTCAGCACGCGGTCGTTCTCCAGCCTCGGAACGATATCGCGCACGCGCTCATGAGCGGTGCGCACGCCGCGCCCGGGTCGTAGTGGTGCTCTGAAATCTATCCCCTGTGCTCCGCACATCAGCTCGATCGCCAGGATGTTTTCCAAATTGCGAAGCACACGCCGCGCTTTCCACGCCGCACCCATCGCCATCGGGACAACGTCTTCCTTGCTGCCATCGGTGGGAATGGTGTCGACGCTCGCCGGGTGTGAAAGCACCTTGCACTCGCTGGCCAGCGCCGCGGCGGTGACCTGCGCCATCATGAAGCCGGAGTTCAAGCCGGCGTTGGAGCAGAGAAATGGCGGCAGCCCCTGATTAAGGTCGGGATGCACTAGCCTGTCAATTCGCCGCTCGGCCATCGTCGCCATATGGGTGAGAATGATCGCCAGAAAGTCGAGCGCCATCGCCACAGTGAGCCCGTGGAAGTTTCCACCGCTCAGCGTCTCGCCGTTCTCGAAGACGAGCGGATTGTCGGTAGCGGCATTGAGCTCGCGCGAGACGGCATTGTCGATGAAGTCGAGCGCGTCCAGCACCGGACCGTGCACCTGCGGCATGCAACGCAGCGCATACGGGTCCTGCACCCGCGGATCGCCGAGGCGGTGCGATTCTCTGATCTCGCTTCCGGCGAGCAGGTCCCGCAGCAATGCGGCCGAGCGCGCCTGGCCCTTCTGGCCGCGTGCCTCGTGGATGCGCGCGTCGAAGGCGACCGGCGTTCCGAGCAGGGCTTCCAGAGACATCGCTCCCGCGACGTGGGCCGTGCGCCACAGCGCGCGGGCCTGAACCAGCGCTATCAGGGCGACCGCGGTGTGAGTCTGCGTCCCATTGATCAGCGTAATCCCCTCTTTCGGGGCCAGCGTCACCGGTTTGACGCCGATCTCGCTCAGCATCTGCGCCGCGTCGACCTCTCGATCGCCCTTGATCAGGGTGCCTTCGCCGATCAGCGCGAGTCCCAGATGCGCGAGCGGCGCGAGATCTCCACTCGCGCCGACGCTTCCCTGCTCCGGTATTGGCGGATAGACATCGGCGTTGAGCATATGGAGCAACAGGTCAACGAGCTCCGGACGGGCACCCGAATAGCCCTTGGCGATGACGTTGGCGCGCAACAGCATCATCGCACGCACTTCGCGCTCGGGTAGCCTGTCGCCCACTCCCGATGCGTGGCTGCGCACGAGATTCACCTGCAGCTGGGCGAGCCTCTCGGGAGGAATAGCAACTTCGGAGAGCTTCCCGAATCCAGTCGTCACGCCATAGACGACTTCGTTTCGCGCGACGATGTCGTCGACGACCTTTCTGGTGCGATGCATTCGCTCGCGCGCAGCGGAAGTCATGTCGACGCGCACACGCTCGACTGCCACGGCGTACGCTTCATCGACCGAAAGCGTGTCCCCGTCGATGAATATTCTGTCGTTCACTTTCCCTTCTTCCGTGGCCGCGCGCCCGCTTCGGCTCTGGCCCCAGGTTTGGTTTTAGCCCTGACGTTCGCTGTCGCTTTCGTTTTCGCTTTGGTTTTCGTTTTCTCTTTGACTTTGGTTTTCTCTTTCCCGCTTCCCGCTTCCCGCTTCCCGCTTCCCGCCTCCCGCCTCCCGCTTGCCAGCCTCCGCTCTACCGGATCCCAGCGCCAGCCGGACTTGCCCGGCTCGATTTCCACGCCGCCGAGCCAGCGCGAGATGGTGTTGATCTGCTGCCAATCCTTTTGCCCCGCCAGGACATCGCGGCCGAGCGGCGTGAGAATGAGCTCGCTCTCGACGAACTCGCGAGAGATGTTGCTCGACGGAGCGATCACCGGACTTCCGTCTTTCAGGGTGACGAGAGGATTCTCGCGCCCGCTCAATCGCTCGAGATAGGAATAAAAGACAAGGTCACCGAGAAAAATGCTCTCCTGTTTTCTCGCCACCTCGAGAAACGCCGACACCGGCGTCGAGAACCCGTCCTGAATCGCGGTCAGTGCCTCACGTTCCGAGCGCGAAAGTCCGCTTGTCGTCGACGGGAACTCCTCGAGGTGGCGCGTCAGCGCACGGGCCAGATATGGGAGTGCTGAAGTCGATTCACTGAGCAGATTCTCGATCGAGCTCGGATCCTTGGAGCCGAACGCCTTCCAGGCGCGGCGCCCGAGCTCAAGCTGCTCCGCTTTCACCGGAGGGCGGTTGGCCTCCAGCTTCTTGAGCTCCGCCGCAGAGAGCGGTGGGATGTAGCCGTCGACCACTATTACCGAGAGCTTTTTCCGACTGGCCGGGCCACGTCCGAAGAAGTCCAGCAGCTGGATGAGCTGGAGCTGGTCGTATAGATCGTCCTCGAACCACAGCACCACCTCGTCGAAATAATCGAGGCGCTGGATGACGCGGTCCCGCTCCTGAAAATTGCCGCTGACGTGCGCGAAATCGTCCCAGTTGTGTCCGGCGATGAATTGCGCGCGTTGCTTGCTGAGCTCTTCGAGCGAGAGCGACGAATCGACGGGTCCTTCGTGAAGCACGTCGCGCCAGGCGATGATCTTTCCTTCGACGCCGGCCTCGCTCATGGTGCCGGCGGCGCTGTCGCCATTCGTGATGTTGAGCCGTTGAGAGGTCAACGTCAGCGCGTTACGGGACGATAAGTCGATTTGTCATAGTTGAATTTTAGATCGGGCTCCGCGGTGAGGGCAATGAAGAAGTTGAACGCGAAGTTGCCGTTCGGCGCCTGGGTGAAGCCGAATATCGCCTTCCAGTCGTGGAGCTCCCGTTGCAGCGCGACGGTGTGGCTCCCGAATTTGTGCGCCTCGAAATCGTAGTTCGTGGTCCAGGTGCCGGCCCAGCCCGGCGTCAGGTGAAAATTCATCGACGACTGCAGATTGTTGCGAGGTGGAACGCGGATGAACGGAGTTCCACCGGTCGCCGTCCCCGACGGAACTCCGCCGTTGACGATCGACGACTGCTGCTGGACGCAATCCTCGAACAGAATGGCGTTCGATCGCACGGGCTCGCATATGGTCTCCGGATTGCTCTCGATCACAATCCCGTTCCCGGTCGGCGGACGCTGCCTGCTGTACGTGTATTGGAGAGTGGCGGACCAGCCCTGCGTCGGCGGCAGCGTGTACTGGCGATCGCGCGCCTGGATGCCGGCGACAGGTGTCGACGCGACCGCGCTGGCGAGCGCGTCGTCGGTGCTCGCCGCGATGCGCTCGATCTGCGGATTCCGCTGCGGCACTGCGCGTCCGAAGATCCGGGTGATGGCCCCGAAGATTCCCGATTGCGCGTTCAGCGTGACGCCGGCGTCGAAGTTTGTGAAGAACGGCTTGAATCGCGCGGTGTCGCTCAGTATGTCGCCTTGATAGAGCGAATAACCGATGTTGCCGCGGAATCCCGGGATCAGATCGGTCTGGAAGTCGGAGCTGATGTTGTCCGTAACCCAGCCCGAGCGGTGGGTCTGGCGCGCCCTCTCGAAGTCATAGGAGAGCGGCGTGATGTTCATCGAGAGGATCTTGATCTTCTTGGGCTCGGCGGTACTGCTGGTATCGGTCGAGCGCAGCTTTGCCTCGAGAACGTGCGAAAGCCCGAGGGTCAGCTTGTTGCTGGCGAGGGCACCGAGGTATCCGGGCCGGCTGATGTTCAGCGCTCTCAGGTAGGCGTCGCTGATGTCCCCGGTCGGAGCATAGGAGTATGAAAGAGTCGGCGTGATCGAGTGCCGGAAGCGCGTGACGGAGCCAAGCCCGGGAAAAAGCGCAAACAAGGTGGGAGTTGCGCTGAGGGAGAATACGGGCCGCTTCGACTGATGAACCCAGGTGCCGCCGTTCTGCTCGGTACGGATCCAGAATCCGTGGCCATCGACGTTCGTGAATGAGACCGAAGGTGTCAGCTTCAGCGAGCTCTGAAGGAAGCTGGGCAATGTGATTCCGGTCTGCCAGTCGACTTCCGTCGAGAAAGTCCTGGCGAACACCCGAGGGTTTTCAATGGATGAATCGGCAACATCGCGCACCGCGATCGTCGTCGGCTGATTGCTTTCCTGTTCGATCAGGTTGAACGAATTGGTCCAGGTGAATCCGCCAAGTCTCAGTGGCGTCTGGAAAGCGGACGTCGTGTGCCGGACGTTGGCTTTGATCTTGACGCTGTCGGCTTGGCCGAGCGAGTTCGTGATGTACAGAAACGGAAACTGGTTGCCCTGATCGGAGTTTAGAATCTCGTCCGTCGAGAAATTGAATGTAGGTGTCCAGTCCAGCCATGAGACCGGCGACAGCGTGGGGACGGTGATGTTTACGTTCGGAAATGTTCTCTGAACTTCGTCGCGACCCGGATGTTGAGCCATCGAAGCGCCGAGGGCGAGGGTTGCCGGACCGATCTTCGTGTCATAGTTGGCGCTGGACGAGATGGTCGCCAGCACCGCTGCCGGATTGAACGACGTGTTCCGCTGGACGAACGTGTTGGTGACGTAGTTGATGTTCGTCCTGAAGTGGGTGCTCTGCGAGAAGTCCTGCGAGTGTGTCCAGGTGATGGCGGTGTTGGATGCGCCGTCGCGCTGGTTCAACTGTGATATCGCGAAGCGTCCCGTAACGAACCGGTCCAGCCAGCGGTACTGGAAATCCGCATTCAGACGCGTAAACCCGGGATCACCCTCCGACGGACGGCTGCCGCTGCGCCAGTCGAGCGCAAATTGCGCGTCCATGTAGTCGCTGATCGCGAAGTAATAGCCGAGGTTCTCCAGATGCCGCCGATACGATGGGCTGTTGCGGAATATCTCGCTCAGGCCG
>Ga0207683_10001653_pt1 | contig 19951 bp, 13 predicted proteins | sample KBSM73metaG_FD_184333 | JGI IMG/M metagenome (GOLD analysis project Ga0207683, IMG submission 184333) | Miscanthus rhizosphere microbial communities from Kellogg Biological Station, Michigan, USA - KBS M7-3 metaG (SPAdes) (version 2) | ecosystem: Host-associated > Plants > Roots > Rhizosphere >... | reverse complement strand
GGATCAGGCGCAAATAAGCAAAGCTGCCATACAAGACGCCGATATCGCTATTGGCGGCGATGATGGTGACGGCATGGCTGTTCAACATCGCGCTGCGGATCAGATAGCCTTCCTTGCCCAATTTGGTCAGCGGCAGGTTCAAGCCGGCGATCAAAGACGAGGCAGCCGGCGTACCGATCACCACCGCGCCATCCCCAACGGCACCGACATGCACCGCTTTGTCCAACAACCCGCTCAGACCTTGGGTAAGTTCGGATTTGGCCGCATCCAAAGAGGGCGACACGCCTTCCGAAACAATCGCAGTCGCCAAGGGGCGGTATTGCGCCAGGGCGCTGACTTCCATCGGGCGATACCGTAGCCACAGGTCGTAACCGTCTTCGGCGCGCGCGGGCACGGCCAGCAAAAGCAGGAAGGCGGTAACAAGAAAGCGGACCATCATATCTTTTTAAGCACGCGGCGGCGCATTGCGGAAGGCCGCGGCGATGGCCTGACGCAGGGGCTTGGGCTGATAGTTGCCGTCATACAGCGAAGGCCGCTTGAGCATGCCGTCCGGACGCTTGCCACCGAATTGCTGCAGCCAGGAATAATTGTCCATCATGCCCCAGGCCATCAGATAATCGGTCTGGCGATAGGCAAACATGAAATCCAGATAGCGCTTGGCCAGGTCGGCCATGAAGCGGTCGCGTTCGGCAATATCGCTTGGCGTACCGCGTTCACTGACATCGAACTCGGTCAGGCACAGCCGCAAGTCCATCGCCACCACCGCATCCAGGAACTGTTTCCACGCCGCCTGGTCCGCGTTGTTGAAGGTGTTGGACCCTTGCGACTCCACATTGGTGCCGGGCCCGATATGGCTTTGCACACCCAAGAGATGCACCGGCGCCTTGTTGGCCTTGAGCCGGGAGAGCAGTTTCAACACGCCATCGCGATGTTTGGCGCTGCCCGGGGTCCAGCCCATATAGTCGTTATAAACCAGCTTGGCATGCGGCGCGGCTTTTGCCGCAGCGTCGAAACAAATGTCCACGACATTCGCCCCAAGATATTTGCTGAAGGGTGTGTCGCGAAACTCACCGGTATTTTCATCCACCGTCTCATTCACCACATCATAGGTGAAGATGCGGCTGCCGAAATGGTTGCAGACGGTGGTGATATGCTCCCGCAGCACCCGTTCGGCTTCCGTCGCGGGCCTGGTGCCGAAATCGTAATTCACCAGCCATTTGGGGAAATATTGCGTCTTCTGCCACAGCAAGGTGTGGCCGCGCATCAGCATATTGTTGGCCTGGGCAAAATCGACCATGCGGTCGGCCAGATAAAAGGAATATTCCTTGGGGTTGGGCCTGAGCGCCACCCACTTGGTTTCGTTCTCGCAAACCAGGATGCCGCATTCGCGCCGATGAATGGCGCGCACGCCCTCGTCATTAAAGGAAGAGGCGAAGTCTTCCGCCCCGCCGCCGGCGCAACTGCCGAAGCCGGTAAAGCCCTTGGCCTTCGCAAGTGCATCCAAGGAATCGGGGCCTGTGGCCCCCCTGGCCTGCGTAGCCATCACCGCGGCGGCGGCGCCCACCGCCAGCCCCGCCACATCGCGTCGCGACACTTCCTCCATCAGCTGCTCCTTTTTGTCTTTGCGAGCTTGGAAGTTAGCGTTAACATTTCCTCGCTGCCCGTCAACCGGGTCGCCTCAAAGCGGTAGACTGAAAATAAGAACAAACCCGAGGGCCGCCGGGTGAACGGGAGGAATTATGCGCCGTTTTCTGGGCCTGCGCTGGCTGACGATTGCCTTGATCATGCTGGGGGCCCTGGTCAATTTCCTGTCGCGGCAGACCTTGTCCATCGCCGCCCCCACAGTCATCGCCAACCTGCATATCACCACCCAGCAATATGGCTGGATCACATCCGCCTTCCAGGGCGGCATCATGCTGCAGCCTGTGGTCGGCTACGTCATCGACATACTGGGGGTTAAGTCGGGCTTCGCTTTGTTTGCCTTCCTATGGTCGGTGATCTGCATGGCGCACGGCTTGGCCGGAAGCTGGCAGGCGCTGGCGGCTCTGCGCGGACTGTTGGGGTTTGCCGAGGGCGCTTTCTCACCGGGCGGGTTGAAAGTGGTGTCGGAATGGTTCCCCGCCAAGGAGCGAGGCTTGGCCGGTGGGCTTTACAACATCGGACCATCTCTGGGTTCGATGCTGGCGCCCCCCTTGGTCGCTGGCGCGATCATGATTTATTCCTGGCAAGCTTCTTTTGTTATCGTTGGCCTGATCAGCCTGGGTTGGGTGGCGCTGTGGTTGGTCTTCTACCGGTCCGTCCGGGACAAACCGTCGCCTTTCGCCCTTGTTATCCTGTCTGTCTTTTATCGCTTTCTACCGGCCTCCAAACGGCCCTCGCCCGCGCAGCTGTACAGTCTGGCGGAGGAGGAACGCAGCTACATCCTTTCAGGCCAGGAAACATTCCTGCAGGACGAAGGCAAAAAGCCTTCCATTTTGTCGATCCTGGGACGGCGCAATTTTTGGGGAATCGCGCTGCCGCGTTTTCTCACCGATCCGACCTGGGGCATGCTGTCCTTCTGGGTGCCGCTTTATCTCACCACGGTGCGCCATTTCGATCTCAAGCAAATCGCCATCTACGCCTGGCTGCCGTTCCTCGCCGCAGACCTGGGCTGCATCTTTGGGCCCAGCGTGGTGTTGTTCCTGCAAAGACGCGGATGGGACCTGATCGATGCGCGGCGCGGCGCCTTCACGGTAGGCGCGGTGATGATGATCGGTGTGGCTTTTACCGGTGTTGTACAGGATCCGCTGGTCGCGGTGGCACTAATCAGCCTGGCGGGCTTTGCCCATCAGACCCTGTCGGTCACCATGATCACCATGGCCACCGACCTGTTTCCCCGCAATGAAGTGGGCACCGTGGCCGGCATGGCCGGCACCTGCGCCAATCTGGGCATCCTGATCTTCACGATTGCGCTTGGGCAGCGGGTCGACCAGATCGGTTACACGCCGGTTTTTGTTTTGCTGGCGGTGTTGGATATTGTCGCCGCCATCGTCGCCTGGACCGTCATCCGAAAGCCCAAGGCTCATGTCTAATATCGGTATTCAGAATCCCATCCTCAAAGGCTTCAATCCCGATCCTTCCATTGTGCGCGTGGGCGACGACTATTACATCGCCACCTCCACCTTCGAATGGTTTCCCGGGGTTCAGATCCATCACTCCAAAGACCTGAAAAACTGGCGTTTGCTGACCAGGCCGCTGCGCCGCCCAAGCCAGCTCAACATGCTGGGAGACCCCGATTCTTGCGGCATCTGGGCCCCCTGCCTCAGTCATGACGGCGAGCAATTTTATCTGATCTATACCGATGTGAAGCGCTATGGCCGCACCTCGGTGGGCGGCGCATCGGGCGCCAGCTTGCGCGACTTCCACAATTACATGGTGACGGCCAAGACCATTGATGGCGAATGGTCGGATCCGGTTACCATCAACAGCAGCGGTTTTGATCCTTCGCTGTTTCATGACGATGACGGCCGCAAATGGTTCCTCAACATGCTGTGGGATCACCGCCCCGGCAACAACCGCTTTGCGGGTATCGTCGCCCAGGAATATTCCCCAAAGGAAAAGAAACTGATCGGCGAGCGGGTGAACATCTTCAAGGGCACGCCCTTGGGGCTGACGGAAGCGCCGCATCTCTACAAGCGCGATGGCTGGTATTATCTGCTGACGGCGGAAGGCGGTACGGCTTTTGGCCATGCCGTCACCATGGCACGGTCACGGAATCTGCTGGGGCCTTATGAGCTCCATCCCAACACCACCATCATCACCGCGCGAGACCGCCCCGACGCGCCGTTGCAACGCGCCGGCCATGCCGATCTGGTGGAGACCCAGGATGGCGACACCTACATCGTTTATCTCTGCGGGCGTCCCTTGAAGAATCGCGGCCGCTGCACCTTGGGGCGCGAAACCGCCATCCAGAAAATGCAATGGCGCGACGGTTGGCTCTATACCGAAGGCGAGCCCGGCTTACCGCAATTGACCACACCAGCGCCCAAGCTGAAGGAACATCCTTTTCCGCCTGCACCGGAGCGCGATGATTTCGATTCTCCCGCGCTGGGAATCGACTTTCAGTGGTTGCGCACGCCTTATCCCGAAAATATTTTCAGCCTGACAGCACGCGCCGGTCATCTGCGCCTCTATGGCCGCGAAACCATCGGCAGCCTGTTCACCCAGGCCCTGGTGGCGCGGCGGCAGCAGTCACACTGCTACAGCGCGGAAACCTTGATGGACTTCGAACCGGCTCATTTCCAGCAGGCAGCCGGCCTGGTCTGCTATTATGGCGGCAACAAATTTCATTACCTGCACGTCACCCATGACGAGACCCATGGCAAGCATCTGCGGGTGATGTCGGCGCTGCCTGACGCGCCGGTGGGCGACGCCTTTACCCCGCCCATCTCCATCCCCAACGGACCGGTGCAGCTCAGGGTCGAGGTCGATGAGGAGCGGCTCTATTTTGCCTATCGCGCGTCAGGCGGCTCCTGGCAACGCCTACCCCAGACCTTCGATGCCTCCATCCTGTCGGATGAAGCCCAGATGCCCGGTTCGCCCAACTTTACCGGCGCCTTTGTGGGCATGGCCTGTCAGGACATGGCCGGGACCGCCGCCGCGTGCGATTTCGACTGGTTTTCCTATCGCGAGCGGGGCTTTCTCGCCGATCCTTTCGCATCCACCTAAACCGGCCTAATGTCCGGCAAATGCGCGGCGGCTTTGACAAAAGCGCTGCGGTTTCATAGGCTTGATAGCGGTACCAGAAAGCAGCGCCAGAACTGCTTTTGGGCCCGGGAAACGTAGGGGTGAGATGCTCAAGATTGTCTCCGCCAAAGTAATCATCACCTGTCCGGGACGGAATTTCGTCACCCTGAAGATCGAGACCTCGGACGGCGTTACCGGTTTGGGCGATGCCACCTTGAACGGCCGTGAGCTGGCGGTGGCGAGCTATCTCAACGATCATCTGATCCCCTGCCTGATCGGACGCGACGCCCACGCCATCGAAGACATCTGGCAATATTTCTATCGTGGCGCCTATTGGCGGCGCGGCCCCGTCACCATGTCGGCCATCGCCGCGGTGGACATGGCGCTGTGGGACATCAAAGCCAAGGTGGCGGGCCTGCCGCTATACCAGCTTCTGGGCGGCAAATGCCGCGACGGGGCGATGGTCTATACCCACGCCACCGGCCCGACCATCGAAGCAACGATCGAAAAGGCGCAAGCCTATATCGCGCAAGGGTTCAAAGCGGTGCGGCTGCAGACCAGCGTGCCCGGCCTGAAAACCACCTATGGCGTGTCGAAAACGCAAAAATCCTACGAACCTGCTGATGCCGACATCCCGTCGGAACATGTCTGGTCCAGTGAAAAATATCTGCGCTCGGTGCCGGAGCTGTTTCAAAAAGCCCGCGATGTGCTGGGCTGGGACGTGCATCTGCTGCACGATGTCCATCACCGCCTGACACCGATCGAAGCCGCGCGCCTGGGCAAGGATCTGGAGCCCTATCGCCTGTTCTGGCTGGAAGACACGGTGGTGGCCGAGAACCAGGCCAATTTCCGCCTGATCCGCCAGCACACCACCACACCCTTGGCGGTGGGCGAGGTGTTCAACAGCATCTGGGATTGCAAGCAGCTGATCGAAGAACAGCTGATCGACTATATCCGCGCCACCGTCACCCATGCCGGCGGCATCACCCATTTGCGCCGCATCGCCGCTTTGGCCGATCTCTACAATGTGCGCACCGGCTGTCACGGCCCCACCGACCTGTCGCCCGTCTGCATGGGCGCAGCGCTGCATTTCGATGTTTCGATTCCCAACTTCGGCGTCCAGGAATGGATGCATCACGCGCCCGAAACCGACGAAGTCTTTCCGCATAGCTATCACTACCGGGATGGCGCACTGCATCCCGGCGAAGCGCCGGGCCTGGGCGTGGAGATCGATGAAAAGCTGGCCGCCAAATATCCCTATAAGCGCGCCTACCTGCCGGTGAACCGGCTGGAAGACGGCAGCATGACCAACTGGTGAGGCATCCCATGGCGGTGAGCACGATGAGTGTGGCTGAGCCTTATGTTTCGCGTGTCGGATATGTGCGCTGGCTGGTCTGCGCCCTTTTGTTCGCCGTCGTCGCCCTCAACTATACCGACCGCCAGGTGCTGTCGGTGCTGAAACCGACCCTGCAGCAAGCCTATGGCTGGAGCGAGACCGGCTATGGCTGGCTGGCGGTTTCGTTCCAGGTCGCCTATGGCATCGGTTATGTCGCTTTCGGCCGGATCGTGGACCGTTACGGCGCCAAGGTTGGCGGCACCATCGCAGTCACGCTATGGACCATCGCCCACACCGCGCATGCTTTTGTGACCAGCATCGCGGGCTTTGCCTGGGTGCGCATTCCCATGGGGTTGGGTGAATCCGGCCTGTTTCCCTGCACCCTGGCGGCGACCACGGAATGGTTTCCCCAGCGCGAACGCGCGCTGGCCATCGGCATCTTCAATGCCGGCTCCAATGTCGGCGCCATCATCGCGCCCTTCCTTGTGCCCATCATCACCATCCTGTGGGGCTGGCAGATGGCGTTTATTCTGACGGGCCTTCTTACCTTTGTCTGGCTGGCGGTGTGGCTGATCTGGTATCGCCGCCCGCGTCAGATGGGGTCACTCAGCACCCAGGAACTGGCCTATATCGAATCCGATCCGCAAGAAGCCCAGCGCCCGGTGGCCTGGTCTAAACTGCTCTCCACCCGCCAGACCTGGGCCTATATGGCGGGACGCTTCCTGATCGATCCGGTGTGGTGGACTTTTCTCTTCTGGCTGCCGGACTTTTTCTCCAAGCGTTATGGCGTGGACTTGAAGCATTTTGGTCCGCCGCTGATCGCCATCTATGTGATGGCTGATGTTGGTTCTGTGCTGGGCGGCTGGCGCTCGTCGCGCCTTATCAAACGCGGAGTCGTGGTGGGCCGCGCCCGCAAGATGGCGATGCTGGCTTGCGCCGTGTGCGCCCTGCCGGTGGCGGGCGCCATGTATGCCTCCAATCTGTGGCTGGCAGTGGCGGTCATCGGGCTTGCTTGCGCCGCCCATCAGGGTTTTTCCGCCAATCTTTATGCTTTGCCGTCTGATCTTTTCCCCCGCTGGGCTGCCGGTTCGATCGTCGGTCTGGGCGGCTTTGCCGGTGCGACTGGCGGCGTATTAATGAGCCTGTATGCCGCCAATGTGCTACAGGCCGTCGGCAGCTACACCCCTATCTTCATCTTTGCCTCGCTTGCCTATTTCCTCGCATTGCTGGTGGTGCACCTGATCGTGCCGCGCTATGCCCCTGCCACCGGTTTCACCTCCAACTGAGTTTCCCATCCGTGCGTCTTGACCCCCAGCGTTTTTTTCCCGCCGATCCGGCACAGCGCAAGATCGCGTCCGAACTGTTCGGGACGATTGAGAAGCTTCCCATCATCAGCCCGCACGGCCATACCGATCCCGCCTGGTTTGCTTATGACCAGCCGTTCGAGGATGCGGTCAGCCTGCTGCTATGGCCCGATCATTATCTGCTGCGGCTGCTCTACAGCGTCGGCGTAACGCTCAAGAGCATCGGTATCGTGCCCCAGGACGACAGCGGCGGACCGGTGGAAACCGACCGGCGCAAAATCTGGAAACGCTTTGCCGAGTACTATTACATCTTCCGCGGCACGCCTTGCCGCGCCTGGCTGGATCATACCTTCGTGGAAGTGTTCGGTCTTGACCGCGCCTTCGGTCCCGATACGGCGGACTATTATTACGACACCATCAATCAGAAACTGGCGGAACCCGCCTTCCGTCCCCGCGCCTTGTTCCAGCGGTTCAATATCGAAACCATCGCCACCACGGAAAATTCCCTGGACCTGCTCAAGGACCATGCAGCGATCGCCGCCTCGGGGTGGAACGGGCGAGTGATCACCACCTTCCGCCCGGACGAGGTGACCGATCCCGATCACGAACTTTTTTCGCAGGCCCTGAAAAAGATCGGTGAATTGTCGGGCGAGGATACTAGCAACTGGAAGGGCTATCTGAGAGCCATCGAGAACCGCCGTGCCCATTTCCGCGCCCATGGCGCCACCGCTACCGATCACGGTCACCCCACCGCCCAGACCGCCAATCTGTCTCAGGCGGCGGCCGAAGCCCTGTTCGCCAAGGTGAGCAGCGGCAAGGCCAATCCCACTGAGCGAGAACTATTCCGCGCCCTGATGCTGACCGAAATGGCACGCATGTCGGTGGAAGACGGCATGGTGATGCAGATCCATTCCGGCTGCTGGCGCAACCACAATGAACTGATCTATCGCCGCTTCGGTCGCAACATCGGTGGCGACATGCCGATGCGAGGCGACTTTATGGGTCCCTTGAAGCCGCTGTTGGACCGTTTCGGCAACAAATCGGACTTCACCCTGGTCTTGTTTACCCTGGATGAGACCACCTATTCCCGGGAATTGGCGCCCCTGGCGGGGCAATATCCCTGCCTGAAGCTGGGACCTGCCTGGTGGTTCCATGACTCGCCCGAAGGCATGATGCGCTATCGCCGCCTGACCACGGAAAGCGCGGGCTTTTACAATACCGCCGGCTTCAATGACGACACCCGCGCCTTCTTCTCCATTCCCGCCCGCCATGATCTGGCGCGGCGAGTCGATTGCACATATCTGTCGGAGCTGGTGATCCAGGGCCGCCTGCCGGTGGAGGAAGCGGCGGAGGTGGCACAGGACTTGGCGTATCGCCTGCCCAAAAAAGTCTACAAGCTATGACCGACCGGCTGGGCATGCGCGCATTGGCGCGCCTGCCGCAGACTGTGCGCCGGCCGGCCTTCGATCCTGCGCAATTGCAATGCGGCATCGTCCATCTCGGGATCGGCGCTTTTCATCGCGCCCATCAGGCGGTGTTTACCGAAGATGCGATTGCACAGAGCGGTGGAAATTGGGGCATCGCGGGCGCCTCACTGCAACGCGCCGATATGCCCGATACGCTTGCAGCACAAGACTGCCTCTATACCGTTGAAAGTCTGGGAACCCAGGCGAATTACCGGGTGATGGGCGTGATCCGCGAGGCACTGTTTGCGCCCCGTGACCGCAAGCGCCTGTTGCATGTCTTGATCGCGCCAAACACTCACGCCGTTACCCTGACTTTGTCGGAGAAAGGCTACTGCCTTGCCGGTGACGGCACCTTGGATTTTTCCCATTCCCATATCGCCGCCGATCTGGCGACGCCCGAAACACCGCGTTCGGCGATCGGATGGCTCTCGCTGGCGCTGGCCGAACGGCGCAGAACCGGCGCTGGCCCGCTGACCATCCTGTCCTGTGACAATCTTCAGTCCAATGGCGAAAAGCTCGCCAATGCCGTGACGGCGTTCAGCGAGCGCACCCGTCCAGGTCTTGCCAATTGGATCACCGCCAACACGGCCTATCCGCTGACCCTGGTGGATTGCATTGTTCCGGCCTCCGACGCCACGCACCGGGCCCGGGTGCATGAGGCGATTGGCGTGGACGACCAGGCCAGCGTGCAGCGCGAGGAATTCACCCAATGGGTGATCCAAGATCGCTTCGCCGGGCCCCTGCCCGCTTGGGGCGCGGTGGGTGCGGAGATCGTTCCTGACATCGCGGGCTATCAACGCCTGAAACTCCATATCTTGAACACGGCCCATTCGGCGCTTGCCTATCTGGGCTTGCCGCGCGGCCATGTTTATGTGCGCCAAGCCATCGGTGACCCGGAGTTGCTGCAATTGCTGGACGCGATGATGGCGGAGGAGATCGCACCCGCCTTGGCGCCGCTGGATGTGGCTTCTTATTGGCGCAAAACAAAAGCGCGCTTTGCCAATCCCATGATCGATCACCGCCTGGCGCAGATTGCCGAGGATGGCTCTCTCAAACTACCGCAGCGGCTGTTTCCCTTGTTGGAGACCAACGTTGGAACGGACAGCCCGATCACGCGCATGGCAAGGGTGGTGCGGGCCTGGCTGGATTTGATGGCGGCCACGCCATCGCGCGATCCCGCCAATGCCTGGCTGGCCGACTGGGCCAAAGCTGGCGCGGACAAAGCCAAGGCGTTGGATAATTCGGCCCTGTTCCAGGACATCTTCCGCAGCAACGCGCGGCTACGCGACGCCATCTTGAACGGCTGAAGAAAAAGAGGCGGCAGTCGTCAAGACTGCCGCCCAGTTTTGCGCGAGAACCGTCTAGGGGAAAGCACCGCGCCGTTAAGTTGTTACCAAGTGCCCCTGATACCGAACATGATGACCTGACCCTGGTCGTAATAGTTGTGCGTGGCCGTGACCCATTGGTCGTAAGCGCGCAGCTTGGAATTGAACAGGTTCTGCACATCGAAGGTGAGTTCCGGATCGGTGGGAATTTCGCCGAGGAACCTGGACAGGCGCACACTGCTGGAGAAGTCCGCCTGGCCGTAGGCCTTTTGGAACAAGTAAGCGCCCTGAGGACAGCCGGCTGCCTGGGCATTGATGTTGGGCAGGCACAGGCTCTGGGAATTGGATCCCGACGAATAACTCGTGTCGTTAAAGACATAGGACAGCCGAACCGAAATACCGTCGCGGTCATAATAACCGGTGACGTTATAGCTCAGCGGCGGCACGCCGGTGGCGAAAGCCGGCGCCGAACCCGAGCTCTTCTGGTCCAACAGGGTCAGGTTGCCGGTGAAGCCGAAGCCCGGCAGGCCGAATTCCTCCAGCAGGAAGTCCAGCGGCTGGACGTAATTGAATTCCATGCCGTTGATGGTGAGCATGCCTGACGCGTTGACGTTCTGAGTCACCGTGATCTGGGCCGCGCAATTGGCGTCGGACGAGCAGCCGCGGCCCTGTATTGCCAACTGCTGACCGGGAGTCAGGGTGTTATAGTTGATGCCGAACTGCTGCAGGTAAGAGAAGGGCTGGGTGGTGTTCTGCTGGATCGGAAAGCCCGACACGCCCTTGCGGAATGCCGTGAAGCCGAAATAGCCAGCGCCGCCGGTATAATATTCGAAGCCGACATCGATATTGTTGGAATAGAAAGGCTTGAGCTGCGGATTGCCCAAGGTGATCGCCTGGGCGGTCACATCGCCGAAATTCACCCCGGAGATCATCTGGTTGGGATTGGCCCGGGTCATGGTGCGCGACAGGGAGCCGCGAACCTGGAAATCATCCGACACTTCATAGACCGCGTTGATCGACGGCAGGAAGGTGCCATATTCCTTCGCCTGGGTGACGAATTTGAACGTGTTGGGATACAAGCCGCCGTCCAGAAGCGCTGTGCCGCCGGGACCGCCGGTGGCATTGCGAGAATCCACGATCGTCACCGGCGAGGTGATGTACTGGTGGGTTTCGACAAACCGCAAGCCCAGATTGTAGCGCAGATTGTGGCCATGGATCGGCTCGGTCCCGGCAACCTCGCCGTACCAGCTATAGACATTTTCCTGGATGGTGCCGGAATTGCCGCCGCTGGTCGCGCCGACCGAGAAGGGATATGTCGAGACCACGCCGGAATGGGAATTGGGCACAGCGTTGATGGCCGCACGATCGATCGCATAGTAATTGATTGCCTTTGCCAGTGCGTCGAAATCCTGAGTGATGAATCCGGTCGGGCCAGGCTTGATGAAGCTGGCCAGGGTCGATTGCGGCACCAGCGACCCGCCGTAGTTCAGGGCCGGAAAGCCCGTGCTGTAGCCGGTACCATAACCGGGATAGGTCGGACTCTGTCCCGGCGAAGCCGCGTTCACAGTCGCGATATTGCCCGTCACATTCAATCCGCGGCAAACCGGCTGGGTGTTGGGCGGCGGCAGGAAGACATTGGGATTATCGCCGCAGACCGCGTTTTGCATGATCTGCGAACCGTCGATCGCGGTAATGGCACGGAAGGCGGAGTCATAGGCGGCGCCGACTTTCAGTGCGATGCGATCGCCGCCCCAGGTGAAATCGACGCGCGCGCCCGAGGTCTGGGTGAAGCGCTTTTCGTCCTGCAAATTGGTGCGGCCGTTGTTCCACTGGAAGTTGGCCGGATTGTTGATGTCGATGCTGGGCGTGACAATCGGATAGGCCGCGCCGGGCGGATTGCTGAAGGTGGCGAAAACACCGCCGGCCGGGGCGGCGCAGCCGGGCACACCGGTGGGATTGCCGGCGCTGGGGCAGCTGACCACCATATAAGTCGGAGAATCGCGGAAGAAATGGCTGCGCGTGGCATTGGCCTGAAAATCCAACTTCATCAGGTCGTTGATGTGCCAGCTGCCGCCCGGGTTGATGCTGAAGAAGTCGCCATTTTCCTTGTAGGGGCGGGCCTCGGAATGGAACTGGGCGTTGGCGAGGGTAGCGCTTTGCACAACACCGCCAATGCCCGCGCTGGGGGTTGCCCCTTGCCCGATCAATGTCTGAGACAAGGGATCCAGCACGACATTGACGGGAAGAAGCGGCTGGGCGCCATTGCCGGCGCGCACACCAAGAGCCAGATCGCTGCGATCCATATCGTTGTAAGCGCGCCCGCCGACAAAATCGAGATAGAAATGCAGATCGTCGGTGGGACGCCATTCAAAGCTCGCCACGCCATTGTAGCGGTCGCGGCTGCCGCGCTCATACATGCTGCGGCCCAGGCGCGGCAGCAGTATGTTGGAAATCTGCTGCGGAGTTAAGCCCGGATTCAGGGACGACAACATCGCGCCCGTGATGGTTGCCCCAGGGACGTAACCGCCCGTCGTCACATTCGCCGGAACGGCTGTGGGAATCGCATAAAAATTCGCGCCAAGTGTATCGCAGTTGGCGGCCGGGCATTGCGCCGCGGTCAATGGGCCGGGCGATCCCCAACCGGCATTGCCGTCTTCCCAGCCCTTGGTGAAGATATTGTTCTGCACGCCGGCAATGCCGATCAGGGCGCCGAAGCTGCCCCAGGTGTCGCTGATGATCAGCGCGCCGCGTTTGCTCATCGAACCGGAGCCGCTGTACTTGCTGCCCTGCAGGTTATAAGTGACGCGGAAGCCTTCTTGGTCGAACGGCCGGGCGGTGCGCAGGTTGATGTTGCCAGCGGCGCCACCTTCCAGCATGTCGGCGGTGGGCGATTTGCTGACCGACAATTGGCTGAATAGCTCGGTAGGGAACCAGTTCAAGTCGACTTCGCGGTTGGCGTTGGCGGTGTCGGTCGCGCCGGTCGATGCCACCGCGACATTGGCGCCGTTAAGCGTGACCTTGGTGAAGCTGGTGCCAAGGCCGCGGATCGAAGCGTTGACGCCTTCGCCATCGATTTCGCGGCTGATGCTGACGCCGGGAATGCGGTTCAGGGATTCCGCGATATTGCTGTCGGGAAATTTGCCGATGTCTTCGGCGAACACCGTGTCGGTGAAGTTGGTGGAATCGCGCTTGGCGTCAGTGGCTTTTTGCAGCGAGGCCGCATAGCCAGTCACGGTGACAGCTTCCACGCCATTGGCGGCAACCGGCTGGGCTTGCGCCAGGGACGGAGCAAGCATCGCCAGGCCGGCGAGCATGCTGCCGCTCATCAGCACGGTTTTGGCGCGGCCAAAACGGATTCCAACTGTCGAATGCATGTGGTGCTCCCTCCTGTTTGCCTTGCGGCTTTTCCCGTCCCGGCCGTGAGGCCCCGTGCCGCCTTTTGGTAGCGGTCACATTTTTGCAAGAAGTATCTCTGATGTTTTGTACCGTCAAGACAGCGAATGGGACCGCTACCGGTAGCGCATAACAATTTTTCGCCGGGGTGGCCAAACTGCCACGCTTACGCGGCGACGCAGAACTGGGGCTGGCCGGGGACCTGGGCCTGAAATTGAAACAGCCCGCCGGCCAGCGGCTGGGCGGCCAAGGCCGCCGCATCCAGGCCCTTTGATGCGGTCGTGGCATAGACCGTGGTGAGATCAGGACCGGCAAAAGCCAACTTGGTTATATTGGCAGTGGGGAAAGACACGCTTTCCAGCAATTGCCCGCTCGGCGCATAGCGCCGTGCAGCCCAGCCGCCAAACAGGCCGGTCCACAGACAGCCTTCGCTGTCCACCACTGGGCCATCTGGGTAGCCCGCGCCCTCTTCAATGGTCACGAACAACCGCTTGTTGGCCAGCGAGCCGTCCACGCCAAGGTCGAAGGCGTAGATGCGCTTTTGCAAAGTGTCGGTGTGATAGAGCGTCCTGCCATCCGGGCTGATGGCAGGTCCGTTGGTGATGACATAACCGGAATCCATCGGTGCCAGACTACCGCGGTGGAACCGGTAGAGCTGGCCGCCGGGCTGACTTTCCCCGTCATCCATCGAGCCGAACCATAAGCGCCCCTGAGGATCGACGGCGCCATCGTTCAACCGATTGAAGGGGCGGTCCGGTTCGACTTGGCGGATAAGCGTGAAATCGCCGGTCGCGGGGGCGAATTCATAAAGCCCGGTCTTGGCTCCGGCGATGAAGCGGTGTGCATCCAGAGGCGCGAGAAATCCCACTTCCGACGGCGCTTGCCAGCTGTCGCCGTTGCCCGTTTCGGGATCGAAGCGATGCACGGTCTTGCGCTTGATGTCGGTGAACCAGAGCGCACTTTCCCACCAAAGCGGACCTTCGCCCAATTCGCAGCCCAGCGGCCAAACACAAATTGGGCTGGTCAGCCCCATCCCGCATCGATCCAATATTCATGGCCAGTGCACATGCGCGCATCATCAGAGGCCAAGAACAGGACCAGCGAAGCCACATGCTGCGGCAGGATACGTGCCTTCAGGCATTGATGGGCGACGATCTCGGCCTCGCCTTCTGGCGTATACCATTTCATCTGCCGTGGGGTTTTCACATTGCCCGGCACCACCGTGGTGACGCGGATATTGTCGGGGCCAAGCTCGCGCGCCAGTCCCCGCGTCATGCCCTCGATGCCGGCTTTGGCGATTTCGTATAGCAGCAGCCCCGGCAAGCCCAGATGCCAGGAAATCGAACCCAGATTGATGATAGCGCCGCCGCCACGCGCCTTCATGCCCGGCGCCACCGCCTTGGCAGCAAACAGCATGTGACGCAGATTCACCGCCATGCGCTCGTCCCAATAATCGGGCGTTATATCCTTAAGCGTATGCCGGTCATCATTGCCGGCATTGTTGACCAGCACATCGATGCCGCCCAGCGCTTTGAAGAAAGACTCCAACGCAGCCAGATCGGTGAGGTCGAGGCGGTGAAAGACCGTCGCGGCCGGCATGCCGGCCAAGCGCGTCACCAGCGCCTTGCTCTCTTCTTCCAGGATATCGACAAAAATCGTTTCCGCGCCTTGGCGGGCGAAAGCCTCCACCAAACCCGCGCCGATGCCGGAACCGCCGCCGGTGATCACCACCCGCTTGCCGGCCAGACTGGGGTAGGTGGCGGCAAGCGTCACGCCAGGAGAAGCATCGTTCATGACAGGGTTCGGCCCCACATTGTTTGCGCTAACAATAGCAGCAAACCGGCCCTGTCAAGCCAGTGTTCCCTAAGCTTTCCGGCGGGGCGGGCGCTTGTCGGGCGCCGGAGCCTCCAGGGGAGCGGAGGACTCGCGCTTAACCAGGGTGAATTTGAGCATTTTATGCATCACCGGGGGCTCGGAGCCGCCGCGGCGGCTCTTGATCTGCTCGACCAGGAGACGGACGGCTTCCCGCGCCATGTCGGCAATAGGCTGGTGGATGGTGGTCAAGGCCGGCCAGACCGTGGCAGCCAGCGGGGTGTCGTCAAAGCCGGTCACCGCCAGATCGCTCGGCACGTCCAATCCCCGGCGATGCGCCACCGCCATGGTCGCTGCCGCCATATCGTCATTGGAAGCAAAAATGGCGGTAGGCCGGCCGCTATCCAACAGCTTTTCGGCGGCCTCCAGGCCCGAGCGATAGGTGAAATAGCCCTGCGCCACCTGGTCGGCATCCACCGACAGGCCGGCTTCGGTCATGGCCTCGACATAGCCATGGAAGCGCTGGCCGGTGGCGGTCTGGTTGGGATGGCCGTTGATGAACCCGATGCGGCGGTGGCCCAACTCCAGCAAATGCCGGGTCATGGCGCGGGCGGCCTCGAAATTGTTGATGCTGATGGCCGACATGTCCGGCGCGGGCTTCCCCGACGCCACCAGCACGGCAGGCAGGCCGGCTTCCCGCACCGCCTTGAGAGATTCTTCCGAATCGCACAGAGGCGCAGGCAAGACCACGCCGTCGATACCGCCCTTGACCAGCCGCCGTATCGCTTCGGCTTCGGTTTCGGCGCCTTCGCATTTTTCGATCACCAGCTGGCAGCCGCTCAAACTGGATTGTTCCAGGCTGCCCAGCAGGAATTCGCTGAGATAATTGGCGCTGGGATTGGCATAGAGAATGCCGATATGGGTTGCATCGGCGCTGGCCAGACTGCGGGCCGCCTGGTTGGGCAGATAGCGCAGCGCCGCCACTGATGCCGCCACCCGGACGCGGGTTTCTTCGCGCACATTGCTTTCGCCGTTGATCACCCGCGACACCGTCATGGGCGAGACGCCGGCATGTTGCGCCACGTCATGGATGGTGATGACTCTGCCGCTGCGGCGTCCGCTCTTTTTAGGCATTTCGCTCTCGCATCAGTAGAATTGGCATCTCAATACTTTGTCTTGCGTTTCGGCGCCGAAGCCGGGCCGGAAGATTCCCGCTTCACCAGAGTATACTTCATCAGCCTGTGCTCGGTGACCGGCTGCTTGCCGGAACGCTTGGCGCGCACCTGCTCGATCAACAGCCGCACAGCCTCGCGCGCCATGTCGGCGATGGGACGGTGCACGGTGGTCAGTTCCGGCCAGATCATGGTGGCCAGAGGCGTATCGTCGAATCCGGCAATGGCGATGTCACCCGGCACATCCAGGCCCTTGCGATGAGCGACCGCGATGGTGGCAGCCGCCATGTCGTCGTTGCAAGCGAAGACAGCCGTGGGATTGAAGCCATTGCCCAAAAGCTTTTCCGCCGCTTCCAGTCCCGAGCGGTAGGTAAAGAAGCCTTGCGCCACCTGATCGGCGCTGACTTCCACGCCGGCTTCGGTCATGCCTTCCATGAAGCCGCGGAAACGCTGGCCAGACGCGGTATGGCCGGGATGGCCATTGATAAAGGCGATGCGGCGATGACCCAGGGCGAGCAGATGGCGGGTCATTTCCCGCGCCGCCTCGAAATCGTTGATGGAAACGGCGGAAAATCCTGGTGCCGGGCGCCCTGAGGTCACCAGCACCGCAGGAATGCCGGCCGAAACCACGGTCTTGAGCGCATCCTCGGAATCGCACAGGGGCGCGGGCAGGATCACGCCATCGACATGGCCCGCGATCAGCCGCTGAACCGCTTTGCGTTCGCTTTCCAGATTCTCGCATTGCTCCAGCACCAGCTGGCAGCTGGAAAGGCTGGACTGCTCCAAAACGCCCAGCAGCAGCTCGCTGAGATAGGCGGCGGTGGAATTGGCATAAAGGATGCCGATATGAATGGAGGCGGCGCTGGCCAGGTTGCGCGCCGCCGGGTTTGGCGAAAAACGCAGCGTTTTGATGGACGCGGCGACCTTGGCGCGGGTTTCCTCGCGCACATTGGTCTCGGAGTTGATCACGCGCGACACGGTCATGGGCGAGACACCGGCATGCCGCGCCACATCGTGAATGGTGACCATGCTGCCGCTGCGGCGGCCGTTTTTCCTGGCCAAATCCCCTCTCCCTGACCCTGTCCTAGCAAAAGCCGGACGAAATGGACAGAAATGGGCGCTGCCCCGCTGTCCCGGCCTCGCATTGACTTGTCCTTGAACCCCGGAATATCGGTTTTTTGCGGACTTTACGGGGAATTTTCGATGTTAAGGCTACCCTATGGCGCCAAGGCCGATGGCACCCCGGTCCATGCCTTCACGCTGACAAAGGCTTTGGCAGCCGGAGAGCTCAGCGCCACCATTCTGGACATGGGCGGAACGGTCACCGCGATCAAAGTCCCTGACCGCCAAGGCGGCATCCGCAATGTGATTCTGGGACTGAAGGATGTGGCTGCTTATGAAGCCAGCGGCTGGTGGAACTGCTTGATCGGCCGCTATGCCAACCGGCTCAAGGGCGGCATCACGGTGGCGGGAAAGCATTACCCCCTGGCACAAGACGGCAATGGCGTGACCTTGCACGGTGGCCGCGGCCAGTCCTGGGGCGCGCGTATTTGGGACGTGATGCATGCGAGCGATACCAGCTTGACCTTGCGGCTGGTCAGCCCCGATGGCGATCAAGGCTTTCCCGGCGCCATGACGGTGGAAGTCACCTATTCGCTGAGCGAGGATGGCTTGCGCCTGGACTATGCCGCCACCACTGACGCGGCCACGGTGGTCAATCTCACCAATCACATCTATTTCAACTTGGCGGGCTCGGGATCGGTGTTGGGCCAGGCGTTGCAACTCAATGCCGATGGCCTCACGCCAACCGACGCGCACCAAATCCCCACTGGTGACATCGCACCCGTCACCGGAACCGCTTTTGATTTTCGCAAGCCCAAGCCGATAGGCCAGGCGGTGGACAGTGGGGAGCCGCAAATGGCGTTGGCGCGCGGCCTGGACCATAATTTTGTGCTGAACAAGTCCGGCGCACTGGATTGGGCGGCGCGGCTGAGCGATTCCGAAAGCGGCATTACCTTAGAGGTGCTGACCACCGAACCCGGCATGCAGGTCTATTCCACCAACAATGTGAAACCCGGCCAATTCAATGCCGAGGGAAAAGAAATCCAAAAGCGCGACGGATTGGCTTTGGAAACCCAGCACTATCCCGACAGCCCCAACCGCTCCGCCTTTCCGTCCACTTCGCTGGGCCTAAGCGAAACGTTCCGCTCCACCACCATCTTCCGCTTTTCGCAGCTTGCCCATGAGCGCGCAGGAACTGCGCTTTAAGAATTGACGTTGCGAAATAGCGGGCCGCAGCAGAAACGCAGCTGCAATAAAAGCTTCAATTATTAAAACCGCCCTGTATACACGCGCAAAATACGCCAGATGTTAAGGATATTTGTGGGAATGGTTCGCTGTATACAGCGAATTGTCTTAGGAATGCGTCTGGAATCAGGGAACATTTTGAGCGTCCTGTATTTTCGCGCATTGATTCCTCTGCATGCCTTTGCAATAGAGGCTCTGCGTCCCGCACAAAATTTTGAAACTGCGCCGCCTGTTAATTTGGAGCATTCATGACTGATACGATTCTTGGCACCGCGCATGGCCTCGACCGCCACGGCTTTCGCAATCTCAAAGCCGTGAATTGGAATCTCAGCGTGCCGGCGCTTTATGAAGAAGCGGTACGCCGTGGCGAAGGTCATGTTGCGGCCAATGGACCCTTGGTGGTGCGCACCGGCGTGCATACGGGACGTTCCGCGTCCGACAAATTCGTGGTGCGCGACAGCCATACCGAAAGCCAAGTGTGGTGGGACAACAACAAGCCGATGAGCGAAGCGCATTTCGATGCGCTGCATACAGACATGCTGGCCCATGCCCAGGGCCGCGAACTGTTTGCCAAGGATTTGTTCGGCGGCGCCGATCTCACCCACCGCATCAGCGTGCGAGTGGTCACCGAATATGCCTGGCATTCCCTGTTCGTCACCCAGCTTCTGATCCGTCCCACGGTGGAAGACCTCAAGGGCTTTGATCCGGAATTCACCATCATCGATCTGCCCAGCTTTGTGGCCGATCCCAAACGCCATGGCTGCGCCAGCCAGACCGTGATCGCGGTGAACTTCACCAAGAAGCTGATCCTGATCGGCGGCACGTCTTATGCCGGCGAGATGAAGAAGTCGGTCTTCACCATCATGAACTACCTGTTGCCGTCCAAGCGGGTGATGAGCATGCACTGCTCCGCCAATGTCGGCGCCGACGGCAAGTCCGCCATCTTCTTCGGCCTGTCGGGTACCGGCAAGACCACTTTGTCGGCGGACGCCTCGCGCACCCTGATCGGCGACGACGAACATGGCTGGAGCGAAAACGGCATCTTCAATATCGAAGGCGGCTGCTATGCCAAGGTGATCAAGCTGTCGCGCGACGCCGAGCCGGAAATCTT
>Ga0207683_10001652_pt1 | contig 19974 bp, 15 predicted proteins | sample KBSM73metaG_FD_184333 | JGI IMG/M metagenome (GOLD analysis project Ga0207683, IMG submission 184333) | Miscanthus rhizosphere microbial communities from Kellogg Biological Station, Michigan, USA - KBS M7-3 metaG (SPAdes) (version 2) | ecosystem: Host-associated > Plants > Roots > Rhizosphere >... | reverse complement strand
AATCCACAGGACACGCGTCTACACAAGCTGTGTCCTTGGTGCCGATACAAGGTTCTGCAATGATGTATGCCATCTTGATCTCTCCGGAGAGTGAAGTCTCGACGTGATAGTAGCACACGCCCCCAAGGGCTGACTCGCCTTAGATCAAGCCCGTTTTGCCATGCGGGAATCAGAAAAACTGCGCGTTCTCCAAAGCCTTGAAGTCCCGCCATCTTGAATTCCCTCAGCGGCCTGCCCGTTCTGCCCGCTGCGCGGCAAACTCCTCCGGCGTCGGGATCGGCGTCAGATCCCGGCCCGCGAACATGTTCTGGAAAAAACTCACCATCTCATCATGGATAAGCCCGTTCGAAGCCAGAACTTCCCGGCTTTCCAACTGCACACGGTTGCCTGAGAAATCGCTCACTCTTCCGCCCGCTTCCTCCACCAGCAAAATCCCGGCTGCCGTATCCCAGGGATTCAGGTTGAACTCCCAAAAGGCTTCCAAACGCCCCGCAGCAACATACGCCAGATCCAGAGCAGCTGATCCCGCCCGGCGAACCCCGTGCGAGCGTAGTGTGAACTCATGGTAGAAGTGAATGTTTGGGCTCTCATGGCGTTTCCGGCTCGGAAACCCCGTCGAAACCAGTGCCTCTGCTAGATCTGGAATTCGCGAGACCTGCGCCGGTCTTCCATTCAACTTCGCGCCACGCCCTCGCTCGGCGCTAAATAGCTCGTCGCGCATCGGGTCATAAATCACTGCCGCCACGAGCACGCCATCTTGCTGCGGGCCAAGACCCGCGGGACGCTGCTCCAACCCCATCGAAACGCAAAACTGCGGAAACCCATGCGCGAAATTCGTAGTCCCATCCAGCGGATCGACATACCAGCGAAATTCCCGCTCTAGCTTTTCGCGGGTACCCTCTTCGCCGTACATACCGTGGTCGGGAAATACTTCAGAAAGTCGCGTTCGAATCAGCTTTTCAACCGTCCGATCCGCAACCGTCACCAGGTCTACGTCGCCCTTGTACTCGGTTGCGACTCCTTCAGAAAAGAACTCGCGCAATCGCGCGCCTGCTTCCCGCGCGATTGCCGCTGCCTTCGGCACCCAGGTGAGGTCACTCAAGACACGGCCTTGTTGGCGATGGGGTCCTCAGTGACAGGTCGTGGTGCCCGCCGTTTGCTCGCCTCGGTAATGGTCTCGATCTGATGTTTGTAGATGAACAGATTGGGCTTTCCCTCCCGAGTCAGGCGAAGCATCCCCTCGTCGAAGTACTCGATCCACCCACGCACGATCTCCCCTCCGCGAAGCTTTACATGGACGGGAACCTGGCGCTCGCTGAGAGAACGCAGATAAAGAGCCTCCTGTCCGGTCTCACCCGGCGGAGGAGTCTTGGAATGGCGGCGTGAGGTAAGTGAGGGAGTCATGATGCAATCTTAGATGCAAATGGCAAGGTCAATGATGTGAATATGTGAATGTCGACGCCGGGCAAATCGCAAAAAGAGAGGAATCCTCTACTGGTTTCCTATACAGACAACCCATCGCAATCGAGTCAACTCTCATAGCAGAGCCGAGTGATCGATGCGCGGTGCCAATGCACGTATGGGGCAAGTGCAAGCTAAGTGCGACCGCTAAATTTCAACCCAAGAGGAGAAACCATGAAGTTGTTTTCAGCCCATATCGATGATCTACAAGCCCTTTACATCTCTAACCTTAAAAAAGCCCTGGACATGGAACAAAAGATCACGAATTCTCTCCCCGATCTGATTCAGAATTCCACAGATTCAGAATTGTCCGAAGCATTCCGTATCCATCTCGAGGAAACCCGGGGACACGTCTCCAAGGTCGAAGGCTTGCTTCGCCGCCTCGTTGGAGACGCGCAAACGGAGACCTGCAAGGTCATCAACGGCCTCTCCAGCGAGGCATCCGACACCATCAAGGACGTGGAGGATACCTCGGTACGCGACATCGCTTTGATTGGCGCAGCGCAACAGGTCGAGCATCACGAGATCGCGATCTACGGCACTCTCCGCCGCTGGGCCAGCCTGCTGGGCCTCGAAGAGGATGCGGATGTGCTGGAATCCATCGAAGCCGATGAGATAAACGCTGATGAAATTCTTACAGGTATCTCAGAGCGGGTGAACCTCGTCGCCGCGGCATAGAAACGAGGGCGGCGAGCCTCAGGTTCGCCGCCCGCCCCACTCTTCGACACCTTGCGGTTTGCCGAGTCTTACACTTTGCGCTTTGTCGAGGGCTTTCGGACCGGCTTCTTCCGGTTCCCGCCAGTCGATGCCAATTGGCGCGACACGGCTGCCCTGCTTCTCCGTCGATGCCCAACAGCCGGCCGTAGTGTTGCGCCAACGCGCCTCTCTGCAATCGCAGGATCGTCAGGATACTGCGGATCAAGCATCGCGATCACCGCGATCGCCCGGGTTCGATACAGCCTCGCCCACTGACTGTGGATCAGGGATGCCTGGACAGCTTTCCAGTGTTCTGTATCTGGCGTCGCGTTTCCAGCACCCGCATCCGGGATGCTTGAGTCCGTGTTGATCAATGCCAGGAACTGGCTGAATTGCTCAAGATTCACGCCCATCTGATACACAAGCTGGCTCAGCGCCATCTGTTGAGAGGCACCCAACTGATCGAAATTCCGGCAGTAGGCTCTCGCGTTGTAAGCGGCTTGAATCGCCGAGATGCGAAGCAGCATGGTCGCTTCGTCGTCAGTAATCTCCGGCGTGAGTGTCTTGATTCTCTTGCGATACCCTTTGTACTTCCACTTCGCATACTGGTGACTGAACCGATCAAGGATCGCCTGCAACCGCGCCGGCTCCAATCCTGACGCCTGCCATAGTTCCGCGGAGGAGGGCTCGATAAAGGAATGAGGGTTAAGCGGATCGCGCTGTGGGTGATCCCTGGCCGGAAGATCGAGGCTGAATCCCGCGCCAATCAAAGGCCGGTGAGTCTTCGGATCCGGATAGGCTGCTAACACCCAGCCTTCGTGTCTCCGATCTCTCAGAATCTCAGTCAGCTCTTGCAGATTGAACTTCACGTCCGACGTTTTGAAATCCAGCAGAGCTTGCACCGAAGCAGTCTCTGACGCAGTTGCGCTAAAGCGCGGGGTCTCAGTACTGATCAGATTTTGCTCGTCAGCCGCCTTTGGCTCCCCCGCCATCGGCGGCGCGGCCTGCCCTGACGCCGGCAGCGTCACAGCGCATGCCAGCAACACAATGCTCAGATGCCGAGCATTCGTCCCCATGAATACCCCTGATTTCAAAAGCTGCAGTAAGTTACACAATGACTGAAAAGGCTTTCGCGCGCAATGACCCTCACTCAAGAAGAATGCAAAAGGTAATCAACGGCCCCGGCTAGACCCGACTCATTTTCCTTTGCTCTGCGAATCGCCGTAATACCCTGTGCGATGCCGGATATTGAATGCGCCCGGTGCAGATCTTGGTATGGTCACCTGCAAGCGGTGAAAACTGCGACCCGGCTCCTGGTTATGCGGGTAATAGCCCAGCAGATATTGCGTGCGCAGGTCATCACTGACCCGCGCGAACGCCTTGTCGAGACCGCCTTCACTCGCGTAAAAGCTCTTACCGCCAGTCTGTTCGGAAAGCGTGATGAGCGCATGCTCACCGCCGAGGTCGCGCCCCGCGCTTGCTTCGATGGGGACGTCGATGATGCTGTAGACCATCACTTCACTGCGTAGAGCTTCTTCCAGGGCGTCAGAATACGTGGTGTTCTTCGCAGTGTCCCCACCATCAGACACAAGAACCAACACTTTGCGTCCTTCTTTCGGTGCCAGGCGACTGGCGCCAAGATAGACAGCGTCGTAAAGGGCTGTTGCATCACCACCTCGAAGGCGATCGAGACCGTGATCAATCTGCGAGACTTTGTTTGTGAATGGAGTCAGTTCGCGTACATAGGTTGCGAATTCCAGCAGACTCATCTGATCCTGAGAACGCATGAGCGCATGAACAAATTTCCGCGATGCGGAAATATCAACCTGCCTGTCCTTGAAAACGCTGCCGCTCGTATCGATGGCCAGAGTCAGATTCAACGCCAACTCCGATTGACGTTCGAAGACCTGGATCGTTTGTGGACGCCCGTCTTCGCTGATCGCAAAGTCCTTCTGGCTGAGGCCACCTACGATTGCCCCGGTCGAATCCGTGACATTGACAAATACATTGACCAGCTTCACGTCGAGGCGCAACGGCGCATCCTGTGCCGTCACTTTCATCGCCAGACCTACCGCAAGAACAAGTGCCATCCATCGACAGCCGATTCGCTTCCCCTTAAGCCGACGGAGCATCTGGATCCTCCACGGCAAAGCCAGCGGGAAAGGGCTCACCATCCGCCCACACCGAGCCATCCACAAACGTTTCCTTCTTCCAGATTGGAACCGTCTTCTTAAGCGTATCGATCAGCCACCGGCTCGCCTCGTACGCCTGCGCGCGATGCGCCGACGCCACCACGATCAAAACGCTGGTTTCGCCGACATGAAGCCTGCCAAGGCGGTGAATGATCGTCACCTGACGCACACTGAAACGACTGCGGGCCTCGCGGGAGAGTTCATCCATTTGTTTCAAGGCCATCTCTTCGTAGGCTTCGTAATCCAGATAGAGAGTTTGGCGTCCCCGCGAATGATTGCGGACGATCCCATCAAAAACCACAACCGCGCCGTCCTCGCCACGCTTCGCTGCGGCAACCAGCTTTACGGCGTCAATGGGTTCTCTTGTTAGATCTGTCGCAATTGAGGTTTCCGCCTCATTCGGCGCGTCCGAATTTCCCGCACTGCCTCCCGAGACAGGCGGCAGCAAACCCACCTCGTCTTCATTGCGCAGCACCTGGCCTGGATTGGCATACTCGGCGTTCACGCTCACCGCAATACCGCGCAGTTGCACGGCGGGATTGCGCGCACCGATCCGCACAAGCAACTCCGCGACCGTAGCCTCGCCTGCCAACTCGACGACGAACGCGTCAGAGCCTAAAGATTCTCTCAAAATGCCAAAGGGGAAAACGCGCACCTGCATCGTATTGAAAGGATACCGCCTGCGAGTTAGACGGAAGAACGGGGATTCAGTCGACGTATTTGCTGGCTCCCTTCTTTCGCCAATAAAAAAGGGCCGGCAGCGCCGCCGGCCCTTTCCAAGTGCGGAACGCTTTGTTATGCAGCCGCTTCCGCGCCTCTCTCGGGCACGATCGGCGTCACGTCCGGCCGAGCCTTGAGAAGCGGCAGAGCCACCGCCAGCACGTCTTCGATGCGGCTCGCGTAGTGGATCGACACGCCAGAAATCATCTCTGGCGTCAGATCCTCTTCCACGTCCTGGCGATTTTCAGCAGGCAGAATGATGGTTTCCACTCCCGCCCGGCGTGCGGCCAGGAATTTTTCCTTGATGCCGCCCACCGGCAGAACGTTCCCGCTCAACGTGATTTCGCCGGTCATCGCGGTCAGCGGGCGCACAGGAGTGTCCGTCAGCAACGATGCGAGCACCGTCGCCATCGTCACGCCAGCCGAAGGTCCATCCTTTGGGATCGCGCCTGCGGGCACGTGAATGTGCAAATCGATCTCATTGGTGAAGTCCTCGGTTAGCCCCAGAAGCGCTGCGTTAGAGCGCACCCAGGTCAATGCGGCCTGCATCGATTCCTGCATCACTTCGCCAATCTGGCCCGTCATCCTGAAGCCGCCCTTGCCCTTCATCTTGTTCGCCTCGATGAAGAGAATGTCGCCTCCGGCCGGCGTCCAGGCAAGGCCTACGGCCACTCCCGGCCGCTTCACACGCTCAGCGACCTCGGTTTCCACGCGAACCTGAACGTTGCCAAGAAAGTCCTTCAGCACATCGCGATTCACGACCAGTTTTTCCGTGTTTCCCTCGACGACGCGGCGGGCCTCCTTTCTGCAAACTGTCCCGATCACCTGCTCCAGCTTGCGTACGCCCGCTTCGCGCGTGTAGTGGCGCACGATATGGCGTATCGCCTGCTCAGGAAACTCGATCTGGTCAACCGTGATTCCGTTTGCCTTGATCTGGCGTGGAACCAGGTAACGGTTCGCAATGTGTACTTTTTCCTCTTCGCTGTACCCCTGCAGAGGAATCAGTTCCATACGGTCCAGCAACGGTGGCGGAACAGGGTCGAGCATGTTCGCCGTGCAGATAAACAGCACCTTCGACAAATCGAACGGCACGTCGAGATAGTTGTCTCGAAACGTGTTGTTCTGCTCCGGATCCAGCGTCTCCAGCAGAGCGGAGGCGGGGTCGCCACGGAAGTCGCGGCCCAGCTTATCCACCTCATCAAGCATGATCACGGGGTCGTTGGTTTCAGCCCTGCGAATGCTTTGGATGATCTGGCCCGGCAACGCCCCAATATAGGTGCGCCTGTGACCACGGATCTCGGCCTCATCGTGCATGCCCCCAAGCGAGATGCGCTGAAACTTCCGGCCCAGGGCTCGCGCGATTGATCGTCCGAGACTCGTCTTGCCCACGCCCGGAGGCCCGACAAAGCAGAGAATCGGTCCCTTCATATCCGGCTTCAGTTCCAGTACGCTGAGGTAGTCGAGAATGCGGTCCTTGACCTTCTTCAGCTCATAGTGGTCTTCATCCAGAATCTCTCTGGCTTTGTTGATGTCGATCTTGGAGCCTGAGCTTTTCGCCCAGGGCAGCACCGCAAGCCATTCAATGTAGTTGCGCGTCAGCGAGTAGTCGGCAGCCATCGGAGACATCCGCGAAAGCCGCGATAGCTCCTTCAGCGCTTCCTTCTTCACGTCTTCCGGCATTCCGGCGTCATCGATCTTCTTGCGAAGGTCGTCAACCTCACGCTGGCCCTCGTCTTGTTCTCCAAGTTCCTTCTGAATCGCCTTCATCTGCTCGCGCAGATAGTAATCGCGCTGCGACTGCTGTACCTGGTCCTGAACCTCACTCTGGATTTTGGTGCGCAGTTGCTGCACCTCAAGCTCTTTGGCCAGGTGCTTCGTCAACTGCTCCAATCGCGCCGGAACGCTCGGGGTTTCCAGCAATTGCTGTTTGTCGTCGGTGGTCAGGAATGGCAAGGACGAAGCCACGAAATCCACCAGGCGGCTGGGTTCTTCGATATTCCCCGCTATCGTCCGCAGCTCATCTGATAGCGTCGCCGACTCGGAAACAATTTGCTGGAATTGCCCAACGACGTTCCGAACCAGCGCCTCAACACCCGAAGTCGTCTCCGGCTCAACGTCCTCCACCGTCTCGATTTCCGCCATCATGAAGGGCTCGGTCTGAACGTAGCGCACCAAGCGCACACGCTCAACACCTTCGGTGAAGACAAATCGGCTCTGGTTGGGCATACGCACAACCTTGTGCACTGTGGCCAGAGTCCCCACGTTGTGGAGATCTGCGGGCTTCGGTGCGTCCAAGCGGGGGTCAAGCTGCGCGGTCACAATAATCGACCGTTCGTCAGCCAAAGACTCGATCAACTGAATGGAGCTTTCCCGGCCAACTGTCAGCGGCAAAACGGCATGCGGGAAAAGTACGGTGTCGCGGACTGGTAGAACCGGTATACGACGCGGGTTCCCTTTCGTCTGGGAACTCTCGGGCGGCAATATGGAAGGCTGATTTGGCATTGAGTGTCCTTCTATCAACTTTCCTACATTAGACATTGCAGAAACCGAAAAGTTTCACAAACTCCCCTTTGGCCTTCTGCCCAACCTCGACCTGACCTAAACCACTGAATACGCTACGCCCATCCTTCACGTTCCGTGAGAGCAAGCTAAACAGCCGATACATTGTCGGTTAGACAATGTATCGGCCAAAAAGGTCAAAAAATGATTATCTCTCTTGTGCGCCGCCCCGCAGTCCATTTCCGGGCGCATTTTCGAAGTTCGCTATTCCGGAATTGCCGATCCGTCTTCCTGCTTAATCGCCGATTCGATTCGCTCCCACAGGTCCTCTTCCGGTTGCTGGATCGGAAAAAGCTGCCGCGCAGCCTCTGCGATGGTCTCCAGATCATTAAGGAGAGCCCGGCAAAGATCACAACCCTGAAGATGAGGATGATCCTGCAGATCCGCTCCTGACCCGATAAGGTCAGACATTTGCTCCTGGAACTCCTGACAGCTCATCGATTTGGGGTCTACGGTCATCGCCGTCCCCCCTTCCGGAGAGAGATTCGGAGCGCATCACGCAATTTCAGGCGGGCTTTGTGCAACTGGGACTTACTATTTCCAACCGAACAGTCAAGCATGGCGGCTATCTCATTATGCTCAAACCCTTCAACATCGTGAAGCACAAAAATGAGACGATATCCAGCCGGGAGGGCTGCAACAGCCCTTTCCAGCGCCAAACGGTCGATGGAGCCGGTAAGGGATAGATCAGGAGCACCGAAGCTGCGGCCGGGACCGTCGTCGTAAGAAGGCTCCATCGCCTCGTCCAACGACATCAGCGGCAGGCCTTTTTTCCTGAGGTGCATCAAAACGACGTTAATCGACAGGCGATGGAGCCATGTGGAAAAGGCTGAGTCGCCACGAAAAGTAGCGATTTTGCGATGAAGTTGCAGGAACGCTTCCTGAGTGAGGTCTTCCGCCTCGGCAACATTCCCCACCATTCGCAGACAGAGAGAATAAATGCGTCTCTTGTGCAGGGAGTAGAGATGGGCAAATGCGTGATGGTCGCCCGCCTGAGCGCGCGCCAGAATTTCGGCCTCGGGAGAGAGCGGTTGCGGAAGCGGTACCTCGGGTGCCGGGTCGCGAAGCTGGACCACGCTCTCTGCTTCCTTGACGGGTTCCGATTGAGACGCTTCGGGAGACTGCTTTTGAAACCTGGAACGGGGCATGCGCTTCCTTTGGGGAGGGGAGTCAGTCGCACTGTAAGTCGAGTATTGCTGCGCCAAGCTTCTTTCCTCGTTAGTATAAGGTGCAGCAGTGAAAAAGTTTGAGCTGCGGCAGAGAAGCGCCGGGGAGACGATCCTCGAGATACTTCCTTTGATGCAGTGAAACGACTTGGCGGGTGGTTGTTGCCGTTTTTTTCTGGAGAAGAAGTGGGAAAGGCAAAGCCGGTTTGGCAGTTCGGGCACCCGACCGTGCACTGGGTGTCGCCGAGGTGGCTTCTATTCTTCGCACTTCTCGCCACCGTCGGCCGCAGCCAGGGTCGGGCAAGTGTGGACCCGCAGACCTCAAATCCACTCAGCATGGCCCCGTCCGTTGGGACACTCACGCAATTTATGGGAATGCCGGTAAATCGGATCTCCTACGAAGGCGTCGCAGTGGAGCGGCTCCGCCCAATCCCCGACCATCTCGCCCAGAGAATCGGTGTGCCCCTGAGTCGCGAGAACCTAGCCCAGAGCATCCATCAGCTGTTTGCTACCGGGTTGTTCGAGACGATCCGCGCGGACGCCAGCCGTGAAGAAAACGGTGTTGCAATCGTGTTCAAGGGTGAGCCGCGATTTTTTGTCGGAACGGTGAAGGTGTATGGCGCAAAAGGCGCCACCATGAACACTCAGTTGGAGCACGCCAGTCGCTTACTGGCCGGTACCCGCTTTACGAAGGAACGATCAGAGCGGGCAGTCAGTTTGATGCGTCAAGCAATGGCTGACAACGGGTTCAACGAGCCCGTAATTGTCTATAGCTTGACTGAGCACCCCGATGAGCAATTGGTTGATATTGGTTTCCAGGTCACCTCTGGCCCACAGGCGCGAGTGGGTGACGTTTCGGTTTCTGGCGATTCCGGAATGACTTTGGACGAGTTCCATCGAGCTGCGCACATGCAGGCCGGCAACCTGGTCACTCACGACACAGGAAATAGAGCATTGAGCGGCGTTCTCAAGCACTACCAGAAGCACGAAAGACTGGAAGCCGAAATCAAGCTCGAATCACAGGAATATGTGAAAGCGACCAAAAAGTACAACTTTCGCTTCTCGGCGATCCGGGGACCTGTCGTGAAAGTCAGAGTTGAGGGAGCGAAGATCAGCGGGGAACGGCTCAAGCGCGCAATCCCTGTATTTGAAGAAGGTACAGTCGACGAGGATCTGCTGAATGAAGGCAATCGACGCTTGCGGGATTATTACCAGCGCCTGGGCTATTTCGATGTGAAGGTTGAGCACCAACGCGAAGCTTCGTCGTCAGACACAGTCTTGATTCTGTACAAGATTTCGCTTGGATCACGCCGCCGAGTGCAGAGTGTTTCTGTAACTGGGAATCACTACTTCGATTCAAAGACGCTCGAATTGTTGTTGAACGTTCGCGCCGCCGATCAATTTGACCGCCATGGCTCTTACAGCCAGGCACTGGTGGTTGCGGACATAAACGCGCTCCGGGCGGTCTACCAGAACAACGGCTTTTCCAAAGTGGAAATAACCCCCGAAACATCAACGAAGGATGCACCGAATGCAAAAACGCCGGGACAAGGGCAGGCGCGCAATATCACGGAACCTCTTTCGGTGGTTTACCGCATAGAGGAAGGACAGCAGCAACGCGTGGGCTTGCTCAGACTGGAAGGTGCAGCAAAATCCAGTGAAGAGAATCTGCTTGCGTTGATGAACACTGCGCCCGGTCAGTTGCTTTCACCTCAGAACCTGGCTGGTGACCGCGATGCCCTTCTGACGGACTATCTGAGTCGAGGGTTCGACCAGGTTCACATCGAGGTTGAGCAACAGACAGAGTCAACGGATTCGACCAAGGTCGATGTCGTCTTCCACATCACGGAAGGCCAACAGATTTTTGTACGCAAAGTTCTACTGACTGGTCTTCATTACACACGGCCAGACACCGTCGCTCGCGGAATTACTCTGCACCCGGACGACCCGCTCAACCAGTCGGCTCTCGGGCAGACTCAGCGGAATCTTTACGAATACGCTCTTTTCAATGAGGTCAATACCGCCGTCCAGAACCCTTACGGGGCGGAACCTTACAAGACCGTACTGCTGCAGGCGACGGAGGCGCGGCGATGGGCCTTGACCTACGGTCTGGGTTTCGAGGCGCAGACTGGAACCCCGCAAAACAACTGTAAAGGCATCAGCAGTACCAGTGGCGCAAGCTGCAATCCCAATGGAAAGACCGGCATCAGTCCGCGGGTGCTCTTTGATGTTACTCGCAACAATCTATTTGGACGGGAACAATCCGCATCTCTGCGCTCAACCTACGGCCTCCTTGAACAAAACATCAACCTGCTCTTCCAGAATCCCCGATTTCATGGCAACCAGGACTTTGGCCTCACATTCTCCGGAGGCTACGCCAACAGTCAAGACGTGACGACCTACGTCGCGTCCAAGCTGGAGGCCAGTATGCGTGTAACGGAGCGCTTCACAAAACCCAACTCCCGCATATCCAAGGCCAATACGTTTGTTTATGAATTCAACTTTCGCCGCGTGAAGGTTGCCGAAGAGAGCCTCCAGGTCGGTCCAAGCGAAATCGAGGCGCTGTCCACGGCTGTGCGCGTCGCGGGCCCCGGCATCACGTGGGTTCGCGACACGCGCGACTCCCCTCTTGATGCGCATCGCGGAACCTATTTCAGCTTTCAGGAATTCGTCTCCAATGCGAACTTCGGAGCGCAGGCGGAGTTTAATCGACTTGACCTTTCGAACTCGAGTTTCTACGGGTTCAATAAGGACCGCTTCGTTCTCGCCCGCAACACGCGGTACGGTCAGGAGAGAGCATACGGGTCACCATCTGCCCGGCTCATACCGCTTCCTGAACGCCTCTACTCCGGTGGCCCCAGTTCACTGCGCGGCTTCTCCTTCAACGCAGCTGGCCCCAGGGATCCCGAGACGGGATTCCCCATAGGCGGCGCAGGCGCGTTGACCAATAGCACCGAGATGAGATTGCCTCCACCGATGCTTCCCTTCGTCGGAGACACCGTGAGCTTTGTGCTCTTTCACGACATGGGTAATGTCTTCACGAACGCCGGCGATGCCTGGGCAAGTGCGTTGCGTATTCACCAGCCCGACCGCGATAGTTGCAAGATCCTGAACGATCCCCCGGTCCCGAACCCAGTGCCCCCGGGACCCACAACATCAACCGGAACTCAAGGCCTCTGTAGCTTCGACTATTTCTCACACACCGCAGGGCTTGGCGTGCGTTACCATACGCCAGTTGGGCCGATCCGCGTAGACTTCAGCTACAACCTGAACCCTCCGATCTATCCCGTGAATATCGACTATTCATTGCCGGTTCCTGATTCACAGCCGCACGTCGGACAAGCCGGTCACTTCAATTTCTTCTTCAGCCTCGGGCAGACTTTCTGATGGCTAAGAATCGCATTCTCCCAATAGCGATCTTTAGACGGCAACCGCGGATATTTGCATTTGTTGTCGCCGCAGGTCTCTCCGTGGGGAATGCACAAACAGCGAATCCAAATCCCCAAAATGGCGCTACGGTAACGCTGGATCGGGTAGTAGCTGTTGTGAATCATCAAGCCATTCTTTCCAGTGACATCGAAGACGAGATTCAGCTTTCCGTTCTCGACCCAAGCAGAGTCGGACTCGGGGAACTCACTGCGCGCCGCGCCTTGCAGCAGTTGATCAGCCGAACGCTCATTGAACAGCAAATTCGTCAGGATGACATCCAGGCCGCCGAGCCCACTAAAGAGGAGGTTGCTGCGCGGCTCCAAGAAATTCGGACACAACTACCCATTTGTGTTCGTAACAACTGCGCTTCAGATGCCGGGTGGAATGCATTTCTCGCGAGCCACGAGCTCACTCCCGATCGGGTCGAGACGTATCTTCGCAATCGGCTCGAGGTTTTGAGTTTCATCGAACTCCGATTCCGCCTGGGCATCCGCATTTCTCCAGAAGAAATCAGCACCTATTATCGTGAGAAGCTCCTTCCTCTCTATCCTCCGGGTCAGGCAGTGCCGCCACTCGACCAGGTTGCCCCTCGCATTCAGGAGATTCTGCTACAACAACAGGTGAATGCCCTGTTTGAGGGGTGGCTTGACAACCTGCGCAAGCAGGGCGAGATTGAAGTGCTCGACGCAGCCCTGGACGATCCCGAAAAACCTAGTCAGCCAGGAGCGGCGAGCCAATGAGTGATCAGAAACCAATTAGTTCTCTCGACCCTCAATCGCCAGAAGAGGAAGCGGCAGAGAAACCTTCCTCACGTCGTCGATATCTGAGACATATTCTCTGGACAGGCTCGGGTCTCACCTTTGTTTTGCTGTTGTCCATCGTCGGTCTCTTTTTCTGGGCAAGCTCCGCGTCTTTTGAAAACTTCCTTCGCAAACGACTCGTAGCGCAGATCGAATCCGCCTCCGGCGGTCGCGTTGAGATTGCATCATTCCACTGGAACCTTCTGAGTCTTGAAGCAGAAGTGGGCGGTATAGTCATTCACGGCATTGAGGCGCCTGGCGAAGCGCCATACGCCCAGGTAGATTCCCTCCGCCTCCAGGTGAATGTGCTGGGCGTGCTCAGTCCTCGCATCCTTCTCCGCGACCTCGCGATTGTGCGCCCGCGGATTCATCTCATCGTTTATCCCGACGGTACCACCAACCAGCCTCAACCGCACGCACAAGCCAAGACGACTGACCATCCGCTGGATACGTTCTTTGATCTTCAAGCGGGCCATGTCGTCGTGGAACACGGCTTCCTGGACAACGATAATCGAGCCGCGAATTTTGATTTTCAAGACCGCCACATCCCTCTGGACTTTTCAGCCAACGAGGTTTCGATCCGTCTTTCCTACGTTCCGGCGAACCTGAGAAACCCGGAGAGTTACCATGTCGAGGCGAGTGCTCACGATCTGCACCTCATGCGGGGCGTTGTTTCTCACCTCGCGTATCCTCCAGTAGACGGATACGTCAAGGCGACGCTCGATTTGACACGAAACGCAGCTTACCTGCGTTCCCTTGAGCTAACTGCGACCGGCAAAGACGGCACCAACCGTGTCTTAAATGTTGCGGGCCAACTCACCGATTTCAGTCATCCCCGTTGGCAGGCTTCCGTCAACGGCGAAATCGATCTTCGACTCCTCGAGCCAATCACCGGCTACGGATTCGCCCCAGAGGGAATTGCGCGTCTCGACCTTGCAGGACAGGGACACGCGGGACAGTTTCGCGCGGACGGAACTATTCACGCAGAAAACGCCGCTTACGTCGGTCCGGGAGTGACGGCTCGCGGAGTGGGCCTGGATGCCCATATTCATGCCGACCCGGAGCGACTGCTCATTACGTCGGTAGTTGCGCGATTGCGCCAGGGCGGACAACTCGAAGGGGACGTTTTGCTGGATCACTGGATCGCTCCGATCCCCGGTGCGACCGAGATTCGAGCCGCAACACCGCCAATCAAGCGGTCGAACGGTTCGAAAGCAAAGCCAACAACCGAAACAATCCAAACAACGCCCGTGCCCGTTTCAGTAGATCTTCACACCAATGGCAAAGTCGACGCGGTGCTCAAGCATGTTTCGCTCGACACAATCCTCGATATCGTTGGCCAGGACCCCTTTAAGCGTCTCGGTCTCGATGCGCGCTTTAGTGGCTCCGCAACCGCGGTTTGGACCAACGGTGATGTTCAAACCCTTTCTGTCACATCGAAGTTAAACGTCAATTCCTCCGGAAAATCTATTCCCGACGAGGTCCCGGCAACCGGCCTAATCGATGCTACCTACACTCATCGTGACGGAGCCGTGGATGTGCGCAGGCTCGAAATCAGATTGCCTGCGAGCACAATTCAGGCGCACGGTCACCTCGGTGCATATCCCCTCAGTAGCCCGACGGGCATCTTTGTAGATGTCGAGTCGGGCGACCTGGACGAGTTCGATCCTCTCTTTAGCGATTTGGGGTTGACTCGTAATGGCCAGACAGGCATCGAGGCGTTGCCGGTTTCGCTCGATGGGGAAGCCAACTTTCATGGGACATGGTCTGGCTCAGTTGTCGATCCGCACATTTCGGGAAAGCTCGAGGCAACAAACCTTGCGATTGAAATGCCATCGAACGATGCCTCGGGCACGGCCCGAACCCTTCACTTGGACAGCGTGAGCGCAACAGGCAGCTATTCAGCACTACGGGTCGCAATCGAGCAAAGCCAGCTGCGCCAGGGCCACGCGTCCCTCTCCGTCAGTGGGACTCTTTCTGCGACGGGATCCCCTCGCGGACCATCGGGAAAACCGTCGTTCGATTCGAATTCCCTCGTTGACGCTCACCTTCGAGCTTCCGACGTAAAGATCGATGATCTTCAGCCCCTCGTGGCCCAGAAGCTTCCAATCGCAGGCACGCTTGCTGCGCAAGTCGATGCGAATGGACCACTCCGGAAGATGAATGGCGACGGTTGGGTTGAACTCGAGCGCGGCCTGATTTACGGAGAACCCGTCGCGCATATTCGCGCTCTGGGCAAGATCGTCGGCGACGTCGTGCAACTGACCACGGTGACCGTCGACGACGATGCGGGAAAGATTACGGGATGGGGCAGTTACGACATCCTCTCTCGCAAATTTCGTTTGGACGCACGCGCCGCCGGATTAGACTTGGCCAAGATTCAACGAATTCGCGATCAGAATTTGCAGGTTGCCGGCAATTTGGGATTTTCGGTAACCAGTTCTGGAACCCTCGATGATCCACATATGGAGGCCCATGCTTCGTTGACCGGTCTCAACGTGAGTGGAGAACCGTTTGGCGGAGTCGAAGTATATGCGCACGCTGATAATCATAAATTGACCTACGACGTAAAGACCCGCCTTGAGGCTACTGAACTTTCCGCGTACGGCCAGACGGACTTGAGAGGAGAGAACGAAACAGAGGCAACTCTCAATTTTTCGCGGTTCAATATCGGCGCCATCCTGAAGCTGGCTCACGTCAGCGGTCTCACTGGCGAGTCGGCTCTCGCTGGCCAGGTTACGGTCCATGGTCCGCTGCGGAAACCCGAGCAACTTCGTGGCGAAGCACGCCTGAACGACATGTCAGTGACGATAGCGGGCGTTCATCTTCGTAGCGATGGTGACGTTCACGCCGCTTTGGCAGACGGGCGCATCCACCTTGATCGACTGCATATTACCGGTGAAGAGACGGATCTTACCTTGCAGGGTGGCCTGAGTCTCAAAGACAAACAACAGTTGGATATCGCAGCGAGCGGCTCTGTCAATTTGAAGCTGGCCGAGATGATTGACCCCGATCTGACCGCAAGCGGCATGTGCACGTTCCGGGTGGAGGCCCATGGGCCACTAAAGAAACCGGCCCTGACAGGCACTGTAGATATTCAAAACGCCTCGTTGGCGCTCGAAGACCTGCCCAACAGCCTCAGTCAGTTGCGCGGGACTCTGGAGTTCAATCAGGATCGGCTTGAAGTGAAATCTCTGACTGCTATGAGCGGCGGCGGACTGCTCAGTGTCTCAGGGTATCTTGCCTACCGGAATGGCGTTTATGCAGACCTGTCACTTAGCGGTAAAGGAATTCGTATCCGCTATCCCCAGGGCGTAAGCTCAGCAGCTGACATCAACCTGCAGTTGCAGGGCCCGCAGAACAACCTTCTCCTGAGTGGCGGCGTGCTCATCACGCGATTTAGTGTCAGCTCTGAGATCGATCTCGTGGCCCTTGCAGCACAAGCCGGCAAGACGCAGCCTGTAACGCGCTCCGATGCACCTTCAAATCACATTCGGCTCGATGTCCGAGTTCAGTCCTCGCCTCAGTTGAATTTTCAAAACGCCTACGCGAAGCTGGCGGGCTATGTCGACCTGCGCCTTCGAGGCACAGTAGCCTCTCCATCACTTCTGGGCCACGTCTCTATCACTGAAGGCAGCGCGACCATTGCAGGAACCCGATACGAACTGCAGCGTGGGGAAATTAACTTTACAAACCCCGTGCGCATACAACCTCTCATCGATTTGAACGCGACCGCTCGCGTTGAAGATTACGACATCACCCTCGGCCTGCATGGTCCCATTGACCAACTCGCTGTAACTTACCGCAGCGATCCACCATTGCCGGAGGCTGATGTCGTGGCCCTGCTTGCGCTGGGACGCACACAGGACCAACAACGTCTCTACACCCAACAACAGCAGCAGCTCGCGTCGAATCCCGCGACCGACGTGCTGCTTGGTGGAGCGCTGAATGCTACTGTGAGCAGCCGTGTTCAGCGGTTATTCGGTGCTGGATCGGTGAAAGTGGATCCCAGTCATCTCGGTGTCCTCGGTAACTCCACCACGCGCATCACCGTCGAAGAACAGTTAGGCAAGAATCTTACGTTCACTTACGCTACGGATGTGGACACGACCGCACAGCAGCTCCTTCAGGCTGAAATTGCGATCAATCGACACGTTTCGCTGCTGATCGCACGAGATGAATCAGGCGTTTTTTCCATGGTGGTAAAAGCCACCCGACGATTCCGCTAGTCGGCGCCGACACCCTTTCGGCAGCGGCGACCCGTATATTGCACTTTTTAATAGATATTTGGCGGCTTGAACCAACCCCGTAACCTTTCCCCAGAATCTGTGTCTATACGTCCGGAAGATAGGACAAGACCGCCGGCCAAGTCCTTGCGCGGCGGCGAAGTCAAGGTTGCATAAAAAGGAGTTGCAATGAAAAAGATAAAACTAATTTCCCCTGCTGTAGTGGTCGCGGCGGCATTTACCTGCGCTTTCTTGAGCCTTCCCCAAGTCTCTTTGGCTGCCTCGGGCAATGGTGCGTCTGCGGCACAACAAGATTCCTCTACCAACGAGATAGCCGGAAAGCTGGATAAGGCTCGATTCAAGGATGTCAAGGTAACAGTCGATAACGGGATTGCCACGCTTTCGGGCACCGTCAGCCTCTATGAGTACAAAGCCGAGGCTGAGAGGCGCGTGCGGAAGGCGAAAGGCGTAAGTGCCGTGCGCAATCAGATTGAGGTGGCCGGACCTTCAGTTCCCGACAATGAACTGAAAGCCAAGCTGACAGAAAAGCTGACTTACGACCGCGTCGGTTACGGCAACGCGTTCAACTCAATCTCACTCAACGTCGAAAACGGTGTTGTTTCTCTGGGTGGTCACGCCCGCACCGATGTTGACAAAGACTCGGCTGTGGCCCTGGTCTCCACTTATCCAGGAGTGAAGGAAGTGGTGGATGACATAGAAGTCGACCCCGTTTCCATCATGGATGACCAGACGCGGTTGCAAGTTGCGCGTGCCATCTACGGCTACCCGTCTCTGAACAAGTACGCCATTGACCCCGCAAAACCGATCCGGATCTCGGTGCAAAACGGACACGTGGAGCTCTATGGCGTTGTCGATTCAGAAGCAGACAAGAATACTGCCGGAATCCGCGCTAATGGCGTTCCTGGAATCTTCAGCGTAAAGAACTACCTGCAAGTAGCAAACCAGCCGGAAGAGAAGCCTCGAGGTCAAGCTCAGAAGTAATCTCCCCGGCGCGCGACCGATCTAAATATTGGGGCACAAAATCAAGTTCAGTGCCCCAATGAAAGCCCTCGCCATATTCAATCTTTCGTTGCGCTTAATAGCATTTCTCGAACGACATTCACGAAATTGTAATCATTAAAGAGCATTTTGTTCCTTACACTTATCTGGACATGCTCACAGACGGACCTCTGACAATCGAACGCAAAGACGGCAAGTCAACCACCACCCGAATCTTCTCCCTTTCCGGCCCACTGACACTGCGGAATCTCTTTGAGTTTCAGACGGAACTTCGCAGTATGCAGCCGACGGGCCTCACCGTCATCGACCTCGCCGGTGTTCCCTATATGGATTCGGCCGGTATGGGTCTGGTGATGAACCATTACGTGCATTGTCAGACTCGTGGCACCAGAGTGGTCGTTTGCGGAGCAAACAGCCGCATCATGGACCTGTTCAAAGTCACCAAGGTCGATACGATTCTTCCGCTTACTGCCACCGTGGAAGAGGCCGACGTTTAGCGCCGTCAAGTGCAGTCGGTCCAACCTGAAGGTCGTTCCGTTCTCAATTACACTGGGAAGCGGGGCGAAGCACGATGGGCTTGATCCAGAAAACCCGTATAACGCTGGAGATGATCAAATGGGAGCACTCCATCTTCGCGCTTCCATTTGCTTTGACGGCCACGTTGCTCGCGGCTCGCGGCGTGCCCGGTTGGCACACTCTTTGTTGGATCCTCGTTGCGATGGTCACTGCGCGCTCTTGCGCAATGGCGTTCAACCGATGGGCCGATGCCGAACTCGATGCCGCTAATCCCCGCACCAGCACCCGTGCTATTCCCGCCGGACAACTCTCACGACAATTCGTTTTGGGCTTCACCGTCTGCATGGCGTTGGCATTTATTGCGGCGTCAGCCGAGTTGAACCGTCTCACGCTCTATCTTTCGCCACTGGTGCTGATTGTGCTGCTTGGATACAGCTATATGAAGCGCATCACACGCTGGTCGCACCTCGTGCTTGGCCTGGCACTCGGCCTCGCCCCAGCGGCCGCGTGGATCGCGGTTCGTGGGAGCCTGGATCCACGCATACTCGTCCTTACCGCGGCTGTCACGCTTTGGGTTGGGGGGTTTGATGTGCTCTACGCCTGCCAGGATTTCGAGCACGACCGCTCCGCCGGCCTGCACAGTCTGCCCCAGGCCATTGGCGTCCCGGCAGCTTTCTGGGCTGCGCGGGTAATGCATCTAGCCATGCTCTGTCTGCTGGTATGGTTTGGCCAACTCTTCGGCTTCGGCATCGCTGGATGGCTAGGAATTACGGCAGCGGGGCTACTGCTTGCTTATGAACATTCGATCGTTTCCCCACGAGATTTGCGTCGTCTCAACGCCGCATTCTTCACTATGAACGGGGTAATCGCGACGATATTTCTTATATTCGTCGCTACTGATGTCTGGCTGCAGAGGTAACTTCCATGTCACCCGAGACGATCTCACAAAAATCTGCCGTTGACCTGTGGTATGGTCCCAGAAAGCGCGGATCGACAGAGCGCCTCACAACAGCTCCATCAGGCACTACGGCAGGAGAAGCTGGCACCGGAATGAAGATTGCCATCCAGGGAGAGCCGGGCTCATTCAGCCACGAAGCGGCACTCAAGCTGGTTCCCCATGCGGTCATAGTTCCCTGCTCGCTCTCCGCCGATGTGTTCAACGCTTTGTCTCAGGGATCCGTCGATGGCG
>Ga0207683_10001651_pt1 | contig 19982 bp, 19 predicted proteins | sample KBSM73metaG_FD_184333 | JGI IMG/M metagenome (GOLD analysis project Ga0207683, IMG submission 184333) | Miscanthus rhizosphere microbial communities from Kellogg Biological Station, Michigan, USA - KBS M7-3 metaG (SPAdes) (version 2) | ecosystem: Host-associated > Plants > Roots > Rhizosphere >... | reverse complement strand
CCAAATTATAAATAATGGAAAAACAAAGAACCGGAGTTGGTCGTCGTAAAGAAGCTGTGACACGAGTATTTCTCTCCAAGGGAGATGGTAAGATCACAGTGAATGACAAAGACTATAAACAATATTTTCCACTGGTGTATTTGCAAAACCAGGTGGAGCGGCCGTTAAAAACGATTGACGCTTTGAATAAGTTTGATGTAAAGATCAGCGCATCGGGAGGCGGTTACAAAGGACAGGCAGAAGCAGCCATGCTGGGTATTGCCCGCGTGCTTGTTGATTTGAATGCTGAATTTCGCCCTGCGCTCAAAGCGGCAGGTTTATTAAAACGTGATCCGAGATCTGTTGAGCGTAAAAAATTCGGACATAAAAAAGCAAGAAAGAGCTTCCAGTTCAGTAAACGTTAATGCCGTTTATGGTTTGCAGTTTATGGTTTATCGTTGAGGTAGCCGCAGATTGTAAACCCGGGCGAAAAACAAAAAACAATAAACGATAAATTATTTTTTATAATGGAAAATAGCACTTCTCTTCAGCAACAACTTTTGGATGCCGGTGTTCATTTTGGACATTTGCGCAAGAAGTGGAATCCAAAGATGCTGCCTTACATCTTTGCTGAGAAAAAAGGAATTCACATTATTGACCTTAACAAGACTGTCGAGTGCCTGCAGGAAACTGCAGCTGCCATGAAACAAATCTCACGGAGTGGTAAAAAGATATTGTTTGTAGGTACAAAAAAACAGGCGAAGGATATCATCAATGAATGTGCCCGCAGAGTGAACATGCCGTTTGTGACTGAGCGTTGGTTGGGTGGAATGCTGACGAACTTCAACACTGTTCGTAAAAGTGTAAAGAAAATGCAGAGCATCGAAAAAATGCTGAGCGATGGCACCTTCGATAGCATCACAAAAAAAGAACGCTTGACGCTGAGCCGTGATAAAGAAAAAATGGAAAAGGTATTAGGTGGTATAGCCCAGCTGGGTCGTGTTCCCGCTGCATTGTTCATTGTTGATATAGGACACGAGCACATAGCTCTTGCTGAAGCAAAACGCCTTGGTATTACGACCTTTGGTGTGGTAGATACCAATTGTGATCCCAATAGAGTTGATTTTGCTATTCCTGCAAACGATGATGCAACGAAATCGATTGCCATTATTGCCAATTACCTGACCGCAGCTATAGCAGAGGGCTTAGCTGAGCGCCAGGCTGCAAAAGAAGAAGAAGCTGAGGACACAACTTCTGATGAGAATGAAAAGAAAGCAGCCAAATTGCTTGCTGAAGCTGAGGCAGAAGGCACCCGCGGTGGGAGAACAAGAAGTGCGGGTGGTCCAGCAGCCGGCGGGCAAAGACGCAGAACACCAAGCGGTGGTGGACAAAGAGGCGGGGGCGGCAGAAGATAAAATCTCTGTCTTTGGAAAGGTGAAACAATAATATTATTAACTAAAATTTTGAGTCTCTTAAGAGGATTAGAATATGAGTACAGTAACAATAAGTGCACAGGATATTAATAAGCTGCGCCAAATGACTGGTGCAGGCATGATGGATTGTCGCAAAGCATTAACAGAAACCAATGGTGATTTTGAAGCTGCCATTGACTGGTTGCGCAAACAGGGACAGAAAGTAGCTGCCAAGCGCAGTGATCGTGAAGCAAAAGAAGGCGTTGTGATCGCGAAGACAACGGCTGATAATAAAGCAGGTATTGTTGTTTGTGTAAGTTGTGAAACAGATTTTGTAAGTAAAAACGCTGACTTTGTTGCCTTCGCTCAAACTATTGCGGATGCGGGCATCACCAATGATGTTAAATCGCTTGATGAATTGAATAACACAACGGTCAACGGTTCCAAAGTTTCAGACCTGGTGAATGATAAATTGGCTTCTATTGGTGAAAAGATCGGCATCACAAAATTTGAAAGGGTTGAAGCACCCTATGTGGCTTCATATATTCACGGAGCGTACCGTATTGGTGTTTTGGTTGGTTTAAGCAAGGAAGCTGCCGAAGCAGGCAAAGATGTGGCAATGCAAATTGCAGCACTCAGCCCGGTGGCAGTAGATGCAGAGAGCGTACCTGCTGATATCATTGCACGAGAAAAAGATATTGCATTGGACCAATTGAAGAATGATCCGAAGATGGCTGGCAAGCCCGCTGACATGCTGGACAAAATTGCAGCCGGAAAACTCAATGCATTCTTCAAAGAACAGACTTTATTGGCGCAGGCATTTGTAAAAGATGGGGGTAAAACTGTCGGAGATTATTTGAAGAGCATAAGCAGTGATCTGAAAGTAACAGAATTCAAAAGAGTAGCACTGGGATAACCCGTTTGCCAACGGGATGCTTTATTAAAAGCAAAAGAAAATAAAAGGGGAGGAAGTCTTGATTTTGAGATTTCCTCTTTTTATTTGAAAAAGGTTTATGCATTTTCAACTTTCAACAATAATTTTAGTTTTTACTGTCAAGTATGACAGGTGTATTTCCTTTTCCCATTACAATGATCTTTGCATTTTGCGATAAGGCTATTTCTTTATACGCTTTTATTTGCTCATACTGTAATTGTTTATCCGTGAGGCTTTCACTAATAATGCGCTGATAATCGGCAATACCCTGGGCTTCTATTCTTTTCCTATCTGCTTCCTGTTTTTCTTTTTGTAATACAAACTGCATTTTTTGTGATTCCTGTTCTGCTTGTATTTTTTGTTCGATTGTTCCTTTAACAGCAGCGGGTAATGTTATATTTCTAACCAATAAATTTTCCAGTAACAAGCCCCTTTTTTTAAAATCATCTTCAATTCCTTTAAAAATTCGATTTTGAAATTCATCCCTTTTTGTAGAATAGAGAGCCACAGCATCATAATAAACGGCATTGTCGCGAATGCGTGTTCTGGCAATAGGGCGAACGATCTTGGATTCATAATCTACCCCGGTCTCTTTTACCAGTTTAGGTGCATCAGCTGGAACAAGGCGGTACAGGACAGTGAGATCAATGGTTACCTCCAGGCCATCTGCTGTTAATACCCTGATAGCATCATCCCCGGATCTTTGTCCTTCATCATGAATGCCACTCATGGTGTAGTTTTGAGTTTTTATATCCATTTTTTCTACCTCGTACAGGGGATTAATAAAGTGTAGTCCACTTTCTAATACGTCGGGTTGAACTTTTCCAAAAAGTTTTTTTACACCTACGTGTCCCGCATCAATCTGGATAAAGCAACTTAAACCAATGCCGATGATCATTACAACGAGTCCGCCGGGAATAAAACCTCTTGCGTATTTTGAAAGATTCGCAATCTTGCGAAAAATGATTCCCAAAATGAAAATGACAAAACCTAAAATGAGCAGGAACATATAGTCAGATTTAGAATGTAAATGTAGTTTGTTTACGTTTTTTCGAATGAAGATATTGCTCCAAAGAGAAACGAAAGTTGAACGGAGCGTCGCAACAAAATTCAAATAGAAATACAAAAAGCCGGGAACAAAAATATCAGCATTATAAAAAAACCTTTGCCCTATCTTCGCAGCATGCTTCCAAAATATAAACGGGTTCTGTTAAAACTTTCCGGTGAATCTTTGATGGGTGATAAAACTTTTGGCCTTGATTCTAATGTTCTTTCTCAATATTCATCAGACATAAAATCTATCACTGAACTAAATGTCCAGGTTGCTATAGTAATTGGCGGCGGAAATATTTACCGTGGCATGAATGAAGCGGAGACGGGAATTGAACGAGCACACGGGGATTATATGGGCATGCTGGCAACAGTTATTAATGGAATGGCTTTACAGGCGAGTCTTGAGAGAGCGGGCGTGTACACACGGCTGCAGAGTGCAATCAAAATGGAACAGATCGCTGAACCCTATATTCGTCGCCGTGCGATACGACATGTAGAAAAAGGAAGAGTTGTGATATTTGGTGCAGGTACCGGTAACCCTTATTTTACCACTGATACGGCGGGCGTATTGAGAGCGATCGAAATTAAAGCTGATGTGATCTTAAAGGGAACAAGAGTAGATGGAATTTATTCAGAAGACCCGGAGAAAAATTCAAAGGCAACTAAATTTGACCAGATAAGTTTTAATGAATGCATTTCCAAAAATCTGCGCGTAATGGATATGACGGCATTTACGCTGTGTATGGAAAATAATTTACCCATTGTGGTATTTGATATGAATAAACCCGGAAACCTTCGCCGGGTTGTCACCGGTGAAAAGGTGGGTACGCTTGTCTCCGACTAAATTGTGCACCCTCGATTTTTAAAGAAGGTTATAGTATTTATCCCATTCCGAAAGACTTATTGAGCTTTTACCAGGATTGCCCAATTTGCCCTTTAAAAGCGAAAGAGGAAGCTGTGCATAATTTAGACTCTCTATATTTTCAGGACTCGTAATTTTTTTATAGTTTACCGTAATTTTACTGAATTCGCTAAAGCCACATGACACTAAATCTTTCGATTGTTGAATTAGCTGTGCTGTTTTTTTGTGCAGTTACCCTTGGAATAGTAATTCATTTCTTTATCACGAGCCGCCGCAACCTCAAGAGTTCATCCCCTGAAACAGAAAAGAGCAAGCACGCAGTTGATGAATGGAAGCTGAAATATTTTAACGAGATAGAAAAAAAAGAAAAGGACATCGAGGAAATGCAGAGCTTGTTGTTGGAGGCGCAGGAAAGCAGTCAAATTTATAAAGAGCAGGTAGAAGAGTTGCGCAGGCAACAAAAGCGAACACAGTCGGAGTTGGAATCAACCCAGAAAGTGACGGTGACGGAGAGTAAACCTAATTATATTGAACAATTGCGAATTGCACAGGCAAGTTTATTGGATCATAATGAAAAGATCAACCAGCTGCTGGAAAATATTGAAATGGCGAAGGAAAATGAGGAAAAACAAAAATTGATGGAGGAGGAAAACGAGGAGTTGATGAATCAAATAAGAGATTTGAAGTACATACTTAGCGAAAAAGAAATTGAGATCCATAGCATACGACAAAAGGAAAATCTTACCAAGGAAATGACCTCCATGCTTGACAGTGCTTATAGCGAATTCAATACTCTTCAAAGCAAAATGCAAAAACTGGAGTCACAACTTTCATCGGGTAAAATGATCAGTATGGAATATGAGGACCTGAAAGAGGCGCATCTCAATGTCTTACACGAATACGAGGATTATAAAATGAAATTGCAGGTGATGACAACCGAAAATCAGCAGTTAACAGTGCGCCTGACTGAGGTTGAGGATAAATTCAGAGAAGTCAATTTCCAGCGGCAACAATTACAGAAACGGGTAGGGTATCTCGAAGAACTCAACAACGATCTGCAGGTGCTGGCTGATGCAAATAAAAAACTTGAACACCAGCTAAGACGGATCGGCGAACTGGAAAGCATGCTGAATGTGGTTTCTGAGGAGAACCAATTGCTGAAACGACAAGTGACTCAATAAATCTTTTGATGCCCCGCGAGGGGCTTTCTGCTAAGTATGCCACGGTTAGTGTAGCGCTTCAATAATATGAATGCACAACCGTGGCATACTTTATTTAACACCACGTAATTTTGCTGGAAACTCGAATCATGGATGAGAAGACAGCTGAGATCAGGAAGGAATATACTCAGAAGGCGCTAACAGAACCAGGTATTGAAGCGGACCCGGTCAGGCAGTTCAGTGTGTGGTGGCATGAGGCATTGGAAGCAAAGATCATTGAAGTAAATGCGATGACACTCGCAACTGCTTCAGCAGATGGAATGCCTTCGGCAAGAACGGTGTTAATGAAAGGATTTTCTGAAAAAGGATTTACTTTTTTTACAAACTATAATAGTTTCAAAGGTCTGCAGCTGTCAGAAAACCCGAAGGCATGTTTGCTTTTTTTCTGGAAAGAATTAGAACGGCAGGTAAGGATAACAGGCATTGTTGAAAAACTAAGCAGTGAAGAAAGCAATGCTTATTTTCAATCGAGACCGAGAGCAAGCCAGGTGGGAGCCGTCGTTTCACCTCAAAGCCAGGTAATTGAAAGCAGGCAATGGCTTGATGAAAAATATGAAGAGGTTTTTAAACAATTTGAAAACACAACTGTTCAACGCCCTCCTCATTGGGGTGGTTACATTGTAAGACCTGTCATTATCGAATTCTGGCAGGGCAGGCCGGGACGGTTGCACGACCGGATACAATATACTCTCTTGGAGAATGGAGGTTGGAAAATCGAGCGGCTTGCCCCTTAGATAATAGTGAATAGATAATAGATAAAAGTGTTTTCAACAGTAAGAACTTTTATCTGCTCGCCTTTATCTTTTAACTATGACTTCTTTTTTGCCGCTTTTTTCACTTTCGCAGGGCGGCTTTTTCCAAACGAACCCATAAAGATCTTTCCTTTTTTTGTTTTTTTATCTCCCTTTCCCATAGTAAAAATTTAATAGTTTATATCAATTTATTAAAAAAGCCCCAACTGAAAAAAAATAGCCGGGGCTCCTTAAAGAAGTTTTAATAGCGTCACAGCTTTGCAGATAGCTCTTTACCAGCTTTAAAACGAGCAACTTTTCTAGCTTTAATTTTAATTACTTCACCAGTTTGTGGGTTGCGACCATTGCGGGCAGCTCTTTTTGATACCGAAAAAGTTCCGAATCCAACGAGAGTAACTTTTCCACCGCTTTTTAGTGTTTTTGTAACTGCTTCAATGAAGGAATCTAAAGCAGCGTTAGCCTGGGTTTTCGTAACGCCGGTGTCATCGGCAACTTTGTTAATCAATTCAGCTTTGTTCATAATATTAAGTTTAGCGTTTTTTGTAAGGACGACAAATTTAGATGCTTTTCAATTGCAACAAAATTTTTTTCTCTCAATTTTATTTTTTTTAAAAAATCACCGAAGCCTTGTCTGGCAAGGATTTCAGCAAAATCATTTTTTTTCGAAAGTGAACGACCGGTTGTTTTAATCTCACAAAAACCTTGACAGCATTGTGTTTCAGCGACATAGCCCGAAAAGCTTGCCAGTAAAGGGTTTGAAGGAATATACAATTGTTTTTGGAGAATCAGTATTAAATAAAATTTTTTGCACACTCAATTCACAATCTCCATCACAGTGTGGAACGAAATAAATCGATCACTCCATTTTGCAAAAGATTTTTCATTGAACAATGTTGCGAATTCGTCAATATATTTTTTGTAGTGTTCGAATGATGAACTGAAATATTGGATCACGTAAGTGACGCCCTCTGTCTCATCCTGTTCCAGTAAACGAAAGAATTTATAGTCACTAAAAAGACCGGTGGCCATTACTTCCGGGATTTGTTCATTCTTTTGCCAATCGGTCCATTCTTTTTCTATCTGCGGATCGATTTTAATTGTAGTATTATAAACGATGCCCCTATCCCCGTCCGTACCGGCACGGGCGGGCCCTAAAGAGGAGTAATTCGATGTTTCCATTTTTATTTTTTAAAACAATATTTTAAGATTGTGTGATCTTTTAAAGACGAAAATTAGCTTGAATGATCTCATTCCATCTTCAGGTTTGGGACTTAAGGCTTTAATTCAATGTAAACAGGGCAATGATCACTATGCATGACGTTTGGATAGATCTCTGCGTCCAGAACATTTTTCTCCAGCGACTCAGTGACATTGATGTAATCAATTCTCCATCCTTTATTATTTGCCCGCACTCCCGGAAAACGCTGGCTCCACCAGCTATAGCGATGTGGCTCGGGGTGATGAATGCGAAAAGAATCAATCCATCCCTGGGTAAAAAATTTGTCCATCCATATTCTCTCGTCAGGGAGAAAGCCGGAAGTTTTTACATTCCCTTTTGGATTGTGTATATCGATCTCTTTATGAGCTATGTTATAGTCGCCACACAAAATCATTTTTGGATATTTTGTTTTCAGCTCATTGAGATAATTAAAAAATTCATCAAGCCATGCATATTTGAACGTTTGCCGTTCTTCGCCCGTTGTACCGGAAGGAAAATAAGCATTGATCAGATGCACATCACTAAAATCAAGTTGCAACACTCTTCCTTCATCATCACTTACTTTGTGCCCTGTTCCGTATTGAACGTGATCAGGTTTTATTTTTGTAAATACGGCCACGCCGCTATAACCTTTTTTCTGTGCGCTGAACCAGTAATCTGAATAACCCAGGTCATGAAAAGGTTTGTGGTCTACATTTTCTTTTTGTGCTTTGGTTTCCTGTAAACATACAACATCGGCAGGATCGGTTTTTAGCCAATCGAAAAATCCTTTGCTGATAGCTGCACGCAGGCCGTTTACATTATATGAAATGATGCGCATGAGAATTTTTGCCTCAAAAATGGGCGTAAAGATAATTAGAAGAGACAAGGAACAAGGCACAAGAACCAGGGCACAAGGAACCAAAAACAAGGAACCAGCAACCAAAATGTTTCTATTTTTATTATCGTCAAATGATCTATTATGACAAAGGAGAAGAATATGCGGATCATTCCAGCAAAAAAGCAGGTTTACCTGGAAGGACCCAAAAGCCGAAGCTATGAATTGGGCTTTGCCTGGAAAGTTTTCAGGCAATTTATCAAAGGATTCAGAACGCTTCATTTTGTGGGGCCTTGCATCACTGTTTTTGGTTCGGCACGATTTAAGGAAAATGATTTTTTTTATGACAAGGCGAAGGAGTTTGGAAAACGTATTTCTGAAATTGGATTTACTACAATGACTGGTGGTGGTCCTGGCATCATGGAAGCAGCTAATCGCGGTGCTTTCGAAAATGGTGGAGCTTCGGTCGGCTGTAATATCCGATTGCCGTTTGAGCAGAAAGCAAACCCTTATGTGCAGACCTCCATTACGTTCGAATACTTTTTCCTTCGAAAGATCATGTTGGCAAAATATTCCTATGCATTTATTATTATGCCCGGCGGTTTTGGGACCATGGATGAATTTTTTGAAACGATCACCCTGATACAAACGAAAACGATTACGCAATTTCCGATCGTCTTATTTGGAAAAGATTATTACAAAGACCTGATGGAAACCATTGAAGCGATGGCAAAGCATGGAACGATTGCCACGGAAGATATGAAGCTGGTATTACTGACAGATGATATTGATGAGGCTATGCAGCATATTCGTACATATATTACTACTAACTATAAGGTGCGTCCACGCAAAAGATTATGGTGGTTGCTGGAGAAGAGGTAACGCCCTTCGGCTCCCCGGAAAGGGAGTGCCAGCGCACAAACCTGCGTTTTGTTTATCTAATTCACACACGCGTACTCTATGTGTACTTTTTACACATGAACTCGTTATCTTCACGCAAATTTTTTTTATGACTTCAAAAAGGTTGATCGTCTTTCTTTTTTTGCTGGTTACTCTAAGGACTTATGCAGACGATACGTTAACTCTCTTTTCACCGAACCATAATATCCGGTTAACCGTTAATCGGCAGTCGGATGGACAACTTAAATATGGAGTATACTATAAACAAAAATTTTTTATCAAACCATCTGCACTTGCGATGAAGTTAAGCACACCCGATGTGTTGCTTAACAAATTTGACATTGTCAGGGCCGATCAAAAGCAGTTGGATGAATCATGGAAGCCGGTATGGGGTGAAGTAAGCACCATCAGGAACAACTACCAGGAATTAGCATTACAATTAAAAGACAGGTCCGGTTCCGGCATTTTGATGAACATTGTTTTCCGCGCATTTGACGACGGCGTCGCATTTCGTTATGAATTCCCAACGCAGCAAAAATTGAATCATTTTGTTGTGGCTGATGAGATGACCCAGTTTTGCGTGGGAGCCGATCACAATACTTTTTGGATACCCGGCGATTTTGATTCGAACGAATTTCAATATAATCACACAAGGCTGAGTGAGGTAGATGCTTCAAACAGTAAAATGACCAATGAGATCTTTGCCAAATTCTTTTTTGATAAAAATGCCGTGCAAACACCGCTGATGATGAAATCAGATGATGGTTTGTACATCAATATTCACGAAGCAGCATTGGTGAATTACCCCGCAATGGACCTGGTAATTGACAAATCAACTTTTACGCTGAATTCCCGCCTTGTTCCTGATGCAGTGGGTAATATGGCTTATTTGCAGACACCATCGCATACTCCATGGCGAACAATTATTGTAAGTGATAAAGCTCCGGATATCCTTGCATCAAAAATGATCCTGAATTTAAATGAACCTTCAAAGATCGCTGACCCTTCCTGGATCAAACCACAAAAATTTGTAGGCGTATGGTGGGAAATGCATATTGGCAAATCAAGCTGGGATTATTCAGGTGGCCAGGTAGGATCACAACAGGCTGCTAAAGTACCTCATGGCGCAAACACAGCCAACGTAAAAAAATACATTGACTTTGCAGCCAAATATGGATTTGATGCCGTGCTGGTAGAAGGATGGAATACCGGTTGGGAAGATTGGTTTGGTCAATGGAAGGAGAATGTGTTTGATTTTGTAACCCCTTATCCTGATTATGACGTCAATGAGCTGACAGCCTATGCAAAATCAAAAGGTGTAAAGATCATTTGCCATCATGAAACTTCAGCATCCGTTACAAATTATGAGCGATGGATGGACACAGCTTACCGTTTCATGATCAATCACAACATGAATTCTGTAAAGACTGGTTATGTGGGTCACATCATTCCCAGGGGGGAACATCACGATGGGCAATGGATGGTGAATCATTATGTAAGAGTAGCAGAAAAAACCGCAGGATATAAGATAATGGTTGATATGCATGAACCGGTTCGCCCCACAGGTTTGCAAAGAACCTATCCAAACTGGGTGGCCTGTGAAGCGGCGAGAGGAAATGAATTCAATGCATGGAGCGTTGGCAATAACCCGGATCATGAAACCATTTTACCTTTTACAAGACTGATGGGCGGACCGATGGATTATACTCCCGGTTTGTTCAGAATTAAACTGAATCAGTTCGACACAACCAAAAAAGAGCAGATCCATACTACACTTGCCAAGCAACTGGCTTTGTATGTAACAATGTATAGTCCTTTGCAAATGGCTGCTGATCTTCCTGAAAATTATGAGCAACATTTGGATGCTTTGCAATTCATTCGTGATGTAGCCGTGGATTGGGATGATACAAAAATCTTAGATGCAGAGCCGGGTGATTATATTATCGAAGCGAGAAAGGCAAAGGCCAAGGATAGCTGGTTTCTTGGCGCCATCAGCGATGAGAATGCAAGAAATTTCACGGAACCATTAACATTTCTTGACGCCAACCTGCCTGCCGGTCAGGCAGGTAAAAAATATGTCGCCACGATCTATTGCGATGCAGACAATGCTGATTGGCAAAAAAACCCTGAAGCATATAAGATTGAAAAATTTATCGTCGACAGCAAAACCAAACTGAAATTGAAATTGGCGCCTGGTGGCGGTACGGCAATTAGTTTAGTTCCTGCAAATGCAGATGAAGTAAAGCAGTATAAAAAGTATAAATAATCTTATGTAGTGAGCGACAGAAACCCCATTGAGCTTTCGTTGCGTCGCCCGCCCGTACCGAAACGGGACGTTCGGGCGGGCACTCTTGTACGTTCTGTAATTCAATTCACCAAGCTTGGAGCTTAAAGCTTGTGGCTATAGCTAATGATCAAGAACATTTCATCATTCATAAAACTAAAACCGGTACTGGCTGTTGGATTCTTATTTGCATCATCCAGTCTTTTGTTTGGAACATGGGTGGCGGCTATTCCCGGAATTAAATACCGGTTAGGATTTACTGATGCCAGTCTTGGACTTTCTCTTTTACTCTCCCCGTTAGGTGCGCTGACTGGTGTCGCACTTTCTACAAAACTTTTTGGAAAGATACCTGTAGGCCGGTGGATGCTCCTTGGCTACGTGTCCCTTGGTGTTATTATGATCCTTCAGATAAATTCGGTCAATCGCGTGATGTTCTGGATCTGTCTTTATCTTTTTGGCATGAATAGTTTTTTAAATGGCGTATCAGTAAATACGACAGTTGGCTTTTTAGAAAAACAATTCAAGCGCAGAATGATGAGTACCTGTCATGGCATGTATAGTTTGGGTGGTGGCGTAAGTGCCGGGCTCGCTACCATTTTCTTTGCACTGAGCTTATCGCCACGATTGCAAATCGTACTGGTGGCCGCAACTATCTGCATCGTGATCTATTTTAATCGAAAATATTTGCTTGCACATCAGCGGATCATTCATTCTGGTTCAGGCCTTAAATTTCCTTCCCTTTCCATTTTAAGTATTTCTTTCCTCTGCATGGTTCTATTTATGGCGGAAGGCTGCGTGGCTGACTGGAGTGCTATTTACTTAAGGGAGTCATTGCATGGCACAAAGGAGATCATGGGTTTGGGATACGCTGGTTTTTCGGCAGCAATGACTATCGGAAGACTAAATGGTGACAGCATCATTACAAAGTTCGGGAGTAAAAAAGTTGTCATAACGGGAGCATTGCTGGCTGCGATGGGATTTACCATTGTGGTCCTGGCGCCTCTCGTTTCAATCGCAATTGCCGGATATATTTTAATTGGATTCGGGTGTTGTTGTATTGTTCCCGTATTATTCAGTACATCAGGAAAGATCCCGAATGTAAGTCCTGTGGAAGGTTTTGCCATGGTGACCACCGGGGGATTGATCGGTTTTCTTACGGGCCCTTCATTGATCGGTATTATTTCTGAAAGACTGGACCTTTCTACAGGATTAGCATTGTTAATTTTGTTGATGCTTGTTGCCGCAGTTGTCGCCTGGAGAAATAAATTTTTGGAAAGCAAAAAATCATTGATAACAGAAATGCCTTACGATGAACAGATCTATTGATACTATAATTTTTGACCTTGGCGGAGTCCTCATTGACTGGAATCCGCGTTATGTGTACCGTAAAATTTTCAAAACCGAGGAAGAAGTAGAATGGTTTTTAGAAAATGTAACTACATCGGAATGGAACGAGAACCAGGATGCCGGCTATCCTCTTCACAAGGCCACAGAGGAATTGATTGCGAAACATCCCGAATGGGAACCGCAGATAAAAGCTTACTACGGCCGCTGGCTGGAGATGTTAGGTGATCAAATTCACGAAACGGTCGAAATACTTCACAAGCTTAAAGAAAGCGGCAAGTATAAATTGTACGCTCTTACGAATTGGAGTGCAGAAACTTTTCCGCACGCATTGGAGCGATTCGGGTTTTTTAAAATTTTTGAGGGAGTTGTCGTAAGTGGTGAAGAAAAAATGAAAAAACCCTCTGCAGAATTTTATAAAATAATAATAGATCGTTATCATCTTGATCCTTCCACAACAATTTTTATTGACGACAGCCTGAAAAATGTAAAAGGTGCGGAGGCCGTGGGAATAAAAGGCATTTTATTTCAATCACCCGAAAAATTAAAAATGGACTTAAAGGCAATTAATATTATGTTTGAGTAACAAGCCACCGCCATGGAAGATCAAAACCTGCCGGTTAACCAGGAAACTGGTATCGCCGAAGAACTAAGCTCCTACATTCAGTATGAAAAAGCATCACAGGGTCAGCGATTTTTGAATTTTCTTATCGATAACCTGTTCATGCGATTTGGACTAAGTTATTTGACCGGCACCGTAATAGGGGTTTTTTTAGGTTACCTGGCTCCCGAATATGCATCGGGCATCGTTTACAATAGAACCTCAATTGATTTGCTTCTGATCCTTTACCTGGTAGGGATACTGAATTACTTACTTTACTACACTTTTTGTGAGAAAGTCTTCAAAGGGTATACATTGGGCAAACTCATTACCGGGACAAGGGCCCTTCGCGATGATGGAAATGAGCTTACATTTAAAGATGCGATTTTGAGATCGCTTTCCCGGCTTGTTCCTTTCGAAGCGCTCAGTGCGTTTGGATATAGCCCCTGGCATGACAGCTGGACAAAAACCACAGTAGTAAAATCGAGATGACTTAAAGAGGACGATTTATTCAAGATTCGGTCTTAACCATCTTTCTGCTTCGTCAATACTCATCCCTTTCCTTTTTGCATAGTCTTCCAATTGATCTTTTCCAATTTTTCCCAAACCGAAATAGTGGCTTTGCGGATGAGCGATGTACCAGCCACAGACAGAAGCGGGCGGATTCATCGCCAGGCTTTCCGTTAATTCCACTCCGATATTTTCAGTAGCATTCAGTAGTTCAAATAATTTTATTTTTTCCGTATGATCAGGACAAGCCGGATAACCCGGAGCCGGACGAATGCCTTTGTATTCTTCTTTGATCAATTGCTCGCTGGTAAGGTTTTCATTTTTATCGTAGCCCCAATATTCCTTTCTTGTTTTTTCATGCAGGCACTCGGCAAACGCTTCGACAAAACGGTCGGCTAAGATCTGTACCAGGATCTTATTGTATTCATCCTGTTCAGCTGCGAATTTTTCAACATGTTTTTTTGCTCCATGAATAGTTACTGCAAAAGCACCCATGAAGTCAGCCCCCTGTCCCCCGAAGGGGGAACTTAGATCGGGTTTTTCTTTTACGTTTGGTTGGACTGGTTTTATGAAATCTGCTAAACAAAAGCTTGGTTGCCCAATGGCTTTTTTTAATTGCTGACGCAAGAACTCCAGGTTCACTTCACCCCGTCCGACCGAGCCATCCCCGTCCGTACCGGCACGGGCGGGCGGGCGGGCATTTTTGGTTTGTAAGCTGACTGTATCCGCATTATTGCTGGCAGCCGGCCAAAAACCGATCACTCCATTTGCTGTAAACCATTTTTCTTTTATGATCTTCCCAACAAGGACTTTTGCATCGTTAAACAGCCGCGTTGCTTCGGCGCCAAAGATCTTGTCATTTAAAACTGCCGGAAATTGTCCCGGCATTTCCCAGGCAATAAAGAAAGGTCCCCAGTCAATATATTTCGAGATGGTAGCAAGATCAAATTCCTTCAGCACCTTCACTCCATCAATAGCGGGTTTTACGGGTTTATAGTTTTTCCAGTCGAGATATTCTTTGGTGATCACAGCTTCTTCATAGGCGATCAGCGCTTTTCCTTTTTTATTTAAAAACTGGTTGCGTAAACTGTTATACTCTGTTTCGGTTTGCGCCAGGAAAGATTTTTTTTGTTCCTTATTCAGAAGATTTGTTACAACAGTTACGCTTCGTGAAGCATCCAGCACATACACCACACCATTATCATATTGAGGAGCAATTTTTACTGCTGTATGCATTCTTGAAGTGGTTGCTCCGCCGATCAATAATGGTTGTTTCATATTGCGGCGTTTCATCTCATGCGCTACATGGACCATTTCATCAAGAGAAGGAGTAATTAACCCGCTGAGACCAATAATATCTGCATTCTCCTTCTCAGCAGTATCTAAAATTTTGTCGGCCGGCACCATCACCCCAAGATCTTTTACCTCGTAACCGTTACAACCCAGCACAACACCTACAATATTCTTTCCAATGTCGTGAACGTCTCCTTTTACTGTTGCTAAAAGAATTTTGGGAACATTTCCGCTTGTAGCTGAGGGATTATTTTTTTTCTCTTCTTCAATAAACGGAGTTAACCAGGCAACTGATTTTTTCATCACACGAGCTGATTTTACTACCTGCGGCAGAAACATTTTGCCAGAACCAAACAGGTCACCCACTACATTCATCCCAGCCATCAATGGTCCTTCGATCACATCCAATGGTTTGGGATATTTTTTCCTGGCTTCTTCGGTGTCAATATCTATATAGTCGGTAATGCCATTGACCAGGGAGTGTTTCAGTCGCTCTTCTACTGATGTATTTCTCCATGCTTCGTTTTTTACTTCAACCTTTCCTTTTGCTTTTACATGCTCAGCGAATGCAATTAATTTTTCAGTCGCCTCGTTGTTATCATTGTTCCTGTTAAAAATCACATCTTCGCATAATTGTCGCAGCGTGGGTTCGATCTCGTCATATACAACTAACTGTCCTGCATTCACGATTCCCATGTCCATCCCTGCTTTGATTGCATGGTATAGAAACACAGAATGCATGGCTTCACGAACGTGATCATTACCACGAAAGGAAAAGGAAAGATTGCTGACACCGCCGCTTATTTTGGCCAGCGGCATTTTTTGCTTGATGATCCTTGTGGCTTCGATGAAATCAACAGCATAATTATTATGTTCTTCCAAACCTGTTGCGATCGCAAAAATGTTTGGGTCAAATATTACATCCTGTGGGTCATAACCAACCTGTTCAGTTAATAGCTGATAAGCCTTGCTGCAGATGTCAACTCTTCTTTGTAAAGTATCCGCCTGGCCTTTTTCATCAAATGCCATTACCACAACTGAAGCGCCATACATTTTACATATCTCTGCCTGCTGGATAAATTTTTCCACTCCTTCTTTCATTGAAATGGAATTCACAATGCACTTTCCCTGCACACATTTCAATCCTGCTTCAATGATCTCAAATTTTGAGCTGTCGATCATCACCGGGATCTTTGCAATGTCAGGTTCGCTTTGTAAGAGATTGAGGAATGTGCTCATGGCCTTTACTCCGTCCAGCAAAGCATCATCCATATTAACATCTAATACCTGGGCTCCATTCTCTACCTGTTGCCTCGCCACGCTTAGTGCTTCTTCATATTTATCTTCTCTGATAAGCCGTGCAAATTTTTTCGAACCGGTAAAGTTTGTCCGTTCGCCAATGTTCACAAAATTGCTTTCAGGCCGGACAACGAGAGGTTCAAGTCCGCTTAATCTCAGGTATGGTTTTATATGTGCACTCATTAATTTAATTCATAAAACTTCTTCTAAAACCGGCAGTTCTCTCGGTTTCAGATTTTTTACATGTTCGGCAATATGTTTAATATGATCAGGAGTAGTCCCGCAGCAACCGCCAACAATATTTACAAAACCTTCCTTTGCCCAGTCTTCGAGATAATGAGCTGTATCTTCCGGATGCTCATCATACTCACCCATTGCATTGGGTAAACCTGCATTGGGATAGGCAGATACATAGCATGACGCAATTTGAGAAAGTTCTTCAATATGCGGACGCATTTCTTTTGCTCCCAGCGCACAGTTCAAACCAATGCTGAGTGGTTTTGCATGCATCACCGATGTATAAAAGGCCTCAAGGGTTTGGCCACTTAGCGTCCTTCCGCTTGCATCTGTGATCGTTCCGCTGATCATAATGGGGAGAGCCCCCTCCAAACCTCCTCCGACAGGGGAGGCTTTCGAAGAAACTTTGATGTCGCGGAAGTATTTCTTTATGGCAAAAATTGCCGCCTTTGCATTGAGTGTATCGAAAATGGTTTCAATGAGAAGAAGATCAACACCTCCTTCCACCAAACCCTTCACCTGTTCATAATAAGCATTCATCGCATCATCAAATGTCAATGCACGATAGCCAGGATTGTTTACATCGGGGGAAAGGGAAAGAGTTTTGTTCATCGGTCCGATAGCGCCGGCGACAAATTTTGGCTCGTGAGTCGTGAGTCGTGAGTCGTGAGTAAATTCTTTGACAGCGTCTCTTGCGATCTTTGCCGCCGCAAGGTTTATCTCATATGCAAGACCCTCCATGTGATAATCGGCCAGTGAGACACGTTGTGCATTGAATGTATTTGTTTCTAAAATATCAGCGCCTGCTTCCAGGTATTCTTTATGAATGTTTTTGATGATCTGTGGTTGAGTGAGGCAAAGAAGATCATTATTACCTTTTATATCGGAAGGCCAATCTTTGAACCTTTCGCCGCGATAATCGGCTTCACTTAATTTATAGCGCTGGATCATGGTGCCCATGGCTCCATCAATAATGAGGATGCGTTTTTGTAATAAATTTTCAATGCTCATAGTCTTCGCTTTTAAAATGTTCAATGATCAGTCCCGATAGCTATCGGGATCAATGTTCAATACTCAAGTTGTTGAGTAGAAAACTGAAAGATGCAGTGAGTGACACAACAAAAGATAAATAGCGTTAATGCCGCTGGCTACATCATTTCATCGAACCATAATAAACGTTGGAAACCTAAAGAGAGAGTTTCGTGGCGTTTATTAGTTCTGTTTCTCCCTTTTCAGGATACAGGCCGAACAATAAACAAATCCGCCTGTGGATGCAAAGTTAAAGGGTAAAGAGCAAAAGTCAAAAGCTATTTGTTGGCTACATAGCTTTCTACTGGTAAGCGATTTTGGAGACTTCGCGCCAATGTCATTTCGTCCGCATACTCGAGCTCGCCGCCAAAGGCAATGCCGCGGGCGATAGTAGTAATGCGGATATTCTGTGGCAGTCCATTGTTAGACACCGATAATTTCTTTTGTATATAATATATGGTTGTATCACCCTGGATGGTGGGGTTCAGCGCGAAGATGAGCTCTTCCGTTTTTTCCTTTTGTACACGATTGGCGAGAGACTCGATATTAAGCTGATCGGGCCCGATGCCATCAAGTGGTGAGATAACCCCTCCAAGCACATGATAAATTCCGTTATACTGCTGGGTGCTTTCGATAGCGATCACGTCACGAATGGTTTCTACTACGCAAATGATCTCCTGTTTTCGCATGCTGTTGGCACAAATGGAACAAATGTCACCATCGGCCACATTAAAACAACGCTGGCAGAATTTTATTTCGCAACGCATCTTGCTGATCACCTCACTGAATTGAGCTACATCACTGTTATTTTGTTTGAGAAGGTGCAATACCAGGCGCAAAGCGGTTTTTTTACCAATACCGGGAAGTTTGGCAAATTCGTTAACTGCATTTTCCAGAAGTGAAGAAGAGAATTGCATGTTGTAAAGGTACAGCGGAAAAGGCATAAGCGGCAAGCGGCAAGCTGTAAGCCGCAAGCTACAAGATTCAAGGAGACAAAACTCACGATTGACGATTCACGCCTCATAGCGCAATATCAAATTCATTATCCCAATTTGATTTGATGGTCACCTTGCGACCGATAGGTTTGACAAGTTCAGGCTGAATATGCTTACCAAAAAATTCTCCGGGATCCCATTTTCCATTTTTATTGCGATCATACAATAACCTTAGCTCATACTCGCCCGGGACAAAAATTGATTGACTTAATTCAGCACCGGAGAGTGGAAATGATTTTACCACGTTATCATTTTGTACAAATAATAGAACAGGGTTTACAGAAGGGTCAAAGTTTTTAAAACGAATTCTTACGGTGCCGTAGTCAGTTATTTTTTTTGTTCTGAATTTTAGGGTGTCTGTTTTTAACAATGCCCTCCCTAAAGTATCCTTAGCAAAATCTTTTTCAATGATAAGATTGTACTGAGTGTTTTCTTTCCAGTTGTATTGAAGGGTTAATTTTTTTTGGGACGTATCAGCCAGGATATGATAATTAGTAATGGGTGCAAAGGAAGAATCACTACTAAAATGAATGAGGGATGTGTCCAGGTTTTTTAATGGCTGTTCAAAGGTTAAGGAGAAACTGTCAAGAAGATCCAACTTACCGTCTTTGATACTGGTTTGAAATTTTAGTCTTGTTTCCGAATTGTTTCCACCTGGTTTTGGCCTGGTTGTAAGCTGGGGACGAGAGGAAACGGGGGCGGCTGAAGAACTTTGTTCAGCATAAGCATAAAGGAGAACAGGCTTATTATTATTTTGAAGAGTTACCGAACTATCTGCAAAAGCAAATAATTGTTTCTCGGATTGATAACGATGACTGTTCCCCTGGTCCTGCAATGCATAGATATAAAAAGTACCCCAGGGCAGGTTTCGAAATTTGAAATTACCGGAAGAATCCAAACGGGTGAGGTAGCGGGGCTTTTCGTTGACCACAGCTGAGTCGTCTCCATTTTTGTGAAGCATAACAACAAGAGTGGTATCCACTTTTCCATTGACAGCCAATTTAACTTTGCCTGATAATGTTAATGAATCAAAGGTGCGCCCTGTAGAAAAAATATATGTAAAATTTCTTGCTATGTTTCCCTCATTAATGTCCCTTACAGCATTTCCAAAATTTAAAGTATAAGTAGTATTCGCCTCAAGACTGTCCTTTAATCTTATAGTTAATGTTCTTAGCTTGGATTCTATCGCAGGCTCCTCTTTTGGAACCGGGGACATGATCAATTCCTGGCTGGGGTTTTGAA
>Ga0207683_10001650_pt1 | contig 19984 bp, 19 predicted proteins | sample KBSM73metaG_FD_184333 | JGI IMG/M metagenome (GOLD analysis project Ga0207683, IMG submission 184333) | Miscanthus rhizosphere microbial communities from Kellogg Biological Station, Michigan, USA - KBS M7-3 metaG (SPAdes) (version 2) | ecosystem: Host-associated > Plants > Roots > Rhizosphere >... | reverse complement strand
AACACTACGAACGCGACTGGCCCAATCGCTTCCAGCCCCGCGACCTCAACGACACCGGCCGACGCGGACTCGGCCTCATTTGATAGACTAGACTAAACTTAGTCTGGCACGTATCCTTGGCATATGACCGTCAATGTCAACATCCACGAGGCGAAGACGCACCTGTCGCGGCTGCTGGAACAGGTCGCGGCGGGCGAGCGGGTGGTGATCTCGAAGGCCGGTACCCCGATCGCGGACCTGATCCCGCACCAGGCGGCGACCGTGACGTTCGGCGGCCTGAAGGGCGAGGTCGCCTACAGCGATCAGGCGTTCGACCTTGACCCGGACATCCAGCAGATGTTCTACGGCTCGGACGGCGATGCTGCTCCTTGACAGCCAGGCGCTGCTGTGGCTGCTGGACGACAACCCCCGCCTCGGCCCCCGGGCTCGTCAGGCGATCACCTCCGCACAAGGGGTATATGTCTCGGCGGCGACGGTGTGGGAGCTGACCATCAAGACCATGCTCGGCAAGCTGTCCATCCCGGCTGACTTCAGCAAGAGGCTTACCGCGCAGGGCCTGGTGCCGCTCAGCATCACCGCCGAGCACGCCGAGGCGATCAGGGACTTCCCCGAGTTGCTCAGGCACGACCCGTTCGACCGCCTGCTGGTGGCGCAGGCCTCCCGCGCTGGACTCCAACTGCTTACCGCCGACCAGATCCTGCTGGACCTGGGGCGTGACTTCATCATCGACGCGGGCCGGTGACGGTCTCCGGGTTCATATGCTGGGAGACATGGCCATTCAGCGGATGGACAACGTCGCCATCGTCGTCGACGACCTGGACGCCGCCGTCGCGTTCTTCACCGAGCTCGGCATGGAGCTGGAAGGCAAGGGGCAGATCGAAGGCCTGGTGGCGGACCGCACCGTCGGCCTGGACGGCGTCCGGACCGAGATCGCGATGATGCGGACCCCGGACGGCCACGGCAAGCTGGAGCTGACCAGGTACCGCACCCCCGCGGCGGTCGGCGCCGGGCCGGAGAACCCGCCGCCCAACACGCTGGGCCTGCATCGCGTCATGTTCGCTGTCGACGACATCCATGACACCATCGCCCGCCTGCGCCCCCACGGCGCCGAGCTCCTCGGCGAGGTAGCGCAGTACGAGAACATCTACCTGCTCTGCTATCTCCGCGGCCCCGCGGGCATCATCGTCGCCCTGGCCGAACAGATCGGCTGACGCGAGCTCGCGCCAGGACCGTTCGGCACAATCTTTTGATCCGAACGGACGTGGCTTCACCGCAACCGGAAGGTGAATTGGTAGATCACCCGGGCGGTATGATGCCGGCTCCCCAAGCCGCCTGCGAGGCTCGGTACTAGCTGGGAAAGGAGAGGACGATGACGGAGCTAGACGTCAGCGCCGCGCGCCTGGCCCCGGGGAGCCGGTGAACGATGAGCGCGTCGGTGAACTGGCGTGACGACGCCGCCTGCGCCCGCGCCGATCCGGACCTGTTCTTCCCGGTCAGCGCGACCGGGCTCGCGCTGAGTCAGATCGACGAGGCCAAACGGGTCTGCCAGGGCTGCCCGGCGCGGACGCCGTGCCTGGAGTGGGCGCTGGAGCACGGCGTCGCCGCCGGCATCTGGGGAGGCGCCACCGACGAAGAGCGGCGCGCCATGCGCCAGCGGCTGACCCACCGCCAGCGGTAATCAGGAAAGGAGACCCGCCATGCGCGTCCGAAAGAACCCGATGATTCCGCTGACAGCAGTGGCGGCCGGCCTGCTGGCCGGGGCCGTGGGGACCGTCTGCCTGGACGCTGTCCAGTACCTGAAATACCGCCGCGCAGGCGGGACGGATAGTCCCGTCGCCTGGGAATTCGCGCCGGTCGAAAACTGGGAGACCGCCCCTGACCCAGGACAGGTCGCCAAGCGCGTCATCGAGGGCTTCACCCAGCGCAAGCTTCCCGACCGTTCGGCCTGGCTGATCAGCACCATCGCGCACTGGGGCTACGGCTCGGCGGCGGGCGCGGCCTACGGCATCGTGGCCGGATCGCTGCCCAGGCCGCAGCCCCGGTACGGCCTGGCCCTCGGCGCCGCGCTGTTCGCCAACGACTACATCGCCCTGCCGGTCGCCGGGCTCTACAAGCCGATCTGGGAGTACGACGTCAAGACCCTGGCCTGGGACCTCGGCGCCCACCTCGCCTACGGCGCGGGCACCGGAACCACCTTCTGGCTGGTGAGCAGGATCGTCTTACTCGACGGATTCGCCGGGCGGAGATTAGAATCGCGGCACTAATGGCTTTGGCGACAGGCCAGCACGCGGGGGAACCTCGGGTGCTGGATTCAGTGGGCCTGGGGGGGACCGATGTCAACTACGTCGCCTTCCGCAATTCACACGGCAGGTCGGGCAGCGTATGTCTGAGATGCCGGAGACGCGGTTCACCAAGGTCGGCGATATCGATATCGCCTATCAGGTCATCGGCCGTGCGGACGGGCTTGACCTGGTGTTCGTTCCGGGCTGGGTTTCGCACCTGGAGGTGATGTGGGAGCTTCCGGAGTTCGCCCGGTTCCTTGACCGCCTGGCGGCGATGGGGCGGCTGCTCTTGTTCGATAAGCGCGGCACCGGTCTTTCTGACCGGATCGCGGGCGTCCCGGCTCTCGAGCGGCGAGCCGACGACATCGCCGCTGTCATGGACGCGGCAGGATCAAGCCGGGCCGCGATCGCTGCGTGGGGCGAGGGGGCGGCCATCGCCGCGATGTTCGCAGCCACCCACCCTGAGCGCGTCACGTCGCTGGTTCTTGGATCGTTGCCGATCAAGGTGACCGGAGAACGGCGGTCGGTGCTTCCCGATCTCGCCGCGATCCAGGCCCTCTCCGCCGCGGTCGAAACAGGCTGGGGAAAGGCCACCCTGGTCCCGGTTATCGCCCCGTCCCGGGTCGATGATGCCAGGTTCTTGTCCTGGTACCGGCGGTGGGAGCGACAGTCGTCGACTCCGAGCGCGGCGGCGGCGACGCTGCGCTGGGCGATGGAGTTCAATCTGGGGCCGGTTCTCCCGGCGATCCAGGCCCGCACGCTCATCCTGCACCGGACCGGCAACGCGCTGATCGACCTGGACTCGATGCGGGCGGCAGCGGAACTGATTCCCGACGCCACGTACGCCGAGTTCCCCGGGACCGACGACCTGCCGTACGTCGGTGACACCGACGCTTTGCTCGACGTAATACAGGAATTCCTGACCGGCACGCCGGGCCCGCCGGATACCGACCGGAGCCTGGCCACGGTGATGTTCACTGACATCGTCGGGTCGACGCACAAGGCTGATGATCTCGGTGACCGCCGCTGGCGATTCCTGCTCGAGGAGCATCACGCCCGCGCCCGGCGCCTGCTGGACCGGTTCCGCGGCTGCGAGGTGGATACCGCCGGAGATGGATTTTTTGCCATTTTCGACGGGCCCGCTCGGGCGGTCCGGTGCGCCTGCGCGATCCGGGACGCGGTCCAGGAGATCGGGCTCGAGATCCGGGCCGGCCTGCACACCGGCGAGGTCGAACGCAAGGGCCGGTCCGTCACCGGCCTAGCGGTGCACGTCGGCGCCAGAGCGGGCGCCCTCGCTCAGGCTAGCGAGGTCCTGGTCACCAGCACGGTGCAGATGCTGGTCCTGGGCTCGGGAATCGGCTTCGCCGACCGCGGGGAACACGACCTCAAAGGGATCCCCGGCCACTGGCGCCTTTTCGCAGTTGAAAGCCCCTAGGGAGCGGCATGCGTTTTGAATCATCGATTACCAGCGTGTCCTGGATTCCGTCGGAGTCGGTGGCCGGCCTGTATAAGACCGGCTTCGCCGTCGGCGCGAGCCATCCCGACGACCCGCCGCCGGAGGTCCTCGAGGATCTGGACGGGCTGTTCGCCGCCGAGAAATTCCGCTTCGCCAACCGCCTGGCCGCGTGGATCGAGGTCGAGGACAGCCGTGTGGTGGACGCCGGGTACGCCGGACGCGGGTATATCTCCGGCACCCGGTTCGGGTGGGGGCCGCACCGGGAAGTGGCATTCCAGCCGACCGAATTTCCCGAAATCAGGGCCACACCCGAGATCACCGCGACCGGGGCCCGGTTCAGCCAGACCACCGGCGGCCGGACCGGTGCGCCGATGCCCAGGCCGGTCAGCGGCAAGCCCTTTTTGCAGTGGCTGGCACCGACGGTGTGGACCACCCTGACGCTGACGGTCGGCGCCGACGGGTCCGCCCGGGGGAATATGACCGGCGCTAGCCCGTTCCCCCGCCACTGGATCTACGACGACCAGGGCCAGCTGGTGGCCAAGTCCGGGCTAGCCGACTTCAGCGAGTGGATGGCTTCCGCGCACGGCCAGCACAGCCCATGGGGTCAAGAAGACAGTCAGCCGCTGATCACGCTCGCGGAAAGCGCCCTGGAGCGGCAGCTGTCGACCACGATCATGCGCGGCGGCGCCAAGCCCGCGGTACGCAAGCTGGCCAAGGGCACGCTGCTCGCCGAGCAGGGCGATCCTGGCCATGACATCTACCTGCTGCTCGACGGAGTGCTCAGCGTCTCGGTCGACGGCACCCAGGTCGGTGAATTGGGCCCCGGCGCGGTGATGGGGGAACGGGCCCTGCTGGAGGGCGGCCGCCGGACCGCCACGCTGCGCGCCGTTACCGACTGCGTCATCGCCACCGCAGCCAAAGACCAGATCGACCGGGGAAGCCTGTCCAGCCTGGCCGACCTGCATCACCGGGAAGACCCGGACGGGTAGCGGCACCTCACGGGGGCACGGCGTTGGGGAGGTCTCTACGGGAGGTGATGCCCAGTTTGGCGAACACCTTGCGGAAGTGCCATTCGACGGTGCGGGTGCTGATGAATAGTTCCGCGGCGATCTCGCGGTTGCTGCGTCCGTCTCGGGCCAGCCGGATGATGTGCTCCTCCTGCGAGGTGAGCTGGCTGTAGGTGTTGACCTCGCGTTTGCGGACCTTCTCGCCGGTGGCGAGGAGTTCCCGGCGCGCGCGCTCGGCGAAGGCTTCGGCGCCGATCGCGTCGAGCAGGTCGTACGCGGCGTGCAGGTGGTGGCGGGCGTCGAGCCGGCGGTTCTCCCGACGGAGCCACTCACCGTAGAGCAGATGCGCCCGGGCCAGGTCGGGCCGCAGCGGCGTGCGACCCAGCCGCTCGACCGCCTCGGCGTAGCACTGCTCGGCTTCCCGGCCTTCGCTGACCAGTGCACGCGAGCGCGCCTCCAGGCCCTTCGCCCAGTCGGAACCCTCGACGGTTGTCATGGCCGACAGCTGGCCTAGCGCTTCCCTGGCCAGGTCCGCCCGTCCGGTCCTCGCGGCGGCCTCGATCAGTTCGGGCAGAACCAACTGTGTGCTCAAGGGTGAGTAGGTCTCCACGGTCGCCGGCTCCGCCACGGCCAGCGCCTCGGCGTAGCGGCCGAGGCCGTTGTGGAGGACCGCTGCGGCCCAGTTGGCCATCTGGACGGCGAGTCCCTCCCCGCGAGCCGTCGAGTCCTCCGTGGTCGCCGTGAAGAGCGGTACCGCTTCCGCAGGCCGGCCCCGGTACCCGGCGAGTAGAAGATCACAGGTGGTAGCCAGCCGGATCCCGGTCACCTCGTTAACGACGTCCTTCTCTGCGGCCAGCGACGTCGCAGTCTCGAAGTCGCCGCAGTGCGTGGCCACGCTCCCGCGTCCGTTCAAGGCGATGGACAACGGGGCCAGGGCACCCAGGGCGCGGGCGAGCTCGACATGCCGGGCACTCAACGCCATCCAGCTGTCGAAGTCCCACACGGCCATGGCCGCCATCTGAGCGAAAATCCCCCACTGCAGCCACTCCTCCCCAGACACCTGATCACCAAGGAAAGCGGACACTGCTCGCCGCAACGTCGGCTCTGCTGCCGCACGCCCTTGGATGATCATCGTCGTCAGGCCGTCGAGGAGGAGGTCACCAGGCCGCGGAGCCCCCGCCGGCTGAGGGGTCGCTTGTACCGCTCGGGAAACCTCCAGCAGTAGCCCGCCGGGTCCGGCGAGAGGACCGGCGAGATGGGACGCCACCCAGGCGTGAAGGTAAGTCTCCCGGGCGAGCTCCGCATCGAGTGTTTCGAGTCTCTTGGCCGCCTGCATCAGCAGAACGGGCGCTTCCCGTCCGGTGACGGATGCCCACTCGATCTGTCCCCGGAGCATCTCCACGCGGGCACGCTGGAGATCGTCGACCGCGTGGGCCTCGGCTCGGGCCAGCAGGGCCAGGGCGATGTCGAACGCGCCGGCGTGCAGGTACGCGAGGGCTGCCGCCAGGGCCCGTTCGGTGTGCCGTCCCGGCTCGGCGGTCAGCATGACCGACTGCCGGAGGAAGGCCGCCGAGGCCGCAAGCCCGGCGCGGGCCTGGATCTTGGCCGCCGCCTGTTCGAGCGCGGTGGCCACGTCTTCGTCGGGTCCGGCGGCCGCAGCCGCCAGGTGCCACACTCGGCGCTCCGGATCGGCCTGGACATCCGTGGCCGTGGCGAGCGTCAGGTGGGCGGCACGGCGATCCTCCGGGGATCCGGCCGCATAGGCCGCCGACCGCACCAAGGGATGGCGGAACCGTACCTGGGAGCCGATGTCCAGCAGCTGCTCCGCGTCGACCGCGGCCGCCGCGTCAGGTCCCAGTCCCAGCTTCTGCGCGGCCCGCCACAGCAGCGTGGCGTCCCCGGTCGGGTCGGCCGCCGCCAGCAGCATGAGCTGCCGGGCTGGCCCGGGCAGCACCTGAACCCGGCGCAGGTAGTGGTCCTGGAGCCTCCCCTGGAGGTGGCCAGGCAGGCTGACCTGGGGCGGGTCGGTGAAGCCGCCAGCCAGCTCGGCTTCGCTCATCCCTCTGGCCAGCTCCAGCAGCCCCAGCGGGTTCCCCCCGGTCTCGGCGACGATCCGGTCGCGAACCCGGTTGTCCAGCTGACCAGGGATCGCGGCCGTCAGCAGAGCCCGCGCGTCCTGGTCGGTAAGCCCTTCGAGGGGCAGCGCCGGCAGGCCGGGAAATGGCGGCTCGCCGGCTGTCTCCCGGACGGCCAGCAGCAGGCCGACCGGCTCGGCCAGCAGCCGCCGTCCGACGAACCCCAATACCTGGGATGAGGCATCATCCAGCCACTGGGCGTCATCGATCAGGCAGATCAGCGGGCGCGCGGCGGCGTTCTCGGCCAGCAGGCTCAGGACCGCCAGACCCAGGACGAACCGGTCCGGAGCAGGCTCGGACGTCAACCCGAACGCCACGCGCAACACGCGCTGCTGCGGCTCCGGCAGTGCGTCCAGGCTGCTCAGCATCGGCGTGCAGAGCTGGTGCAGCGCCGCGAGCGGCAGCTCCATCTCGGATTCCACGCCGTGGATCTGAGCTAGCTGGCAGCCCGATGCCTGGCGCGCGCAGTAGTGCATCAGCGCGGTCTTGCCGATTCCCGCCTCGCCCCGGATGACGAGCACCGCGCTCTCGCCGCCGCGGACACGGTCCAGCAGGCCGTCAAGGGCCTGGCGTTCGCGTGCGCGCCCCCTGAAGGCCGGTGTCCTCGGTACGGGCATGGCGTCACGATAAGCCCGTAGTCGGGTCAAGGGAATACACGGGTTCGAGGCGGCGTGACGGTATCCAAGCTGGTGGCTATGACTACCGCACTCAACGGGGCGCCCGCGGGGCGCGTGGCCATCGTCACCGGAGGGTCCCGCGGCGTTGGCCAGGCGGCGATCCGCTGCCTAGCGGCCCGCGGCTACGCCGTCGTCGTCAACTACTTCCACGACCAGCGTGCGGCCGAGTCGGTCGTCGATGCGATCCTCGCGAACAACGGCAACGCCGTGGCCGTCCGCGCCGACGTCGCTGACGATCTGGACGTGAAGAGGCTCTTCGCCGAGACGATCGCAGCGTTCGGCGGCATCGACGTCGTCGTCCACGCCGCCGGCGGCCGGGTCACCGCGTCTGACATAACCAAGGTCGGGCTGGACGAGTTCGATGAACTGGTCCGGATCAACATATGGGCCACCTTTGTCGTCAGCCAACAGGCAGCCCAGCACCTTCGCAACGGCGGTGCGATCGTCAACCTGTCCAGCTCAGCGGACGATTCCTCGCTGAGGACCCACGGTCTGTACGCGGCAACCAAGGCCCCCACGGACGTGCTGACGCGAGCGCTCGCGCTCGAGCTGCGTGAGCGCAACATCAGCGTCAACGCGGTGTCTGTCGAAGTCCACAGACCGTGCGCGCCCAACCAGGTCGCGGACGTCATCGCCTACCTGCTCAGCGAGCATGGCCACGGCCTCACCGGCCAGGTACTCCGGGTCGGCGATCCCGGATTGGATGTGTAGCTTCCCGCGACACCAGCATTACCGTTCGCCGGATCCCATAGCCTGCGGGCACGGCGGACCAGTGCACGGCCCCGGTGGCATGGCCGGACGCGAGGCGGGGGCTGGCCGGGAGGGGGCTGGCCGGGCGCGCTTGCCGCCCGGGCCGAACAACAAGATGCCGGTCGCCACCGCGACCAGGACGGCGAGCGAAGCGGAGTAGACCAGGGCGGTCGAGTGCAGTCCGAACTTCGTGGCCGCCACGCCCGCGATCAGCGCCGGAACGCTGAAAGCGAGGTAGCCCACGGTAAAGATCGCGGTCACCAGGCCCGCGCTCTCAGCGGGCGTAGCCAGGGCGATGGTCATCCGGAAGGCACCCGAGAAGCCGAGACCAAAGCCTGCGCCTGCTACCGCGGTCCCGGCGAGGAAGGCGACGGACGTCGTCGCCGCGATCGCCCCGAACGTCACCGCCACGCCCGCGAGCAAGAGCAGGCAGCCTGCTAGCATCGCCGTCCGGGAGCCGACGCCGCGTAGCGCAAACGCCGCCACGGCCCCAGTCCCGCAGACCAGGAAGATCACCAGCCCGCCCCATAGCAGGTTCGGCGAACCGGTCGCCGCGGCGGCCAGCGATGGCCCCAGCGACAGGTACAGGCCGCCGAGCGCCCAGGTCGCGACGAAACACGGGACGGCTCCGGCGAAGGTTGCCCGGGCCTGGGGCGGCACGGCGATCCTGGGCCGTAGCGAGGCCAGGACACCGGGACGCCTGGACCCAGGTTCTGCCATGGCCAGCACGGCGGCGATGCCGACGGCGAATACGGCCAGCAGCGCCCACCAGACCAGATGGGTCGGCGCCGGGGCGTACTGGACGAGCGCGCTGGTTATCAGCGCGCCCAGGGCCAGGCCCAGAGTCGAGAAGCCGCTGGTCACCAGCGGTGCCCGCTGGCTGCCCGCTGGCTGCAGGCCGATCAGCGCGGCCCCGATCGCCCCGCTCGCCAGCCCGGTCGCGATGCCCTGCAGGGATCTGGCCACGTACAGGGCCCCGACGTTATGCGCCGCCAGGAAGACGGCGCACCCGGCCACGCTGAGGACGAGCGCCGTGATGATCACCGGGAGCCGGCCCAGGTAGTCCGACACCGATCCGAAGAACAGCAGCGTGATCAGCAGGACCAGGACGTAGACCGCGAACACCGCGGTCAGCGTGGCCGACGAGAAACGGAACTGGACCTGATACACGCGGTACAACGGCGACGCGGCCGCCGACGCGTAGAACAACATCAGAAACAGCACGGCCAGGATCCAGAATGCCGCCGCATCCGGCAGCGTCCTGCGCCCGGAACGTTCCCGGATCGCGCGCACGGGCAAGCTCCTCAATCGGGGTCCGGAGTGAACAGTATCTTCCCGGAGCGCCCGGTCTGCTGCGCGTGCCGCGGTGCGGGCGTTGGCTAGCGGAGCGACCGGAAGCCGGCGCGGAGCTCTTCGGTAAACAGGGCCGGCTCTTCCCACGCGGCGAAGTGGCCGCCCCGGTCGGCCTGGTGGAAGTAGACGAGGTTCGGGTAGACCTTCTCGGCCCAGCTGCGCGGCGCCCGGAAGATTTCATCGGGGAACACCGTGAAGGCGACCGGGAGCGAGACTTCGGGCGGCGCATGTCCGGCCGCGGCCGCGGCTGCGGTACTGCGGGCGCCCTCCCAGTACATCCGCGCGGCCGAGGTCGCGGTGTTCGTCAGCCAGTACAGCGTGATGTTGTCGAGAATCCTGTCCCGGGTGAGCCCGCCGACCGGATGTCCCTCGACGAAGGCGCGTGAGATCTTCTTGTAGCTGTCCACGTCGTGGTCGAGCATCCAGGCGGCCAGGCCCGCCGGTGAATCGGTCAGGGAGTAGCCGATCGTCTGCGGGGCCTGGCTCTGCTCGGCGTTGTAGCCTTTTCTGGCTTGTGCCCCGAACGCCGCGAGCGCCGCGCGTTCGGCGTCGGTGAGCCCCGGGGGGACCGGCGCGCGGCCGAGGAGCACCGCCACCACCTCGAGAGGGGGCCTGCGCAGGAAGTTGAGGTGGATGCCGGCCAGTCCGTCCGGCGCCTGGATCGCCATGGCGTCGGTGACGCCGGCGCCGACGTCGCCGCCCTGGGCAACGTAGCGGGCGTAGCCGAGCCGGTTCATCAGCTCCGCCCAGGCTCGTGCGGTGCGTCCGGGATCCCAGCCGGCCGATGTCGGCTGATCCGAGAAGCCGTAGCCGGGCAGGGACGGTATGACCAGATCGAACGCGTCCTCGGCGCTTCCGCCGTGCGCGGTCGGGTCCGTCAGCGGGCCGACGACCTCCAGCAGCTCGATGACCGAGCCGGGCCAGCCGTGCGTGATGATCAACGGCAACGCGCCGGCGTGCCGCGACCTGACGTGGATGAAGTGGATACCGAGCCCGTCGATCTCGGTCACGAACTGCGGGAGCGCGTTCAGCTTCGCCTCGCACGTGCGCCAGTCGTACTCGGTGCCCCAGTAGGTAACCAGGACCTGGATGGTCGCCAGCTGTACGCCCTGCGAGGTGTCGGAGACGAGCTCCTTACCGGGCCAGCGCATGGCCGCGATGCGCCGCCGAAGGTCGGCCAGGTCCTCGTCGGGCACGTGGACCGCGAAAGGGCGGAGGGTGAGGTCGGTCACGGTGGTCATGTTGTCCTCCTCCGAGGGGATTCGCCGATCCTGACGCTACGGACCTCCACACTGGGTCGCCCCAGGGCAACACCCTGGGTCCGGTCCCTGGCCCGCACTCCCTGGCCCGGACCCCTCGTCCCCCGTGACTTTTACGGGGGCGAACGCGGCCAGCCGGTGCGAACCTGAGGCCATGACAGCATCCGCGCAATTCACCGTGGACGAGGTCTCGCCGTCGTACTGGAGGGTGACCTTCGAGAACGGGCCGGTGAACCTGCTCGACGCCGACTCCATCGAGCAGCTCGCCCGCCTGGTGTCGCGGATCGAGGAGTCGGCGACCCTCACCGTCGTGGTATTCGACAGCGTCAACCCCGACTACTTCATGGCGCACTGGGACCTGAAGGCTGACCGGACGCGGGTGGCGTCGATGGCACCTGGTCCAACGGGGTTGCATCCGTATCTGGACAATCTGGTCCGGCTGAGCAAGGTGCCCGCGGTCACGATCTCCGCCATCCGCGGCCGGGCGCGAGGAGCGGGCAGCGAGTTCGTGCTGGCCACGGACATCCGCTTCGCCGGCGACAAGGCGATCCTCGGCCATCCTGAGGTGGGCCTCGGGTCGGTGCCTGGCGGCGGGCCGATGGCTCGCCTGGCCCGGCTGGTCGGACGCGGGCGGGCCGCCGAGATCCTGCTGGGTGCCGACGACATTCCGGCCGACCTCGCCGAGCGCTACGGGTACGTCAACCGGGTGCTGCCGGACGCCGGGCTGACCGGGTTCGTCGACGTGTTCGCGCGCCGGATCGCCGGGTTCGACAAGGCGGCCGTCGCTCGCACGAAGGCGCTGCTGGACTGGGCCTCGCTGCCACCGGACGAGGAGTTCGGTCCGGGGCTGGCCGCCTTCTTCGGCACCTCGGGCCGCCCAGAGAACGTGGCCAGGATCAGGTACCTGTTCGAGAACGGCCTGCAGACCCCGGCTGGCGTGGAGCTGGACCTGGGCCGCGCCGTGGGCGAATTTGCCAGCTCACTGGACCCCTGGCGGCCGTAGTAAGACCTGTCTGAGCTGTTGTCGGGCGCGGATGCCGGTGGAAGACTAGGGCATGTCCACGAGCAAGTTCTGGGGCGGGCTGCGGGGGCGGCACGACGAATGCGACACCCTGAGCCGTCTCGTGACGGCTGTCCACTCGGGCCATAGCCAGGTTCTGGTTCTGCGTGGCGAGGCCGGGATCGGGAAGACCGCCCTGCTCGAGTTCCTGGTCGACCGGGCCCAGGGCGGCCGGGTGGGCCGGGCGGTGAGCGTCGAGTCGGAGCTGGAGCTCGCGTACGCCGGCCTGCACCAGCTGTGCAGTCCCTACCTGGACCGGATGGACCGGCTGCCAGTCCCGCAGCAGGCCGCCCTGGGCACGGCGTTCGGGCTTCAGGCGGGCAGTGCGCCGGATCGCTTCTTGCTGGGCCTAGCGGTGCTGACCCTGCTGAGCGAGGTGGCCGAGGAACAGCCGCTGATCTGCGTGGTGGACGACGCGCAGTGGCTGGACCAGGCCTCGGCGCAGACGCTGGAGTTCGTGGCCCGCCGGCTGGCGGCGGAACCAGTGGGCCTGGTCTTCGCGGTCCGCGAGACCGACGACCAGCCCAAGCTAGCCGGGCTGCCCGAGCTCCGGGTGCGCAGGCTGGGTATCGGCGACGCGACCTCGTTGCTGGAGTCGGTCGTGCCCAGCACGCTCGATCCCCGCGTCCGGAGCCGCATCCTGGCCGAGTCTGACGGCAATCCGCTCGCCCTGCTGGAGTTGCCGCGGACGCTGACGCCGACCGAGCTCGCCTTCGGGACCGCTCCCCGGGCGAGCAGCATCGGGTCCATGGCCAGCCGCGTCGAAGAAGGGTTCATCCGCCAACTGCAGGCGCTGAACCGGCCGTCCCGGCAACTGCTGCTGGTCGCGGCCGCGGAACCCGTAGGGGACGTTCCGCTGTTGTGGCGCGCCATGCAGCGGCTGGGCATCGGGGACGACGCGGTGGCAGAGGCCGAGTCGGCGGGCTGGATCGGACTAGGTGACCGTGTCCGGTTCCGGCATCCCCTGGTCCGTTCGGCCGTCTACCGTTCGGCGGCCCTGCCGGATCGCCGGGAGGCTCACCAGGCGCTGGCCGATGCTACGGACCCGGACCTTGACCCGGACCGGCGCGCCTGGCACCGCGCCTGTGCGGCGGTGGGCCCGGACGAAGGTATCGCAGCCGAACTCGAACGTTCGGCTGGCCGCGCGGTCTCCCTGGGCGGGCTCGCGGCCGCAGCCGCCTTCCTGGAGACAGCGGCCGTGCTGACGCCGGACCCGGTCCGGCGGTCCCAGCGCTTGCTCGCCGCCGGGCAGGCGAAGGCGACCGCAGGCGCGTTCGAAGCGGCCCTGTCCCTCCTGGCCGACGCCGAGGCAGGACCGCTCGACGAGGCTGGACGCGCCCTGATCGATCTGCTGCGCGCCCAGATCTCCTACAACTCGAGCCACGGCAACCAGGCGCTGCCCCTGCTGCTGGCGGCGGCCCGCCGGTTCGAGGCGCTGGATCCGAACCTGGCCCGGGGCATCTACCTGGACGCGTTGTCCGCCGCGCTGTTCGCGGGACGCCTAGCCTCCGGCTCCAGCTCCGGGATGCGGCAGGTGGCGCAGGCCGCCCGGGCGGCACCCCGGCCTCCGGCGCCCGGCAAGGCCGACTTGCTGCTCGAGGGGATGTCGGTCCTGTACACCGACGGCTACGCGGCATCGGCGCCCTTGCTGCGCCGCGCCATAGAGGCGTTCGGCCGTGAAGACCTCACCCTGGACGAGGCGTTCCGGAGCGCCTGGGTCGCGGCCGTCGCGGCCGTCGACCTATGGGACGACGTGCACTGGGACGTGCTGAGCCAGCGGCATCTGGACACCGTGCGCCGGGCGGGAGCGCTCAGCTTGCTACCCCTCGCGCTCGCCAGCCGCGCCATCTTCGATGTTCACAGCGGCAACCTGGCCGCCGCGGCTGCCCTGGTCGCGGAGAGCCAGTGGGTCGCCGAGGTAACGGGCGGAGAGAACACCCTGACGCCCATCCCCGCGTCGTGGCTGGCGGCGATGCGAGGTCATGAGAAGCAGGCTGAGCAGCTGATCGCGGGCACCCTGAACGACGCGATCGCCCGCGGCCAGGGCGTCGGCCTGAACATGATGTATTCCGCTCGCGCCGTCCTGTGCAACGGCCTCGGCCGGTACGAAGACGCCCTGGCCGCGGCCCGGGAGGCGGCCACAGAACCACTAGAGCTGGGGCCCACGAAATGGGCGCTCGCCGAGCTCGTCGAAGCGGGCGTCCGTAGCGGCCACGCTGACCTAGCCGCCAGCGCGTTCGAGCAGCTGTCCGCCATGACCCGGGCCAGCGGCACCGAGCTGGCCCTTGGCATCGAGGCGGCCAGGTCCGCCCTGCTGCGCGACGACGACACCGCGGAAGGCCTCTACCGAGAGGCACTCGACCGGCTCGGCCGGACCAGAATTCGCGTTGAGCACGCTCGCGCGCAGCTCCGCTACGGTGAATGGCTGCGCCGGCAAGGGCGCCGCGCCGATGCCCGGGCTCAGCTGCGCACGGCTTGCGAGGCACTGGACGCGATGGGGGCAGAGGCGTTCGCGGATCGCGCGCGACACGAGCTCGCGGCCACCGGGGAGATGGTACGCAAACGTACGGCGGAAACGCGCGGTGAACTGACAGCTCAAGAGGCCCACATCGCCCGGCTGGCGGTCAACGGGCTCAGCAATCCGGAGATTGCCGCCGAGCTGTACCTGAGCCCGCGAACCGTCGAGTGGCACCTGCGCAACGTCTTCGCCAAGCTCGGGGTCAGCACCCGGCGAGAGCTACGGCGGACGTCCGTTGCCGGTGAGCGAAGGGCCATGTCCGGGTAGGTCAGCCTGGTTCCTGCCCGAGCTGCGCAAGGACATGCCAGGGTGCCGACCCAGGGTTTCTTACCGGGGCGATGCGGGAGCGCGTGATGCGACGATGAAGCCGCGGACCTGCCAGCAGAGGCGGCCCGGCCTGGTGAAGGAGATCCATCATGAGCGTGTCGTCGACCTCGCTGACCACCTCGACGGGCGTGGACACGGCGGTCCGGCCGTTTCGTGCCGAGTTTGCCGAGGAGGCAATCGCCGACCTCCGGCGGCGGATCGAGGCGTGGCGGCCGCCCGAGCGCGAGCCGGTCGATGATCAGTCCCAGGGCGTGCAGCTCGCCACGGTGCAGGATCTCGCGAGGTACTGGGCCACGGACTACGACTGGCGGGGATGCGAGACGAAGCTGAACGCGCTCCCGCAGTTCGTGACCGAGATCGACGGACTGGACATCCATTTCATCCACGTCCGCTCCGGGCAGCCGGACACGCTGCCGCTGATCGTCTCGCACGGCTGGCCCGGCTCGGTCGTCGAGCAGCTGAAGATCATCGAGCCGCTCACCAACCCCGCCGGGCACGGCGGGGGCGCGGCGGACGCGTTCGATGTGGTGATTCCGTCGCTACCGGGCTACGGGTTCTCGGGCAAGCCCGCCGCCGCCGGCTGGGGGCCCGAGCGCATCGCACGCGCGTGGGCGGTGCTGATGGAACGACTCGGCTATACGCGTTACGTCGCGCAAGGCGGCGACTGGGGCACCGCGGTTACGGCCGCGATGGCACGCCAGGCGCCCGCCGGGCTGCTCGGCATCCACGTCAACTTCGCGCAGATGGTCCCGCTGGAGATGCTCGGCCACATCCGCAACGGCGAGCCCGCGCCGGCCGGCCTGTCGGACGCGGAAAAGCGCGCGTACGGCCAGGTCGCGTTCGCGACGTATCACCGCGGCTACGGCGTCATCCAGGGCACGCGCCCGCAGACGATCGGCTACAGCCTGGCCGACACGCCCGTCGGCCTGGCGGCCTGGCTCCTGGACCACGACACGGGTACCTACGAGCACCTCGCCCGGCTCTTCGCCGGACAGCCCTACGGCGCCATCACGCCCCAGGACTGGCTCGATAACACCTCGCTGTACTGGCTCACGAACACCGCGACGTCCGCGGCGCGGCTGTACTGGCAGCAAGCCGTTACCGGCAAGAACTTCTACGCCCCCGCCGACGTTTCCCTCCCGGCGGCGGTCACGGTGTTCCCGGAGGAGTACGTCCACGCGCCGCGCAGCTGGACCGAACAGGCCTACCACGACCTGATCTACTTCAACGAGGCCGAACGGGGCGGCCACTTCGCCGCCTGGGAACAACCGCAGCTGTTCGCCGAAGAGCTGCGCGCGGCGTTCCGCACGCTGCGCTGAGCAGGCATGTGACATGAGCGTTGTCGTCGTTGTCACGGCCTTTCCGGTCCCCGAGCACCGTGCCGCGGTGATCAGCGCCTTCGAGGCGGCGATCCTACAGAGTCCAGTGCGCGCCTGCGCCGAGCGGGACCCAGCGAGTTACCATTCCCGGCCAGGTAGCCGCGTCTTGATCTCCTGGAGTAGCCATCCGTTGCCGTCTGGATCGCTGAACGAGGCGTAGGTCTGGTAGGAGCGGCCTTCCGGGTCGGGGCCGGGGACGGGTCCCCCGGCGAGGTGGAACAGCCCGCTGATCTCGATGCCACGGCTGACGAGGTCCGCCCGCGCCGCGTCGATGTCGTCGACGGCCAGGATAAGGCGCTGGACCGAGCCCGGCTCGCCCGTAGTGACGCCCTTGCCGAAGGCGACCGAGCAGGCCGACTGGGTGGGCGTGAGCTGGACCACCCGGAAAGCGTCGCCGACGGCGATGTCGGCGTCCAGCCGCCAGCCGAGGCTCTGGTAGAAGCGTTTGGCCCGGTCGACATCGGAGACGGGCAGCGTCACGACCTCGAGCTTCATGTCGATGGTCCCGGCTTCGGGCATCTGAGCCGAGGTGCTGCCGCTTGCGTCGGTGCTGGTCATGCTGACCTCCATCTATCACAGGGCTCCGAGGCGGTCGCCGAGGTCGAGTTCCAGCGGGCCACGGGTCTGCAGGCCCTGCGCGAACAAGGCGGCCGTGCGGGCCTGGGCGTTGTCGCCGGCGACGAGCGCGCGGAACCGGACGGCGTCGGCGCGGAAGGCGTCGGCGGCGGGCATGGTGATCTGGTTGATGACCCGCTTGGCGGTGCGGATCCCGTCGGCGGGGAAGGAGGCAATGCGGCGGGCGAGGCGGGCCACGAACTCGTCCAGGTCGGCGTCGGGCAGGGCCCGGTTGATCCAGCCGTACCGTTCGGCCGTCTCGGCGTCGAAGTCGTCCGCGCCGAGGATGGCCTCCATGGCGCGGCCGCGCCCGAGCAGGCGGGCCAGGTGCTGGACGCCGCCGGCGCCGGGGGGCGAGCCGACGCCGGCCTCGAGCTGTCCCAGGATGGCGTTCTCCCGGGCGGCGAACCGCATGTCGCAGGCCAGCGCCAGCTCGCTGCCCGCGCCGCGGGCCCGGCCGCGGATCTTCGCGATCGTCACGACCGGCAGCTCGCTGAGCTTGTGCCACAGCATGCCCAGCGACGCGTCGTCCGGTCCGCCTGCCTTGGCCGCCTCGGCGGTGTACTCGGCGACCTTGGTCAGGTCGACGTGCGGCACGAAGTAGTCCGGGTCGGCGCTCTCCAGCACCACGACCCTGGTTTCCTGCCCGGATTCCAGTTCACCGAGCAGGGAAACCAGGTCGCGCACCAGTTCCGGCCCGATCAGGTTCATCGGCGGCGCGTCAATCATCACGCCGAGCACACCGTCGTCGCCCGGGGCGACCCGCAGCGTGGAGTACGCCTGGGTCGTCACTTGGCCGGCAGGGCAGGGGCGAAGAAGTCGATGAGCAGTTGGGTAACGCGCTCGGCCTCGTCGTGGTGCACCCAGTGCGAGGCGTCGGGCAGGCGCTCGACGCGATCCAGGTTGGGGACGTCGTCGTGCTCGGGCTCGGCGAGCTCGGGGCCGAGGTAGCGATCGCCTTCTCCCCAGATGACCAGGGTGGGCGCCTTGACCGTGTGAATCTGCGCTTCGGCCTTCTTGGGCGGGGTCCGTACCGAGGACCGGTAGTAGTCGATCATCCCGGTGGCCGCGCCCGGCTGGGACCAGGCCTCGATGTAGCGGTCGGTTTGCTCCGGCGTGAAGGCCGGGCGGGCGTCGCGCAGGAAGTGCCGGAAGAAATGCCAGTGGTTGGCGTGCACGACGGCTTCGGGCAACTCGGGGAGGTCGAAGAAGAAGAAGTACCAGGACTTGCGGAGCTGGCCCGGGTGGTGCAGTCCCTGCGATAGCTTCCGCGGGTGGGCCGCGTTGAGGATGGCCAGCCGGTCCACGACTTCGGGATGGTTCATCGCGACGGCCCAGGCTATGGACCCGCCCCAGTCGTGACCGACCAGCATCGCGGTCTCGGCGCCGCGTTCGTGGATGAGCTTCCGGATGTCGTCGGCCAGCAGGCTGATGTCGTAGGAGGCGACGTCTTCGGGCTTCGATGACAGGTTGTAGCCGCGCGTGTCGGGTGCCACCACGCGGAACCCCGCCGCCACGAGCGGTTCGATCTGCTGCCGCCAGGCGTACCAGAATTCAGGGAAGCCGTGCAGCAGGACGATCAGCGGCCCCTCGCCGGCCTCGACGTAATGCAGTCGCACGTCGCCGATCTCGGCGTAGCCCTCACGAAGTCCGCTGGGCCAGAGTTCTGCCGCCGTCTCATTGGTGCCGTTGCCGGGGTCTTGGGGTGTGCTCATTTGCTGCCTCCCTGGGTGTCAGGGATGACGCTAACTTTTCCAGCCGCTGCCCCGAGCCAGTGGAGAACGCTGGTGGCATCACTGGTCCGCGTCGTCGCAGCCCTGGCGAGGTCCCGTGTACGCCGCGCCCTGGGACCGGGCCCGCCCGGCTACGCCTCGGCCTCGGGGATCGGCGGGCCGACGACGCGGAGCCCGTAGCGGGGGCCGAGTTCGAGCCAGCGCGCGATGTCCGCATCCGACACACCCGCATCGGGCAGGCGCCGTTCGGCGGCCGGGACCCCGACCTCGTCGTAGATGTCGAGCAGCCCGCCGGGCAGGGCCAAGGCCAGGAACCGGACAGGAACGGTGCCGGTCGTGCGGAACGCGTGCGGCACCTCCCGCGGCAGGTAGATGAAGTCGCCGGCGGTCATCCGGATCAGCCGCTCGCCGGCGCGGTACGTCATCGCGCCCTGGAGCAGGAACCAGGCCTCCGCCTCCCGGGTGTGCACGTGCAGCGGGCTGGCCTGGCCCGGTGGCTGGGTGACGATCGAGGCGCCTAGCAGGCCGGCGGTCTCCTCGGCCCCGACCAGGCGTTCGAACAGCATCCCCATGGACCAGGTGGCCGGGCCGGTACCGGCCGCGCGGCTGACCACCACATCAGTGGCGGATCCGGACGTGCCGACGGACAGGTTCGTCATGACAGCTCCTCAAATTGGACCGATAATCTTTCGGATGAATCTAACGTTATATGACCCATGTGTCTTGTCAAGCCGGTTTCGCCAGCTTGACAGGCCGACAGTATCCGCCCTATCGTGCTTCTGTTCATCCGGAACTAGTTCGGATGAAATTTAGGGAGGATCAGATGTCGATCACCAGCCAGACTCGCTCGACCGCGTACGCGGTGATGCAGCGGATATTCGAGGAGGGCTTCGCCACCGGCGACGGCTCCGTCGCCGACGAGCTCTGCTCGCCCGACTTGCTGGACCACCAGTTCGGCACGGCCGGGCGCGGCGCGGATGCGGTCGCCCACATCAGGGACGCCATGCGGGACGTGCACGGGGCCTTCCCGGACATAAAGTTCACGATCGAGGACGCCGTGGAGTCCGGGGACACGATCTGGGTTCGCGTGCGTGCTCAGGGGACCGCGACCGGCCCGTACTTCGGGCCACCCAGCGGCCGGCCCGTGGACTTCACCGTGATCGACGTGTGCCGTGTCGTGGACGGCCGCATCGTCGAGCACTGGGGAGTGCCGGACCGCTTCGCGGCGCTCGCCCAGACCGGGGTGCTCGACCGGTTGGCGGCCTGACCGGCCTGACCGGCGTGACTGGCCCGCCGGCCGGATGGCCGGCGGGTCCTGTTTGGCCCGGTGCGCCCGTGCGGCCACAATGGTCCGCAGGGCTTTCGGATCAACCGGTGGAGGATGGACGAGTTATGGCTGCGGACGAGGCGCGGCAGCGCAAGCCCTACCACTC
>Ga0207683_10001648_pt1 | contig 19996 bp, 18 predicted proteins | sample KBSM73metaG_FD_184333 | JGI IMG/M metagenome (GOLD analysis project Ga0207683, IMG submission 184333) | Miscanthus rhizosphere microbial communities from Kellogg Biological Station, Michigan, USA - KBS M7-3 metaG (SPAdes) (version 2) | ecosystem: Host-associated > Plants > Roots > Rhizosphere >... | reverse complement strand
TCGGGCTGCGGCGCCGGATGCAGCGTATACGCGATGTCGCACCCGTCCAATGTTTTAAACCATGAATCAGTTGCCGCAGCCATAATCGGGTTCGCTTACTTGAGCGCGCGTTGCCATGCAGTGATGATCGCGCGCGCCGCAAACTCGACTGACATGGCTCGCTTATATGCGACCGATCCGCGCACGTCAGCGACGGGCTGGGCCATTGCGTGGATGCTGCGCACACAGTCGCGGATCGCAGTCTCGTTGAAGTGTTGCCCTATGAGCTCCCGCGGTTCGACAATGATTGGTTTCCAGCTAACGGAACCGACGACCACACGTGCGTGCGTGCAGTTGCCATGGTCGTCCACGCCAACCACCGCTGATGTGTTGACGGTTGGAATTTCGAGCACATTGCGCGCCATGTATTTGTAGAAGCTCGACCCGGAACGCACGGGCAGCGGTGCAACTTCTACGCCGACGACCATTTCGTCGCGTGCAAGACGTTGTTCGAAGAGGTCGGGTAGCGTTGCATGGCGGCGCCCGGAAGGCCCCGCTATATGGACGGTGGTATCAAGCGCCAGCAGTGCGACCGGCAGATCAAAGCCGCCGACCAACGGTCCAATGCTGCCGCCGATTGTGATCATGCGTCGTAGACGAACAACACCCACTGCTTCGAGCGCTTCGTCGAGCGCCTGCCAGCGGCTACGGACGCGCGAGTCGTCGTACAGTGTCTGCAAAGCGACCGCAGCATTTGCCTTCAGCACGCCATCCGAATCGAGCGACCACTCGTTGAGCTCTGCAACGCGCGTGACAGCGATGAGACGCTTAGCCTGCGCGAAGCCGGTGCGTTCGCGACGCAGTGCATGTGACATGCCGCCCGCAACGATGGCCGCGTCGCCGGCTGCTAGCGCGGCAATGATCTCTTCAACGCTCTTCGCAAATACGAACTCTGCAGGAACTGGTCTAGCGCCGGAGGGGCGCCCGGTCATCAAGCGGTTCCACACCGAGCCTTTTGGTGCAGACGTGGGGGACGGTTCCTTCTTCGCAAATGCTTCCGGATGCAACGCGCGGAAAACTTTCTCGGCTGTGATAGGCAACTCGGTGATACGTACGCCGACCGCATCAGCGATGGCATTGGCAATCGCGGCCGGAATGGCGTCGAGACCAATTTCGCCCAGTCCTTTCGCCCCATACGGGCCTGACGGTTCGTACGAGTCCGCGAAGGCGACATGTATCCTCGGCATCATCACTGCGGAAGGAATCGGATAATCCTTGAGGTTAGGATCAGTGGGTACGCCGTTGTACCAATCAAAATACTCGGTGACCGCGAGCCCCAGACCTTGCGTTACCGCTCCCGTAACCTGTCCCTCGGCAGCGGCAGGGTGGATAACCGTGCCGCAATCGACTGCGGCCCCAATCTCGAGCACCGTCACTTTGCCGGTGCCCCGATCCACTTCGACTTCCACGGTTTGAGCCGCGAAGTTGTACGCGCCCGACTCGTTGCCGTAGCGGCTGTGATCCGGAAATTCCGACGGATTATCGAAAGTTCCGGTGCCGATAATCGGCTCGCCTCCCGGCTGGTAGATGTGCGCGCGAACAACGGCGCTCACCGGTTTGAACTCTGTTTCGCGCCCGCGCCGCGGACCGATCTCGCCATTGATGACGGTGAGTTCGTCGGGAGGTAAATTGAATTGTGCGCCTGCTGCCGCCAGCAACTGTTTCGACGCCGCGGCAGCGGCCCGCTGGACGGCGTTGCCGGCAACGTAAGTGACGCGGCTGGCGAGGGCGCCTAGCGCATAGGGATGCACATCAGTGTCAGGACGTGTGATGTCCACGTCGTCGTATGGGAGTCCAAGTTCTTCAGCCGCTATCTGCCGCAGGACAGTCAACGTGCCCTGGCCGATTTCGCCTTCGCCGGTGATGATCGTCGCGCGGCCATCGTCGTTGATGCGCACGATCGCCGAGCTCCCATCCCAGTCGCCGAAGCTGCGTCGACCGTTCACATGAACGCTGCAACCCATGCCCAGACCGCGATTCGGCGTGGGATGCCGGCGTTTCTCTTTCCATCCGATCATGTGTGCGGCTTTGTCGATGCATTGCTTCAGCTCGCAGCTCGTGATCTTGTGATTGTGCGGAGAAACATCGCCCGGCTCGACCGCGTTCATGCGCAAAAGATCGACCACATCGATGCCAAGTTTCGCGGCGGCCAGATCCCAGCACTGCTCGACGGCCCAGTCCGCCGATGGATTGCCGAATCCGCGGAAAGCACCGGTCGGCACGAGATTCGTGTATACGAGCGTCGAGTGAGCGCGCGCACAGGGATACTTGTAAAGCGCATCGTGTCGAACCGTCGCCGCGCCGAGTATCGCCTGAGACTTTCCGGTGTATGCGCCGTTATCGGCGAGCATTTTTATTTCTTTGGCTTTGATATGCCCCGCGCGCGAAAACCCGAGGCGCACCCAATAGCGCATCGGCATGCGCGGGTGGCTGGCGAGAAACTCTTCCTCGCGTGTGTGAATGAGCTTGACGGGTTTACCGGCCGCTCGTGCAAGCAAGGCGCAGATCACCGAAGCGTTGTCATCACCGGATTTGCCGCCGAATCCGCCGCCGACTTCCGTCTGTATGACGCGCACCTTGCTTTCCGGAACACCGAGCGCGATCGCATAGCGTCCGCGCGCGAGGAACGGCGTCTGCGTATTGCACCACATCGAGACACGATCGCCCGCCCACTGGGCGACACAGCCTATCGTTTCGAGCGACGTATGCCACTGGCGCGAACTTTCCCATGTGCCTTCGACGACTACATCGCTCGCTGCGAATCCGTCATCGACGTCGCCGCGCTCGAAAGAGAACTGATGGGCGACATTGCCTTCTGCATCGTCGTGTACACGCGGCGCGCCCGGAGCAAGCGCCTCGTCCATCGATAACACGGCGGGCAATACTTCGTATTCAACTTTGATTGCATCGACGGCCGCGCGTGCGGTCGCTGCGTCACGGGCGGCTACCGCAGCCACTTCATCGCCGACATAACGCACTTTGTCGATCGCGAGCGGATAGAGATCAGGCCTGAAACAGCCCCATTTTTTGGCGGCTGTATTAGCGCCGGTGATCACTGCTTTCACCCCCCGCATAGCTACAGCAGCGGAGATGTCGATACTCACAACGCGCGCATGCGGGTGCGGACTGCGAAGTACCGCAGCCTGCAACAGCCCCGGCAGGTGCAAGTCAGCTACATATTGCGCGGCTCCGGTAACCTTCGACAGGGCGTCCGTGCGTGGAACATCTTTGCCGACCACCAGCAAACCTTGCGCGGCATGTAACTTTGGATCGCGCTGGTTCACGCTTGCGCTGCTTTGCGGGCGAGGGCGACCGCTTCTCTATAAGAGGCCTCGATCCGAACGTAGCCGGTGCAGCGGCAATAGACACTTTCCACGCTCGTCCGTATCTGGTCATCGGTAGGCGCCGGCGTCTTTTCCAAGAGTGCACAGGCAGCCATGATGTGGCCGGGCGTGCAGATGCCGCATTGCAGTCCCGACTGGTTGATGAATGCCTGTTGCACCGCATGCAAGGCCGTCTTGCCTGCGAGCCCTTCGATGGTGCGGACTTCGCTGCCGTCTATCAATGCAGCCAGTTGCAGGCAGGATGCGACGGGCTCACCATTTACAATAACGGTGCACGTTCCGCATGCACCGATGCCGCAGCCGTGTTTTGTGCCGGTCAACTGCAGGTCTTCGCGCAACACATCAACGAGCAGGCGATCTCCGGTCTTGAGATCGATTTGCGTGGGCTCGCCGTTCAAAGTAAAGGTGATCAGCATGTGGGCGTCGTAATTCCGCAGATCGTCTATCAGGTGTGGCTACTCATGCGGACGCATTATAAGTCACGCAGTACGAGCCCCTCGCTGCGGCCGGGCGGACGTCGCAAATAATCGGGCGCCCACCTTCCGCAGGAAACTTGTCCATTTGCGCTGGAACTTTGGATCCGTCGCCGCGCGGCCGGTGACCAGCCGCGTGATTTGCGTAAACGCGAGTGGATAGCTGGCGAGCGCCAGAATCAGCAGTTGTGTCAATCGTGGGTCGAAATCAGCAGGCATCAATCGCGCGGCCTGCATTGCGCGAATAGCGTCCGCATATTCTGTCAGGCGCTGGCGGCGCTCCGTTTCCCCGGGCACTGGTGTATTGCCTGCACTTGCGGCCTCCCAAGTCAGGAAGCGCAGGTAATCCATGTTAGCTGCGCGTTTGCGGAATCGCGCGGCGATCACATCGGCGGCATGCGGCGGCAGAGTCTCTTTCCACTGGACCGTCGGGCGGAATTGCGCCTCGTGCACCTGCATGAACAGCGCTTCCTTGCCGTGGAAGTGATGATGGATGAGCTGTTTGCTCGTTCGCGCGCGACGCGCAATCTCCGAGATTCGCGCACCATCGAATCCGCGCTTCGCGAATTCCCTCGCTGCGGCAATGAGAATGCGCTTGCGTGTTCGCTGACTATCGCGGACGCGTGTCTTCAACTTTGTGTCATCGCCAAAGGACTGGCGCCGAAGCTTACGCCGCAGATTTTTGTTTGACAATGGTAAAGTTGAATCTTACGATGATGCGCCTGCCATCGAGCGTACGGCGGCGTCCTGTTCCCCGCACATTCAAACGATAAGTCCGTCAGCAGTATTCTCGGGTCTGACAGCGATTACTGGAGGAGTTGATGTCTGAGAACACGTTTGCAGGCCGCTTGCGGCGCCCGCTTTTTGGATCAGTTGATCGCGTCAGTCGCCGTGATTTCTTGTTCGGAGCGTCCGCACTTGCAGTCGGCACGAGCATCAGCGCTAGAAGTGTGCACGCTGCAGCTGCGGCGGAAGTTGAGACAGTCGATATCACACCGAAGTTGATCGATGCTGCAAAGCGCGAGGGAAGCGTCACGGTACGCTACAGCTCGCCGGTTGATGAGATGACCGAGATGGCGCGCGGTTTCCAGAATCGCTTCGGGATTAAAGTTCAGATGGACCGCAAGGTCGGCGTTCTGGGCACTCAGCAGTTTGCGACAGAAGAGCGCGCCGGCCAGCATGTCATGGATGTGAATTATTCAGCCGATCCGGCCGGCATGCGCGACCTGGCGGAAGAAGGGTTTTATCTGCGCTACACGCTGCCGGACATTACGCAAAAGATCGATCGTGGCGCGATGATTCCCGGGCTCGGCTACAGCCCCAAATGGACCGACATCGTTATTTCATACAACCCTGATCATATTCCGCACGCGCAGGCGAAAGCCCAGTTTAAGACTTGGCGCGGCCTGCTCGATCCGAAACTCAAGGGCAAGATCGGACTCAACGAGCCCGCAGGTGGCGGTGTGCCGTTCGCAACCTTTCTCATGTTTTATCGGCGGCCGGAATACGGGCGGAAATTTCTCGAGCAGCTCGCTGCGCAGGCGCCGCGCATGTATCCCGGCTCTGCGCCGGGACGGGAAGATCTCGCCGCCGGAGCGATTTCCGTGTTCATTCCTAATTGGGAATCGGTTGCGATGATCCAGTTCATGAAGGGCGACAAGACGGCGTGGACGTATCCCGACGTTGCACCGGCGTTTGCCAACACCTATTTTGCGATCTCGAAAAATGCGCCTCACCCCAACGCAGCGCGCTTGTTTTCCGCATGGTTCTTCACGCCGGAATCCGTGCCATCCATCGAAGCCGGGCAGGCGCGGCCGACGTTGAAAGGCGTCGCCGATAACCGAGCGGCCGTCGCCAAACTGAAGCAAACGAGCTGGTGGCAACCTTATCCGGACAAGATACGCTGGGTACCGGATATGGAAGACTGGGACGCCAACTATGAGAAGCTGATGCCCGACATGCGCACGGTGCTCGGATGGAAGCGATGACCGTCGGTCAACGCGTACACCAGGCAGAAACTCACTTTCCTATATTCGGTTGATGTCGACATCAGTGCATACGCAAGTGATGCCTGCAGGCGCAGTCGCGCGCCTATGGACGGGGCTGCTATTGGCTGCGGTGACTCTGCTCGTGCTGACGCCGCTCGGTGCTTTATTGTATGGCTCGGTGCGCACGCACGCTCCCGGCTCGCGGCGGGCGACATTCACCTGGTCAAACCTGGAAGCGGTCTACGGCGGCTTATTCAACGGCGGGTGGACGCAGTCTGCGACACTGAACTCGATATTCCTCGCGCTGCCGGTCATGTTGCTTGCATGCGCCATCGGCCTATTCCTGGCATGGGCAGTCACTCGCACGGATATGCCCGGGCGCCGGACGTTCGAAATAGCGTTCCTGCTACCAATGCTTTATTCGCCGCTTGTCGGTGTGATCGGCTGGTCGGTGCTTGCAGATCCGCAGGCCGGCATCATCAATACACTTTGGAAATATTTGTCGGGCGCTGGCGAGCCGCTGATAAACATCTATTCGTATGTGGGCATCGTGTGGGTAATGGTGTTTTATTTCATCCCGTATGCGTTCATATTGAACGTGGGTGCCTTCCGGGCCATGGATCCGGCGCTCGAGGAAGCGGCAGCAGTATCAGGCGCAAGTTTGTGGCGCCGTCTGGCACACATTACGTTTCCCATCATGCTTGGCAGCGCAGCCGCAGCTGCGTTATTTATATTCACGTTGGCGCTCGAACAATTTGCGATTCCCGGTTTTCTCGGCTCGCACATCCGATTCGACACACTTGCCTATGCAATCTATCTGCGTACGAACACGTATCCCAGCGATCTACCTGGCGCCGCAGGTGCGGGAACACTGCTGCTCATACTGTCCGCGATCGGTCTCTACTGGTACCGGCGCCTTACACGACGATCGGAGCGTTTTGTCACCGTCACAGGTCGCGGCTACAAGCCGGGCGTAACTGCGCTGGGCGGAATGCGCTTCGTGCTGTTTGGCGGTTGCGTGCTCATTTTTCTCGTCGGCATTGCGATTCCTTTAGGGGCCGTTGCATTGCGCGCGCTGCTGCCTGTGCGGACGACCGGTCTCGATTTCGCCGCACTCAGCCTTGCAAACTTCGCGCAGGTGTTCGCCGCAGAAGACATCCTGCTCGGATTGCGCAACTCCATTTACCTCGGCCTGGGTGTCGCGACCATTTGCGCCGCGCTTGGCGTCGCACTGAGCTTTCGCATCGTGCGGGGAAAGAGCCGCGCGATGAGTCTCGCCGATTATCTAATCGCAATGCCGATCGGTATACCGGGCACCGTGTTCGGTGTGGGCATGTTGTGGGCGTACGTCGGAACGCCGCTTTATCTGACTTTGTGGATATTGCTGCTCGCGTTTGTGACGCGCTACCTCGTGTATGGAGTGCGCACGCTCGGCACGGGAATGATGCAGATCGACAAGACGCTCGAAGAGGCGGCCACTGTTGCCGGCGCCGGCCCACTGCGCACCTTCCTATTCGTCAATCTACCACTGCTGCGTCCAGTCATCGCATCTGCATGGCTGCTCGTGTTCATGATAGTCATGCGCGAGATCAGCGCGTCGGTGATCCTCTACGGCGTGAAGTCGGTGACGTTGCCGATCCTGACCTGGTCATATCTTGTCGATGGCTCCTACGGCGTCGCAAGCGCGCTGGCGATCCTGCAGCTCGTAATCGTTGGCTTGATCGTCCTTTTATTTCGCTGGTGGTTTGGCGTGAGCGTGAAAACGCGTTCCCACGACTAGTCGATGCTTGAAGTGCCATGAGCGGTATTCAAATCAAAGGATTGGTACGGCGTTACGGCGACATCGTCGCCGTCAACGGTATCGACCTTGCGGTAGAACGTGGTGAGTTCGTCACGCTGCTCGGGCCGAGCGGTTCGGGGAAGACGACGACACTGCGCATGGTGGCTGGACTCGAGCAGCCTGACAGCGGCACGATCGAAATCGGCGGCAGGACTGTCTATAGCGGCCGTATCAATGTGCCGGCGCATAAACGGGGCCTCGGCATGGTCTTTCAGAGTTATGCGATGTGGCCGCATAAGACGGTGTATGAAAACGTTGCGTTTCCGCTGCGGATGAATCGCATAGCTAAAAATGATGAGAGATCGCGCGTCGAGCGCATGCTCTCAGTTGTTGGTCTCGAGCATCGCGAGTATGGCACGCGTTATCCGTCGCAGTTATCCGGCGGGCAGCAGCAGCGGGTTGCGCTTGCACGCGCGCTCGTCGCGGACCCGCAGGTAATTCTTTACGACGAGCCATTGTCGAATCTCGATGCAAGGCTGCGCGATTCGATGAGGACGCTGCTGCGCTCGATACACAATCAGGTCGGAGTGACCGCGCTTTATGTGACGCACGACCAGCTCGAAGCGATGGTCCTGTCCGATCGTGTATGTGTGATGAATCACGGCGCGATCGTGCAGCAGGGAATGCCGCGTGATTTGTATGATCGGCCGGCGGACTTGTTCGTCGCTGAGTTCGTCGGCCAGGCCAATGTGCTGACTGTCGTCGAGGAAAACGGTGGATCGGTGAAGATTGCGGCCGGCATAGGGTTGAAGATTCCGGCCGCAAACAGGCGTGATGCCGGCAACAGCGCGAAGAAAGTTGTCATACGCCATCATCAGGTTCACATCTCCGATACGCTCGCGCCGGCCGCGCTCGAAAATGAATTCGATGCTGTAGTGCGCGATGTCATGTACCTCGGCGATCGTATTCGTTATACGCTGGAAATGGGCCCGACATGCAAAGTGATTGCGGAAGTTGGCGCCGAAGCGCCGCCATATAAAAAAGAAGCACGTGTCAGAGTCGAGTTGCCGGGCGCGAGCTGCATTGTTCTTTAGCTGTAGTTAGAAATCGCAGAAAGGATGCTTGATGACGCAATTGGGTAAGGACATGCGGGACAAGACCGCCATCAGCGGGGTCGGCTTGATGATCGGCGACTTTCCCGAGCGAACGCCGCTCTCACTCGCTGTCGAAGCGTATCAACGTGCGCTCGCGGATGCCGGCATGAAGCGTGAAGACGTTGATGGAATCATTCAGTTGTCGTACGGCTCCGATTACGATCGGTTTCTCGAGGCGGTCGGCAGCGATGTGCGTTATGCGAACCAGGGCTGGACGCATGGCCGGTTCATTGCGCCAATGCTGCAGCAGGCCGCGATGGTGGTGGCAATGGGTCTTGCAAAAGCCGTCGCCGTCGTTCATGGCCGCAAGCGCCGCGCGTTCGGACAGCTCGCCGATCATGAGATGTGGCGTCAGGGGCTCGGCCCGCACGGTGAAAGCCCGGCGTATGGCGCGATGGGGCCGGTGTATGGCGCAGCAGTCGCGGCACAGCGCTATTTCCACATGTATGGCGGCAGCAACGAGGATCTTGCGCCGATTGCGGTCGCCTTGCGCAAGCATGCGCGCTTGAATCCGCTCGCCGTGCGCAAGGATCCGATGACAATCGAGAGCTATCTCAAGTCGCGGTGGATCATGGAGCCGCTGCGATTGTTCGATTGCTGTCAGAACAACGACGGCGGCGCCTGCATCATCGTGACGTCGGCTGAACGCGCCCGCGATTTGAAAAAGCCGCCGGTTTACATTTCAGGCATGCAAGGCGTGCACGCCGGACCGCAATTTCACAACCTGACCTTGCCCGGCTTGGGAGTCGCTCAGCAGGAAGTCTATAAATACAAGCCGACGAAGGAAGACTTGTATGCATATGAGATGGCAGGCATCACGCACAAGGATGTCGATGCGCTGATCACTTACGACGCTTTTTCACCGCTGGTTTTGTTCGGCCTCGAGCGCTTCGGTTTTTGCGGCCCGGGAGAAGCACGCGAATTCGTGAAAGACGGGCGCATAGAGCTCGGGGGCGAGCTCCCGGTAAACACTTCGGGCGGCCTCCTTTCCGAAGGACACGTCGTCGGCTGGAACTTATTCATCGAAGCGGTTAACCAGTTGCGTCACGACTGTGGGGCGCGCCAGGTCAAGGATGCGGAAATCATTCAGTACGGCAGCTTTCTCGGCGAATCGATCATCTTCCGGAGGTAACGACTCATGCAACCATCACAAAAAATGCGCGACGAGACGACGGGTCGCTATCTGCCGGTCATCTATCCGGAGGAGTTGCCGTACTGGGAGGGAACGAAGCGACGCGAGCTTTGGCTGCAAAGCTGCAAGGCGTGCAATCGCGCCTGGTATCCGATCGGCCCCGCGTGTCCAAAATGCTTTTCGATGGACTTCGAATGGAAACGCATGTCGGGCCGCGGCAAGATTCATAACTACGTGATCTATCACAAGGCATGGACGCCGTGGTTCGAAAGCCGCGTGCCGTATGCGGTTATCCAGGTCGAGCTCGAAGAGGGCCCGCGGCTCACGACCAACCTGCTCGATGTTCCGCCGGCGCAAACGAAGATCGGCATGTCCGTTGAGGCTGCGTACGAAGACATCACCGATGAAATCACATTGCTGCAGTTCCGGCCGGCGAAAGGTTGAGGAGATCTGAGATGTCACAAGCTGCAAGTTCAAGCACCACATCAGAGCTGCTCGATGCGGACACCGTTGATACGATTCGTATGTCACCGGCGGACGCCGCAGAGGTCGGCAAAATCGCGTTGCAGCGTCTGGGCTATTCCGACGAAGACGCAAAAATCATCACCGATCAACTGATCGACAATGCGCTGTGTGGTTACCGGTTCGCCAGCCTGCCGCGCATATTGGCAATTGCAAGCGATGCAAAAACGCGCGAGGAGCGGCGGCCGATCAAGATAGTGCATGAGACGCCGTTGTCCGCGCTCATCGACGGCGGCAATAACGTCGGCTACGTATCCGTCTATCACGCAACGCAGCTTGCGATTAAAAAGGCGCAGGTCAGCGGCTTCGCCTCCGTGGGCGTGTACGACAGTTATTACAGCGGCCGCAATGCGTATTTCGTCGAGATGATCGCGAATGCCGGGCTCGTCGGCATACACGCGGCAAGCGCTAAGCCGCGAGTGTTGCCGATCGGCGGATTAAAGCCCGCATTCGGCACGAATCCGCTGTGCTTCGGTTTTCCGTCGAAGAACGGTCCGGTCATCTACGACATGGGAACCGCATCCATCATGGTCGGCGAAATCATGCTGTTCGCACACATAGGGCAGGAGCTGCCCGAAGGCATCGCTTTCGACGCCGATGGAAATCCAACACGCGATCCGAATGCGGCGCTGAAAGGCGGGTGGGTACCGTTCGGCGGGCACAAAGGTCACGGACTGTCGTTCGCGGTTCAGGCACTCGGTCTGCTTGCCGGCGCTGCGCTGTCTCATGGCAAGGTACAGGATTACGGCTTTCTGCTGTTCGTGCTCGATCCGAAGTTAATGTTGCCGGGCGGCGAGTTTCCAGATCAGATGGCCGAGCTCGTGGACAAGGTAAAGGCAACGCCGCGGCGCCCAGGAGTGGACGAGATCCGTATTCCGTCGGAACGTGCATTTCGTGAGCGCGAACGCCGGCGCAGCGAAGGACTCGTCTTCGATCGCAAGGTCATCGATTCGCTGCAAGCGCTATAGGAGCTGGAATGTCCGTACAAGAGACCACCGCCAATCGTCCGCAGCGCGAGGGCCCGTTGACTGGCGTACGCGTCATGGATGTAAGCATCATGGCCGCCGGCCCATGGACGGGGGCGCTGCTCGGCATGCTCGGCGCCGACGTCATCAAAGTTGAGCCGCCGGTCGGAGACGGAACGCGCTGGGTGATGCCGACACAGCGCACGATGGGCACTAATTTCATTTCAATGAATGTGAATAAGCGCGACATCATTCTCGATTTCAAAACTGCAGAGGGCCGCGCCGCAGCGCTCGAATTGGCCGCTAGCTGCGACGTCTTCGTGCAGAACTTTCGTGTGGGTGTCATCGAGCGCCTGGGACTTGATTATGAGTCGCTGCGGCGTGTCAATCCACGTCTCGTGTACTGCGCGATATCCGGCTTCGGCGAAATCGGACCCTTGGCGAAGGCCGGCTGTGCCGATCCGATCATGCAGGCGTTCTCAGGTTTCGCCCGCTCAAACGGGGCACCCGGCGATACGCTGGAGGCGTTTCGCTTTACCGGCTTCGTGGACTTGACGACAGCAAGCGTTGCGACAGAAGCGGTGCTTGCTGCGTTGCTCGAACGTGAGACCAGCGGCGAAGGACAGAAGGTCGAAGTTTCCATGCTCGAGGCTGCGCTTGAAATTCAATCGACGCGCATAGCCGAGTTGCTGGGCGCCGGCTGGGTGCCGCATCCGCGCGGCAGCGAATCGCCGGGCATCGTGCCGGATCGGGCGTTCAAGACACTCGATCGCGAAGTTTTTGTGACTGCGCATGACGAGGCGCAATGGTCGGGTTTCTGTAAGGCGCTCGAGCGCCCCGAGCTTGCGACAGATCCGCGGTTCGCGACTAACCGATTACGCGTCGAGCATCGGGATGCGCTGTCAGCGGAGGTCGAACCGGTCTTCGCCGCGCGTCCCGCGATCTGGTGGCTGCGCGCAATGCAGCGCTACGACGTGCCGTGTGCACTGGCTCATCACTTCGAGACCTTCCGTCATCATCAGCAGGTCGTCGAGAATGACATGATCGCGCGCATCGCGACTCGCGATTGGGGCGAAGTGTCCGTAGCCGGGGTGCCTTGGCACTTTTCGCAAACGCCGTGCGCCGTGCATGAACCCGCACGTCCCGGAGAGCATACGGCACAAGTCATGGACGAGCTTGCGCTATCCCGCCATACGCCGTTGAAAGGGGCTGCCTGATGCTCAAGGGCACGCTCGTCATCGAATTTGCGGAGGGTGTTGCAGGGCCGCTCGCCGCCGTGCGCCTGAGCGATTTAGGGGCCGATGTCATCAAGCTCGAACTGCCAGCCGGCGACTGGCTGCGTGGTGCGGCGCCGGTGATCCCGAACACCGAAATCGGTGCGGCATTCTTCGAGCTTAATCGTGGCAAGCGTTCGATGATGATAGATGCTGGCGCCGGAGTTGCAACGCGACTTCAGGCGTTACTTAAAAGAGCGGACGTTTTCATTACCGATCGCACAAGTGAGGAGCTGGCGGCCATGGGCATTGATCTGACTGCCGACCCGTACGCCGTCAATCCGCGCCTGATCACGGTGCTGATCAGCCCATGGGGCGAGCATGGTCCGCTCGCGAACCGGAAAGGATCTGAAGTCGCGGCCCAGGCGATGGCCGGCTATACGCGTTATGTGGGCGTCCACGGTGAACCGGCATGTCGCCTGGGCGCGGACGTGGCGTCAGCCGGCACCGGCATATTCGCATGCCAGTCTGTGCTTGCGGCGCTGTTATGGCGCAGCCGCAGCGGCAAGGGGCAGCGCATCTCGCTGTCGCTGCTCAACTCGCTGCTTGCGATGAAGAGCATTCATCTCGCGGCCCAATCCGACCCTGACACGTATGCAGGACCGCGGGTCGGTGGCGCCAACAATCCGCCCGAGCGAGGGTGGCGAACGAAAGATGAACCGATATTTTTTTCGTTTGGCGGATCCGTAGGCGCGGAAGGACGGCCGGGTTGGGTGCAGTTCGTCGAAGAGGTTGGCCTCAAACATATGTTGGACGACAAACGATTCGACCGTAATGGCCGCAACTCAACCGGCCACGGCACCAATGTCCACGATCTCCGTGCGGAATATGAACGCGGCTTTGCGCAGCACTCGTCGGTGCATCTGGTCGATGTCATCCGCAAATACGCGGGCAATGCGGCTGCTTATCAGAGCGCTGATGCGGCCATTAAAGATCCGCAGACTGAGGCGCTGGGTATCGTGCGCGAGGTCCCGTTAACGGATGGTGCGAATAGCAAGGTGCGTGCGTTTCCGGCGCGATTTTCGCGATTGCGCCCGCAGTTAAAAGGGACGGCGCCGGCGTTGGGCGAGCATACAAAGCAAATCAGTCAGGAGTTCGGCCTGGATTGACGGCGGCGAGATGGCGATAGCAGGCAGGGGCCGCTGTCCATGCAATCTGCAAAAAGCGGAAGCCGTCGAGTGACGGCCACCATTGCTGCGTCCAATCGGGTTTTTCTCGTCGCGCTCCGGGTCGCGTAATAACGCGGCGCATCGCAGTCTATCGCAGTTGGCAGGCATGATTGCGCTCGCCCCGATGCCGTCCTGGTGTCGTCATATCACCGCACAACGTCGTGTGGTGTCGTTACAATGTTGCGTCTGTTCCAAAGCGGTGCTTATGCAGGCAGGTATTCCCAGGTTCCTTCATATTCTTCTACTGAGTACTGCGCTCTTCACCGGCAGTGCTGTTCCGGCGACGCCGGTTCCACTCGATCCTGCGATCGAAGCGTTTATAGATGAGCTGGCTGCCGGCCACGATTTCGACCGTCGCCAACTGCGCGCATGGTTCAGCCAGATGCGTGTGCAGAACGGAATCCTGCGCGTGATGGCGAAACCATCCACCGCATTGCCGTGGCGCGAGTTTCGGGCGAGCCATGTGACCGAAGCCCGCATACGGGGCGGTGTCGAGTACTGGGATCGTCACGCGCTCACTTTGGCACGGGCGGCAAGCGAATACGGTCTGCCGGAGGAACTGATAGTCGCGACCATAGGGATCGAATCATTTTACGGACGCATCGCCGGCAACAGTAAAGTGTTCGATGCTCTGGCAACGCTCGCATTCAACTATCCACCCCGGGCCGAGCTTTTCCGCGGTGAGCTGCTGCAATTCATGTTGCTTACGCGAGAGATGCGTCTCGACCCTCTGCAGGTCCGGGGTTCGTATGCCGGCGCGCTGGGTTTGCCGCAATTTCTGCCGAGCAGCTATCGCCGCTATGCGGTCGACTTCGACGGTGACGGCAGGCGTGATTTATGGAGTCATCAGGATGCCATCGGCAGCGTCGCGAATTATTACAAAACCTACGGCTGGCGACCCGGCGAGCCGGTGCTCGCGCCGGTTGAGCAGCAGGACGAAGCGAGCAGCGACGATCTGAAAGCGCTGGTCGCGCGCGGCATCAATCCGACGATGACCGTTGGCGAAATCAAGGTAGCAGGCGCATCGCCATCTTCACCGGTGCCCGATGAAATGCTGGCGGCGGTGTTCACTGCGGAAACCGATGCCGGGCCTCGCTACTGGCTCGGCTTCAATAATTTCTATGTCATCACGCGCTACAACCGCAGCGTGAATTACGCGCTTGCCGTTTATGAACTTGCGCAGGAACTGCGCCAATCACGTGAGCGCGCAAATCCCAGATAGCAGTGTATGCCGGGTGTCTTTCAGCCGGTCAACATCAACAGCCGAGAGTATGTAGACGGCGGGCTAAGCGTCGACGTGCTGCTGCAGATGTTTCCAATCACGGGCCACAGCATCGCCGTCTATGAACTGGTCGACGCGGCCATCGTGGTACGTCCGGAGACAGGCTCCATGCGTGAAACCAACTTCGACAGTCGCAATCAGGCGATTATGGAGGCGAGATAGCGGGGCTTGCGGCGATCGCCGCCATCGAATAGAAATCGCTGAGAAGACAGTGACTGTTACGGTCGCCCACTGGCTAAAAGGCTACGCGTCGCCCGCCATTAAAGTGCTTTTTCCAGTAGCGACCCTCCAGGTTGGACACCCTCACCAGGCTGCCGCGCCGCGGTGCATGCACAAAGCGCTCATCGCCGATGTATATCCCAACGTGCGAGTATGGGCTGCGGCGTGTATTGAAGAACACGAGATCGCCTGGCTGCAGCTCGTCTTTGTTCACTTTCTCTCCGACCTTGCTCATGCTTTGCGACGTACGGGGCAACTCGACACCGGCGACCTCTTCGAACACATGAGTTACAAGTCCACTGCAGTCGAGGCCTTGTTCCGGCGTATCGCCGCCCCACTTGTAATGCACGCCGATCAACGCTAATGCGTGCGCCGTCAATTCGCGCGCGCGCTCAAAATATCCCGGCGGTTCAGTCGGCGTCTCTATCGGTTTGACAGTGACCGGCGGAGAGTTCTGCGCAGCGAATGCAGGCGCAGAGCTCGCAATCGCAATCGAAAAGAGCGTAAGGAGAATTTTCATCGGGGCGAATATAGGTGATGATGGATTATCTGTAAACCATTTTTTTCTCAAATTGCATACATGAAAAGTTACTGTTGTGCAAGCGAGAATTTACAACACACAAACGTTGGTCCATATACGCAGTCCAACAATGTTATTCCAACGGCATAAAGGGCAATACCATACAAACTGATTCCAACTTCATGGTACGCTGATCGAACCTCAATAACACATTGTCTTGCAAACCGCGAATTGGAGCCGGAGCTCTCTGCTCGCGTGGCCGCTTCAGCAATCGAGAGTGATTAGCTGCGGGCGGATCTCTCTGTCCTGGATTTCCAATATTCCGAGTGAAACGGGAAGCTTGAAACGACGCGGGCCCGCGCTTCCGGGATTGATGTATATCACGCGGTCTTTCTCATCGATGCGCGGCTTGTGAGAATGGCCCGTTAGAACCACACCCACCGCAGCGGCATGCGGGTCAACATCGAGGTCATTAAGATCATGGAGGATATAGATCGATAGCCCATCGATATCTACCATTTCCGTCGTCTTTATTGAATCGGCCCAGCTACCGCGGTCGTTGTTGCCGCGTACTGCAACGACCGGAGCAATCTGTTCCAACTCCTGGAGGACAGCGGGGCCACAGATGTCACCCGCATGCAATATGCGATCGACGCCAGCCAGCGCACGCTTCGCCTCGGGCCGCACGAGGTTGTGAGTGTCCGAGATCAGGCCTATGCGCAGCGGTTTCGTCTTCATCGCGAAAGCTTTTGGTAATGCGCTGGCCGCCTCGCGGCATTAACAATCAGAGCGCGCATGCAAAGATAGAGCACGACGCCGTTCAATATATGCCAGAGGAAATGCGTCCCCGCTGGAAACCGGACGCACAAGACGTTGTCGAGCGAGCGAAATGTGAATGAGAGAACGAAGAGGCCGGCTGCGGCAGCCAATAACATTGGCTCGCGCCGTTCGGACAGCAGGTGGTACGAAGCAAGAGCTAGCATGACAATCAAGGCGGGAGCATACGGTAACGAGCCGTTCAGGACGTCGGGATAGCTGCGTCCGGCAAATATGGCCGACACATACAACACGAGGATCGCCATGATGCTCTGCCACCGGAGTCCCATGATGCGGCGTCCGTAGGCCCACACGAAGCACAATTGAAAAAGAAGAATCGGGATTTCGTCCAGCAGTTGCGCCCATGAGGTGGCGAACGTATGAAACAGTGCACTGCCGATCGCAATCGCGGTGGACAATATGACAAGCGACCAGATGCTTGTGTCGAGAGTGTTGGCACGACGTGCGAGCAGCCACGCGCCGAATGCCGCAGCCAGAAAGACCAGGTTGGTCGACGCGTTGAGCGGTTCGGCCCATAACCCTGGCGCCGTGCGCTCGCAATAAAGATCGATCATCGAGCCGTGTCCGAAAGTGCGGACTCATGGCGCATGCTAAGTGGCGCATTGTGCCAGACGCTGTGCCACCGCTGATGACCATGTCGTCCTACTTCGCCTCGCGCCGCTTACGCTTCGCCACCTTGGCGGCCTGCTTTCCCAGCGCAGTACGGGTCTTCTTAGGCAGGTGCGCTATCGTTTTCTTCTTTTTGGCAGCAGCAGCGGCCTTCTTGATGTTGCGACGGGCTGCAGCCCTCTGTTTCCCAGTTGCCATAAAGAGTCCTTTACATGAAGATGCAAGAACCGACACTGGTTGACAAGGCTTTCGTGCCTTCGGTTGCATTACGCGAAGAAGACGTCGTGGATACAACCATTTACAATCACGACCTCATAAGAGGGACCGCCGTGTGCAGCACGCGACGGCGCACAGACACCGTCAAGCCGATGGAAGACCTGGATACGATTTTCTCGGAGCAGGGGGCGCTTGCCCGTGCGGTTACAGGGTTTCGTGCGCGCGCCGGCCAGAAAGAAATGGCCCACGCAGTCGCCGATGCGATCGATAAGCACGCAGTACTGATTGCCGAGGCGGGAACGGGAACGGGTAAGACATTTGCCTACTTGGTGCCTGCCCTGTTGTCAGGCGGCAAGGTGATCATCTCGACCGGCACGAAGACGCTGCAGGACCAGCTTTTCGATCGCGACATCCGTGTGGTGCGTGAGGCGCTCAAAGCACCGGTGACCGTTGCCCTGCTCAAGGGACGCAGCAATTATGTTTGTCATTACTACATTGAACGCGCCCAGCACGAAGGACGGTTTCCATCACGCGATGACGCGCGCTATCTGCCTATGATTGCTAATTTCGCGAAGAACAGCGCGACCGGCGATAAAAGCGATCTTGCTTCGGTGCCGGAAAATGCGAGCATCTGGTCGTATGTGACATCGACGCGCGAAAACTGTCTCGGCTCCGAGTGCGCGCATTACGCAAAATGCTTTGTGATGGAAGCGCGTAAGCAGGCGCTCGCCGCCGATGTGGTCGTCGTCAATCATCATCTCTTTTTTGCGGATGTTGTATTGCGCGAGGAGGGAGTGTCCGAATTATTGCCGGCGTCGAACACGATCATCTTCGATGAAGCGCATCAACTGCCGGAGACGGCCAGTCTCTTCTTTGGTCGGACGGTGTCGACTGCTCAGTTGATCGAGCTGGCGCGCGATACGCGCATCGAGGCGGCGGCTGCGGCAAAAGATTTTCAGCCGCTGCCGGACGCGGCGCACGCGCTCGATAAGGCGGCGCGTGACTTGCGGCTTGCGTTTAGTGAGGACAGCGGCCGTTTCCCGTTCCAGGCGCTCGAGCGCAAACGGGACTTCGAGCCTGCGTTGTGTGCAGTCGCGCAGCGCCTGGACGAGCTGCAGTCTGTGCTCGAAGCGCAGGCCGAGCGCAGCGAGGGGCTGCAGAAATCGTGGCAGCGGGCACAGGCACTTGCAGAAGCGTTACAGAACTGGCGCGATCACGACGACCCGGAGTTTGTGCGCTGGGTTGAGCTCTTCAATCATGCGCTGCATCTCAATGCGACGCCGTTGTCGGTGGCGGCCATTTTTCAGGCGCAGATAGGCGATCACGCGCGTTCGTGGATATTTACATCAGCGACATTGTCGGTGGGTGGCGACTTCAGCCACTACTGTGCCCAGATGGGGCTCGCCGAAGCGGAGGCACGCGCGTGGGAAAGTCCATTCGATTACGCGACGAATGCGTTACTTTATGTGCCCAAAGGTTTGCCAGAGCCGAATACGCCCGATTACACACGGGCGGTTGTGGCATCCGCATTGCCTGCGATCGAAGCGAGCGGCGGCCGCGCATTCATTCTGTTCACGAGCCTGCGGGCGATGCGCGAGGGTTACGAGCTGCTGATGGACGCCTTCCTTCAGCGCGGTCTTGATTTTCCGCTGCTGATGCAAGGCGACGGCTCGCGGACCGAACTACTCGAGCGGTTCCGCCGTATCGGCAATGCTGTACTCGTCGGCAGCCAGTCCTTCTGGGAAGGCGTTGACGTACGCGGCGAGGCGTTGTCGCTGGTAGTGATTGACAAGCTGCCATTCGCCGCACCCGATGATCCGCTATTGGCCGCGCGCATCGAGCGCATCAATCGCGAAGGCCGAAATGCATTCGTCGAGTTTCAGTTGCCGCAGGCCGTCATTACGCTGAAGCAGGGGGCCGGGCGCCTTATTCGCGACGAGGATGATCGCGGAGTTCTCATGATCTGCGACCCGCGGCTCTTCACCAAGGGGTATGGTCGCCGAATACTCAAAAGCATGCCGTCGATGCGCGGCACGCGGGACGTCATGCAGGTCATCGAATTTTTCGCGAGCCACTGAGCGCCGGCGACTTGTTACGATGAGGCACCTTGGACGTATGGAGAGGCCCAGCGCCATGCCAACCACAGCGCCCCCAGCCATAGCAGGACGATGACGGCGGCTGCAACATAGTTGCGCGGGCGTGCCCGGCGCTCGTCAATCCAGTTCCTCGCCTGCGTCCGGCACTGCTCGATTACGGGCGGAGGTATAAGCTTGAGCGTGAAATAGATGCCAATCGGAACCAGTATTACATCGTCGAGATAGCCCAGCACGGGAATGAAATCCGGGATCAGATCTATGGGCGACAACGCATACGCGACGACGATTGTTGCAAGGATCTTTGCGCCAAGCGGTGTCTGCGGGTGTTTGCAACAAAAATAGAGCGCCAGCGTTTCTGTCTTGAGCTGCCGCGCCCA
>Ga0207683_10001647_pt1 | contig 19997 bp, 16 predicted proteins | sample KBSM73metaG_FD_184333 | JGI IMG/M metagenome (GOLD analysis project Ga0207683, IMG submission 184333) | Miscanthus rhizosphere microbial communities from Kellogg Biological Station, Michigan, USA - KBS M7-3 metaG (SPAdes) (version 2) | ecosystem: Host-associated > Plants > Roots > Rhizosphere >... | reverse complement strand
TGGCCGTTGGCGTATCGGCATCGTTGTCATTGGCGAGCACGCCACGCGCTGGAATCTCTAGCGCGGTGTTCTTGGAGGTGGTGTAAAAATCATTGGCGGCCAGCGGCGCGTTGCCCGCGGCAAGGACAGCAATCCTGACTATTGTCTCGTCGCTGTCATTGCTCCCATCATTGGCTTTATAAGTAAAAGTGTCTGTCCCAATAAAACCGAGCGTGGGTGTATAGGAGAATGACCCGTCGGTATTGAGGGTAAACGCGCCAGCGTTGGTCGGACCGCGGAGTAGAACCGCGGTAAGACTGTTTTGTCCGCCGTCGATATCGTTATCATTGCCAAGAATGCCGGGAGCAAAAACATTGAGAGGTGTGTCGTTGAGCGTGCTGTAGAAATCATTTCCCGCCAGCGCCGCGTCGTTGACGGCGTTTACGCCAATCGAGACTCTGGCAAGATTAGAATCTAGATTGCCGTCAGTGGCTTTGAAGGTGAAGCTGTCTGGGCCGCTAAGATTTGCCCCAGGCGTATAGGTAACGGTCGCGGTGCAGCTACCACCCCTTCCATTGGCAATACAACTAGGTGCGGAAATATTTGCTAGACTGCCCTGGGTGGGAGCGGTGACAATGGCAAATCCCAAATTGGCGCTGTCAACGTCGCTCGCAGCAAGTGTGATCATCACCGATGAATCTTCAGCAGTCGTCACGCTCTGGATCTGAGCGAACGGTGGGTCATTGACGGGATTCACTGTGATCGAGACGGTAGCGGCGTTGGAGTCAACCATCCCGTCGCTAGCTTTAAACCTAAAGCTGTCCGTGCCATTGAAGTCCTGGCCCGGCGTATACATGAGCATCGCAGCACAATTGGCGCCGGCGCCGCTGCTCACGCAGTTCGGCGACGAGATCACCCCCAAGCTGCCGTTGATCGGAGGATTAACGATCGAAAGAGTAAGGCTCGTGTTATCGATGTCGCTGGCGGTCAACGTGATATTGACTGATACGTCCTCGTCAGTCGTGACCACCGTGTTATTCGCTACCGGCGGGTCGTTTACGGCGCTGATCGCGATCGACACGCTCGCCACATTCGAGTCCAAGCTGCCGTCGTTCACCTTGAACGTGAAACTATCTGAGCCACTGTAGTTGGAAGTCGGATTATAACTGACCGTCGCAGTACAGGTGGAACCCGATCCCGCGGCAACGCAGTTGGGTGGCGAAAGCGTCCCGAGCGTTCCATGGGTTGGATTGGCAACTATAGTGAAACTCAAATTCGCGCTATTCACGTCACTTCCGCTAAGAGTGAGCACAAGCGGACTATCTTCGTTTGTTGATGCACTTGCGTTGTTTGCGATCGGAGCTTGATTGATGGCAGTAATCACCACAGTCGATGGCGCGCTCGCGAATTGCCCGTCATTGACAACGAGTTGGAAAATGTACTGACCGGTGATTAGCGGAGTGAATGTGGGACTCGCCGCATTTGCGCGGTCCAGACCGATCGAGCTTCCAGCCGGCTGCGACACGACTGTCCATTGATAGACCAACGACGCCCCTTCTGGATCGCTGCTTTGCGTACCGTCCAGGGTGCCGACCTGGTTCGTCAACAATGTCTGATTGGCGCCGGCTCTGGCTACCGGCGGAGTGTTGGGGAATTCGAACGCACCGGCATCGAAGGCGCGCGCACGATCGGCATTGCCGTCGGCAGGACGAATGCCTTCAATGATAAAGTCGGCTTCGAAAATTGGATTGTAAGATGGGTTAAAGCCCAAAGTCCGCGGGTCCATGCCCGCATCGATCGCCAACGAATTCGGCTTGAGACTGAAATCGTCGTCGGCCGTGTTCGGTTGTTTGTCAGTGCCGTTCACATTTCCAAACAAATTGCCCGGAAGCTGACAGCCAGGCAGCGCTCCGACCCCTGGGCCTTCATTTCCAACCGGCGTGAAGTTGCTCGAATCCGTCGAATCGAGCACCTGCGCAGAGATCTGCCCCTGCGCATTTCCGCACACAAAATTATTGAGCAGCTTGATGCCGGTGGGCTGCGGTGTGTTCGAGCTTTCGCGTATTACGCCGAATCTTCCACCCGTAGTGCCTGAGATTGTCCCATTGTTGTTGACGATGTTGTTGGCGAACGTGATGATATGGTTGCGCGCGACCTCGACACCATTCCATTGATTCCCGTAAATCGTGTTGTTGATGACGTAATGCGGCCCGCCGTCGGCGTCGATGAAGGTAATGGCATTACGGCCGTTACCATAAAGAAGATTATTGACAATCAGAGTACCTGGATTGCCGCGGGCGACCGTGATGCCGCCGTTGCACGAGCTGCTGCCATTCGCAAAGATCCGATTGAGCTCGATGTGAATGTCTTGATTCTGATTGTTGCCGCCGAGCAGAGATATCGCTTGTCCTCCGGTGCCGGTAATAGTCAGACCGCGGATGGTGATGAACTTCGATTGCTTTAGGCGAATGGCAAACTTGTCGGTGCACTGTGGCCCCGCTGAACCGGTGAGAACGACCGAACCCGATCGAGCTCCGGGGTCTGCTTCAATGACTATTCGGTCGATTTCGCTAGCGCTCTGAAAATTATTTTTATCCGAGATCGAAAGTTGCTCGGCATACGTCCCAGCTTGTATGCTGATGGTACTGCCGGGACCGGCGGAATCAATCGCAGCTTGTATCGTCTTGAAGCAAGGAGAATAGCCCGCGCAAGTGGGACTAGTCCGATTGACGTAAAGCGTGGTCGGCTGTTGTGCGGGAACAGAAACGGGTGCGAGGAAAACCCGCAGAACTAACAGCGAAGCAATACCCAGGTGTGTTTTCAAAGGTGCCTCCGCTCCGCAGATATGTCGGTCGATGGTTTACATAAAAATAAAAGTTCCCGGCCTAATACAGGGGACGCAATATAATGTCAAGTGAGGGAATGGCCCGCCATCGACACGAATTACAGCGACGGCGGAAGCTTGATGCCTGGTGAGGTCGTTCAGAGTTGTGTCAGATTATCCGATGGATGATGCACGATTTGAATTGGTCGTTGGTAAGACATAGATGCGCGAGTAATCCAGCAACTTTACAATGCTCGATAAGCCGCTGCTCAGCCTTCACTAGTGATTCTGGAACACACACGCGCGTGATTGTCGTGCACTGGCGGGTCGGAACATTTGTGCTGGAGAATGTTCCGAAAAGAGTTCTCTAGATTATGACTTGCTGCCCCGGACAACTGGAGAAGTCTACGTGTGCGGCGGAAGGTGCGGCAGGTTGAGCTCGGCTAGTTTGCTTTCTGGAATGAGTCCATGGTCGTCCCAGCCGCGCGCTTGATAATAGCTACGAATCATTTGCCGAAGCTCGTCGGGACTCAATCGCACGCCGGCGCCGACGCCGGTGGGGAGCGCTTCACTCAGCAAACGTCCCGGCAGCCAATCGTCGTCGGTGCTCCAACCCTCACGAATATTGAATAGTTTTTTAAGATTATGAATGCGCTCGCCGGCGCGTTTTATATCGTTTGCCGTGTAATCCCAACCGGTCACGTTGCGCAGCACCTCTGCAGCCTCTTCGTAGTAGTCGTTGAAGCACTTGCGCAGGAATTTACAAATGATCAATGAGTCCAGCGTCGCGGCGAAATCTTCCGAGGCGGCAACCAAGCTCCCGCGCCGAGAATCGATCGTGAAGCGATCGACTTCTCCGGAAAAATCCGCTTCGTAAGCGCCGGAGCGGTTATGACAGGCGCCGCGCGGACTGACCGCCAACCCAAGCGCCATGGTTTTCAAGCTGCGCGGCTCATAGCCGGGAAGCTCCAGTCCTTTGACGTGCATCGCCCAATCCATGCTGTTGCCGCCTATTTCCATGGCGGCACGACGCGAGCCTTCCGCCAAAAGAGCGCCGATTCCTTGGCGCTCGCCGATGGCAGCGATGGCGGCGAAAACTCCTTCTGCCGCGCCGAACCGAAGACCGAACTTGTCCACGTCCGGCAGCAATCCCTTTTCACCGCATTCCATCGCCCAAGCCAGGGTTCCGCCTGTGCTGATGGTATCGAGTCCGTAAACATCGCAGAGCTGTGCCGCGTGAAGAACGCTGTCGGGATCGCGAATTCCGCAGAGCGGGCCCAGAGCGAAAAGCGTTTCATATTCCATGCGCTGATCCCGGCCGTCGAGGGCTTTGAACAGACGTTCGCAGCGGATCGTGCAAGCGGCGCAGCCATGCCTGCGGCTGAAGTTATTTTCGGTCAGCGACTCTCCGCTCAACGCATCAGCGTCGTCGAAGGTCGATTGCTGAAAGTTGCGCGTCGGCAGAGTGCCCAAGCGATTGAATACCGACAAGTTGGCGACCGTGCCGATCTCCCGATATTTGTCGGTCAGCGAGCTCAAGCTACGCTCGCGCAGGACAGCGGCAATCTTCTCGATGCCGCCCGAATCCGCCACATCGGTGCGACAATCGCCGCTTAGAGCAATCGCCTTGAGATTTTTCGATCCCATAACAGCGCCGACGCCGCCCCGGCCGGCATGACGACCTTCGTTGCTGATCGTCGCAAAGCGCACGAGGTTTTCGCCCGCTCTGCCGATCGCGGCGACCCGCGCACTCGGCCAGTTGAGCTCAGCGCGAATGACGGATTCGGCTTCAAGCGGACTCTTACCGCGCAGGTGCTCGGCTGAGCGAATCTCGACCGTTTGGTTTTTGATCGAGAGATAGCTCATCGCGCTCGAGCGGCCGGTGATGATCAAGGCATCGATGCCGATGCGTTTGAGCTCGAGGGCAAAATAACTGGACGAGAGCGAGTCGGCGATGAATCCGGTGAGCGGCGATTTGGTCACCACGGCAAATTTTGCAGTGGTGGTGAGGCCGGTGCCGACCAGAGGAGCGCTGGCGAAGATCAACGGGTTTTCGGGCGAGAACGGATCGACGCCACGCGGCGCATAATCGTAGAGCAGGCTTGTGCCCAAGCCGATGCCGCCGAGAAAGGCGCGCAAGCGGAATGTTTCGATCTCACGCCAAACGCTTTGTCCGCTGGTCAAATCGAGGTGGAGCAAGCGGCCGTGGAAACCGTGCATCATCAGCCTCCGGCATCCGCGGAAAGAATAAAAATCTTATCTCCCGAACTGACCTTTACGTCCGGCGCGCGCACAAAATTCAAACCGTTGAGGTTGCAACTGTAACCATGAATCAGACCTCCGGAGTTGAGGACTCGGCCAACCAGAGCCGGCAGCTTTTCTCCCAAAGCTGAAAAAACCTGCGCCAGGGTTGCTCCTTCGTTCAAGTCAAGCGAGACCGACTGGGTTTTGGTCAACATGCGCGCGATGCCGAAAAGCTCCACGGAAACGGAGATCGTATTGCGCTCGCGCCAGAGTTGCAGCGCGGCGTCATAGTCCGCGGGCGAGTTCATGTTGAGAAAGCTCAACCCTTCGGGATCGAGCCGGCGGATTTCAGCTTCCTGAATTTTGCGCGTGCGAACTTTATCGTACAGAAAAATCGGCCGCAGCTCGCCCCGTTCGAGCTGCTCTTTGAAGAGCGGCACGACGCTCGTACGATAAATTGCGTGCAGCGGCTGAAATCGTTCTCGCCAAAATGGTACGACGACATCGTAGTCCGAAATCTGTTCTAGAAGATGATCAATCAACTCGAAGTTGAGAAAAGGCGCATCGCACGAAGTCACGAAACAAACGTCCTTGGTGGCAGCTTTCAGGCCGTGGTAAATGCCGCTCACCGGGCCTTGATAAGCGATCTCGTCGCGCACCAGCACGGCCGACAACTCCGGCAGCTCTTGGTCCGGAGCGGCAACGACGATAATCTCAGGAAACCATGATTTGAGCCGGCGCACGACATGAGCGATCAACGGCTCGTTATCGAAGGGCAGCAGCGCCTTGGCTCGACCCATGCGCGAACTCTTCCCGCCAACCAAGATAACCGCCGCCGCATCGGCCATCGTCAAATGATCCATGTTCTCTTGGTATAGAGTAGGGTTGCGGGAACGGCGGAGTCAAGACGCTCGGAGGGGCGGAGCGAGAACCTGAAATGTCGATGCAGCGGCCCCAATCAAAATGATCTAACCGGGCAGTTCAGCTTCTCCTCGGAAAAAAGACAGCGGGATTATAGCAACAGTTTCAGCGCCTCATCTTGAGATTTAGATATGGAAAGAACCGAGAAGAAACCTACGATATCAAAAACTTCCTTGACGGGTTCCTGCAAAGAGCAAAAGACAATTCTGCCGCGATCGGGACTTAAGCGCTTGGACGCGAGGAGAAATACTCTGAGCCCCGCACTGCTCACATAGTCAACCTGGGAGAGGTCAATGACGAACCGTGTCTCTCCCTGATCGATTAACTTGAGAACTTTTTCCTCGAAGATCTTCGTGTTGTTGGCGTCGAGCCGCCCTTCGAGAAAAAGAATGAGAAAACCTTCTTTTCGCTCCTCGCGGATATCCATGGTGAATGCCTTTTCTGTCCCACAGCGTTCAAGCGTATAAAGGAAGCCGTTAAATCAGTATCTGCCTCTCGTCACGTTGGGTGCGAGTTCTGCTCTATCAGCGGGCACGATGCGCACGGCGCAGGCTTTGTACTCCGGGATCTTGGCCAGCGGATCCAGAGCATCGATGGTGAGCAGGTTGGCGGCGGCCTCGGCAAAATGCATGGGAATAAAAACCACGCCCACGGTTGTTCGCTGAGTCACCCAAGCACGCAGAACGATGGTGCCGCGGCGCGACGAGACGCGCACCGCCTGTCCGTCTACGATTTTCAGGCGTGCGCCGTCGGCGGGATTGATTTCGATGCGCGCCTGTGGATTGAGCTCGTCGAGCTTCGAATGGCGCGTCAGCGTGCCGCCGTGCCAATGCTCGAGTAAACGTCCGGTAGTGAGGATGAAAGGATATTCCTCGTCGGGCATTTCGACGGAAGGTACGTAATCGATATCATAGAATTTGCCCCGGCCGCGCGGGAAGGTTTCGGCGAATAAGTAGGGGGTGCCAGGATGGCTGTCATCCCACACCGGCGTTTGTAGGCCCTGCTTCTCGATGCGAGGATATTTCACTCCGGCATACTCGGGCACCACGCGGCCCATCTCTTCGAGCACCTCGCCGGGACTCGGGTAATCCCAGAAAGCGCTTTGCGAACGGCCCAGCTTCTTTTCGATACGCCGGGCAAAATCACAGATGATCTGCCAATCGGCGCGTGCTTCGCCGCGGGGCTCCAACGCCTTGCGCACGCGCTGGACTCGGCGGTCGGTATTTGTGAACGTGCCCTCCTTTTCCGCCCAGGAAGCGGCGGGTAAGAACACATCGGCGTAGGCGCCCGTTTCGTTGATAAAGAGATCTTGTACCGAGAGGAATTCCAACTGCTCGACCATATGGCGCGTATGATTCAAATTGGGCTCGGACATCATCGGATTCTCACCCATGATATGCAGAGCGCGCACGCCACCCGGCCGGACCTCGCTCATGATTTCAGTCGTCGTTAAGCCCAGTCTCCGATTGAGTCCGCCCGGCTCGATATTCCATGCTTGCTCGAATTTGCGCGCGGAGGCTTCGTCATCGACCCGCTGATAACCGGGATAATGCCAGGGCATGGCACCGGAGTCGGACGCGCCTTGTACGTTGTTCTGTCCACGCAGCGGATTGAGTCCCGTACCTTGGCGGCCGATATGGCCGGTGAGCAGCGCCAGATGGATCAGCGACATGGCGTTGTCGGTGCCGTGCGAATGCTCGGGAATGCCCAGCGCCCAATAAATCGCCGCGTTCTTCGCTCCCGCATACATTCGGGCCGCCTGAACGATCAGGTTGCGATCGACCCCGGAAATTGCCTCGGCGTATTCGGGAGTGAACTTCTCCATGGATTTGGCGAACTCATCGAAGCCCTCGGTGCGCCGGTCGATGAAATCCTGATTGTAAAGCCGTTCCTTGAGGATGACATGTGATATGGCGGAGAAGACCGGCACGTCGGTGCCCGGTTTTTCGGGGAGCCAGAGCGCAGACCAGTTGACCATTTCCACGCGGCGCGGATCGACGACGATCAGTTTGGCGCCGTGCTTTTCGACCGCGGCTTTCATCTGCAACGCGATGATCGGATGGGTTTCCGCGGTGTTGGAACCGGTCACGATAAAGACGTCGCTGTGAATCACTTCGGCGGCGGTGTTGCTCATGGCCGACGAGCCGATCGCCATCTGGAGCGCGACCACCGAGCCGGCGTGGCACAACCGGGTGCAGTGATCGATGTTATTGCTGCGGAACAAGGCGCGGAAAAGCTTTTGCAGCAGGTAATTGTCCTCGTTGGTCGCCTTGGCGCAGCAGTAAACCGCCATGGCGTCCGCGCCGTCGCGCCGGTAAATTTCGACAAGCCGATCAGTAATATAATCGAGCGCTTCATCCCACGAGACTTCGCGCCACTGGTCACGGTCGAACGCCTGCGTGCGCGCGCCGGGCGCCTGCGCTTTTCTACGAATGAGCGGCGTCGTCACCCGGTCCTTGTTGTAGATGAAATCGTAGCCGAAGCGTCCTTTGACGCACAGGTTGCCGTGATTGACCGTGGCCTCGAATGGCGAAGTAACTTTATAGATGTAGTCGTCCTTGATGTGCAGCTGAAGATTGCATCCCACCCCGCAGTAAGGACACGTGGTCGGTATTACACGATCGGCGGTGATCATGACGACTTCCTCCGGCGCTTTTTTCCGCCTTTGGTGGCCTGCAGGATTTCCTCCAATGAAATGCCTTGCTCGAGCAGCGCCTCGCGCTTGGGCTTGAGCGCGCCGGTCGGGCAGACGCCCACGCACTGGCCGCAGAAAACGCAGGTCGTTTCAGGCATAGGCTTGTCAAAGAAGGTGCCGATACCGGTGTCAAATCCGCGTCCCTTGAAGTTGATCGCGAAGGTAAACTGCGCGTCCTCGGCGCACACCTGAACGCAGCGCCAGCACAAGATGCACTTGGCATAGTCGCGCAGATACATCGGATTATCATCGAGCAGCGGAACCTCGCGCCGCTCGGCGTCGGGAAAGCGTGAGCGGTCGGCGCGATAATCGTCGATGAACTTTTGAATTTCCGGCGCCTCGGAAAGATCGACGGCCGATGCGAGCATCTCCAGGATCGTCCGGCGGCTGCGCTCGGCGCGCGCGCTCGAGGTGGAGACTTTCATGCCCTCGCTCACCCTGCTCAGGCACGCCGGCAGAAGCGGCTTCACGCCGTCGACTTCGACCACGCAGATGCGGCAGAGACCGTTTGCTGTACAGTGATCATGATAGCAAATGGTCGGAACATGTCGGCCGAGCTTCTCCGCAGCTTTGAGGATCGTCGTCCCGGCGGGCACGCTGACCGAAGCCCCATCAATGGTGAGAGTTATATCAGCCATGAAATTACCCTGGAGTATTGGAGTGCTGGAGTGATGGTCTTAGAAACCAGTACTCCAACACTCCAGTACCCGAAGGTTCATTTGAACATCTCTGGCCATAATTTCATAGCGCTCAAAACCGCCATGGGTGCAGTCTGTCCCAAGCCGCAGAGCGAGGCGTCGATCATCGTGCCGCCTACATCCGATAAGCGTTCGCAGTCGCCGACGAGCGCATGGCCGGCCGCGGCGCGGTCGAGAATCTCGTGCTGGCGGCGCGTGCCGAGCTGGCAAGGATAACACTTGCCGCAGCTTTCGTCGGCAAAGAAATGGCCCAGTCGCTTCAGCACCTGTCCAATATCCGCCGTTTCATCGAAAACCATCACTGCGCCTGAGCCGAGCGGCAACCCCGCCGCACTGAGGCTCTCAAACGACAAGATCACATCGAGATCTTTTTCCAGTGCAAATGCGCCCGCAGCGCCACCCATGAGGACCGCTCGAAGCCTGCGGCTGGGTTTCATGCCGCCCGCAAGATCGAAAAGCAGATGACGGAGAGAAATGCCGAAAGGCACTTCATACAAACCCGGCCGCTCGATTTGGCCCGATACACAAAACAGCTTTGGCCCGGGCGATCTTTCCGTACCCAGCTTGAGATAATCGGCGGCACCGCGTTCAATGATCAGCGGGACATTGCAGAAGGTTTCGACGTTATTGATCACTGTGGGCTTGCCGAACAAACCGGACGTGGTAGGAAAAGGCGGTTTAATGCGCGGCAGCCCGCGCTTGCCTTCGATGGATTCCAACAGCGCGGTTTCTTCGCCGCAAATATACGCGCCGGCGCCGAGCCGCATTTCTATCCCGAAGTTGAAGTCCGAGCTGGAAATATTTGCGCCAAGGAGGCCCGCGTCGGACGCTTCGGCGAGCGCGGCGCTCAGCACATTGAAAGCATGACGATACTCACCGCGGACATAGATATAGCCGCGGCTCGCACCGACGGCATACGCAGTAATGATCATTCCCTCGAGGATTCGGTGCGGATCGTCTTCCATCAAAATACGATCTTTGAAGGTGCCGGGCTCGGATTCGTCAGCATTGCAAACGATATATTTGGGTTGGCCGGGCGCCTTGGCCGCGCCTTCCCATTTGATTCCGGTGGGAAACGCCGCACCGCCCCGGCCGACCAGCCCGGCTGATTTCACTTCGGCCACGACCGACTCGGGTGTCATCGTGAGCGCTTTTTTTAGTCCGGCATAACCGCCGCGCTGCCGATACTCGTTAAGCGAAGTGGTGCGGCCTGCGCCGCAATTGATCGTGAGCAGCCGAATATCGCCGCCGACAAAACTCGCTGCGCTTTGCTTGGAGGGCGCGCAGGTGGACGCGGGCGCGCCCGGATCGGCAGGCGCTATCACCACTTCATTCGCGAGCACCACCGGCGCGTGATCGCACAACCCCAGGCAGGGAGCGTGCTCGACGGTAAAGCTATCGTCGGAGCTGATTTCACCCGGTACGATTTTCAAATGACGACATAACGACTCGGCGACCGCGTCACCTCCGGCGAGGGCGCATACGGGCGCGCTGCACACACGCAGCACGGTTCGGCCGACGGGTTGCCGATAGAGCATTGCGTAAAAATCCAGAACGCCGAAAACATCGGCGAGCGGGACGCGCAAAGCGACGGATACTTCTTTCGCGACTTCTTCATTGACCCAGCCATAGAGTTGCTGCGCGGCCTGCAGGGCCGGAAGCAGGGCGCTGCGGCCTTGGGGCGTCAAGTCCTTGAGAATCGAGCGCAAGGAATCAAGTTCGCTGTCACTCATGACTGGGATTGCCGGCATAGAGCGTTCGACTCCTGCGGCCGAGTGGGCTCTGGATTATGGATTGTATGGATTGTCCAGTGCGGCCTGTTTCATTTGCGCGTGCAGATCGACCATCGTGAGGGCGCAATATTCCATGGAATAGCCGGCACGAAATTCAATGCTTTCCTGGAGCGCGCGAGTCAGGACGGTGCGGTTGAACGCGCCATGTCCCATCGCTTCCTCGCCATCCTCGCCGAGCTTGTGGGTGTCCATGTCGGCTTCTTCGTGCGTGGAAAAATAAATCGCATCCTCTTTGGAAAATCCGTAATGACTGGTCAATGCGGTAAACCATTGGCCGGACCACATGGACAATGATTCCTCGAAAACATGCAATCCCCAAAGCTCGACGATGGAGCCGTCGATGAAGATTTTGTGGCAGAAATCGTTGATCGCTCGCGCAGCGGGAAGATAAGGCTCCTCGAGCATTTCCTTTTTGTTGAGACCCATCTTTTCCGCGGTTTGCAGCAGCACCAAGACGTGTCCTGGGGCGCGCGGCGAAATCAATTCGTCAGCGATCTTCGCACAGAACGGCCCAAGCAAGTCGAAATGCCGGACAAAAAAAGGCAGGTGAGTGTAATAAGATACGGCGTTCAGCGCGTTGACCTCCAAGGAAAAGTGTCCCCAGTTTTTGAAAAATTGGCGCATGACGGGGAGCGGCAGCTTGCCCTCGCGGAGCTGCGTCATGAAGGCGCCTTGGTAGATCTTTTCGTGTGCGTATTTGTAGAGCGTTGAATAGAGATAATCGACGTAAGCTTTGGCTTGCGGCTCGCTGAGTTTTTCCCCCGCCTTCGGTTCTGTTAGCGTGCTCACGTAATCCTCCCCAAAATGCTGTTTTTTGGGCTATCATCGAGGCTCAGCCAAGTCAAGTTAACTGGGCAATTTGGAAACGGTTTTGCGGCGAGGTAGAATGAAGTGTGGCTACTGCTCCAAGCACACAATTGGAAACTTTTTCCAATCCGCGGCCTGAACGCGACTATGAGATCCATATGGAGTGTCCGGAATTCACCTGTGTGTGCCCGCGCACCGGCCAGCCCGATTTCGCCACGATCAAAATCAACTATGTGCCGGACAAACTGTGTATCGAGTTGAAGGCGCTGAAACTCTATCTTTGGTCTTTTCGCGATCAAGGCACTTTTCACGAAGCGGTCGTCAACAAGATTCTCGACGATCTGGTTGCCGCGTGTCGCCCGCGTAAAATGACGGTGGTCGGCGATTTCAATATCCGCGGCGGAATTCATACGACGGTCACCGCTTCGCATCCAGCGAGCGAAGTTGCGCCGATCCGAAACGCGAACAATTGACGCGTTCCGCTCTTCCCCCCGGTTTGTGAATAAGCTGTAAATAAGCTGTTCGTCGGCTGTGCAAAACCCTATGCATTTGGCGAAAATTTTTTTCACAGCGATTTTTTTTCGGCGACCGCGAGAACTTTTTTTCACCGGCGGTCAATTTTCCCTTGCTTTTTAATTTAAATTCTTTACATTCGCCTAACTCAAATTTCGGCTGAGCCGCACGTCGGTTTTCTCGCGGCATCCGGTCACGAAAATTCTAAGATGCCTACGCTAGACGATAATCTCCGCAAGATTCCGCCGCAAAATTTAGAGGCAGAGTCGTCGGTTCTGGGCGGAATTTTGCTCGAGAATGAAGCCATCAACCAAGTGATCGAGGTTCTTCGGGCCGAAGACTTCTACCGCGAATCGCATCGGAAAATCTTTCGCGCGATGATCGAGATCACCGATCGCAACGAGCCGGTGGATCTGATCACGCTCAGTGATTTCTTAAAAAGCAAAAATGAGCTCGAGGCAGTTGGCGGGAGCGCTTACTTGGCGGCGCTCGCCGATTTTGTTCCCACTGCAGCGAACATTTCCTACTATGCGCGGATCGTCCGTGAGAAGGCGATCCTCCGAAGCCTGATCTCTACGGCCACCGAGATCGCCACGCGCGGCTACGAAGAGCAGGGGAACGTCGAAGAATTTCTCGATAGCGCGGAAAAGGTGATTTTCGAAATCTCCGAGAAGAAGATTAAAGCTTCGTTTATGGCGGTCGGCGACATGATCACCGACACCCTGAAAACCATCGACAAGCTTTACCAGCGCAAAGAGATGGTTACCGGTGTGCCGACCGGTTATGAAGACCTCGACAAGCTTACCGCGGGTCTGCAACCGGCGGATCTCATCATCATTGCCGGTAGGCCCGGCATGGGAAAGACGGCATTTGCACTGAACATGGCTGCAAACGCCGCTTACACTGGCGTCGGCGCGGCGATTTTCTCACTGGAAATGGCCAAGGAGCAACTCGTTTTGCGCATGCTTTGCTCGGAAGCACGGGTCAATAGCTCTAAAGTCCGCTCGGGATATTTGGGCGAGCGGGATTTTCCGCAACTCGCCAAAGCCGCGGGTCGGCTCCACGAAGCGCCGATTTATATCGACGATACTCCGGCAATTTCCGTGCTCGAATTGCGCGCCAAAGCGCGTCGGCTCTTGCGCGATCGCTCCAAGAAGGTTGGCCTGATCGTGGTCGATTACCTCCAGCTCATGCGCGGCATGGGGAACGCCAACAATCGCGAGCAAGAAATTTCCGAGATCTCGCGATCACTGAAGGCACTCGCCAAGGAGCTCAACGTCCCGGTGATCGCGTTATCGCAACTGAATCGAAAAGTGGAAGATCGTACCGGCAGAAAGCCGCAGATGTCGGACCTCAGAGAATCCGGCGCCATCGAGCAAGACGCTGACGTCATCATGTTTATTTACCGCGAAGAGGTTTATGACAAAACGAACGAGGACGTCAAAGGCAAAGCGGAAGTCATCGTCGAGAAACAGCGTAACGGGCCAACCGGCACGATCACCTTGACGTTCATCGGAGAATACACTCGCTTCGAAAACTACACGGAACGGGACGATTATAGCTTCGATGAAGCGGACGAGGCTTAGCCCGTTGATTGATCAGGACTGTTTCCAGGACCATTCACATCCCGTACTCATCGATGACCTCAGGCAGTCATAAACGCCTGCTGCCTGTCGTCGTCTTTTGGACGCTACTTGCCTGCCTGAGCGTTGCTCAGAGCAGGGCCGGGAGCGCGCCACCGGCTTTGCTGCTCGCTAATGAGCTGCGCCCGGAAATCAATCCCGTCAATTATCTGGTCAGTGAAAAATATGACGGGGTGCGCGCCGTGTGGGACGGCAAAACGCTGCGCTTTCGAAGCGGTCGGCCGGTGGGCGCTCCCGCCTGGTTTATCGCCAAACTGCCGCGCGAGCCGCTCGATGGCGAGCTCTGGCTGGGGCGCGGGCGGTTTGAGTCCCTTTCGGGAATCGTGCGGAAAACCGAGCCCGAAGATGAAGAGTGGCGGCAGATTAAATATATGATTTTCGAGCTGCCCGAGGCGCCCGGGACGTTTGGCGAGCGCGCGCGCCGAATCAAAGAAATTGTTGCTCGAGCCAACTGGCCGCAGCTCATCGCTGTGGATCAGTTTCATGTCACAGATCGCGCCGCGCTCAAGCGTAAGCTCGATGAGGTTGTACGCGGAGGCGGGGAAGGGCTCATGCTGCATCTCACTGACGCGCCCTATTCGACCGGACGCAGTGACGTGCTGCTCAAGCTCAAACCATTGCAAGATACCGAAGCCGTGGTGCTCGAGCACATTCCCGGGAAAGGAAAATATCAGGGAATGCTAGGCGCGCTCCGCGTTCGCTCGCCGGAAGGCAAGCTGTTTCTGATCGGCACCGGCTTTAACGATGCGACTCGGAAGAATCCGCCGCCGGTTGGCACCATCATCACATACACCTATCGCGGTCTCACGAAAACGGGAGTGCCGCGATTCGCCAGCTATCTTCGGATACACGAAGAATTCTGAGATTGAAAGGGAATCGGCGAACTAGCCGATTGTGCCGGTGTGATTGAAACAGCATGCGGCGCCCGTATAAAGAATCAGGCGACCGACGGTCGCCCCTACCGGCGCGAATCGGTTTCGTACCAGTCCGCATGGAGCGACCATGCCGCGCAATTCAAGCACGCCGTCCAGCGCCATTGATGACTGCAACCTGGGCAGCGGCCGCGAGTGATGAAAGTGTTCCAGCACGTTCCGCAGCCTCCCTCGAAATATTCAGGATAGCCACAGCTTGCGCAAAACCAGCGGTGTGCCGGTTTGGGCTGCCACTTGCAGAGCGGACAGCGAATCCGGCTAAAGTCCACGCTCGTCGCTTGTCTGTCAGTTTGACGCCCAACTAAGCCGCTGGGCTTTTGACCCTCAACTAAAAACAGGAACGCCGGTGGGGTCGGCTTGAGGTCAATGCCGATACTGCGCTCCACAAACTGATTCATAATTTTGCGCTGGCCACCGAGTGAAAGCCAGGAAAGATTCCTCGGCCTCCAAAGTGAAACCTACGCCCATGGCCAATTGCCTATCCCTCGATATGCGGGGCGCAAAGTGCTGCGCCCTACAACGATCCGCTGATCGTCGGGCCGGCCGGTGTCGGGCGACCGCCGGTCGCCCCTACGGATTGCGGCATTTTACGAAATTAACCATTTTCATGGTCATGACGACTTCGCGCTTCTGGTTGAGCACCTCGATCCATGTGCGGACGATGCCGCGGTCGGGGCGCGATTCTGAGCGGCGCGCCTCCATCACCGTCGCCCGTACGGAGAGTTGGTCGCCGGGAAAAACCGGTTTGTTCCAGCGCAACTCGTCGCCCCCCGGCGAGCCGAGATTGGCGACATGGGATAAATAGTTCTCCGTGTAGATGCGCATCATCAGTGCCGCGGTTTGCCAGCCGCTGGCGATCAGACCTCCGTAAATGCTCCTTCGCGCCGCTTCCTTATCGACGTGATACGAGAGCGGCACATAGCGCTTGCCGAATTCGATCACGTCCCTTTCCTCGACGATGATCGAGCCGAATTCGTGGACGCTGCCAGGAAGGTAATCCTCGAAGTATCGGTCATCCGGGGGATGGTCGAAAGTCATTTTTTGTCGAGGCCTACCCTCGCTGCTTAACCGTTCGGTATTGACCGAGAATGCGCAGGGCTTTCGCGCCGGGATCGTTGTCCTGAAGAACATCGCCGATGATTGCCACCGAATCCGCGCCGGCTTGCCAAACCTCTTGTACATTGGCCTCTGTGATGCCGCCGATCGCGACGATGGGAAGTGTCACCGCACGGCGAATTTGCTGCAGCATTTCGGGACCGCGCGCTTCATAGCCGGTCGCTTTCGTCCGCGTACCGAACATCGGACCGAAGCCGATATAATCGGCGCCAGCGCGCTCGGCTGCGCGAGCCTGATCGAGATCGTGAGTGGAGATGCCGATGATCTTTTGTCCCATCAGCTTTCGGCCAGCACTCAGCGGCAGATCATCCTGCCCAAGATGAACACCGTCGGCGCCGCAAGCCAGAGCAATATCGACGCGATCGTTAACGATGAGTTGGCAGTGATGCGCTCGGGTCACTGCGCGCGCCTGCTTAGCGAGCTCGAGAAAATCGACCGGCGGCAGCGATTTGACGCGCAATTGTAAAATGCTCACGCCGGCTTCGAGAAGCGCGGCCAGAACTCGCTGGGCGGGACGACCGCGGGTCTGCTCGGGATCGAGTATGGCATAGAGCGGCGGCAGCTTCAGGGCCATGGCTCAGGAGGCTTCTTTCTTAAGCTCGATACGCAGGTCGGTAATTTTCTTTCGCAGCGTATTTCTATTGATGCCGAGAATCTGCGCGGCGCGAATCTGATTGCCTTTGGTTTTTTTAAGCGTGAGCTCGATGAGCGGCCGCTCGACCCGGTCGATGACCAACGAGTAGAGATTATCTATGTCGACGCCTTCTGTGCGGCGGAAATAGTCATCGAGTTTGTGGCGAATAATCTCTTCGAGCGACAATTGGTCGACTTCCAGAGTCGTCGCGGGCTTGTTTTGCAGAGCGAAATCTTTGGGAAACAAAATCGGACCGGAAGACAAAACCGCGGCACGGATCAGCGTATTTTCCAGCTCCCGTACATTCCCCGGCCAACTGTGCGCTTCGAGCAGCCGCTGTGCTTCAGGCGAGACACCCGAGATCTGGATGCTCATTTCGCGGTTGATCTTGTCGATGAAATAGCCGATCAAAAGCGGAATATCTCCACGTCGTTCACGCAGCGGCGGCAGATAAATCGGAATCACTTTTAAGCGAAAATAAAGATCTTCACGAAAGCGTTTTTCTTTGACCGCTTTCTCAAGATCCTGGTTGGTGGCGGCAAGGATACGCACGTCGGCCTTAAAAATGTCTCTGCCGCCCAACCGACTGTATTCGTGATCTTGCAGTACGCGCAGCAACTTGGTTTGGAGATCGAGCGGGATATCGCCGACTTCGTCGAAAAACAGCGTGCCCCCCTCGGCGAGTTCGAATTTTCCCAGCCGGCGATCGAGAGCGCCGGTGAAAGCGCCTTTCTCATGACCGAAGAGCTCGCTTTCGAGTAAGTCGCGCGGGATCGCCGCACAGTTTATGGCAACAAAAGGTTGATTCCAGCGCGGCGAATTGTAGTGGATTGTTTTCGCCACAAGCTCTTTGCCCGTGCCGCTTTCGCCCAGAATTAAAATGGTCGCCTGGGTGTCGACAACCTGGCCAATGGTTTTGTAGACCCCCTGCATGCTTGCGCTCGTGCCAATAATGTTGACGCCGGGCTCGAAGCGCTTCTTGACCTCTTCCTTGAGCTCGCGAAAGTCTCGGCTGAGCTTGCGGCTATCGATAGCGCGCTTGACCAACACCAACATTTCTTCCAGGTCGAACGGTTTGGTGATGTAGTCGAAAGCGCCGTTTTTCATGGCGCCGATGGCATTACGCATGGTGTTTTGCGCGGTCATCACAATGATTGCCGTATCGACACCGAGCTCTTTAATCTCTTTGAGGAGATCCAAGCCATCGATGTCCGGTAGTTTGATATCCATCAGTGAGACATCGAAGTGTGTGTCCGTCAGAAGCCGCTGCGCAAGCCCGCCATTGACTGCTAATTGAACCCAGTAGCCTTCGGCTTCGAGAGCTTTCTGCAATACGAACCGCAGCGACTCTTCGTCTTCAACGATGAGAATTTTTCCTTGATCCATCTTGCTCAGTCCGCCACCACCAGCGAAACTTTGAAAGTGCTGCCTTTTCCCGCAACGCTTTCCACGCGAATTGTGCCGCCATGCTCGCGCATGATGCGATCGCAGGTCGCGAGACCCAGACCCGTACCGTTGACTTTGGTCGTAAAGAACGGTGAAAAAATATGCGCCAGGTGCGCTTCAGCGATGCCCTGTCCATCGTCGGCGAAGTCGACCCAGATCAAACGATTGGCCGAGGTGCCCGGCTCGCGAATGTGATAATCGGTTTCCAATCGTGTCGTGAGGGTGAGCACGCCGCCCGCATCCATCGCTTGAAAAGCGTTTTTCACTAGATTGAGAAAGACTTGCGTCAGTTGCGCTCGGTCTCCCCGGATGGGCGGCAAGCTCGGATCGAAGCGCTTACGGACGTGCAGCTCTTTGCCGGTGAGGGCCTGGTTCTCGAGCAGCAAGACGTCCTCTAAGATCTCGTGAATATTGATGGCCGCAAACTTGATTTGTGAAGGACGAGAAAGATCCAGGAGCTGTTCGATCAATTGATTCACGCGGTCGACCTCGCGAATCATGATATCGGTAAAATCATGGATCGAAGCGTCGCCGTCCGCCGAACGGCGCAGCAGTTGCGCGGCGCCTTTGATGCCGCCGAGGGGGTTACGAATCTCATGGGCTAACCCGGCGGCCAGAGTTCCCATCAACGCGAGTCGGTCGGCACGTTTGAGATCCTCTTCCAGTTCTTTCCGACGCTTGATGTCGCGCAGCAGCAGAATCGTGCCAATGAATTGGCCTTGCCGGTCTCGCAACGGTGATACGGTCACACCGACGGGCAGCTTGCGGCCCCACCGGCTGACCAAATCACCTTCGGCGCCCACCCGCTTATGGGGCGGCGCGTGGGTGGTTTTGACGAGATCGAGCAACCACGGCTCGCGTTTGAAGATCTTCTCAAACGACTGATCGACGGCGGTCCCGGAAGAGATCTCGGTCAGCATTTCCGATGCTTCATTGAAGAAAATAATTTTGCTCTGGGTATCGAGCGCGATTACGCCATCGTCCAAGTTGGCCAGGATCTGTTCCCACGATATCTGCGTGGGAGATTGCCGTTTGGCCGCAGCACCTTTTTTCATGATCTAGGTCGAATTTAAAACCGGAATCATAGCAAATAGCGGCTAGCGCGCAATGGCGCGAAAAGCCGGGACTTGCATTGGCAATATTCCACATGCTATTAATTTTCTTACACTTTAGGAGTCAGACTCAAAGTGGGCTATGCCCGCTTTTTTTGTTTCTGGAGCCAGTGGATGGATGCGACCACCGCCCGTATTTGGGAACTCGCGACGCCCTTGGCGCGCGCGCGCGGAATGGAAATAATCGACGTTGAGTTCAGGCGTGAAGGGGGTCGGGGCGGCCGCACATTGCGGCTCTTTCTGGACAAAGAGGGCGGCGCGATCTTGGACGAGCTCAGCCAGGTCAGCCGGGAACTGAGTGAAATCTTGGATAGCGAGGACATCATCGATGAGGCTTATACCCTGGAAGTCTCTTCACCGGGAATTAACCGTCCACTCAAGCGACCCGAGCACTTTTCGCAATTTATCGGCAAAAGGATTCGCGTGCGCACACGGGATATGATCAACGGCAGAAGATCTTTTTTGGGCCGCTTACTGGATGTTTCAACCGTTAACATCGCGCTGGACCAAGACGGGACTCGGTGCGAAATTCCATTTGAGCAAATCGAAAAATCGAATTACGAGCACGACTGGAGCGCGCCATATGCAGCAGGATCTAAATAGAGTCATCGAGCAGGTGAGCAAGGAAAAGGGGATCGAG
>Ga0207683_10001646_pt1 | contig 20009 bp, 18 predicted proteins | sample KBSM73metaG_FD_184333 | JGI IMG/M metagenome (GOLD analysis project Ga0207683, IMG submission 184333) | Miscanthus rhizosphere microbial communities from Kellogg Biological Station, Michigan, USA - KBS M7-3 metaG (SPAdes) (version 2) | ecosystem: Host-associated > Plants > Roots > Rhizosphere >... | reverse complement strand
GTATCGGAGAAAACCCACGCCGGTGCAAGACGGCGTTGATTTCTGACCTAATGTTCCCACATGGCAGTTGCTTGGGAAATCGGGTAAATTCGGTAGAAATCACTGATCGTGAAATTAGGGAAAGTCGGTTACGTGGCATAAAGAATTTTCGATAATTCACTCGGCTGGATTGCCCACAAGTCCGCTGTATCCACATAAACCCGAATGCGGCAACTGAGTTGCGGCCTTTTTGTATTTAGAGTTTAAAAAATGCCCTGATTTAGAGCGAGAGGAGTTGGAATGATCCCGACCGTATCTTGCTGAAAGGGCCAGCCGGGCGTGCCAGAGGCACCACCGAGCTGGCCTTGCGCCCAACTCGGCTTACCCCGCCGTGAGCGCTCGCCTAATTCTAGACCACGGGACTCGCGATGCCTCCGAGACACTGCGAGCCCCTAGCACTCAAGATGTCGGCCCTGAGCGCTGTCCAATACTACGCAAGGATTGACTTCTTTGACTTGAGACCGACTAGTTAATTCTTGTAAACGGGCGTTCTCACAAGCTCGCGCCGCTGTAACTTCGATTAGACAGCGCATGCTCGGTTGAGAGAATCTCAACGCCATTGCCTGTCCAGGCGATTCCTCGATCGAAAGATGGACTTTGTGGTTAACATTGTTCGAAATCCACGAAATCCAGCATTCTTTGAAGCGCATTGAAAAGATGTCTTTCGCACGTAAGTCGACGACACTCAGCTTGATACAATCTTCGACCACTCGTTTCTTGCAATCAAGTCTATTCGCCACTCTGGTGCTCTCGCGGTTCGGTGAAGCCAGCAATTTCCACCTAAATCATCTAATTTTGCGGACCCTAAGTCCAGAGGCTAGTTGCCTCTTCGGGCCCCTTAGGAAGCCGCTTGATCAACTACTGGAGAAGCCCACGGTGTGTATCTTAACCGCCACTTAAATGCCACTTTGATACAACCTGGCCACTCTGTAAGCGACACAAAGTTAGCACCGAAACCCGGTTTATGGTGCCAAATCTAAGCTCGAAGTAGCTCAGGTGTATTTGCCCGTTCGACCGGCCCAAACGGCCTTTTCGGCTTCCTAACCCAATTTAATAGGCATCTGCGGGGCGCCAAGGTGCTTGTCGTTTCTCGTCAGAAACGGCGTTCTTCGACCCGCAAGTGTACTCATCAAGACACCACCGGATCTATGTGGTTATGGGACCGAGATTAGGAGTGCGAGTACGGAACTCTTGACGAGCAAAAGCCCGAACACCTCAAACAAGTCCTTGAGACGGCGTACCACGAATACGAAGACATCAAAGGCCAACTACAGACAGGCCGAATCGAGGAAGGAGCGTGTCTTAAATCGCTCATGGAACGACGGATTTCTGTTCAAGAAACTCTTCAAGGGAAGTTCGCAAAAAGGAGAGAAAAGCTAGAAGGCTCTGAGGCAAAAGAGCCCCACGCCATGAACACAAAAAGTCGCGACTCGCAGTCACGACTTATCGGACTTACGCACAGAGGAAAACAACGCTGCACTGCACATGGCTGAGATTGCGGTTGCAAGCCATAGTGCCGCTGAGACCGAGTAATGTATGAGGACTGCACCCAACGCCGCACCCAAAAACATTGCGGCGACCGACTCAACCCTTCTCGCCAATCTGGGGTTGTTGCCGTTCGCGAGCGAAGAGTCCGCGCCGATGCCCGTGATCGTCAGTGTCAGGACCGTTGTCGTCAGATCCGGGACCGCCAGCTTCCGGACAGCGGCATTCCGTATCCCCATCGCGAGCGCCGTGAGGATGATCAGAACAAACGGTTGAAAGGATTCTTCGAGCCGTTCGCCTCGGTATCCGATGCTGCAAAACGACGCAGCGAACAGAAAGGCCACCTCGAGCAGGAATGCTTGTGCCGCGTATCGTATCTGTGAATCGGCATTTGCCCGGGTCATGACGCGTCCGCCGAGTATCGCCCCTACAAGAAAAGCCAAGAGTGCCGTTAACGAGCGTGCGATGGACAGTCCGGACACGTGCGCCATTGCAAACCCAAGAAGCACGATATTCCCAGTCATGTTCGCAGTGAAGACGCGCCCGAGCGACAGATAGCTGACGGCGTCCACCAGGCCGGTGACGCCCGTCATTACGAGCAGGGCGTTAGCTATGACCTTTTCACTGTTTGGACTGCTCGCCATAAAGAATTAGCCGACCGACTACGTGCGATTGCTCATTGCCGGCCTCCTTTTAAGAACGACTGTACCGTTCTACAATCGCCCCTAGAACTTGTAGCCGGCCCACAATGCCCAGTAATTCAGGTTGCGGCCTGTCTGGCTCTCCTTGACGAATTTCCCTGCGTAAAAAATTCCGTAATCGGCTTGAAACCAGAGGTGACGATTCGCTTGCCAGTGCACCTCCGTGCCTGGACGATGCCCAACAAAACGCGCGTCGCTCTTCCCTGCTGGGATAATGAGAAGTCCCGGGACGGAATAGACGCCGTCGCGCAGACTCTGCCGCCACTGAAATATCCAATCAACGGAGACAGTCACGTTGTGCGGCAATGCCGTTTCAACATGTGGGTGTAGGTCAATAAAGTTGATAGGGCCAGGACCTGCGGTGGCGAGGACGCCAAAATAATTCCCCTTCGGAAACAGGGCATTGAACGTACCGAGAGTATTCATCCTGGGATCATCGCCACTCGAGATGTCTGCCTTGGCGCTGAATCGTGGTTTCATCGGAACGGTCGGAAACCGGTAACCGGTCTCCGATGCCACAGTCCATGCGCGGATACTTGCGGATCCGAAGCTTCCAAATTGCCAGAGCGCTTCATAGTCGAAATCCCAATCGGGTTTCGTTTGAGCAATGGGACGAGAGAGACGCACACCGATGCTGTGCCGCACTTCGTCGGCAACGCCTCGGTTGAATGCGGCTGCTTTTCGGGCGAGTCCCAGGTAGTAGGCATCCAGCGTGAAGTTTTTCTTGAGAGGCCGGATGCCATACACGCCCCAGAATCCGACAGAATGATTCGGAACGTTATTGAAGAAGCCCGGCTTGTCCAGGTCCGGCCGCATGGCGAAGCCGTCAATCTGCCAAGATCCGATGCCGGTCTTTATCTTGAATCCGTCAAAACTCAACCGGACATTCGGGCCCTCCCGCACATCGATCAGGCGACCAGAACCGTATTCCATCTCCTGTCTTCCAGCTCTGAACTTGATCCAGTTCCGATCATTTCCCGTTCCGACTTCGATGAATGCGGCCTGGAAATCCAGCTTCTTTTCGTCGATCGGCCTCGGGCCGCCGATGCGGTAAGAATTCAAACCGCTCTTTAGCTCCACGAACGAGCGAACATGCTTGCCGTAGTGAACGTCAAAATAAAACATGTACCGTTGATTGAAATAGCCGTTCATGAACGGCTGTTGGCCCCAGTTGTCGTTTCCGATCTGTTCCCAAATGTAGCGAGCTTCGCCGCCCATTGAGAGGAACCAATCCTTGCGGGCTGATCGCAAAGGGATGTATTTGATGGGATCCCAAAAATCCTGTTTTTCCGCCCGATCGGCGAGAGAACGATCGGCAAGGAAACTCCAGTCGTCGTCCTCGCGAAGCAAGTGATAAGTTCGTGCCGGGGGCGGGGACTCGTTAATCGGAATCGATTGGCCTTGAGAAAGCAGCGAACTCACAGAAGACAGTGCAATCCATATCAAGACGGCTCGTATCTGTGTCTTCCTTGTCATATCGTGTGCGGCGCTGCTTCTTCCATCGCATCATCTGTTGAGTACCCTATTTTTTCGCGACCGAGTGGATCTCAGCGATGTATCCCCCCGGAAAACTGACAACAACGGCGTGTCGCTCGTCGGTCTTGTACGGAGGAATAAGCACATCCGCACCAGCCGCCTTGGCCTTGGTAAGAGTCTCTGTGAGATTCGTCACTTCATATCCCGTCATCTCCCGCCCGTAGGGATATGGAAGGTGACCGTCGGTAACGAATGCAGTCAACTTCCCGAACTTTGATTCGATCCTCACTCGCCGGTAGGTTTCCGCAGGCCGTCCGATTTCAATGCCTGGTGCTCGCATTTCGTCCGAGACAACGCTTCCGTGGGAGAAAGCTATAAAACTGCGCACGAAGGCATCCACCTTGTTCGGCGACACATAGACTCGATTCTCCGGGATTGTCCGGAGCGGCATATACGATGGCGCTGTGGTATGCCAGTACAGCTGCGTGTTCACGCCACCCGGCCACTGAATGATCGCGTCTCGACCGATCGGATCGTTGAAGGGAGCTACGAAAACGTCTGCGCCAGTGGCCTTGGCGGCGCGGACCGCCTCATCCATGTCCATGACCAGATAGCCTGTTCGCTCCAACCCAAACGGATATGGGATCGGCGTCTTGAAGCCGAAAACCGATACCGAGCCTACGGGTGTGAGGACCAGCTGCGACATAGTGCTGCTCTGGGTTGGAGTTACTGTGAAGACTCCCTGTTTAGTCGTTGTGCCGCCAAATGTCGCAATCAAGCTGGCGACGAAACGATCAAAATCTTTCGGGGCCACGTAGACATGCGTCGTGTCGTACTGCGGCCCTACAGCCACGCTTTCGGATTCGGCTGTCTGCGCACTTTGGGCGAATGCACTGAAGTATTGGGATTCACTCGCGAAACCAATTGTCAGAACTATCGCAAACGATGTTCTAATGAGAACTTTGTTCAAGCACATTCTGAATCTCCTAAGTTGCCGCTTACCAGAACATGCTGGCGCTCACCTCGTTCACCGGCGCGCCTGACAGTCTCGATGAGACGAGCGTTCTGAAGTGCGTGTTGAAAACCCGGTGTGATGCAGGTGCCCGCACGAAGATCACGGGCCAGGTGAGCGTAGACCTCTCTCACGTTAATCGCCGGAACGTGCGACACCATGGCCCAGCTTCTCGGGCTTGCACCAACGATTCCAACACGGATTTCTTTCCGAGGCATTTGAAACGTGCTCCTGTCACTGTCAAATTTCAGGCGCTTGGGTCGAATGCTGCCGGTCGTAGCGCTCTCCGACAAGGCAGACGGCCGCAGCGCGCGGAACATCGAGCTTCTTCGTTTGAATCCATATCCCCAACTGTTCACCGAGCACCATTCCCAAGAGCCCGAGTAAGGCGACGATGGGCGGTGCCGGACTCTTCACTCGGATGAGTCCGTATAGGACACCCACTCCGAGACCAACGACGAAAGATAAAAACAACACCTTCATTTCAAGACCTCCAACCACGCGTGCATCAGAATGCAAAACAGTCGCATCCCAACCCCCAAAGGCCGAGGTCACCCAGCACTTGGAAGTGCGATTTTGTCTGTCCGGGTGTGGATTTCTCGACATGCGAACACAAAGCGCGGTGTGACGCGCCAACCACCTCGGGCTGCCCCTTTGCATAGCCACCATACTCTTTGACAGGAGACCAACTTGGACTCACCGGTAATGCCGGCGGCGCGAGTCTTGAGAATTCTTCGGTCGCATAAACGATCTTCCCGCCGACAATCGTGAGCACCGATTCGAGCTGCTTGATCTCCTCATCCGGAATCGAGAAATAATCCGAGGAAAGAACGGCCAAGTCCGCCAGTTGCCCAGGAGCAAGCGCTCCCTTCTTACCATCTTCTGTTGAAAACCAACTGCTGCCCATCGTATAGAGCCTGAGTGCTTCCGCCCGATCGAGCCGATTCTCTTGTGGATAAAGGCTGCGACCGCCGATGGTCTTTCCCGTGATAAGCCAATAGAGGGAAAGGTAAGGGTTGTAGCTTGAGACGCGGGTTGCGTCTGTGCCGGCCCCAACGGGAACACCGGTCTCGAGCATTCTCCGAATTGGTGGTGTGCGTTTGGCTTGAAGCGCCCCGTATCGCTCAACAAAATACTCGCCTTGGAAGGCCATGCGGTTCTGCACCGCGATTCCGCCGCCAAGGGCCTTCACACGCTCGATATTGCGATCGCTGATGGTTTCGCAGTGATCGAAGAACCAGTGCAGACCGTCAAACGGAATCTCTCGATTCACTTCTTCATAGACATTCAATGCTCGCTCGATCGTTTCGTTGTATGTCGAGTGGATGCGAAATGGCCAGCGATTTTCTACAAGGTGTCTGATGACGGCTTTCAGCTCGTCTTCCATGACGGCGACCATGTCGGGCCGTGGTACAAGAAAGTCTTCGAAGTCCGCCGCGGAAAAGACCAGCATTTCTCCTGCGCCGTTCATGCGATAGAAATCATCGCCGTCCCCGTGCTTAGTCATTTTGGTCCAGCTTTGGAAATCGGCCAGTTCCTGTTTCGGTTTCTGCGTAAAGAGGTTGTAAGCAAGGCGGAGGGAAAGTTCTCCATTTCGGTGCAGTTGGTTCACAACGCCGTAATCGTCAGGATAGTTTTGAAACCCCCCGCCCGCATCAATGGCACTGGTAATTCCAAAACGGTTCAGCTCGCGGAAAAAGAGCCTTGAAGAGTTGATTTGGTCCTCGCGCGACAGTTTCGGCCCTTTCGCCAGCGTGGAGTAGAGAATATTAGCGTTCGGCTTCGCGATGAGAAGACCTGTTGGGTTCCCGTGACGGTCGCGTTGGACTTCACCGGCCGGAAAGTTCAGGGCATTCTTATCAAAGCCTAGTGCTCGAAGCGCCGCTCCGTTCAGCAGCGCCCTATCGTATAAATGCATCACGAAGGCCGGTGTGTCCGGCGCTGCTGCGTTTATCTCGTCGAGCGTTGGCATCCGGCGCTCGGCGAATTGAAACTCTGTCCATCCCCCGATAACTCGCACCCACTGCGGCGCGGGCGTCCGCGCCGCCTGATCTTTCAACATGCGCAGAGCGTCGGCGAGCGAAGGTACACCATCCCAGCGCAACTCAAGGTTGTAGTTGAGCCCGCCTCGGATCGGATGCATGTGCGAATCATTCAGTCCAGGAATGACGGTGCGGCCCCGGCCGTCGATGACGCGGGTCGCCGGCCCGCGTAGACGCAGAATCTCTTCATTCCTACCGGTGGCAGTCACTTTTCCATCAGAGATAGCGATCGCCTCGACAAACGAGGGCACCCCGTTCGTAGCGACCTTGGCGTTGTGCAAGATGATTTCACCAGACACACAAATCTCCTTGTTCGTTTTTCCACCGACTTTGAGAGGGCGGAAGCCAGCTTCCGCCCAACTTCTCTATTTGTGAGCTAAGGCAGGTGTGGGAACCTCGTACTCGGGGAACCGTGTAGGTGGCGCACCGTGCACCATCGTGTACACGTACTCGACTCCGATCCCGTAAGCTCCGTAATGGGTTTTCACAATATCCATCACGGCATCGTAAGTTTCCTTGTGAGCCCAGTCGCGCTGCCACTCGAGCATCGTGGAAAGCGACGTCACGGGTTTCGCTCCCGCCTGGACTACTCGCCTCATCGCGTTGTCATGAGCGAGTTGGCTTACGTCACCGCAGCAATCTTCCACCACGTAGATTTCGTAGCCGTCGTGGATCGCCTGTACCGTAGGGAGTGCCACACAAGTCTCCGTCCACAGCCCAGCCAGCACGATCTTCTTGCGCCCCGTCTTTTCAATTGCCGCAACGAAGTTCTTGTCGTCCCAAGAATTCATCGACGAACGCTCTATGGGTTCTTGCCCCGGGAATACAGCTCGCAGCTGGGGCCACATGTTGCCGCTGAAGGACTTCGTCTCAACCGTGGTCAAGATCACAGGCACATCGAACACCCTTGCGGCTTTTCCAAGTGCCACGGTGTTGTTGATGATTCCTTGGCGGTCGAAATTGCTTGTTCCAAACAGCATTTGGCCCTGATGGTCGATCAGCGCCACAACGCAATTGTCCGGAGTCAAGAGTCCCTTCTCGCTAAGCCTGGGGCGCTTTCCATTTGATGAATAACTCATTCATTTCTCCTTCTTGTATTTACGATACCGGCGGTCCTGAGTCGATCGCGAGGATCGCGACCGGAGCGAGAGGTGCGGAGTACTTTGGTTCAACAAGGTTTCATCGAAGCGGGTTGCGTGAAAGCTTGCGGGTCCGATTTCCGAACTTAACTCTGCACGTTCGCTCACGAATATTGCGTTTGCACGAGGAGGGCCAAAATCGAACGCTCGCTCAAAACGCGCAATCCTAGCTAAATTCGGCGGTGTGAAGCGGCAGATCGCCTCGAGTGAAGTGAGAAGAAGTGTCACGTCTAAGTCGTGTCATCAAGGAATGACGCCTAACACCAGACACTCGGGTCGGTTTCACGAGGAGCAAGTAACAACAATAACTTCAGGTGCAACGTCGCAACGGACGTCCTGCGCGAGTATGACAAACTCAGACTGTCGAGATTCTGACTGTCACAAGGCGTCGTCTCGGTTTTTCCGCAGACGCACCTGGCGTCTCGACATCAGATCAACTTCTGCCCCGATTGCACAGTGTCGCGCTCAGTGCGAAAAACAACGGAAGGTAAACTATCGACGCGGCGAGCAGTCGGCGCGCGGCCGACCTCGACCGTTGCAGCACGAATGTTAAGCCAAAATACAGGAACCCCAGACCAAGCAGGGCTCCTGCGCAATAGAAAGTGGCGGCGTGCTGTGTCGGGAGTGGCGCCATACTGATAGCGACAAGAGCAAGCAGCGGCAACAAGGTTTCCAGCGCCACGAAAGGAATCCTCGCATTGCCTTTGGGCAAGACGAGATAGCCTGCCCGGTCGTAGTCTTCACGGTACATCCATGCGATGGCCATGAAATGCGGGAACTGCCACAGGAAGAGGATCGCGTACAGCGTCCATGCTTCGGTATTCAATCCGCCAGACGCTGCGGCCCAACCGATCAGCGGAGGCATGGCGCCAGGAAAAGCTCCGACAAGAACGCACAACGGTGTTCTTCGTTTCAACGGGGTGTACAAGAACAGATAGGTCAGCAACGTGAGAACCGCGAGCATGCTCGCAAGCAGGTTGACAGATGCGGCGAGATAGCTGCTGCCAATCGCGGCCAATGCAATCCCGAAGGCCAATACTGTCGGCGGTTTGAGACGCCCGGCTGCGAGAGGGCGCCGGGCTGTCCGGCGCATCTGCGCGTCAAACTCCCGTTCGATGTATTGATTTAGCGTGCCCGTACCACTTGCGACCAATAACGTTCCAAGCAGAGTGTTGAACAGCGATATGAATGAAAACGGTCGTGCTTCGCTTCCGCAACCCAGATAAAAGCCCACGAGAGTTGTGATCAGAATCAGGAAATTGACTTCTGGCTTAGTAAGCGCCCAGTAGTCCCCGAGTAGCGTGGATCCCCCGAAACGATGCCCTTGCGCAACGGAGGAACCTGGTTCGGCAACAATGGTCTGGTCCGACATTCAGGAAGCCTCCATGCTCTGTGCGCCGCTCTTCGAGAGCGCCATCGCCTGCGTTTCTGATTGCCGAATCGCGTACCCTTGCGTCTTGTGGGGTGAGAATAAACGCGCCGTGACAATTGCCGCGGCAATCAAGTAAACAACCGTAACGCAGGTCCACATCAAAGCGCCGGCGCACTGCTGATCTTCCAAAGCGGACATGCCAAACGGCTGCGATGAGGAAAAGTAGACGGGGTAAACCACGCGATCGCAGAAGACCAAAAATCCAGAAAGAATATCGCACGGTAAAGTGGCCAAGAACAGATACAAAAGCATCGACGATTCTGGCCATTTCGAGGCGTTCCGCGAAGGGTCAACCACTGGCCACCAAAAAAGAAGCCCGGTCACGAGAAACGATGCTTGCTCAATCCCATGCCACAGTGCGGATTGCAATCCGAGCATGAATACTGCAGGTATGTGCCACACAATCAAAGCGAGAGTCGCTCCAATCCATCCAACTGCTGGATTCAGCTTGGCGATCGGTGCCACGAATCTATATTCCCCGAGGGATTGCGGCAGTAGCCTCCATGGTGTGCCAAGCAAGATCAATGGAGGTGCCACCGTCATGAGCAGCAGATGTTGAACCATGTGCACCGTGAGCAGATCGTGATCGAGAAAGGATAAAGGAGAACCTAGCCCAACCCAGACCAGCAATAGTCCCGCAAGAAAACTCCGGAGGCGCCAAGCCTGAACGCCGTCTGGGACAAGCCAACCAACACGCATCCATCGATGCAGGTACACAAGCGCAACGAGAAACAAAACAGCGGAAATCCATGGTGACTCTACGGTCGGATGATGAGCATGTGGCATCGATCTTCGCCTTAGGGTTGGCTTGCCGGCTTCGGGTTGTGTTCATTAAGCACAAGATCGCGTGCCGCATCACGTGCTGGGCTTTGTGTGGCCGGATGTAAAGTCTCAAGGAAAGCCACAAGCGCCGTAGTCTCTGCCGGGCTCAGGTTGTTTCCATAGGCAGGCATATTGCCACCGCCTTGGATTACCTGCCGGATGAGTTGGTCACGCGTGAGTCGCACGGCGACACTATCCAAAGCCGGCCCCCTTTGTCCGCCGGTATCGCCGATTGAGTGGCAGTTGCGGCACTGCTTGACCTGAAACACAAGGGCTCCCTGCCGCTCGAGCGCGGTCGTCCCATGAATGTATCGGTCCGGCACTGCATCACCGCTCCAGGCGTTCATGTGCGGACTCCACGGTGTGAACTGGGCAAGATGAGTAAACGTGCCGAGCGTGATGGCAATCATTAGCACCGTGATGACGGCGATCGGACGGCGCTTCCAGCTTTTTTCTCCTTCTCCGGAAAGAAAGGGCAGAAGAATCAGGCCAAGAATCACCAAAGGCGGAACGATGAGAAGGAATGGCGTCTCAAGCGAGGGGGGAAGAAGCGAGAGCAAGGCATAGAGCCAAAGGAAAAAGTAGTCCGGTTTGGGAGCAGTCTGGATGATTGTCGGGTCAGGCTGCCCGGTCGGCCCGAATGGGCCGAAGTAGAACGCGCACACGGCGATTGCCAGAATGATAAAAGCCGCGAAAAACATGTCTTTCCAAACCGCATAGGGCACGAATGGTGCACCCTCTTTCCTGGTCATCTCGTGATATTCAGCCTCGTAGGTCGCTCGTTTTACGATGCGCCCCGGCATCGGCCATTCGTTGATGCCCAACTTCAACACCATCAAAACATGAAGACAGACAAATCCGATCAGCAGTCCGGGAATTACGAAGACGTGCAGCGCGAAGAATCGGGAGAGAGTCGCCCCAGCGATGATCGGTCCACCCAACATCAGTTTCACGACCGCGGGGCCGACAATTGGAACGCGACTGGCGATTGATGCCCCAATTCCTAGTCCCCAATAAGCGTCCTGATCAAAGCGCATAACTTGACCGGTGAAGGCCATGCCGAGAGTCATCAACAGAAGAAATACGCCGATAACCCAAGTCAGTTCGCGGGGATATTTGTGGGCTCCAAAGAGAAACACCTGCACCATATGAATCAGGACAATGGCGACCATAAAGTTGGAGCCCCATCCATGCATCGCGCGGATGAACCAGCCAAGCACCACCTGATGATTCAGGGCCTGGAGGCTGCTCCATGCTTCGCCCGCCGAGGGAACATAAATTAGGGCCAGCAGAATGCCGGTCACCAGCTGTATGATGAAAACAGTGAGCGCAGCACTACCAAAGACGTAGAACCAGCTCGCCGTGTTTCGCGGAACCGGATGTTCGGCGGCTTCGCGAATCGGCGCCGCGAGCTGCAAACGGTGGTCGATCCATTCGCCAATCTTCGTGATCACGCGCATGGCGGCTTCTCTCCGGTGAGAGATGCGATCGCTGAACCCGGTGTGGGCAGCTCTCCGGCCTGAATGGTGATCAAGCCGCTCTCAACTTTGTACGGATATTCGAAGAGCCCCCGCTCAGGCGGTCCCGACGCGCGCGAGCCGTCACGGTAGTAAGCTCCGCCGTGACAGGGACACATGAACAAACCAGATTGCGGAAACCAGCGGACCGGGCAACCGAGATGCGCGCAGTTGATCGCAAAGACCTGGAACTGATCACCCGCGACACGCCGCACCCAGCATGCAGTGTCCACGGTCTTACCATCTGTAGGCATGACGTTTGGGTTCCTGAAAGTCGCCAGCCGTGTCTCACCTTCAGGAAAGTTGCTGACGTTTCCTAGCGGCACCCAAGAGAGATAGCCATTGGCGCGACCGCGAGTTATCGAGGAAGAAAGAAAGCGCACAATCGGCACAGCCAAGACCATCGCGGCGAATCCGTTGAACAGAATTCCCAGCGTCATGAAAAATCCGCGTCGCGAAAGCGCAGTTTCAGTGGACGGGGGTATCACAGGTTTGGTCGTCATTTTCATTTCTCCAAGTGCTGCGCATGATTCGAAGCGGAATAAGGCTGACCGGGGCTCTGCACGCGTCGCGACACTAACCAGGCAACCACATCTGTGATTTCCTGGTCGGACATGGGCTTTCCGGGAACGTTTCCACGCCAGTTGGGTGCCCGCAAGTCGGGTCTTCCCGTGATCACGATCGTCCGCAGTCCTTGATCGCTGACCAGCGCGAGAAACGAATCATTGCTGATGGCACTGCCTTTGGATCCACCGTGACCTTCAGGTCCATGACAGGATGCGCAATAAGTTCGGAAAGCGATCTCACCACGTGCGGCATCGCCTATCGTTTTTGCAGCGTATGAAGGTGGATTGGCTCCGTCGAGGATTCCCTTGCGTCCCCAACGTGAAAAGATTCCACTCGTGATGATGTTGATCTGCTCGTCTGTCAGCAATCCTCCTGCACTCTGCGCGAACGCTGGCATCGAAGTTCCACGGACGCCGTTGGCGACAACGTTGTGCACCGCGTTTTCATCGGCAATGGCGAGATATACGGGATTGGCAAGCGCGATCGAGGCCCCGCCACGCCCGTCCGTGCCATGACACCCGGCACAGTTCTGTACGTAGAGAGTGCCGAAGTCGACTACTCGGTTCGGTGCCACCGGCTCCGAACCTTTTTGAGGTTGGCCAGGTGGCGAGCTGCAAGCCAAGAGCAGTACAAGTGGGACAATTGCCAATACAGAGAAATATTGCATCCGGTTCATCGGGGTTTCTCTCCGCTCTCTCGTGGTGGAATAGTTCCGGGAGCTTCGATTCCTGCCCGTAAAGCAAACGACACGTTCTCACTCGTAGGAATGCTCTCCTGGCGCACGACCACGAGGCCTGCCACAAGTCCAAACGCCACCTGGGAGGCAACGAACCAGAACCAATCAATGTGCGTTGCGAGTAATGGATTCAACAAACCGAGGATTGTGTAGAGCAGCCCCGACCACAACACCGGAGCAATAAGTCCTCCAAGCACAATCGGACGACGTGGGAACATTGGAAGCATTGCGCCGTACAGCAACCCAACCAAAATCGAGACCAATCCATGAATGAAAATGGCAATCATGAAACTGTCCGCATGAAATGAATACAGCTGTGTGAGGCCGAGTCGTAGGGATTCCCGATAAACAACAGCAGCAAGGAGATTGATGGGATACCAGATGCTGCCGGCCTTCAGAACGCCGTAAACACACGCCAATACTGCCATTGCGATGCTGCCTGCCAATCCACCCTTCACACCCGCCGAGATCGGATACGTGCGGACTGGAAGCCACGCACGGACCTGATCCCCTGGAACGGGCAGTCGGTCCACGACCTTCCGCTCAGTGACGAGGCGAATCTCTTCGGGAGCCACTGCGAGAGATTCTTCTTGCTGATGCGGAAAGACGGCGCGAAACCATCCGACGCATCCCGCCAGCGCGAGCGCGGCGCCGAGAACGCTCACTGACATGCTCGTCACTAGCCCCGCGAAAAGGAGGGTCGCCCCAAAAGCCAGGATGAAAGGCCAGGCTGTTGGCGCGGGCACCTCGATCGGGCGGGGAGTGCGAGACGTTTTGTTCAATTGCTCCGTTACCAATAGTGTCGCCATGTCTGCCTCAGCGCCCGAGAACGTAAACTACGGTGAAAACCACAACCCATACGGCGTCGACGAAATGCCAGTACATCGAGAGCGCTTCGATGTGGCCCGATTGCTTTATTCCTATGTGGCCACAGAGTCCGAGTACTGCAACGGTCAAGAGCATGACGAGACCTGCCGTAACGTGAAACCCGTGCAAGCCGACCAGCGAGTAGTATGTTGTCCCGAACAGATTGGTCGAGATCGTCAGCCCGTGTTCGTAGATCAGCCGGTGCCACTCCTGCGCTGTGCCATAGAGGAACAATCCACCAAGCGCAATGGTGAGCAGCCAGAATCCAAGGAATGCGAATTTAATGCCTCGCGCTAGAAACTTCGCGGCGAAATGAATGGTCAAGCTGCTGGACAACAAGCAAATCGTGTAGAAGATCGGCGTTTCAAGGACTTCGCGCGGTGCCGGCCCGGTCAGACTTTTCCCCAAGTAAAAGAGATAGGCAACGACAAAGATCGTAAAGATCGCGGATTCAGCGATGATGAGACCGGCCATGGCTACTTTCCCGCGAGATGGCAGCTGCCATCCAGGTGCCGTGTTCGGAAATGAGGTTGTCACTACGCTCATATAATTTCGCCTTCACTCATAGCGGCTATCGGGATCCTCAGGATGCTTCAGGTCCCACAAGGGGCGGCGGCTCGAGACCGTCGGAACGGTCGCAAAGTTATACGCAAGCGGCGGTGAACTCGTCGACCATTCGAGTGTCCATGCATCCCATGGGTCGTTTCCCGCTTTGGCGCCCTTGAAATAAGAAATGATGAGATTCGCGACAAACACGAGAATCGCGATTGCCTGAATGAACGCGCCGATCGAAATGATGAGGTTCAAGGTGTCCCAACCGCGGCCGGGCTCGTAGGTGTAGATCCGGCGCGGCATGCCGAGCACTCCTGGAATGTGCATCACGTCGAAAGTCAGGTGGAATCCGATCAGGAACAGCCAAAAATGCCATTTGCCGAGGCGTTCACTCAGCATCCGGCCAGTCATTTTGGGGTACCAGTAATAAAATGCGGCGAAGAGGGCGAACAGAATTCCGCCCACGATCACGTAGTGAAAGTGCGCCACGACAAAATAGGAGAGGCTCAGCTGCCAATCGAAAGGCGAGGCGGCCATCATGATGCCCGTCAGGCCGGCAACGAGGAATTGGAATAGAAATCCGATGCTGAACAGCATTGGCGTCTTGAATTGGATCCTTCCACCCCACATCGTGCCGATCCAGTTGAAAATCTTGATTCCCGTGGGAACACCTACAGCCATCGTGGTCAGAGTGAAAAAGCTGTTGGCGTAGGAGTTCATTCCGATCGTAAACATGTGGTGTGCCCAAACGCTCATGCTCACGAAAGCGATGCACACGGTTGCGGCAACCATCACCGGATATCCAAAGATCGGTTTGCGTGAGAAAACCGGAATGATTTCCGACATGAAGGCAAAGCAAGGAATGATCAAGACATAGACTTCCGGATGTCCAAAGATCCAAAAGAAGTGCATCCAGAGGACTGCCGATCCTCCAGCCTGGGTATCGAAGAAATGGCCTCCTAGATAGCGATCGATCAACAACATGATTTGAGCAGCTGACAACGGAGTGATCGCAATCAGCACCATGCCCGCCATCACAAGGTTCATCCACACCAGCAGCGGCATACGACTGATCTTCATGCCAGGGCATCGCAGAGAAACAATCGTGGCGATGATGTTGATGGCTGTTCCGATGCTTCCAAACCCGGAGACCAGCAGCGAGAGAGTCCAATAGTCGGAACTATGTCCAGGCGAGAAGGCTCGGGCGCCCAATGGCGCGTATGACCACCAGCCCACGTCCGGTGCGCTTCCGGCGCCGTACAAACCGCTTCCTCCGAGAAAGCTAAAGTAAAGAAGAAGTCCACCCAGGAACGATAGCCAGAAGCTGAATGCATTCAGGCGTGGAAATGCCATGTCCCGCGCACCAATCATCAACGGGACCAGGTAGTTCGCAAATCCAAACAGGACTGGCATCGCCACGAAGAAAATCATGGTCGTACCATGCATGGTGAACATGCTGTTGAAGACTTCCGGCGAAACAAAGTTGTTGTGCGAATGCATCAACTGAATACGAATGACCAGAGCCTCGACTCCACCGATCGTGAGAAACAACAGCGCCGAGAGAATATAAAGAATCCCCAGCCGTTTGTGATCAACCGTAGTCACCCACTGATGAAGCTCGTCGACCCAGGGCCGAGATTGAATCTGGTTGCCGGGAATGGTGATCGCGTTCGAGGACATAGTTATTTTCCTGAGCGTTTTAGCGCAGCGTCTCCATGTAACTCACGACCGCATCCAGGTCCGCGTCGCTCAGCTTCATGGCGGGCATCAGCGACCCAGGTTTGATTGCACTGGGGTCCTGGATCCAAAGACGAAGATTGTTGTGGGTGTTTGTGGCGGCGCCTGCAGCAATTGTGGCGCGGCTCATCAAATGTGTAAGGTCAGGACCAAAGCGTCCATCCGCGGGGGTGCCGGCCACCGCATGACAGTTCATGCAGGCATTGTCTTCAAATACTCGTCTACCTGCGATTGCGCCTGCGTCTTGGACAGCGGGTCTCTGCTGGGCGCGAACCCAGGCGGCAAAATCTTCCCGTGTATCCACTGAAACACGGAGCAGCATCTTGGCGTGCTGCGTTCCGCAGTACTGTGCACACTGGCCAAGAAAGACGCCTGTGTGCTGGGGATCCATCCACATTCTGTTGGGGTGGTTCGGAATTAGGTCGGTCTTGCCTGCAAGCTCCGGCACCCAAAAGCTGTGGTCGGTATCGGCGGAAAGCAACTGCAAGAACGTTGGTGTCGGATGACCAGGTTCGGTCACCGGGATGTGCAGTTCGTTAGCAGTGACTATCCCCAACTTCGGATAGCGAAACTCCCACCAGTATTGATGTCCAATCGCGGTTACCTGAACAGCATCGGTCGGTTCTGGAGCATCCTGAATCGCGTGAATTACCCGCGCGGTGGCCAAGAACAAGACAACGACAATCAGAATTGGAATGATCGTCCAGGCCAGCTCAATCTGCGTGCTTCCGTACACCTGGGCCGGCTCGCGGGAGGCATCGATTGCTCGCCCACGGAACTTAACGACGGAATAGACCAGTAACGCAAAAACAACGACAAAGATTATTCCGGTCACAGCAAGTACAAAGACGGACAAGTCAGCGATTGACTTGGCCGCGGTTGAGGCGGGCGCGAAGATATTTGTGCCGTGAGAAGACGAGCCATTGGGCTCGCTTGTCCACCCCGCCACAGCAGACCAAAACAGAAGAAGTATCGTCTGGGCAAAGAACCGCAACGTCGAAGATTTCATTCTCAACAACGACATTCCTCTTCTCCGTTCTCCGCTTCCCAAATGCGAGCTATCACCAGACTTTGCACCCTCTACTTATTCTTATGAAACCGCACGCCACGATCCTTACGCCCGAATTCGATTTAATGGATAGCAAGCGTGCTACCAAAGAGACGGGCAGTTGTATTTCCTTCGCAACCTGGATGAAGGCCAAACACTCGCCAAACCCAGCTCATAAACTTCGCGACGCGGCCAACACGTGCCAAGTCAGTGTCACCTCAGTGGCTCTTGCGTCAAGCGTCATCTGCGTTGTCACGCAATTGCAGTAATGAGCCTTGGCCAATGTAGATGAAGCACAGTTTTCAGCCGGGAGTTTATGGCACAGCGATTGCATGAGCCCGATTCGTAGCGCTTGTACGAAGGATGAACATGTCGAGAAAAACAGTTGCCGAGTTGCTAGTAGACGTTCTTGCAGAAGCTGGCGTCGAGAGAATCTATGGAGTCCCCGGTGACTCACTCAACGGAATTACAGATTCGATCCGCGTTCGACAGGACATTAGCTGGGTTGGTGTGAGACACGAAGAGGTGGCGGCGTTCGCGGCCGGCGCCGAGTCCCATCTTACTGGCAAGTTGACGGTATGTGCCGGAAGTTGCGGCCCCGGGAACATGCACTTAATTAATGGTCTCTACGACTGTCAGCGCAACCGCGTTCCCGTCCTCGCTATTGCCGCACAGATTCCGAGCAAGGAAATTGGCAGCACATATTTTCAGGAAACTGATCCCAAACATCTCTTCGCGCAATGCAGCCACTACTGCGAACTGGTATCGGAGCCGGAGCAAATGCCGCGGGTGCTCGAGATTGCCATGCAGACTGCCATCTCCAAGCGCGGTGTTGCTGTGGTTGCCATTCCTGGCGATGTCGCACTCAAGCACGCCCTCGTGGAGGGGCCGCGACTACGCTTTCAGGAACCGACACCAAGCGTTTGTCCCTCTGAGGATGAACTCAGCCTGCTTGCGGACCTGCTGAACAGGTCGAACAAGATCACTATTTTGGGCGGCGCGGGTTGTGCCGGAGCGCATGACGAACTGATCGAGTTAGCCAGCAAGCTGCAGGCGCCGATCGTTCACGCTCTGCGCGGCAAGGAATTCATTGAGTACGACAATCCCTTCGACGTCGGTATGACCGGGCTCCTCGGATTTTCATCCGGCTACGTCGCCATTATGGATAGCGAAGTTTTATTGATGATCGGCACGGACTTTCCATACCAGGAGTTCTTTCCCAAAGACGCGACTATCGTACAGATCGACCTTCGCGGTGAACAGCTGGGGCGCCGGACGAAACTGGACTTTGGCTTCGTGGGGGACACGAAGACCACTTTGCGAGCGCTGCTGCCCAAGCTGGAACAGAACCAGCATCAACAGCACCTCAAAGATTCGCTGCAACACTACCAGAAGACGCGCAAAGGTTTGGATGAACTGGCAACTGATGATTCCAACAAAAGGCCCATCCATCCTCAGTACGTTGCCAGTGTGCTCAACCGACTCGCAGCCGAGGACGCAGTTTTCAGTTGTGACGTAGGCACGCCGACGGTATGGGCAGCACGTTATCTAACAATGAACGGTAAACGTCGACTGCTCGGTTCCTTCAACCATGGATCGATGGCTAACGCATTGCCTCAAGCCATCGGTGTGCAGGCTAGTCATCCCGGCCGCCAAGTGATTTCCATGTCGGGCGACGGTGGCTTCTCGATGCTCATGGGCGATGTGCTAACGCTGAAGCAACACGAATTGCCCGTGAAGGTAATTGTCTTCAAGAATGATGCGCTGGCGTTCGTGGAACTGGAAATGAAAGCGAACGGCTTCCTCAATTTTGCCACCGACTTACATGGCCCGGATTTTGCAAAGATCGCCGAGGGAGCCGGACTTCTTGGACTGCGAGCCGAAACTCCAGATCAAGTAGAGCCTGCAATTGCGCAAGCGCTCAAACATGACGGTCCTGCCTTGGTTGAGGTCCTGGTTGCACGACAGGAATTGTCGATGCCTCCAACGATCTTTTATGAGCAGGCAAAGGGCTTCAGCCTGTTCATGCTGAGAGCAGTTCTCAACGGGCGCGGTGACGAACTTATCGATCTGGCGAAAGTCAATCTGCTTCGCTGAACAACCCCAAATTGCTCCAACGGGAAAAGAGAAAGGAATTATACGAAATGGCTACCACACTACCAATCACGCAGTCAGATGTTTTGACTGTTCCTCGTGGCACAGATCTCCTCGACACTCCTGCCTTGAATAAGGGCACGGCATTTACCGAGGAGGAACGCACAGAATTTGGCTTGCAAGGGCTTTTGCCGCCACACGTAGAAACCCTTGATGAGCAAGCCGTCCGTGCTTACGAGGCCTTCCAGAAAAAGGACAATGATCTCGAGCGACATATTTATTTGCGCGCTCTGCAGGACACCAACGAAGTCCTCTTTTACAGACTGATCGTCGATCACATTGAAGAAATCACGCCGCTGGTTTACACGCCAACGGTTGCGACGGCGATCGAACAATTCAGCCACATCTATCGCCGGCCTCGCGGATTGTTCATTCCATACCCTTTGCGCGACTCAATCCCGCAGCTTCTGCGGAATCGCCCTAATAAAGATGTCGACGTAATCGTGGTAACTGATGGTGAGCGCATTCTGGGCATTGGTGATCAGGGCGCAGGCGGGCTTGGCATCTCGATTGGCAAGCTCTCGCTCTACACGGGCATTGGTGGGATTCGTCCGGAACGTACGTTACCGGTCGTCTTGGATGTGGGCACTAATAATAAGGATAGGCTGAATGACCCTGAGTACCTTGGCTGGCGTCATGAACGGATTACCGGCCAGGCCTATTACGACTTCGTAGATCAGTTC
>Ga0207683_10001645_pt1 | contig 20016 bp, 21 predicted proteins | sample KBSM73metaG_FD_184333 | JGI IMG/M metagenome (GOLD analysis project Ga0207683, IMG submission 184333) | Miscanthus rhizosphere microbial communities from Kellogg Biological Station, Michigan, USA - KBS M7-3 metaG (SPAdes) (version 2) | ecosystem: Host-associated > Plants > Roots > Rhizosphere >... | reverse complement strand
ATTCGAGTGAAGTGACTTTCGGAATTGCTCGAACTGAAGCCCTAGCGGTTGGCGCCCATCAAGGATCATCTCGATGACGTCCGGAGCAAGAAGGGAGAGGTACAGCACGTCAACGTCCGCTATTCCGCCGATAGCGGCGCGAAAGCGGACATCGCGGGAGGTCCGAGTCGAGCCAGGAACGGGCCTCATGCGCTGCAACAAAAACGGCGGCGCAGCCCCTTCCGAGTGCTCGCAAACCTAATGTAGAATCCCAACTGAGCTGCCAGAGGGACGTGCCGAATCCCGATCATTGCAATGGCAGCACGGGTGCTATCGGCGGCGTCCCAAGTCTATCGTTCACATATTGGGCGTCCAAGCGCGCACCGCGCGACGACATCGGGAGGCATCTATGAAACTTCCCCGCCGGAAATTTCTGCATCTGGCCTTGGGTGCCGCCGCGCTGCCGGCGGTGCCGAGCATCACGCGGGCGCAAACCTATCCCTCGCGGCCGGCGCGCATCGTCGTCCCATTTGCCGCCGGCGGATCGACCGACATCATCGCTCGTCTGATCGGCCAATGGCTGTCGGAGCGTCTCGGCCAGCAATTTGTCATCGAGAACAGGCCGGGAGCCGGCAGCAATGTTGGTACGGAGGTGGTCGTGAATGCGCCGCCGGACGGATACACCCTGCTCCTGGTCGGCGCGTCGTCCGCGATCAATGCGACGCTTTACGACAAACTCAATTTCAACTTCCTCCGCGACATCACACCCGTCGCAGGGATCATGTCGATCCCCTTCGTCATGGCGGTAAACCCGTCGCTCCCGGCGAAGACCACTTCCGAGTTCATCGCCTATGCCCGGGCCAACCCGGGCAAGGTCAACATGGCGTCGGGCGGCACCGGAACGGCAGGCCATATGTCGGGCGAACTGTTCAAGATGATGGCCGGCGTCAACATGGTCCACGTTCCGTATCGGGGGGAGGCACTTGCACTGACTGACATGCTCGGGGGCCACGCTCAGGCGATGTTCGGCACCATGCCCGCATCCATCGAGCATGTCAGGGCCGGCAAGCTTCGACCGCTGGCGGTGACAAGTGCAAGGCGTTCGGAGCTGCTGCCGGACCTCCCGACGGTGGGCGATTTTGTGCCCGGCTACGAGACGAGCGCGTGGCAGGGTGTCGGTGCACCCAAGGCCACCCCCGTGGACATCATCGACAAACTCAACAGGGAGATTAACGCCGCACTTGCCGATCCGAAGATCAAGTCGCGGGTCGCCGATATGGGCGGCACGGTGCTTGCGGGTTCTCCCGCCGACTTCGGGAAGTTCATCGCCGATGAGACCGAGAAGTGGGGCAAGGTGGTCAAGTTCTCCGGCGCCAAGCCGGACTAATCCGGGGCAACCTGTCCTGATAGTGTTCCGTTCCGTAATCATCCCGATGATTTCGGGTTTAAACGCTACATGGTCGGCGCACACCGAGAACCGCTCAATGTCCGCTTCGCTCCGAAAGCGAACGAATTTCGGCGTCGCTGCGAAATGCCGCGAAGGACCATGAACGGACTCATGCGCTGCAACAAAACGTCGGCATTGCCCCTTCCGCCTGCTCGTCAAGCTGATGTAGTATTTACCTAAGCTGCCAGGCGGGACATGCCGAAATCCCGACATTGCAGTGCAGCGGGGGATGCTGTCGGCGGGCGTCCTGAACCTCATCATTCAGATAGTGGAAGCATCCAAGCGCGCATTGGTGCTCACTTACCCTTCTCGACGTTGGGCGGCGTTCTCGGTCCCGCGTGCGCCCAAACGTGCGAGACCCGACCTCTACTACCCGCTGAAGAGCGCAAGCTAAAGCCTAGGGAGCCTTCAAGGAATGTGAGAGCTGCCCGCAACTGATGATGATGCCGGCTTAGCAGGCCCTCCGATGCCAGTTTTATCGTACAGCTTCTTCTGAGAGATCGTCTGGGAATTCACCGAACTTCGCGATCATCCGGTCGGCGTGCGGGCTCTCGGCAACCGCTTCGATCAATTCGAAAAATAGCGTCTTGTAAGACACGAAGGTGACACCAGCAGCCTTCAGCCTTTCGACTGCCGCGCTCGTATCGCGCGCAGACGAAAACAGGAGTTCCTCGACTGCAAAGACCTCGAGCCCGAGACTAAGGAGACCGAGGCAGGATTGAAGAACGCAGACATCGGTCTCGCATCCGGCTACGACAATCTGTTTTTTCTTCAGACGTGTGAGATGCGTCCGGATCGGCTTCTCCTTGGCGAGATCGAAGAAGCCCTTCTCGAAAACCTTCGCGGCATCTCCGAGCGGCCCCTTGATGTCTTGTGGGACCGCACCTTTCCCGTAGACCGGGCGCTCGAGCGTGACGATCGTCGGAATATGCAGGTAGGCGAGCAGACGTGCGAAGTTGCGCATGTTCGTGCGCAACCGCGAGCGGCTGCGCGGCTCGATCTGCGCCAAAAAGAAATCCTGATAGTCGATGATTGCGCCGCAGCACTCATCGGCGAGGATGCGTTTGACAGCTGGCATGACGCGACGATAGTCCGTCCTCGCGCGCACCGCCAGCGCGGGACGGCTGCGTGCGATTGCCACAACATGCCGCGACGGCGTCAGCGTGGCGCGGGGCGCGTCTCCGCCTCCATGGTGGTCCTCACGAGCGTCGAAATCTCGGAGAAGAATTTCGAGACCGGAAGCACGACGCGATTGAGCCACCGCTTCTCGATCAGAAGATCGTGCATTGCGAGATAATCGATGCCGGTTGTGAGGAAGCAGTCAAGCGCGTCCTGCGGCGTCTCGATAATCGGCTCGCCCTTCACGTTGAACGACGTGTTGACCAGCACCGGCACGCCGGTGAGCGCGTCAAATTCCTTCAACAGCCGGTGGAGCCGCTCGCTGTGCTCGGGCCGCACCATCTGAACGCGCGCGGTTCCGTCGACGTGAACCACGGCCGGGATCTTGTCGCGCCATTCGGGCTTCACGTTCTTCGCCATCAGCATGAACGGCGAGTCCTGGTCACCGTCGAAGATCTCGTGCGCGCGTTCCGCCAGCACGATCGGCGCGAACGGGCGGAACGCCTGGCGGTGCTTCACGCGCTTGTTCAGCTTGTCCTTCATCTCGGCGTCGCGCGGGTCGGCCAGGATGCTGCGGTGTCCGAGCGCGCGCGGCCCGAATTCGGATTGGCCCTGAAACCAACCGAACACATGTCCTTCGGACAGAAGCTTCGCCGTCTCGGCGCAAATATTGTCGCTGCGTTTCACCGCGGCCTGCAGCCGCGTCACCGGTCTGTTCACTGCGGCATCGACCTCTCCGTCGCAGTACGCCCGACCCAGAAACGCATGCTTCATGACGAACGAGCGCGCATTTTTCTGGATCGCGAGATGGCCGTAATACGCACAACCGATGGCGTTGCCATCATCTCCGGCTGCCGGCTGAATCCAGACGTTGTCGAAACCGGCTTCGCGCGCAATCCGTCCGTTCGCCACGCAATTCAGCGCGACGCCGCCCGCCATCACGAGACTTTTCGCGCCGGTGGTTTCGCGCAGCCACTTGGCGCGCATGAGCAAGACCTTCTCGGCGTCATCCTGGATGCGCCACGCCATGTCTTCCCAATGCTTCACGAGAGGGCTCGCTTCCCAGTTGTGCTCACGGTCGACCAGCCACGGCTTGTCGAAATCGCGGCCCCAGTCCGTGACGGCAAGCTCGCCATCCTTGATCTCGAGGAAAGGCTTCACGGCGTTGGGCCGGCCGTACGGCGCGAGCCCCATTACTTCGCCGCACTTGTTCCAGTCGGCGAAGATGTAACTCGACACGCGGCTGTAAGCCGCGCCGAGCCCGGGCATATAGTAGAACTCGTCGCTCAGGAATCCGCGAACCGGATCGAGCCAGACCTTCTTCAGCGTTTCGACACTGGAGCCCTTGAATCGATAGTAGCTTTCCGATTCGCGCGCGAGCGGGTTGACGCCCTGCGTCATCTGTCCGGGCTCCTTGACGTCGGCGCAATAACTGCCGACGCCGTCCACCACCATCAGGACGCCTTCGTCGAACGGGCAGGCGGCAAATCCGCTGTAGGCGTGCGCCAGGTGGTGCGAGACCGCCTTCACCTTGTCGGAACGTGACAGGAAGAACGGATGCTTCTCGGCCAGCGTGCGCTCGTCGTCGTCCATGATCTCCGGGACATCCTGCGACAGCATTCGCTCTTCGAGCTCATCGACCGGCAGGACGTAGGAGTTGCGCACAACCAGAGCGACGTCGTCCGGCGTGATTCCTTCGGCGTTCAGGCAGTAGTCGACGACTTCCTGAAAGAATCCGCTGTGATGCTTTTGACGCGTGATCCGCTCCTTGCTGATCGCGACCGCGATCGCACCATCGCGCAGCAGGCACGCACTCACGTCATGGTCGTAGGCATTGATCCCGAGGACGTAGATGTGTTTTTCAGGCATCGGAACCTTTTGCGCTTGCGCGAATGGAACCCAACGGTGCCGGGTGCGTTAGTGGTTGACGCAGAGTTCTAGTAGCTCTAGCGTTGCGGGTACAAGCTGCCGGTGTGCTGACTAGGCGCGTTATTGCAATGCAATCGAAGGGATCGGCGACATGACCCTGACGTCTCGTCTTCGCTCTTTCCTGGTTCGCGGGCTCGCGGTTCTCGCGGTTGTTTTCACATATGCGGTGGGTACGGTCGGAACGCAGGTTGCGAGCGTTGTCGGCCTGTCCGCGATCGCGCTCACGACGAGCACAACCCCTGCACAGGCCTGGCGCCGTTATCGTCGTCGTTATCGCGTTGTGCGCCGCTATCGTCATCGTCGCCGACACTGGCGCCGCTGGTAGCCATCTAGCAATAGCCTGTTGTTCTCTTCGGCACTCGCGCCGCTCGGTATCGCCGGGCGGCGCTGGCTTTTTTTATTTGAGCATGATCTTTTCCGAAAACCTCTACGATCCCCGATCGGGTCGAGGACATGCTTTTCGGGATCATGCTCCCGTGGTTGAAGCCGCCAAACTCCAGGATATCGAGCCCGGCGAGACGGTCGATCACATAAATCAGGCCGCGCGCGTCCCAGCATCACGTCATTGCTCTGCGGTGAGCGCTGTCAGGCCACCGGTTCGGGAATGAAGAAGCCGACCTCGCGCTGCCCCGCAATGCGGACGTGATCTCCGGCGCGCCTTACACTTCCTTCGAGTACGTAGCGGACGTCAAGGTCGCGCCCGACTTGCTTGATGGCCGACAGCACGGCTTGCAGCATAATATTTTGCGACATGACAATAACCGTTCGTCAGTAGGCGCGACTTCCGCCTTGGGTCAAACGCTACAGGTTCGGCGCACACCGAAGACCGCCCAACGTCCGCTTCGCTCCGAGAGCGACCGAATTGCTGCGTCGCCGCGAAATGTCGCGAAGGGCCATTTCCAGGTGTTGGACAGTGAGATTGGCACCAAAGGGGCTGCGCCCCACCAATCCGACTGAAGGGCCTCGTTGCGTGTAAATCGCGCAGCCGCAGAGGCGCGCGCCCGGCGCTGCCGCGCATGCGTCGGGCTCCTTGTCACCACCGGCACCATACGGGTTCGTGCTTCCGCAATCACGGTGTGTTGCGCGACTCTCTGGTTTTGCCGATCGCCTGCGACAGATGAGCGTCGCGGTCATAGACGTCCTTGTAGTATCGCACATTGCCCTGTGCATCCGGCCACGCCGTGAAGTAGGCCAGATAGACCGGAACGCCGCCCGCCACCCGTTCAGTTCGCGTCCCGTCGGTCGCGATTTTCCTGTCGATGTCCGCAACAGTCGTGCCGAGCAGGGCCGCAGCCATCTCGCGTGGATGCTCCAATCGCACGCAGCCGTGACTCAACGCGCGTTGCTCGCGTGCGAACAGGTGTTTCTGGTTCGTGTCGTGCAGGTAGATGGCGTGCTTGTTGGGAAAATCGATCTTCAGTCGCCCGAGTGCGTTGCCCCGGCCCGGAGGCTGGCGCACGTCGATACCGATCTGCTGCGTCGCTACCGCCGACCAGTCAACGGCGCTCGAGGCGACCTCGCGGCCCCGGCTGTTGCTCACCTCATATCCGAGACGGTCGAGATACGAAGGATTGCGCCAGAGTTTCGGCAGCATCTCATTGATGACGATGGACCGGGGCACGTTCCAGTACGGATTGTAGGTGATTTCCTTGATGCGATCCGCGAAGAAATATGTCTGGGCGTCGCGCTTGCCGACGACGGCGCGCATCGTCAGCGGCGCAGCCGCGCCGCTGACATAACTGACTTCGAAGGCTGGCTGGTTCAGGAACACGTAACGGGTGCCGAGCTGGCGCGGGAGCCAGCGCAGCTGCTCCAAAGCAATACGTAGCTTCGCAGCTTTACCTTGCGGGTCTTCGGCGCGCTGCCGGGCAAGCTCCGCGACGAGAGCGCGAAACTGAAAATTGTCCGGGTGGCGGCTCTCCAGGTAAGCCGCGACATCGGACGACTGCGCGATCGCGGCGAGCGCATCAGCGAGGTCGACGGTCTTGCGCGGAAGATCGTGATAACCGGACAGGCGGTTGGGATCGATCCGGCCGCGCGTCGCGTCGAGCACATAGGTCAGGACTTTTGCCGAAAGCGCGAGCTCGAAGCGCAGCAGCGCGGACGGCCCGGCGTCGGGATCGGCGCTCTTCAGGTCGGGCATCGCAACACGATAGTCTGCCGGATCGAGCCCGACCGTATCGCTCGCCGCAAGGGTGGCGATGGCGGCCTGCGCCTTGGCGTTGATGCTGCCCTGGTCCGACCAGAGGAATTGCGGGTGCCGGGAATAATGGCGCGCGATCGCTTCGCCCACCTGCGGCAGCATCCGCAGCGAGATTGCCGGCGTCGCAGCGCAAGCCTGCACGAACGCCGCGGCAGGCGAAGATTCCGAGGTCGGCGCGGCGGCCGCCGGGACACCACTCGCTCCATTGTCCTGCGGGTTGGTGTCCGCAGCGGCTGCCGCGTTTGCCGCCGTCTTGGACTCGCACACCGAGCCGAGCGCGACGGTCGTCAGCTTGTCAGGCACGTAGGTGAAAAAGTCGGGATTGCTGACCCGAACGGTCGGCATCTTCCGCCTGTCCGGCCGAGTATTTCCAGATCGCAACGACTGTCCGGCGGGCACGCGGAAGGACCCGGACGGCTGCTGGTCCCCGGACCACTCTCGCTGTCCCTGGAAAGCCCCGCGTCCCCGCCCGGATTGGTCCCGGGACGATACCCGCGCCTGCTGCCGCTGTGACTCGTTCTGCCAGAATTCATGCGCGCTCTCAGCGCCCGCCTGGCCTCCGATGTCCAACAGGCAGCCAGCGGAAACGAGGAGCCGTACGAAAGTCTTCAAATCAACCTCCCTCGGCTCCGCGGACAACGCGCCAAGTCGCGGGAGTAACGTCAAAAGAGCTCGGAAGTTCACGGCATGGCGGTTCAAGGGTACCGGCAGGCCCGAAGCCTCGTGCGCTCGCAGCCCGCACTGGAGCAATTGTCGACACGTTCACAATGGTGCGCGGCAGCGAGTCGATCAGGCTGCATGCATCCCGCGCTGCCCGATGAGCGCCAGCGCTTTGCGCAGTTGTCCACCTCCGCGATCGAGAAGCGCTATCGCAGTAGTTAGGTCGCAGCCATGCGACAGCAGGATCGCCAGCTTGACGCTGCCGTGCGCCCGTCCCAAAGCCTCGCGAGCCTCATCCCGCGTGCCGCCGGCTAAACGAACCACCATGTCTTCGCTGCGCCGAAGAAGCTTTTCGTTGGTGGCCTGCATGTCCACCATCAGCCCGCCATAGACCCGCCCGAGCAGGATCATCAGAAGCGAAGAGAGCAGGTTCAGTGTGACCTTCTGAGCGGTCCCGGCAACCAGTCGGGTTGATCCCGCGATGGGTTCGGATCCCGTGTCGAGCCAGATCGCTCGGTCTGCCTCTTGCAAAATCGGCGTTCCGCGATTGTTCGCGATGCCAACGGCCAACGCGCCGGCGCGCTTTCCCTCCCGCATGGCTGCGAGGGTAAATGGTGTTGTGCCGCTGGCGGCGACTGCGATCAGGACATCCTTCGGGTCGACCTTGTGGTCGCGAATAAGCTGCGTCCCCTGATCAATTTGATCCTCGGCGCCCTCGATCGATTGGGTCAGCGCCGATGCTCCGCCGGCAACGAGCAACACAAGTCGTTCTCGCGGCCAATTGAAGGTCGGCATAAGTTCGGCGCCATCTTGCGCCGCCAAACGGCCCGACGTTCCCGCTCCGACGTAGATCAAGCGTCCGCGGTATCTAAGCCGTGTCTCCATCTCCTTTGCCGCCTGCTCAATGGCAGAACGAGCGGCTCGAACGGCTGCCACTGCCGCAAATTGACCGTCAATCATGGCTTCCAGCGCATCACCGGGCTCCCATGAGTCGATTTCGGAATATCGAGGACTCGGGCGTTCCGTACTCATGGATTGTTCCCTACGACCGGAGTCAACGCACGTAACCGAAAGTCGTTCTCAGGCGTTAGTTCCAATTCGGATGGATTCGGCCGAGTCTGGCAAATGCTGCGACAAGACAAAGCGATAGGCGGGTCGACCAGCAAGCTCCGTGCGGAGGCCGCCGAAGCGCCGACGTTGCTTGTGGGTCAAGGGAAGGCGCTGGAGCGGCCGATCGGCGAGCTGGTCGCCAGGCTACAGAGCAAACCCCCGCGCCTCGTCGTAACCTGCGCGCGCGGCAGTTCGGCTCACGCCGCAACGTTCGGCAAACATCTGTTCGAACGGCACCTTGGAATTCCAGTCTCCGCGGCTGCCCCGGTCATCGCTTCAATCTATGGCCGGCGTTTGGCTCTCAAGGATCAATTGTTCGTGTCCATCTCGCAGTCAGGCCGCAGCGCAGACATCATTGCCATGGCCGCGATGGCGAGGGCGTCGGGGGCAACAACCGTCGCTATCGTGAACGATGCCGGCAGTCCGCTTGCACGCGCATGCGAGCTCGTCTTGCCGATTGAAGCCGGTCCCGAACTGAGCATCGCCGCGACGAAATCCTTTATCGCCACCCTGACGGTGCTCCTCCGACTGACAGCCGCCTGGACGGACAACACCGAAATGCGGGCAGCGATCGAGCGTCTTCCCGAGCGTCTGACGTCCGCAACCGAGGTCGACTGGTCGGCGGCCCTTCCCAGCCTTTCGGATGCTCGCAGCGCGATGACCATCGGCCGTGGTCCTACCCTCGCCATCGCGCGCGAGGCCGCGTTGAAATTGAAGGAAGTCTGCAATCTCCATGCTGAAGCGTTCAGTGGCGCCGAATTCCAGCATGGGCCGATTGCGCTGGTGGAGTCGACCTATCCAGTCCTTATGTTCACGCCGGGCGACCAGGCGGCCGAGGGATTCGAGAAACTCAGACGAGACTTGGCTCGCAAAGGCGCCTTGGTATTTGCAACGGCAACGTCGGGTGCCAGACCTGCTTTTCTACCCACGTTGAGCCCGGATCATCCCGACGCCGACGCTGTTTGCTTGATCCACACGTTCTACCAATTGCTTCTCCACGTCGCAGAGCGCCGTGGCTGCGACGTCGATCAACCCCGTCATTTGAAAAAGGTGACGGTGACCAGATGAAGGCGCCTCGATGTTTCGCGGTGACGGCAGACCGCGTCTTCGACGGAACGACGTGGCATGAACATTCCGCTGTCGTGATTGAAGGCTCGCAAATTCAACAAATCGTCTCGAGGATCGAAACTCCGTCGATACCAATAACAATCTTGCCCGAGGGCATTTGGCTTGCTCCTGGATTTATCGACACCCAGGTCAATGGCGGCGGCGACGTGCTTTTCAACGATTGCCCGACCGCCGAAACGATTTCGGTGATCGCGGCGGCCCATCGCAAGTTCGGCACGACAGGTTTCTTGCCGACGCTGATAACTGATACCCCCGAGAAGACCTCGGCCGCGATCGCGGCGGTCCACAATTCGATGCGCGTTCAGCCGGCGGTGCTGGGGCTTCACCTCGAGGGGCCGTTCCTCTCCCGCGATAAAGCCGGCGTGCACGATCCGGCGTTTATCCGTGTCCCAACTTCGGCAGATCTCGATATCCTCACGGCGCCGCGTTCGGGTGCTCTGGTCGTTACACTCGCTCCCGAACAGGTTCCGGCTCAGTTCATCGCGCGTCTTGCCGCCTCAGGCGCGCGCGTCTGTCTCGGACATTCGATGGCGACATATGCGCAGACGCGAGCCGCGATCGGCGAAGGGCTCAGCGGCTTCACCCACCTGTTCAACGCGATGAGACAGCTCGAAAGCCGCAATCCGGGCCCCATTGCTGCGGCCCTTGAATCCGCCTCCTGTTCTTATGGCTTGATCGTCGACGGCGTGCATGTCGATCCGGCAATGCTCAGGCTCGCGTTGCGCGGACTCGGCAATCCCATGCTTGTGACCGATGCGACGCCCCCGGTGGGCGGAGCGTGCTCGACATTCCTGCTGTACAATGAAGAAATAAGGGTTGAGCAAGGCCGATGCATCAGGGGCGACGGCACGCTGGCCGGTGCGTTTCTCGACATGGCGAGCGCGGTGCGCAATTGCGTTCGCCTGCTGGGGCTTTCGCTGGACGATGCCTTGCGATTAGCGTCGGTGAACCCCGCGGCTTTTTTGGGGATCAAGACTGGAAGGCTTGCTCCAGGATTCCGTGCCGACATGATCGCGTTTGAACCAAGCGAAATCGAGGTGCACCGGACCTGGATCGCGGGTGCCGAGCCGGATGCATCCGATTGAATGGATATACCCGTCCATGGGCGACCCGATCACTGCTCTCACCGGAGCGACCGGCTTCATCGGGAAACATATCCTCCGTGAACTCACCGGCCTTGGGCATCACGTCCGTGTCTTGCTTCGGACCCCAACCGCGTTACCGGCAAATTGCACGAGCGCCGTCATCGGCGATCTCAATCGTCCGGTGAACATGGCGCAGGCGCTCGCCGGCGTCGATACGATCATTCATTCCGCCGGGAATTCGCCCACGATGACGGGATCGCCCGGCGATGACTTCCGGCAGCTGAGCGCCAGGGCGACCGGAAATCTTGCGCAGGCCGCGAAGCGCGCAGGCGTAAGACGTTTCATCTTCATGTCTTCACTTCGCGCTCAGGCCGGAGCATCGACGCATCGCATCTTGACCGAGGATCTCCAGCCCGAGCCAGTCGACCCTTATGGGCAGTCCAAACTCGCTGCGGAACAGGAACTGTCGCGACTCGACCTCGACTGGGTTGCTCTGCGCCTGGCCTCGGTCGTTGGGCCAGGGGTTAGAGGCAACATGGCGAGCTTGATCTGGCTGGCCCGAACACCCTTTCCGCTGCCGTTGGGTGCGCTTCGAGCGCAGCGTTCGCTGTTGTCGCTCGACAATCTGGTTGGCGCTCTGCTGGCGGTCAGCACGACGCGGCAACGACTGCAACGTCCTCTTATCGTGGCGGATCCCGATCCCTTGAATATTCCGCAAATGATCACGGCAATGCGCGCAGGCCTCGGGCGCCAGCCTGGTCTGATTCACGTTCCCACTTCCTTATTGGCGCGCGGGTTCCAATTTGCGGGTCGATCGGAACTTTATCGGCGGCTTGCCGAGCCGCTGGTGGCAAATCCTTCGAGTCTATTGCAGCTAGGCTGGGTTCCGGGTGTCGCGACGTTCGATGCACTCGCTGCCGTCGCCCGTCGGGAGGAGCGCCCGGTCCCTGATCATTAAGTCGCCGTCTCAATTTCATATTCTTGTCGGCATTGACCCGCATGGGACGCGGCGAGCGAGCGAAGCTCCTCATCTCACACGCCTATACATTACCGTGCGCGAATTCTGTTCGGATTCGCGGCTGGAGGGATGCTTACACGATGCGAATCCGCTTTGCTTTTTCGTGCCTGCTCGGCGCTTCAATACTCTTCACCAGTTCCGCATCAACCGTCATCGAGGCAAATTCGTCTGTTGCTGCTCCTGTCCAACAGTTACCGACCGAGCCTGATAGGGCCTCCAGCCGGGCCGTCTCCAAGGCAGTCAACGACGAGCCATTCGGCGCCGTGGACGCGCCACCCTCGGAGGCATCTCCGTTGGAGGACAACGACGCTCCGACTGAAGACTTCAAGAATGTGAAAACGCCGACAACGCTGGAGCGTGCAAGGGCCGCTCTGGCAGAATCCGATGCTCCTGCTCTCTCCAAACACGAGATCTGCACGAGCTTGGTCGCCGTTGCACGAGCCAATGAGCTTCCGGTTGGATTCTTCGCCAACTTGATTTGGCGCGAGAGCCAGTTTGATCATGTGGCGATCAGCAGAGTGGGCGCCATGGGAATCGCCCAGTTCATGCCCGATGTGGCGGACAAGCTCGGCGTCGATGCATTCGATGCGCGAGACGCCTTGCCGGCCTCCGGTCGCCTTCTTCGCGAACTGCGTGCTCGCTTCGGAAACCTCGGGCTGGTCGCAGCGGCCTACAACGCGGGCCCGAAAAGGGTGTCCGACTGGCTGCAGCAGCGCTCCGGCCTCCCCAATGAAACGCGGGACTATGTGAACCGCATCACTGGACGACCGGTCGAGCAATGGAGAAACGCACGCACGACAGCCGCCGTCTTCAATGTCCCCCAACAAGTTCCGTGCCATCGGAGTCCGGAATTCTCCGCTATCGAGCAGGCGGAACGCACAGCGCAACTTCAAAAGATTGCCGAGGAACAGAAGCTTCTGAGAGACAAGCGAGAAGCACAGGCGGGCCGCTCAAAGAAGAAGGGGCGCGGTGTGATAACTGCAAGTCGGACAAGGTCGAGCTGACCCTTCTACGACAGCCGCGCGGCCGGTAGCGACTGCCTCCGCCCGTCGTGGCCCGTTGCACTTTTTGAGTCCCGCCACCTCACGGTCAACCTGCGTGAAAGTTGTTTTGCAGATTGGCGAGCGCGAAACGGCGTGCACCAATCCATTGCGATTGCGGACGTGCTTCGTAGTTCGCGCAACTTCAACGGCTGGGGCAGCACAGTGAAATCGAAGACCGGTAGAGTCTCGCGGGCGAGAAGTGCAGATGCGGTTGATGAAGAAGTTGGCAGACGCGTTCGGTCGCGGCGGCTGGAACAGGGTCTCTCGCAAACGGAGCTTGCGGACCAAATTGGCGTAACCTTCCAACAGGTTCAAAAGTACGAGAGGGGTACCAACCGTATCGGTGCCAGCCGACTAGAGCGCATAGCCAAGACACTTAAGGTACCAATACCGTTCTTCTTCGTCGGAGGAAACAATGACGGAGTTGCTCCAGGCAAAGACGAAAGTGTATTCCGTCTCATGCAAACGTCAGGCGCCGTCAGGGTCGTGAAAGCGTTTCATCGCATTAAAAGCAGCAAGGCTCGCCAGCTGCTAGTGGCCGCCGCCGAAGAGTTAGCTCTTCGCTAGCCATTCTGATGATACGATGCGAGACCAAATGACCTTATCGCGCGATGATCAGACGCCCGCTGTATTCGACCCCGCCCTGCACCAGGTCCGGTTCACGATGCTTGACGGCACGAAACGTGTCCTTGGGTACGTGAGCGTTCAAGCGCTGATGAACGGGGGCAAGCGCGAGCCGTCCGGCGCCGCTTCCACGCCGGTAGAAATGTTCGGCCGCTTCCGTGACAGAATTGAGAAGGCTGCGAGCGACGAATATGAAAAGGGTAATTTCAGGAAGATTCAGATGCGTGATGCCATTCCGTTCGTCTCGGTGCGATCATTCTAACTGATCGAAGCCTTACCAGCGCTTTGCATCCATGCCGCCATGACGCCAGCGTTGCATTCATTCAGAAGTCCATCGCTCAAAAAACCGCGCGCGGCGGTGATCGGTCATTGCCTGGTCGAAGGGATTTTCTGGCATTTGCACGAAACAGGCTGGAAGAAGGGCCGCTACGGGGCCGCCCTTCTTCCTGTCGAGCGCTGTCAGCGCCAACGCCCATGGCGATGCAGCCGATAGTGATATCGGTGACAGTGGCGCATCACGCGCCAGCGCCAGTGGTGTCGATGACACCAACCACGACCTCCTCCAATGTACACGCCGATGCGCGGTCCGCGATCACGGTAACGCCAGCGCTCACCGCGCCACCGCTCCCTGACAACAACGCCTGAACGCACGCGTACGTCCGCACCGCCGCGGAAGTCAGATCCTCCTCGAATGACAGGAGCCCCGCCGCCGCGCCGCTGGATGACAGCACTGTCACCGCCACCTCCGCGTTGGATAGCCGGGCCACCTCCACCGCCCTGGACGGCTGCTGGACCGCCGCCACCGCCACCTCCACGGCCTCCGCCGTCACCCCCTCCACGACCACCGCCGTCACCACCTCCCCGGCCTTGGCCGCCACCGCGGGCATGAGGAGGAGGGCCGCCTTGCGCCAGCACAATGCCGGCATCCGACCCATGGGTCACACCGGCTGCCGACGACGACGGACTTGCCTCCGGCGCCGCCATCGCTGGCAGTGTGAGTGCCAACAAGCCTGCGCATGCCAAATATGAACGGATACTCATGGAGTTATCTCCCAGTTGTCGCCGGGACGATTAGTCATTCGCTCCGGAATTGTTCCGTACGCGGCCCAAAAAATAGGCGGCCGGTCTACGCCGGCCGCCCTCCTTCGTTTCACAGATGGGTGCGGATTATCCGCAGCGACGAATGTGCCTGAGCGTCCCGTTCGGACGTTGGACGGTCACTGTGCGGCAGCCTGTCATGCTCACAGGGCGCTCACGATAGATGCGACGCCGCACGACCGGCTCGTCGTAGCCGCTATAGACGCGGCGCTGCACGACCACCGGTTCGTCGTACTCATATCCGCGATAGCCGCCATAGTAGGGGGCGGCATGGCCGTAGCCTCCATAATACGGGCCTCCGCCCCAGCCGCTATAACCGTAACCACCATAATAGGGGCCTCCGCCGATCTGCACGCCGAAGCCCGGGACGCCGAAGCCGATCTGAGCGCTCGCCGGCGCGGCAGTGAAGATCGTTGCTGCGGCGACTGCCGCTGCTGAAATAAGAAGGGTCTTCATGGCGCTTCCTTTGTGGTTGGTGTGTAACCGCACAACGGGTGAATTGCTCTACATGTTCCGGGGGTCGCTCAGTCTCGGACGCTGGAGATCTGAAGACGCACGTTCGCCTCTGCGTCTGGAACCATGCACGGCGGCAATTGTTGTTTTTTGAATTACTGGGAGGATGCCATGGGCTCTGCGATAGTGTGCCCGGAGACCGGCGAAGCTATGCCCTTCAGGATCAAAACCGACGCGAAGACAGTTGTGCAAGCATGGAATCACTTCGTTCGTGTGCGGTGCCCACACTGCGGCGAGCCACACGCCCGCATTTATAAGGAAGTGTACATGGAGGGCGCACTTACAGGATTCCAAGACGATATGGCTCTCGTCCTCCTCGATCAGCAACTGCGCTCCCGGTCGCAACCGAACGAAACGACGAGGGAGTCTTAGCTATCGAAAGATGGTGCCACCTCAACTGCAGAGCGCGTGACCTCGAAATCAAAGAGCCCGGTATTAACCGGGCCCTTTCTTGCTCAGCCAAGTCGGAAGACTCTAAACCTCGAAACCTCGCCCGCCCCTCGACGACAGGGAAAAGACGGCGGCAAACCTGCCGCCGCTTCCTCACGCGAATTTAGTTGTAGCTGCTGTACTTGAACTGAGGCATCGCCTTGAGTTGATCCTTCGTCGCGCTAAGCACACCGTGGTCCGGGTACCACTGCTCGTTAGCCGCCCGGGCAGTGGTGTTGCTTACCGGACGTGTGTTCGTCGGCGCTGCGTCCGTCTTCTTATTCTCGTTGGCCGGAGGGGCGGCGGCCGTGCGCACCGGCTCATTCACGAACTTGATCTTGACCGGCTCGACCAGGATGTCATGCTCGCCCATACCGAGGAAACCCCCGACGCCAACGATATAACCCATCACCTTCCCGGCGGGATCGAGAATGATCTCGTTGATGTCACCGAGACGCTCGTTCTGCTCATTATAGATCTTCACACCGATCAGCTTGGACGAACGCCAGTGCGGGGTCGCTAACTTCGGACCGGCATCAGTCTTGGCCGCGGCGGGCGGGTTCGTGGGCGCCGGTGCTTGTGCGAACGCGGTCGATGTCAGCAGAGCGGCCGCTAGAAGGCCGCCGGCGACGGAAAACTTGCGCATAATGATCTCCTCTGGGTGGTTTGTGCCGGAAGAACATTGCCTTGAGCTTTTTGTTCCTCCCAACCGACCGGGATCTCCGCGCTGGCGACACGCCGCTTTCGGCGCGTCGCTTCAATTGTAAGCTTCGCGGGCCGACACTGGGTGGGAACCCGTGCTGTCGAGGTCGAACAAGCGACCGTCTCGTGCGTTGATGCGCGACGATCCGGCAGCGGCTCAGACGGGCGACGCGATGTACCAACTGCTAAAAGACACGGCGCTGGGGTTCATTGACGACGAGGCCTTGAGCCGCGGCGCCGCGATTGCGTTCTACACTGTCACCTCGCTTGCCCCCGTTCTCCTCGTCGTGATTGCCATCGCCGGGCTTGTCTTCGGGCAGGAGGCCGCGCAAGGCGCAATCCTCGATCAATTGAGCGGGCTCATGGGCCGGCAGGCGGCGGATGTGCTGCAGGCGGCGCTCGCCAGCGCGTCTACCAAATCTTCCGGCATAGTGGCCACTATCGTCGGGCTTGTGACGCTGCTCGCTACAGCTTCCGGCGTGTTTGGCGAGATGCAAACTGCACTCAACCGAATATGGCGCGCCGAGCCGAAAAGCGGCACCCTGTCGCGTCTCGTCCGCGCCCGCGCCGCGAGCCTCGGGCTCGTTGCAGCGCTGGGTTTCTTGCTTGCGGTTTCGCTGGTGGCGAGTGCCGGGCTCACCGCGCTTGGAGCCAGCATCAATGCGCGGCTTCCATTCGGAGAAGCCATCCTCTCGATTGTGAATTTCGCTGTCTCGCTGGCGCTGCTCTCGGTGCTGTTCGCCGCGATCTACAAGGTTCTTCCGGATCGGCCGATCGAGTGGCGCGATGTCACCGTCGGCGCTGTGATGACGGCGCTCCTGTTCACGCTCGGCAAGACGCTGATCGGCTGGTACCTCGGCAGCAGCGCGGTGGCGTCAAGCTACGGCGCAGCGGGCGGCCTCATCGTGCTGTTCTTCTGGGTCTATTACTCGACGCAGGTCTTTTTGGTGGGTGCCGAATTTACCAAGGCCTACGCGACCAGCCGCGGACGCGGCCCCGCTCCCTCCGTCGCCACCCAACAGCGTCCAGCCGCCGCTACCGCTTCACCGCCGCCGGTCAGCCGGCGCGAGCCTGCAGGGCACGCCGCCGCTGATGCCGCTCGTACTCCGTTGCAGCGGGCCGAGCGGGACGCGGCGCGTCACCGCGAGGCGTTGGTCCGGACGGTGTCGTCGCTTGAGGACCGCCTCTCTCCTTCCGCCATGAAGCGGCGGGTTGGCCGCACGTTGCGCCGGCGGCCGTTGCAGGTGGCCGCCTCCGTTGGAGCGTTTACGGTCACTGGCTTCGCGCTTGCCTATTTGTTCCGAGCGGAGCGGGCCGCAGCTCACCCGGTACGGCGCACGGGATCGGAGTGGCGATGATGGATAACGATCCGCGCTCGTTCGCTCGGCTGCTCGCGGATGCCGTCGATCAGTTTGCGAAGCTGTTGCGCAGCGAAATCGCGGTTGCACGGGCTGAGCTCGCTGAGAAAGCAGGGCAAGCCGCCTCGGGCGCTGCGCTGCTCCTGGTCGCGGGACTTCTCCTCATCCCGGTGGTGGTGCTTCTCCTGTTGGCGCTGGCCTCATGGCTTAGCGAACTTGGCTTGCACCCCTCGCTGGCCCAGCTTTGCGCGGGCTTCGCGGGGCTGGTCGTGGTCGGCGTTCTGGCGCTTCTCGGAAAGTCGAGGGTGTCGCCGCGCAACCTGTCGCCAACCCGCACGCTCGACGAACTGGCGCGGAACGCGGACGCGACGAAGCGCGCACTTTAGATGCTGCCTGCCGTCAGTTCCGCCAATCTCGAAAGCAAGATGGACCGACATCCCGGCATCAAGTGGCTGGCGCGAACCGGCTATGCGGCGCGCGGCACGGTCTTCATCATCCTGGGATATTTCACCGCGCTGGCTGCAATCGAGGCGCGCAGGCCTTTGGATACCAAAGACGCACTCGAGGCGCTGCTGACCCAGCCGCTCGGCAGCTTTCTGTTGTTCGCCGTCGCCGCGGGACTGTTATGTTTCGCCTGCTGGCGCGCCGTCCAGTCTCTTCTCGATACCGACCATTGTGGCGGAGACCTTAAGGGCCTCTGGCGGCGCCTGGTCTACGGCGCCGCGGGACTGTTCTATGTCGGCTTCGCGTCGGTCGCGCTCTCGATGATTTTCGGATACGCGCATGGCAGCAGCGACCAGGCCGTGCGCGACTGGACGGCGTGGTTGCTCGCCAGACCCGCCGGGCAATGGATTGTAGCCGCCGCAGGTCTTGCCATGATGGCGGGCGGGCTCGGGACCGGCATCGCCGGATTGCGCGCGGAATTCAAGGGGCGCCTCGACCTCGCCGAACGGCCTCGCTGGTTCGTGACTCTGCTGGGAAGCGCCGGCTATCTCGCGCGCGCCTCCGTCCTCGCGATCGTCGGATTGTTTCTTGTTTTTGCGGCGGTAGACTCCAATTCCAGTGAGTCGACCGGCTTCGCCGGCGCGCTTCGCGTCATCCAGAGTCAGGCCCACGGGACGGCATTCATCGCCTGCGCGGCCGCGGGCTTCATCGCGTTTGGCTTGTTCGGACTGTCACAAGCCGCATTCCGGCGCATTGCAACGAGATGCTCATGGCCGCACATCTGAGGACCCGTGCGACGGCCGCCACGCCGCAACGATCCAAATCCGATGACACGAAGCCGCCGGACGTGCGCAAGCCCCTGCCCTTGCACGCAGAGGCGCGGCTGTCCGCACGCGTCGCGCTCGCGATCGCGCTGGTCGCCGCCGCGCTCTGGACCGCTTCCGACTTTCTTCCCGCGTTGATCTGGGCCGCGATCATGGCGATCGCCGTCTGGCCGCTGTATGCGCGTGTAGCCGGCACGGCGTCGGCTGAGCCATCGGTGCTCGCGGCGCTCCTGTTCACCGTGCTGATCGGCCTCACGCTGATCCTCCCGATCGCGCTTGCGACTTATCACATCGCCCAGCAGAGTGACGTGCTGTTCGCCTGGATCAAGCAGTCGCGCGACAACGGCATTGCAGTGCCGGACTGGGTCACACGCCTGCCGGTCGCCGCGGAGGCGTTGCAGCAATGGTGGCGGGCGAACCTGACCAACCCGCAGTCGGCGACGGGGTGGCTGCAAAGCATCAACGCCGACAAGGCGGCTGAATTCCTGAAAACATTCGGCGGACAGTTGCTCAACCGATCGTTCATGTTCTTCGTTTCGCTGCTCGCCCTGTTCGTGCTGTTGCGCAACGGCCGCTGGATCGGAAACAGCTTCCTCGCGACCGCGGACCGAATCTTCGGCGATCCGGGCGAAGGACTGGCCGGCAAGATGAGCGAGGCCATCCGCGGCACGGTCAACGGTACGATCGTGGTCGCGGTCGGCGAAGGCCTGCTGATCGGAACAGGCTACGTCATTGCCGGTGTGCCGAACCCGTTGCTGTTCACCGTTCTGACAATGGCGTTCGCCATGCTGCCATTCGGGGCGTGGGCGGCCTTCACCGCCGCGGCCTTGACCTTGGGCGTCAGCGGAGGCGAGACGTGGGCGGCGTTCGCGGTCTTCGCCTGGGGCGCGCTGGTAATGCTCGCGGGCGACAATTTCATCTGGCCGACGCTGGTCGGAGGCGCTGCGCGCCTGCCCTTCCTGTTCGCCTTCGTCGGCATTTTCGGCGGCCTTGCGACGTTCGGCCTGCTCGGTCTGTTTCTCGGGCCGGTCATCATGGCGGCGCTGCTGACGGTCTGGCGCGAGTGGGTGATGCCGCGCGAGCCCAATAGGGACAAACGATAGTTGCACCGACAAGCAGACGGATCCCGCTTGACCGTCCCATGCCGGCGACAAGCTGGCTTGAGGACCCCAGGTTGGATCCCGGCTTTCGCCGCAGAGAACGCGCGCCGCGCCGGGCCAGCCGGGCCCCTTCAGTCTCGGAGATGCCGGAGTCCCCGAGGAAACCTTCCACAAGGCCGGCTTCTGCGGCGTGCAGAGCCGGA
>Ga0207683_10001644_pt1 | contig 20021 bp, 22 predicted proteins | sample KBSM73metaG_FD_184333 | JGI IMG/M metagenome (GOLD analysis project Ga0207683, IMG submission 184333) | Miscanthus rhizosphere microbial communities from Kellogg Biological Station, Michigan, USA - KBS M7-3 metaG (SPAdes) (version 2) | ecosystem: Host-associated > Plants > Roots > Rhizosphere >... | reverse complement strand
ACAAACACGATCGGATGGCTGTTGAGAGACGGCAAGGATCGGGCTAGTTCGAGGAGTATCGCCAAAGCCGAGGCATTGTCGTCCGCGCCGAGATAGGCTCCGCCGAGATGATCGTAATGCGCGCCGATGAGAATCCAGCCTGCCTCATGGGATTGTGAGGCGGACCGGATGCCGATGAGATTATCCCCCAGTTCCTGAGAGACGGTCTGACGATAGCCATTTAGTGATGCTAGCGGTTGGAGACCGGCTTCTTGAAACTCTGTCACGATGTAGTCGGCGGCTTTCCGATGGCCGGGCGTGCCGGGCTTGCGACCTTTCAGATCAGCACTAGCCAGAAATTGCACATGTGTTTGCAGACGTCGCGCCAAGACGGTGGTCGGGTCAAAGCGTGTTGGGTCGAGAGCAGCCATGGCAATAACGTAATACGCCAACGTACCACAAACGATTGCTAGAAGCAGGAAGCCGGCGGACGAGCGGTATTTCAAGAGTCTCTACTGGTTCGGTATGGGTTTCGATGGCCTACCGTCTGAAGGAGTCGAGGGCATGGCCGCGGGCGCGCGGTGGCGTAGGGCGCGGCCTTTGTCTGGGGTGGGGTCGGTAATCACTCCATAGATCTCTCGGCCTTCGTGACCTTCGGGGAGATATTCGGTGATCGGCATGCCGTCTTCCCGGACGAAGAGGAGGCAGTGGCAGTATTTGTAGATTTGCATTTCGTCGCAGGCACAGATCCAGCGGCGTAGTTTGGCTTCGGCTTGCTTGTCCTTGTAGAAGTTGCAGGGGCACAGCGGTTTGCCCAGCTCGTCGACATTCGCCGCCAGTCCGTTGACGACCGAATCGGTCACCTTGGGCGTGGGGTGAAAGGTCGTTCCGCTTTTTTCAGCGAAGCCCTTCACGAACTTCCACATCTTATCGAGACTTTCTTTTTTCGGTTCGTCCATGATTCCTCTGTAACGGCTAGCTTCGCCACCGCAGCGTGACAGGGCCTTTCAGCGGGTGATCGAGTAGACCACCGTGCTGGCGGCCCGCAAGGTAGGCAGCTTCAATTTAAAATACATTGGCGAATTGCCACCCATGATAGAAGCATTCGATTCGCTGCCCATCGAAGCATCCGAAGGAAAGCGGCATGGCTCGATGCGGACAGATATCTCGTAGCGCTGCCAACTTTCCCTCATTGCCGCGGCAAATGACCGGCGGCATGCCCAAGAGCGTTTGGGCTTTCATGCTGCCTGATGTGACCTCCGAGGAAAGCAGCGCGAGATACCAAAACCCGGTCAACGGCGCGCCGACGGCGGCTTTTGAACTGGCCTCGCTCTGGGACATGGTCGTGGACATGGAGGAAACAGACTAACGGTTGTACTGCGACGGGTCAAGAACGCTTATGAGCATTCATGTTTACAAAGGCCGAACGGCTTCTTTACAATTCACATTCTACACGATCGATACAAGCCCAATGCCTGTTTCTCTTCATGAACAATTGATTGCGCGATTGGCGCCCCATGCCGACCCGGAGACGGCTGTCGCCTTGGTAGGCGACCTCGTGCGGCTCGGCGGACGGCCGGATGCCTTGCCTGCGGTGCTGGCGTTGCTGGATGAATTGGAGGAGATCTCCGGTAAGGTCTCCGTATGCGCGCAGGAGATGTTTCCTGAACTGAAGAGACGACAGGTTCTGGATGCAGCCGTGTCTTGGCTGGACCTCGGCATAGCCTTGGCTGAGTCGTCGGGCGCCGTGGCGATGAAATATTTTAAGGAAAGCCCATTGATCCTCGGATTAATGGAGGCGAGTTCCGTGCGGCACACCGTGCTGTCGCAAGCGTTAGAACTGGCCGAGAGCGACGCCAATGCGGCCCTCGAGTTTTTTCGCACCGCGCCGGAATTAGCGACCATCCTGCCGTCCAATGCGCTGGCTTCCTGGTGTGAAGTGGGCATGGAGCTCGTCCGCTGGGACTTCGTGTTGGGGATCGAATTTTTTCGGCAAAGTCCTGCCGTCGCCAAGGTCGTGCCGCTCGATCAGGTTCGGGCCTGGGTCGGATTCGGAACGAAGCTGATCACTCAGAACAGTTTGGGAAAGCCCGACTATGTGGGCACGCTGGAGTTTTTTCGCAGGAGCCCGGCCATTCTTGGCGAAATCTCCAGCCCGGCTGTCCGTCAACAGGTCATCGATATCGGATCGATTCTGGCTTCACGCGATCCGTCGCAAGCTATTGCATTCCTCGCCGAGAGCGCCACATTACTGACACGCATGCCTTCCGAAGCCTGGCAGTTGCGTACATCGCAGTATGCGGTCTTTGTCGCCGAGCGCGACTCTGACGCGGCATTGAGCTATGCGCGTCGATGCCCCGAGGTGCTTGAGTTGATCGGCAATGTGGCAGACGCCCAGGCCAAGTTCGACGCCTGGTACAAGGGCGGAATGGAAGTCCTTGGCTTCAGTATCGAAGGCGGGCGCGCGTATTTTGCATCGGAGACAAAGAAAGCCCTGACGTCGATTGAGCAGGCGATGAGCGGCGTGCCGCTACGGCACATTGCGCGGAGGCTGAAACTCTTTGCTGAAGGGCTCTGCGGAACGGACATTGTTATTCGCTCGTTGCCGGACTCGGATGGCGCCCAGTCCGCACAGCTGCAACGGCCGACGGTCAGCGAGGATGGGCGCAGCATTTCGTTGCCGGCAATTCTGCGCCGCTATCCCACGCAGGAGGAAAATGTTCGGCTGTATACGATCATGACGGCGCACGAAGCGGGACATCTGGAGTTTGGGACCTACCGGCCTCGCTTTGATCGGCTCTCAGACGTGCTGGCCGAAGTGCCGACCCGATATGGCTGCCCCTGTCAGACCCGCGCGATGACTCTAGCCGAGCTGTTCGATTGCTATCCTCAATCTGCGCTCATTCGCGACCTGTGGACGATTGTCGAGGACGCGCGGGTCGAGCATCGTCTTCGGCAAGAGTATCCCGGACTGGCCCAGGATCTCACGGCGCTAGCACGCGAGTCGGTCCGCACTCGGACATTAACGCATGGCCTGACGGTTCGCGAATTGGTCGCCGATTGCTTATTACTGCTGTCCACGCAAGATGCGGATACCGTGAATATCCCCGATTCGCTCGCCGATGTCGTGCCTCCGGTGTGGGCGCTCTGTCGAACGATTTTGACAACCGAGGCCACTGCCGAGGATGCGATTCGTCTCGCCGATCGCATCTATGTCCTGCTGGATGAATTGCTGGCTTCTCGGCAACTCCACAATGGACAGGAAGAGTCGACGCCGGATGCCGAGATCAACGCAGGATCCAAGGCATCGGAGGAGCAATCCACGACGTATCGTCCCGTGACGAACTTAATGTTTCGCGGTGATCTGGACCCGGCAATGGTCCAGGACGGGAACGACTCGAATGATGATGGCGGCGCGACGACACAGCCGTCCTCCGGTTCTGCGGGAGCGCGGCCACGCGCGGGTTTCCATTTATTTCAAAATGCTGCAAGCGAACTGGTAAGCGCCGGCGCTTCTTCCGCGTATCTCGACGAGAGTCCCAACCAGGGCGACGATAAGGAGAGCAGGTCGGCGTTGAGCTCCGAGGGGTCGCAAGAGTTTCTTTATGACGAATGGGACGCCGTCATTCAGGATTACCGATCGGGCTGGTGCCGCGTGGTCGAACGTGTCGCACTCGACATGGACAGCGATTTCGTCGATGCGACACTCGGCGCGCATGGCGCCGAAGTCCGAGTCCTCCGTCGCTATTTTGAAAGCCTCCGGCCATCCGGCTTACGTCGGATGTACGCGCAGGTGGACGGCGAAGAGCTGGATCTGGATGCTACCATCCGCCGGCTTGTAGACCGGCGCGCCGGCGCTGACGCGTCGGATCGAATCTATGTGCGGCGCGACAAACGCGAGCGCGAAGTGGCCGTCACGTTTTTGGTGGATCTGAGCGGTTCGACCAGTCGGCAGATCGACGGACGGCGTGTCATCGATGTTGAAAAGGAAGCGCTCGTCCTCTTGTGCGAAGCGCTGGAAGCCATCGGGGATCAGTATGCGATCTATGGTTATTCGAGCCGAGGGCGTCGGTACGTCGATTTTGTCGTGTTGAAAGATTTTGATGACCCGATCAATCGATCCTCGTCCCGCATCGGCGGCATGAGCCCGCTTCAACAGAACCGTGACGGCGCGGCCGTTCGGCATGCGGCACAAAAATTATTGGACCGCGATGCCAAGGTGCGATTGCTCGTATTGATCAGCGACGGCAAGCCCCTCGACGATGCGTATGCGGACGACTATGCCGTGGAGGATACGAAGATGGCCTTGCAGGAAGTGCGGCGGCAAGGGATTCATCCATTTTGTATTACCGTCGATCGAGACGCCGACAATTATCTCAAGCGGATGTACGGAGACGTGCGCTATGTGGTCATTGACCATGCGGCGGCGTTGCCGGTGAAGTTGCCGCGGATCTATCAACGGCTCACGGCTTAGTACAATGCTGAAAAAGGCATCCTACTTCGTTCTCGTCTCGTTAACATCCTCAACGTACCCCACAGGGTACGCCTGCGGTGTTGACTTCGCCTGCGGCCTCGTAGAATGACCTTTTTGAGCATCATACAGTGCGCATAGGATCCATAGGTTGGGAGTGTTTAGATGAATGCTAAATACCGTTCGGTTTGAGCAATTCAACGTTCAACATTAATAATTCGACTATGGATCAACACACCATTCCACCATGGCTCTACAAGCTCTTCACGGGGCATCAATACCCGTACGTGCGGCGCTTGGCCAAGTTCGCCAATAAGGTCGTGCCTGGGGAGGAGCGGGGCGAGCCGTCGAAAAGCGAAGTCGACGTCAAATTTTGGGAAGTCTTCCCGCGTTGCTGGGTGAAGGTGCTGGAAGAGGTCAAGTCGGGGATGATCGTGACCTTCATCGAACTGGGAACCTATGCCGCAGGTGAATATCAAGACCTGATCGATCACCCCGAAGAATTCCTGGCGAAAACCTATGGAAAAAAGAAAATCAAAGTGAATTTTTACGACGGCGAAAGTTTCGTCTGCACGATCAATTTCAAGGTTGGGGGATGGACGGGACATGAAGGGGGACACTGAAGATAACCAGGGCGGCCTCGGTGCTCGCGCAGTGCGCACGCTCAGAAGGTGCTCACTGGACGCGCGCAATGGAATCCACCCTGGTCATCTCAGTGAAAGAGAAAAGGGAAAGTTGGAGGCACTATGATAGGAAGATGCAAGATTACGGTCGTCGGCGCGGGCAATGTGGGAGCGACGGTTGCCCAGCGGTTGGCGGAAAAAAACTGTTATGACGTGGTGCTGGTGGATATCGTTGATGGCGTCCCTCAAGGCAAAACGTTGGACCTGTCGCAAGCCGGTCCGATCTGCGGCTATGACTCGCAATTACGTGGCGCGACGACATTCGATGGAACGGATGGATCGTCGATGGTCGTCGTGACGTCCGGAATTCCCCGCAAACCGGGCATGAGCCGCGACGAACTCCTCGCGACGAACGCCAAGATCATTCAAGGGGTGGTGAAAGAGGCAGCCAAACGGTCCCCAGACGCCATTCTCATCATCGTGACGAACCCCCTTGATGCCATGGCGCATGTCGCTCATCGCGTCAGCGGATTTCCCAAACAGCGCATTCTCGGGATGGCGGGCGTGCTGGACTCGGCGAGGTTCCGGTCGTTCATCGCAGCCGAATTGAATGTCTCCGTCGAAAATGTCCATGCCATGGTATTAGGCGGACACGGCGATACGATGGTCCCGTTGATCCGGTACACGACGGTCGCCGGCCGTCCTCTCGGCGAATGGTTGGCGAAAGACCGATTGGCTTCGCTGATCAAGCGCACGAGGGAGGGAGGCGCGGAGATCGTGAATCTTCTCAAGTCCGGCAGTGCCTACTATGCGCCGTCTGCCGCGGTCGTGGAGATGGTGGAAGCGATTCTCAAGGATCAGAAAAAAATCTTGCCGTGTGCGGTGCGATGCGACGGCGAATATGGTATCGGGGGATTATTCGTGGGAGTTCCGGTCAAGCTTGGCCGAGGCGGCGCGGAGCAGGTGATTGAATATGAGTTGACGCCGGAGGAACGCTCCGCCCTTGCCGCCTCGACGGCAGCAGTGAAAGAGCTCTGCGCGGCGGTCGATCGCCTGCTCGTCTAATGGACGTAATGATTGACAAGCCGGGCGGCCATACGGTAGAGACTGGCCTCGTAAGTGCACTGAACCGAAGAGGGGATGACGAATGAAATTTCTCGAAGATCCATATCAGACAATCGCAGCAGGATTTGCAACGACTCTCGTGTTGATAGTGGTGTGGTTGGGCATGACGGACGGTATGCCGGATGCCGGAAGTTGGATCGAGCAGATCTTCCGATGGACGCATTTCTTGGCGGGCATCACGTGGATCGGATTGTTGTATTTCTTCAATCTGATCAATGCCGGCTTTATGAAGTCGCTGGACGGGGCTCAAAAAGGGGTCGTGGTGCCGCGCTTGATGCCGAGCGCGCTTTGGTGGTTCCGACATGGCGCGACCGTGACCGTCCTTGCCGGTCTCGTGCTCATATTCATGTTGCACCCGCATCTGTCCGGCACGGGCGATAAAGCCATCTGGATCGGCGGGATTCTCGGGATCATCATGATGGTCAATGTGCACGCGATTATTTGGCCCTGTCAGCGAGAGATTATCCGCATGACCAAGGAGTCGGCCGAAACCGGAAAGCCCACGCCGCCGGAAATGGCCGCGCTCGGCCGAAAGGCCCTCTTGGCCTCCCGCGTCAACTTCTTATTGTCGATCCCCATGTTGTTCTTCATGGGAGCCGCGGCGCACTTTAAGTAGCAGTATGTCCCCAGAGTTCTCGAGCGGTCGCGCGAGCGATCGCTCGAGAGCGATTATTTCAATCCTGCCGCCAAATTCTCTTTTATTGCCGCGATTCCTCCCAGAGGCCCACTGTGATGGTTTGCTATGGTCCTACTGGTACCTTGAAGGTGGGTCACAAGGCCTAAATGCTTGAGAATCTAGCCTATTCTTAGGTCTTTGGCTTGACGGCCATACCTGGGAGCCGTATAGTAATCTCTCCCCTAACGAAGCAAAGCGTATCAAAAATGATGAATACCACTGAACCCCGATTGCTTCAGCGCCTCGATGGTGCCCCATCGGATATCGAGACGTATCAGCGCACCGGCGGGTACGAAGCGTGGCAGAAATGTGTGAAAGAATTGACCCCAGAACGGATTGTCGAAGAACTGAAGCGAGCCGGACTGCGGGGACGCGGCGGGGCCGGGTTCCCGACAGGTATCAAATGGGACAAGGTGCTCAATCACAGGGTCAAAGAACGCTATTTTGTCTGCAATGCCGGTGAACATGAACCTGGCACGTTTAAGGACCGCTATCTGTTGAAAAATTATCCGCATCAACTCTTGGAAGGATGTCTGATTGCGGCGCATTCGGTTCGAGCCAAGGCCGCGTTTATTTACGTTAATCACGAATACGTTGAAGAGCAGGCCAACCTGAACAAGGCCATCGCTCAGGCCAAGGCAAAGGGATTTTTGGGAAAGAACGTGCTTGGAAGCGGGGTTGATATAGAGATTGAGTTATTTTCAGGTCATGGCAGCTACGTAGCGGGCGAAGAGACGGCGATGCTCGAATCGATGCAAGGCCGACCGGCAATGCCTCGCCAAAAGCCACCGTTTTATCCCACTGATTTTGGTCTTTATGGCAAGCCCACGCTCGTGAACAATGTCGAGACCTTGTGTAATATCCCAAGAATTTTGAGCAAAGGGGCTGCCTGGTTCACGGAAGTCGGCACTGAAAAATGTCCCGGCACAATGATGTTCTCGTTGAGCGGCGCGGTGAATAAACCCGGGGTCTATGAGATGCCAATGGGCATCTCGATACGACAGCTCATTGAACAATGCGGCGGGGGAGTCGCTGGAGGCCGGAAGGTCAAAGCGGTGTTTCCCGGCGGGCCGGCATTTTCCATGGTGACTGCAGATGAACTGGACTTGGCGATGGATTTCGACTCGCTCAAGAAGGCGGGGACGGGACTTGGCTCCGCGGGTGTCATTGTCGTCGATGATGCGACGTGCATGGTCGCGCAGACGCTGAAGTTTTCGAATTTTTTCAAAATAGAAAGTTGCGGGCAATGTCCGCCGTGTCGTATGGGCACGATCAACTTGGCCACGCTTATGACCAAGATCGAAAATGGTGAAGGCACGCAAAAAGATTTGGATAGCCTCTTGCAACTCTGTGGATTCGTCAAAGGCACCGGGTATTGCACCTTGGTGACCGGCGCCGCTGTGCTGGTACAAAGCAGTCTGCGCCTGTTTAGGCATGAATTTGAGGAACATATTCTCCTCAAACGGTGTCCGTATCAGCCGGCCGGGGTCGCGGCCGGTGCGCACACGTAATCTAGCGAGCCGTTTTCTACTGGTATAATGTCGAATATGCCGAAGGTTACTTTTCTTCACCCTGAAGGCAAAAGCGGCGAGGTTCCGCATGGATTGACTCTCCTGGAGGCCTCGGAGGCATTGGGTTTTTCGCTCAATCACGATTGCGGTGGGAACGCCTCCTGTACAACCTGCCGGGTTGAGGTGCAGGTCGGGGAGGAGCATCTGTCGGAGATCGATTTCGATGAGCAAGATCTGCTGGACCGTGAGGCGTTGTCGGAGCGATGGCATCGACTGGGCTGCCAGGCTCGTATACTAGGAAATGTCACTGTGCGCGTGCCGGAACAAAAATGGGAGCCGCCAAAGTCCCCGGAATCGGAGAAGACCGGGGAACTGCAGCGGACCGGACTGGAATTGGAACAACCACATTCATAAAAGGAGAACATCATGGTCACAATTACTTCAATGGCTGAACAGAAGATTAAGGAACTGATGCAGGAAGAGAAAGACACGGTCGGTCTTCGGATCTACGTGCGCGGTGGGGGATGTCATGGCTACCAGTACGGCATGGCCTTCGAGACCAAGATCGGCGAAGACGATACCATCCTGGAAAAGGACGGTGTGAAGGTCATTATGGACTCCCAGAGCGCGCCTCTATTGGGCGGCGCCGAAGTCGATTATGTCGATAGCCTGCAGGGATCCGGTTTCGCAATTAAGAATCCGCAAGCGAAGACGACCTGCGGTTGTGGCAGTTCGTTCAGCGCCTAAGATCGCGGTGTCTGGGCCTGGTCTCGGCTTGCGGGGTTCGGCCTACACGACACGTCCATTCACGCCACAAGATTATCGATTTGATGCAGGCCACGACTACAGAGGGAACATCCATTCTCACCCGTCGGTATAAATTCGCCGCGTCGCATCGCTTGCACGCGGCGTGTTTGTCTGCGCAAGACAACACTAAAATTTTTGGCAAGTGTAATAACCCCAATGGGCATGGCCACAATTATCATGTCTATATCAGCGTTCGCGGTCGCGTCGATTCTGACGTCGGCCGCGTGACGGACATCGGCGCCCTCGACCGTATCGTGACGGAGACGATTGTTAACCGCTTTGATCACCGCGATTTGAACCTCGATCCGGCATTTTCCGATAGAACGACCACAGGCGAAAATGTGGTTCGTTTAATTTGGGCCCTGTTAGCCGAAAAGCTTCCTGGCAACATCTTGGATAAGGTGGGATTGGTCGAGACGCGCGACAATTATTTTGAGTATTCCGGTCGGTAGGGTACCCGTTCGCGCCTCTATTGTTGAGGAATGGTAGAAGTTCAATGAAGACACGGACCAAAAAAGCGGCGCGGCAGGCCGTTCCTGTAGAGAGCAATGGCTATCCCGACGAATTGCAGGCTATGGTCGAGCGGATGCTGGAGGTATTGGGGGAAGATCCCAAGCGGAACGGGTTACTCAAGACTCCTGAGCGCGTGGCCAAGGCCCTGAAATTTATGACGGCGGGCTATACGCAGGACATTGATACATTGCTCAACGGCGCTATGTTTCCCATCGAATACGATGAGATGGTTATCGTCAAGGATATCGATTTTTTCAGCATGTGCGAACATCACCTGCTCCCCTTCTTTGGCAAATGCCACGTCGGCTATCTGCCGAATAAGAAGGTCGTCGGCCTCAGCAAGATTCCTCGGCTTGTAGACACGTTCAGCCGACGGCTTCAAGTACAGGAACGATTGACCGTACAAATTGCGGAAACGCTGAAGCAGAAGCTCAATGCCAACGGCGTCGCCGTTGTGATGGAGGCCCGCCATCTCTGCATGATGATGCGGGGCGTCGAAAAGCAAAATACCCTCGCGGTGACCAGCTCCATGCTGGGAGTGTTCCGTAATCAACTACAAACCCGCGAAGAGTTCCTCAAGCTCATCAATCATAGTTAGCTGACTTTTAAAGCCGGCTGTCTCCCTGCCCGATCTCGTTCAAGAAGGCATGCATCGCCGTATTGAACGCCTCAGGATTCTCCAGATTCGAGAGATGAGCTGCCTCCGCTAAAACGGCGAGACGGGCGCCCGTGATGTGCTTCGCCATGAATTGGGCATCGGACGGAGGTGTGCCGCGATCGAGCTCTCCCACTATTATCAAAGTGGGACATGCGATCTGAGAGAGCGACGGAATAGAGTTGGCTCGATCGATCATGGCATAGAGATCGGCCACAATCGTCTCAGGAGAATTATTGACGATCATTGAGCGCACCTTGCTGACGAGATCTGAACGCACGGCTATCGTACCGGGAGATAACAGACGCGGCAGCATGATATCGGCAATGGCCTGGGGTCCTTGCGTTTCTGCCGTACGAATCATCTGAAGTCGGCCTGCGCGCTCGTCCGCTGCATCGGCTTGGGCCCGAGTATCCGCAAGAATCAGTCCCTTCACGCGAGCCGGGAAGAGACGATAGAAGGCAAAGAGAATATAGCCTCCCATTGAGAGACCCGCGAACACCGCTTGCTGAATATCCAGGGAATCAAGCAGCTCTTTAATGTCCGTCGCCAAATCGTCCAATGTGTAGGGCGTGGAAAATAGCTTTGAGTCACCATGGCCTCGAAGATCGATCGCAATAACACGAAACCCTTGACTCAAAAAGGCGACTTGAGCGTCCCACATAGAGCGATTGAGCGGAAACGCGTGAAGGAGCACCACTGGTGTGCCGGTTCCCCGATCCGTGTACGCATGATGAGTTCCGTCAATATTAGTATCCATAGCGTTACGTGATGCGGATAATGAATGGGGAGTAACATGGGCGGGAAGCCGCGTCAAGTGTTCCATAGGTTGCGGGATCGTTTCCGGCCCTTGTACAATTCGAGCATCCAATCGGAGCTCTGTCGTGTCCAAACGTCATTCCGAGCCCAGTCTCTTTTCTACGTCTGAGTCGACCGATAGCGCCGATGCGCCTCTTGCCGAACGCATGCGCCCGAAAGACTTTGCCGATTTTGTCGGGCAGGATGACATCATCGCATTAGACAGGCCGTTACGGCGGGCGATCGAAACCGACACTCTGTCCTCCGTTATCTTTTGGGGGCCACCCGGTACAGGAAAAACGACACTGGCTCGTATCATCGCTCGCCATACGAAAGCCGAGTTCATCCTGTTTTCCGCCGTCACGAGCGGGATTGCGGATCTTCGAGAGATCATTAAGTCGGCCGAGCGAAGTTATGCGCTCTACCACCAGCGGACGATCCTTTTTGTAGATGAAATCCATCGATTCAACAAAGCGCAGCAAGACGCGTTTCTTCCCCATGTCGAGCGGGGCACGATTATTCTCATTGGTGCGACAACTGAAAATCCCTCATTTGAAGTGATCGCTCCGCTTCTATCCCGTTCGATCGTGGTCGTGCTCAAGCCCATTTCCGATCAGGCGATGAGCCAGATCGTCGATCGCGCGTTGGTGAATACCGAGGTGGGTCTTGGGCGGTTTCGGGCCGGCCTGACGGAGGGCGCGCGCCGGCGTCTCATCGCATTCGGCAATGGAGATGCCCGACTGGCGCTCACCGCCTTGGAATTCGTCGTTATTCAGACTCCGCCTCACCCCGACGGCAGCGTGCATGTGACGGAGACGGCGCTGGATGCCGCCATGCTGAAAAAGGCCCTGCGATACGATCGGGCAGGCGAAGAACATTACAATTTAATTTCGGCGTACATTAAGAGCCTGCGCGATTCCGACCCCGACGGCGCGCTCTACTGGTTGGCTCGCATGCTGGAGGGGGGCGAAGACCCGAAGTTTATCGCGCGGCGCATGATCATCTTTGCCTCGGAAGATGTCGGGAACGCCAATCCTCACGCCTTATTGCTTGCCACAGCGGTCTTTCAGGCCGTTGAACGAGTCGGCCTGCCTGAGGCGCAGATCAATCTTGCGCACGGCACGACGTATTTGGCGACGAGCCTGAAGGATAATGCCTCTTATGTTGGGCTCCTGGAAGCCTTGGAAGATGCCCGCGCGTTGGGGAATCTGGATGTCCCCATGCATCTCCGCAACGCCGTCACCTCATTGATGCGTGATATCGGATATGGTCGCGGCTATCGATATGCCCCCGATGATCCTTCGGCGGCAGCCGATCAGGTGCATTTGCCTGAGGCGCTGAAGGACAAACGATATTATCGACCCAAGCCTAGTAATGGCCAATAATGTCCGAGAAAACGCTATTTGGGATGAAAAAACCCTCTAGACAAATCTCAGAAAGACGGATACTCTGAAACGCATGGGGCAATCTACTAAGGCAGACGATCGACGCCGCCAACGCCGGGTCACGCTGGTCGGTCCCGCGCTGATTACGGCCGGTAGCCGCTCCGGTCGAGCCTTAAGCGCCGTCCTCGACAATGCGAATCGATTGGGGGCCGGATTCCACGCCAGGGAACAACTCCAAGTCAACGATACGGTGTCTGTTTCGATCGCCTTTCTGGATCAGGAAGGTGATGAGCAGCAGGAAAAGCTTACCGGGACGGTGGCCTGGGTGAAGCCCTGGGAAAAGGGATATTTAATCGGCGTAGTGTGGGATGTGATGATTACGCAAGAGCAAAACCGCTGGCTGTTTTCGTATCTCAACGAGACCTTGAAAGAAACCGCCTAGTTCTCCGATCTCCTCATCCGTGCGTCTTAGAATTATCCGGCTACTCCCAATTTTTGTTTAACGGTTTCCAACTCCTCCGACCAAGCACTCCATCTTGCCGTCAGGCGCTCCAACTCACTCTTCCACTGAGTCTGCTCGAGGTGCAGTGTATGCCATCGGTCTTGATCGGCATACACGACGGGGTCGGTTAACTCTTGCTCTCGATGTTTGAGGCGCGACTCTAATTCCGCAATCTCTCCTTCAGCGCGGGTGATTTGCTTTTCTAGCCGGGCTTGCGCTTTAGACATCTCTCGTCGATCGGCGGCCGCCGATCGAGAACCTGATTTCGACGAAGACACCGAAGCGACGCTCGAGTGCGCGGCCTGCTTTTGCGTCGGCGCTACATCATCCTGATTGCCTTTAATCGATTCCAATTCTTGTGCGCGTTTCCATAAGTAATATTCGTAATCGCCCGTATAGTTTCGCGCCTGTCCATTGTCGATCTCAACGATGCGCGTGGCGACCCGATTCAGAAAGGTCGGATCGTGCGAGATAAATACGATGGTTCCCGGAAAATCGGTCATCGCGTCCGTCAGCACGTCTACGGAAGCCGGATCGAGGTGATTGGTCGGCTCATCCAATAGGAGCGTATTGGCAGGTTCGATCAACATGCGCGCAAGGGCGACGCGATTCCGTTCGCCGCCGCTGAGCGCTTTGATCGGCTTCTTTTGATCCGGACCGGAGAAGAGAAAGGCCCCCGCGATGCCGCGGAGAAAATTCATCTCGGCCTGATTGGACACTTCCGTCAAGGATTCGAGAATCGTATGCTCGGCATTCAGCGTGTCGGCCTGGTGTTGCGCGAAGTAATGGAGGGTGACGCCATGTCCAACGGTGCGCGTCCCTTTTTCAAACGAGAGGACGCCCGCCAGCATCTTTAACAGGGTGCTCTTGCCCGCGCCGTTCTCACCGACTAGGGCGATGCGCTGTCCTCGTTCCACCGTAAAATCAAGACCGCTATAGACGACGGTCGAGCCATAGCTCTTGTCGATTCCGCGCAGTTCGAAGACGTGTCGACCGCTGGGTGGGGGAACCGGAAATCTAAAGCGCACGCGTTTGGCGTCGCGGCCCAGCTCGATGCGCTTGACCTTTTCAAGTTGTTTTAATCTGGATTGAACCTGACTGGCCTTATTCGCCTGATAGCGGAACCGATCGACGAACTTCTGCACGCGCGCGATTTCTTTTCCCTGCCGTTTGGCGGCCGATTCTTGCTGTGCGTCGCGCTCGGCCCGCAATTCCAGAAACTTCGAGTAATTGCCGCGGTATTCCTGAATGGTGTGCTGTCGGATATCCCAAATATGGGTCACGATGCGATCGAGAAATCCGGTGTCGTGGCTGATGACCAGAATGGTCATCGGGGATTGCAACAGAAATTGCTCGAACCATCCTTGTGTCGGTTTGTCGAGGTGGTTGGTCGGCTCGTCCAGCATCAGCACGTCGGGGTCGGACAAGAGCAGATGCGCCAGCGCCACGCGCATGCGATAGCCTCCCGACAGATTCTCGACCGGCCGCCCGAAGTCCGCCTCGCCGAATCCCAATCCGGACAAAATGCGTTTGGCTTCGTGCTCGGGGTAGAGATTCTTGTGCGTCGCATCCAGAATGGTTTTGCCGGAAAGGGTTTCCAGCTCTTGAGGGAGATAGCCAAGACGCAAGCGAGGCCGTTTGCGAATCGTGCCGCGATCCGGCGATTCCTCGCCAAGAATCATGCGGATGAGCGTGGTTTTTCCGACGCCATTCGGACCGACGAGCCCTGTCCTTGTTCCTGGACGCAAATGCGCCGACGCCTCGGTAAAGAGGATACGAGCTGCATACTGCTTACTGACGCTTTCGATTTGGAGCATCGTCTTAGCCGGACACGAAACGGCTTGCCGCTTATTATCGTTTACAAATGATTCTGGGGAGATAGGCGGGAACGTAGTTCAAGACGGACAATCTACGCTGATACGCCGACTCGGGTGAAAATTGGTGGAGCTGGCCGGGATTGAACCGGCGACCTCGTGAATGCCATTCACGCGCGCTCCCAACTGCGCTACAGCCCCACATTGCTCTGCACGTTATAAGTCACGAATGCTATCACTGCACCTCACGATGAGTCAACGCCGTCGACGATTTCAGTCTTTTCGCAACACATCGGCATGACACACACTCTCCCTATCACGCGTCTTGACAAAGCCTCTGTGGCCTCCCTAGTATGAGGTCGGCGAGGCTCTGGCTGATTTTGGTCAGGGCTCTTTTTTTGTATGAGTATTCAGTGAAAGGTCCCATTCGCACATGCCCAATTTGGTAATCATCGGAGCCCAGTGGGGAGACGAGGGAAAGGGCAAAATTGTCGATATTCTCGCGCGTGAAGCCGATGTGGTTGTACGCTATCAAGGTGGCTCGAACGCAGGCCACACCGTCATCAATGATCGCGGCACCTTTGTCTTTCACCTGATTCCCTCCGGCATCCTGTACCGCGGCACCCTTTGTCTCATCGGCAACGGCGTCGTGATCGATCCCGCGGCGCTCATCGAAGAGCTTGATCACTTGCAAGGCAAGGGCGTGCGGATTGCCAGCAACTTTGCCGTGAGCGGCCGGGCCCATTTGATTCTTCCCTACCATAAGGCAATTGAGAAGGCGAACGAACAGTCGAAAGGGTCTCGCCGGATCGGGACGACCGGCCGAGGCATCGGTCCCTCGTATGCCGACAAGATGTCGCGGATCGGGATTCGCGTGGACGACCTGCTCAATCCATCGTTGTTTCGCCGAAAGCTGGAAGAGAACTTGGTCGAAATCAATTGGTTTCTGGATCGGCTGTACCATGTCGAGAAAATCGACCTGGAGAAAGTGTTCCAACAATATATGATCTATGCCGATCGGCTGAAGGACCACATTGCCGATACGTCGGTTCTGCTCGGCAAGGCCATCAAGCGTGGGCATAATTTATTGTTTGAAGGTGCGCAGGGCACGCATTTGGATGTCGATCTCGGCACCTATCCGTACGTCACCTCATCGAGTTCTACGGCCGGCGGCGCGTGCACCGGCACAGGAGTCGGCCCCACCGCTATTCATGAGGTGATGGGTGTGGCCAAAGCTTATACGACACGCGTCGGCAGTGGTCCGTTCCCCACGGAACTGACGGATGAGGTCGGCGGCGGATTGCAGGAGCGCGGCAAGGAATTCGGGGCGACAACCGGTCGTGCGCGACGCTGTGGATGGTTCGATGGCGTGGTCGTGCGCTATGCCACCCGCGTGAACGGACTCACGTCCTTGGCGGTCACGAAGCTTGACGTTCTGGATGGATGCCAAGAATTGAAATTGTGCACGGGCTATCGGTACGGGGGCAAACTGTATCGCGAGATGCCGGCCGATCTCGATACGCTCATGGGCTGCCAGCCGGTATACGAAACGATGCGGGGCTGGACGACCTCGACCACGGGAGCCACGTCCTATGCAACGTTGCCGCGAGAAGCGAAACAATATCTGAAGCGGATTGAAGAACTGGCCGAGTGCCGCATCGACATGATCTCCACCGGCTCCAAACGCCAAGAAACCATTATATTGCGTAACCCATTGGGGCCCTCGAAGCGAAAGCCCACACGCAAGGGGCAACGCTCATCCAAGTGACGAGTGCACATGAGACACCCCTACCCCAAGTCCTTCTCATCCGCACGGTGAGCCGGTAGCTCAGTCGGTAGAGCATCGCCCTTTTAAGGCGAGGGCCCTGGGTTCGAGTCCCAGCCGGCTCACCAAATAAATCAAGTATTTCTCTCTCCTCTTGAGTCTCTCCATAAAACAGGTGGCAGATCTGATGGCGCCTGGCTGGAGTGCTAACCGTAAGATCGTTGGAAAAAAGGACCTTCGCCTTTGATAGGCGATTACCATTCGGTGTCTCGCTTTGGCAATGAACCGATGCTGGCCCTCCATTTGATCCACCCGCAGGTCGTGCAATCCATCATCATGGAACACCAGAGCTAGGAGACTCGCTCGCATTTGCAGCACCTGATCGCCAGATTTGCCATGTTCTTTCCTCCTAACTGCCCAGATTTATGAGGCTCGCCTGACATCTCTTATCCCATCCTGTACTGACCTATCCTAATTGACCCCCCTCAAACGCGAGCGTAGTGTTGCAGGCAGGCTGAGCTTGTATCCATCCTTAAAGCGGTCTCACAAAGGAGTCACGTCATGGGAGCCAGGCTCTACATCACGGGCATCTTGCTCGACTTAGACGAAGGAAACCCACAAGCGAGGCGTGCATTGGGAGAAAGGGTTAAGAGACATCTCTGGTTCATCATCGGCGCAGTCGTCCTTAGAACAGTGACGGTACTGCATTTTTTTATCCGAACGTGAAGTTGATGTGTTTTCCCGGAGGCCTTTACGCCGGAAAATTGCCGTGATTCGTCCAGGCCCGATGGAATGCCCACTGAAACAGTCAAGTCCGAACATGCACTGAGAAACGTTTGCCTTGTAACTTGTGAAGGTTGAGGTCGTAGCTATGCGTTATCTGGTGGCGATTGACGGTTCAGATCAGGCCTTTGACGCGGCGCGCGTCCTCACGCATCTCTCGCCGTCCGAGCACACGCTCTTCCTTCATGCCGTGGACATCCCAAGACCAAGCTATCCGGCGCTCGCGTCTGACACTGCGCAAGAGCTGTATCATAACGTTGAATTGCGCATGCGCGAAAAAGGCGAGCGACTGGTGCAACGAGCGGTGTCGCTCTTGCCCAACGGAGTGGGTCTGGTGGAGAGTCGTGTCGAAGGTGGCTCGGCGGCCGAGGTGATTCTCTCGACGGCGGAACGGGAGCTAATCGACTTGATCATCATGGGCGCCCGAGGACTTGGCCCGGCACAAGCACTCATCTTTGGAAGCGTTTCTCTTCGAGTTGCGACGCACGCGTCCTGCGCGGTTCTCACGGTGCCCGTTCCCATGCCGGCGTTACGTCGAGTCCTGCTTGCAGTCGAGGGCCAGCAGGACGCCGGGGTGGCGCTTCAGTTTTTGACACGCAAGCCGTTCAACCACCCGGTTGAAGTATACGTCCTCACGGTACTTGCGTTACCGTTCGGAGAAGGGGAGGAGAAGACCGTGTTCGAACCACTGCGGGACATGACGCTCAGAAGCGCGCAGCAGTTCGTTGAAGACATTGCCGGACGCCTCTCCACCTTGCCGTATTGCGCCATGCCGGTCAGCAAGGTTGGGCCGCCGGCGGCCACCATCCTAACCTATGCTGAGGAACTGCGCCCGGATCTCATCATCATCGGCTCGCATACGCGGAACACAATTTCCAGGTTTCCACTCGGGAGCATCTCGCATAAGATTCTTCACGGGACGCGGCTTCCGGTATTGACCCTGCGATAGCACTTCTACGAGATCAACCGCCGATCCCGAAGTGCCGTCTGTTTGGTGGCCGTCGCATCGAACACAACTGTCACTCAATGAGCCACCAATCGGCTGCCCGCAAACGCCATGGCCCGATAGAAGAGATTCCGCTCAACGTCGGAATAGGAAGGCGACGGAGTCAAGAGGCGACGCAGCGTATCGGATTCCAACACCTCCACCTGCAGCCCTGCTGCTTCCAATCGGGGTTGTAAGGCCTCCGTGATCGTGCTTTTCCCAGAAGCCGGCAGGCCGGTAATCCAGATGGCGAAACTCATCATATTCAGCCTGGGGCCAGCACTCCTGCTCCCCTTACGTCCCTTAGCCTTTCACATACCGATTCACGTCATGTGGATCGAACCGCTCTGTCGCGAGGACCTGCTCGACAAATACTCCGCCGCACCGATATCGCCAGATCCGGATACCACTTGGCAGTCGAGAAGGGGCGGCGGCTGGCAAAACGAAGGGATTTCGCACACACCAACAGGAGGGGATCATGACTATTTGGAACCAATGGATTCACCGTGGTGTTCTCTGCGGGTTGGTGCTGGGAGGGTTAGTCGGCTGCGCGATGGTCGCGAGTCCTCCCATAGGTGAGATTGCCGAAAATGATCATGCTGCACTGGCAAATTGGTACGACAAGGAAGCGGCCCATCTTCGGCAACATGCGAAGGACGAGATGGCGATGGCGGAAGCGTATCGAAAAAATCCAGACCCCGGTACCCTAGGTGTAGTCTCCCACAAAATCGATATGATTCAGCACTGCGAGGCCCTTGCAGGATTGTATACAAAGGCAGCTGAACAGGCCGACCAGGCGGCCAAGACTCATCGCGACATGTTGAAAAAGTAAGAGAAGGGAAATGTAGTGGTTCGCTAATGCAAATCGATGTGGAAGCCGGAGTCGAATGGACAGATCCCGGCAAAAACGAACCCTTGCGGTAATCTCTTCTCTCTTCTTGATCTTCTTGAGCACACCGACTTGCGAACGAACTGGAAACGACAGACACAACCAGAATGAAATTCCCGTACGATTTGCAAACGCGAATGCGAGTGCATGCGAGTTATTCTGAAATATGCCTGATTGTCCGTGTTGTGTCCGTGAACTGTTGCCGAAAGACCCCAAAAAGAACCAATCTCAATAGAGGCCTGAAGTACGCAACTCCGCGAGTTTTTGGATCGTGTAGGTTTGCCTAGCGAGCTGCGTTCTCCTTTTAAGGCGAGGGCCCTGGGTTCGAGTCCCAGCCGGCTCACCATATAAATCAATAACTTAATCCTTCGCGTAACACACATCATAAAACAGGTGGCAGATCTGGTGGCACCGGACAGCAGACGGTAACCAAAATCGATGGAACATTCGCCTCTTAACTAAGCGATCGGTCTGAAGCCAACATGTGGCCAGGCTGTAAGTCGGTAAGCCATTGTGCGTGCTGTTCGTGACCAAAGCCGTGACCAGCACCTGGAACCCTTGCCGATATAAAAGTTTCTCCCGCTGCGCGTGCCGATCGTCAGCCACAGGATGTTATGGTCCTGTGATCCGCCGAGGAGTTCTATTTGGAGCAGCTGACTCTTAATCAGCGGGTTGCAGGGCCCACACGGTCAACACCGCCACCGCCTTCTCGCCCAGCAAAAAGTGAGTACGCCATTCCA
>Ga0207683_10001643_pt1 | contig 20022 bp, 16 predicted proteins | sample KBSM73metaG_FD_184333 | JGI IMG/M metagenome (GOLD analysis project Ga0207683, IMG submission 184333) | Miscanthus rhizosphere microbial communities from Kellogg Biological Station, Michigan, USA - KBS M7-3 metaG (SPAdes) (version 2) | ecosystem: Host-associated > Plants > Roots > Rhizosphere >... | reverse complement strand
CCTGCTGTGTCTCGTTCATGTCGCGAGTATACCCCCTCTGGGTATGTGCTACGGTCTTCGGCGTGGATACCCCCCGCCCGTATCAGAAGATCGGCCTCTTCCTACTCGGTCTGGTTGCCGTCTTCGCCGCCTCCGCGGCGATCGGCTCCGCCTTCGAGCCGGCCGAGACGAAGGGGGACGGTTCGGGGGAGGCGATGGACGCGCACGCGATGGAGGTGACCGCGCACGGGCCCGCGGAGCACGAGCCGGCCGGGCTTGGGATCTCCGCCGAGGGATACACGCTGCGGCTGGGCCCGAGCCGGTTGCGGCGCGGCGAGACGCGCGAGCTTCGCTTCACGGTCGAGAACGCCGACGGCCAGCCCGTCACCGAGTTCGGCGAGCTGCACGAGCGGCAGATGCACCTGATCGTGGTCCGCCGCGACGGCACCCGGTTCCGTCACCTGCACCCGGAGATGGACGCGGCCGGGACCTGGACCGTGCCGGTCGAGTTCGGCGCGGCGGGCGTCTACCGTGCCTTTGCCGATTTCTCGGTCGATGGCGAGCAGCGGACGCTGGCCGGCGATCTGTTCGTCTCCGGCGGGGATTTCGAGGCGCGGCCGTTCCCGGCGCCGCGGCCGGTCGACGAGACCGCCGGCTACGAGGTCCGCCTGGACGGGGACGACGCGACGGCGGTTGGGCCCGTGTCGCTCTCCTTCGCCGTCAGCAAGGACGGCGAGCCGGTCGAGGACCTCGCGCCCTACCTGGGCGCCAAGGGCCACCTGGTCGCCCTGCGCGAAGGCGACCTCGCCTTCCTCCACGTCCACCCGGAGGAGGACCACCAGGTGGCGGCCGACGAGATCGAGTTCGCGGCCAGCTTCCCGAGCGCCGGCCGCTACCGCATCTACCTGCAGTTCAAGCACGAAGGCGTCGTGCGGACCGCCGAATTCACCGTGGTGGCGCGATGAGCCGGCTGGACCTTCCAGTCGAGGGGATGACCTGCTCCTCCTGCGCCGGTCGCGTCGAGAAGAGCCTGAACGAGCTCGAGGGGGTCGAGGCGACCGTGAACTTCGCGACCGAGCGGGCAACGGTCCAGTTCGATCCCGGACAGGTCGAGCCCGAGGATCTGGTCGGCGCGGTCGAGAAAGTCGGCTACACGGCCTCATTGCCGAGCGACGAGCCGGCGTCGGACGAGCCGGCCGAGGCCGATCCAACCGCCGACCTGCGGCGGCGGCTGATCGTTGCCGCTGCCCTCTCGCTGCCGGTGCTGCTGCTGGCGATGATCGAGCCGCTGCAGTTCGAAAACTGGCAGTGGCTCTCATTGCAGCTGGCGACCCCGGTGGTGCTGTGGGCGGGCTGGCCCTTTCACAAGGCGGCCTGGCAGAACCTGCGCCACGGCGCGGTGACGATGGACACCCTGATCTCGGTCGGGACCCTCGCCGCGCTCGGCTGGTCGCTCTACGCGCTCTTCTTCGGGGACGCGGGGATGAACGGTATGAAGATGCCGTTCGAACTGGTCACCGAGCGCGGCGCCGGCGCCGACGAGATCTACCTCGAGGTCGCCGCCGTCGTCACCACCTTCATCCTCGCCGGCCGCTACTTCGAGGCGCGGGCGAAGCGCCGCGCCGGGGCGGCGCTGGAGGCGCTGCTCGACCTCGGCGCCAAGGAGGTGGCGGTGCTCGACGCCGACGGCGGCGAGCGGCGCGTCGCGGTCGAGGAGCTGGCGGTCGGCGACCGCTTCGTCGTCCGGCCGGGAGAGAAGGTCGCGACCGACGGCGTCGTCGAGAGCGGCGCATCGGCGGTCGACCAGTCGCTGGTCACCGGCGAGTCGGTGCCGGTCGAAGTGGGACCGGGGGAGGAGGTGGTCGGCGCGACGATCAACGTCGGCGGCCGTCTCGTCGTCCGCGCCACCCGCGTCGGCGAGGACACCGCGCTGGCCCAGATCGCCCGCCTCGTCACCGAGGCGCAATCCGGCAAGGCGCCGGTGCAGCGCCTGGCCGACCGGATCAGCGCCGTCTTCGTCCCGGTCGTGATCGCGCTCGCCGTCGCCACCCTCGGCTTCTGGCTCGGCAACGGCGCCGGCGCCAGCTTCGCCTTCACCGCCGCCGTCGCGGTGCTGATCATCGCCTGCCCCTGCGCGCTCGGTCTGGCGACGCCGACGGCGCTGCTGGTCGGGACCGGTCGCGGCGCCCAGCTCGGCCTGCTGATCAAGGGGCCGGAAGTGCTGGAGTCGACGCAGGCGATCGACACCGTCGTCCTCGACAAGACCGGGACGGTGACCAGCGGCGAGATGTCGGTCGTCGCGGTGCACGCGGCGCCGGGGGTCGACGAGCGTGAGGTTCTGCGCCTCGCCGGCGCGGTCGAGGACGCCTCTGAGCACCCGATCGCGACGGCGATCGCCGCCCACGCGAAGGACGAGTTCGTGCTGCTGCCGGCGGTCGACGAGTTCGAGAGCGAGGCGGGCGTCGGCGTCCGCGGCGTCGTCGGCGACCACTCGGTCGTCGTCGGGCGGGCGTCTGACGAGTTGCTGTCGACTTTGTGGCCCATAGGGCAACAAAGTCGACAGACGCTGCCTCCGCAGCTGACGGCGGCGCGGGGCGCGGCCGAAGCGCTCGGTCAAACGGCGATCGCGGTGGGATGGGATGGCGAGCTGCGCGGCCTCGTCGTCGTCGCCGACACCGTAAAGCCGTCGAGCGCCGAAGCAATTGCCGCGCTCCGCGAGCTCGATCTGCGGCCGGTGCTGCTGACCGGCGACAACGAGGCGACGGCGCGAGCGGTGGCGGCCGAGGTCGGGATCGACGAGGTGATCGCCGAAGTGCTGCCGGCCGAGAAGGCGGCGACGGTCGCGCGCCTGCGGTCCGAAGGCAGGACCGTGGCGATGGTCGGCGACGGCGTCAACGACGCGCCCGCCCTGGCCCAGGCCGACCTCGGCCTGGCGATCGGCACCGGCACCGACGTCGCGATCGAGGCTTCCGACATCACCCTGATCTCCGGCGACCCCCGCGCCGTCGGCGACGCGATCCGCCTCTCCCGCCGCACCCTGGCGACGATCAAGGGCAACCTCTTCTGGGCCTTCGCCTACAACGTCGCCGCCCTGCCCCTAGCCGCCGCCGGCTTCCTCAACCCCCTGATTGCCGGCGCCGCAATGGCCCTCTCCAGCGTCTTCGTGGTGACGAACTCGCTGCGGCTGCGGGGATTCAGTCCGCGGCGCTAAACGCGAGTCGGAACCGACGAGAACCAGCGCCCCAGCCGCTCCTTCGTGAAGACGTCGCTTTTCGGCCGCAGCTGGCGGCTGAGGGCGTCGCGCAGGTCCTGGCCCGCTTGGGGGTCGTCGGCGAGGCCGCGGAAGATCGGGGCGGCGGTCTCCGGCTTGGCGAAGCGGGCGAAGTCGAAGGACCACTCGTAGTGCTCGCGGGCGCGTTCGGCGCGCCAGGTCTCGTAGCCGGCGAGGCTCTCCTCGGGACCGGTCAGTTCCTCGGCGAGGTGGAGGGATTGCTCGATCGCGTCGGAGATGCCCTGCGCCGTGCTCGGGTTCTTGAAATGACCGGCGTCGCCGATCAGCGCCCAGCCCGGCCCGACGCCTTGGCGGAAGAAGCCGCGCAGCATCGTCTCCGGGGCGACGCGGACGCCGCCGACCTGCTCGGCGCTTTGCAACCAAGACGGGTCGAACCAGTCGCGGTAGTGCTCGAGCATCTCGACGAAGGTGTGCTGCTTCTGCTCGGGGTTGCCGCGGGTCAGCTCGGGATCGACGCCGAGGATCAGGATCGAGAGGTCGTCCTCGGCCGGGCTCCAGACCAGCGAGCCCTCCTCGATCACGTCGATTTTGAACTGCTCGCTTGCGGGAAGACCGCGCCAGTAGCCGAACATGAAGGCCATCTCGCCGGCCAGCCGGTGCTCCTTCTCGAGCCCCAGCAGGCGGGCCACGGTGGAGACGCGGCCGTCGGCGCCGAGCACCCAGCGCGCCTCGATCTCCTCGCCGCCCTCAAGCACGACCCCGCGCGCCGGGTCCTCCTCGCTGCCGGCACCGAGCAGGCCGGTGACCTTCTCGCCGAAGCGCGTCTCGGCTCCCGCCTCGACCGCGACCTCGAGCAGCGCCGGGTCGAGCACCGGCCGGGTGATCACCGCCATTCGGTCGAAGCCGCCGATCGGGGTGAACCGCCCCACGGCCTCGTGGCCGAAGGTGCGGATCGCGTAGTCGACGAGGTTGACCCGGTGCCGGGATTCGATCCGCTCCAGCGCCCCCAGCTCGGCCAGCCGAGCCAGGGTGTTGGGAAACAGGGCGTGGGTCGAGAGGGTGTCGGCCGGCGGCGGCTCGCGGTCGACGAGCAGGACCTTCCAGCCCTGCCGCGCCAACCGCGTCGCCGCCGGGGTGCCGGCGACGCGCGCGCCGACGATGACCGCGTCGTAGCTCGCTCGACCCATTGACCTCAGCCCCGCTTCCGCCCGACGGTCAACAGGTACTCCATGCCGAAGTGCGCCTGCTCCTCGCTGCCCTGGTTCCATTCGGCGCAGAACTCGCTCAGCGTCTGGTCGAACTCCTCGGCGCGGCCCTCTTTCTCGGCGTTGGCGCGGGCGGCGATCGTCGGCCCGTAGCGCTGCTTGAAGTGCTCGCCGTAGTCGTCGGGCCGCTCGAAGGCGCTCACCTCGAGCACGCCTTTCTCGACCGTCTCCAGCTCGACGGCGTCGCCGAGCAGGCCGCGCAGGTGCTCCTCGCCGCCCCAAAGCGGCGGCGGCTGCGCGCCCTCTGGCGGCGGAGGCATGAACTGGCCCATCGCGCGGAAGAGGGCGCCGATCATCCCCTCTGGGGTCCAGCTGAGCAGGCCGATCTTGCCGCCGGGCTTGCAGACGCGGACCAGCTCGGCCGCCGCCTTCTCGTGGAACGGGGCGAACATCACCCCGATCGAGGAGATGACGACGTCGAAGCTGCCGTCCTCGAAGGGGAGGTCGTGGGCGTCGGCCTCGACCCACTCGAGCTCGACCCCCTCGGCCTCGGCGCGGGCACGGCCGGCGTCGAAGAGCTGGGGGGTGAGGTCGCTGGCGACGACGTCGGCGCCGGTCTTGGCGGCGACGATCGAGGCGTTGCCGGTGCCGGCGGCGACGTCGAGGACGCGGTCGCCGGGACCGATGCCGGTTGCCTCGACCAGGCGGGGGCCGAGCGGGAGGAGGAAGGTCTCGACCATCGATGGGTAGTCGCCGGAGGCCCACATCGCTCGGTGTTTCTGTCTCAGCTCAGGGCTGGGGGTCTGGGTGTCGCTGCTGGGGGTCACTGCCGCATCTCCTTTGAATTGGTTGATGATCCCTTTCTACGCCCGCCCAGGGGGCCGATCAACTTCAAGATCTGCAGTTAGGCGCGTAGACTCGCCCGCAGAGCGAGATGCCGGAGAGCTACGGACAGTTCTGCCCCGTCGCCCAGGCCGCCGAGGTCCTGACCGAGCGCTGGACCCTGCTGGTCCTGCGCGAGCTGCTGATGGGCAGCACCCGCTTCAACGAGATCCAGCGCGGGGTGCCGCGGATGTCGTCCTCGCTGCTGAGCAAACGCCTGCGCGAGCTGGAGCGCTCGGAGCTGCTGACTCGCGAGCCGCTGCGGGGCGAACGCGGCTTCTCCTACTGCCTCACCCCGGCCGGCGAAGCGCTGGGACCGCTGGTCGTCTCGCTCGGGACCTGGAGCCGCGACCACCTGAAGCGCGAGATCAGCGCCGAGGAGGCCGACCCGGCGCTGCTGATGTGGGACCTGCGGCGCAGTGTCCGCCTCGACCGCCTGCCACAAGACCAGGTGGTTGTCTTCTTTCGCTTCCGCGACGCCGAGGAGGGCAAGCGCGCCTGGTGGCTGGTCGCTGAGGCGGAGAACGCCGAACTCTGCTTCTCCGATCCCGGCTACGAGATCCACCTCCAGGTAGACGCCGAGACCCAGGCGCTGGCCGAGGTCTGGGTCGGCCAGCGGGAGCTGGGGGCGGCGATGCGCTCCAAGCGGGTGCGGCTGACCGGGCCCGAGCACCTGGTGCGAAGCGTCCCCGAGTGGATCGGCCTCAGCACCTTCGCCTACCCGGACCCGGCCGCCGAGCTCGCCGCCCGGCAGGCTTAGCGCCTAACGGGCGCTCTCCGTCGCAGCCTGCGGAGTCTCGCGCTCGACGTCGATGCGGGGGAGGATCCGCTCGAGCCAGTCCGGGATCCACCAGTTGCGCGGGCCGAGCAGCTGCATCACCGCCGGGACCAAGACCATCCGCACCAGGGTCGCGTCGAGGAAGATCGCCGCGGCGAGCCCGATCCCGAAGAGCTTGAGGAAGACTTCGGGCGAGGCGACGAAGGCGAGGAAGACGACGACCATGATCGCCGCGGCGGCGGTGATCACCCGGGCGGTCTTGGCAAGACCGTCGGCGACCGAACGGCGGGTGTCGCCGTCCTTCAGGTACTCCTCGCGGATCCGCGAGATCAGGAAGACCTCGTAGTCCATCGAGAGCCCGAAGAGGATCGCGAACATCATCACCGGCATGAACGGGGCGATCGGGACTTCGTGGTCGATCCCGATCAACTGCCCGACGGCGCCGCCCTGCGCGACGAGGGTCATCACGCCGTAGGCGGCGCTGACCGAGAGCAGGTTCATCACTCCCGCCTTGAGCGAGATGAACGGCGAGTGGAAGGCGACGAGGAGCAGCAAGAAGGAGAGCCCGACGACGCCGGCGATGAACCACGGCATGCGGCCGGTGATGTAGGAGCTCTGGTCCTCGAGCGCGGCGTTGACGCCGCCGACCAGGGCGTTGACGCCGGAGTTGCCGACCGCGGCCGGGATCACGGTCCCGCGCAGGTGGTCGACCAGTTCCGAGGTCGCCTCGTCCTGGGGGGAGGTGCTGGGAATGACGGTGACGATCGCGGCGGTGCCGTCGGAGTTGAAGCGGGGCGGGGCCACGTAGGCGACGCCGCTCTCTCCGCGCAGGTCGGCGACGAGGCCGTTGACGGTGCCCTTGGCGCCGGCGTCGGGCAGTTCGGCGGCGATCACCAGCGGGCCGTTGGCGCCCGGGCCGAAGCCCTCGCTGATCAGGTCGTAGGCCTGGCGGGTCATCGTGTCGGGCTGGTCATTGCCGGCGTCGGGGAAGCCGAGGCGCATGCCGAGCGCCGGAGCGGCGAGCGCGAGCAGGATCGCGGTGGCGACGATCGCCGCGGTCCAGGGGCGCCGCTGCACGGCGTGGCTCCAGCGCGCGGCGGGCGATTCCCCGTCTTCCTTGGCGTCGAGGTTGCGGCCGAGCAGCGGGATCCGCAGCCGGTCGACGTTCGGCCCGAGGTAGGAGAGCAGCGCCGGCAGAAGGGTGATCGAGGCGACCATCACGACCAGCACCGCGAGCGAGGCGGAGATTGCCACCCCGTACATGTAGGGGAGGCCGGTGATGAAGAGGCCGAGGATCGCGATCACCACGGTGCTGCCCGCGATCAGGACGCTGCGGCCGGCGGTGGTGACCGCCTCGACGACCGCGTCGTGGCGGTCCTTGCCGGCCTTCATCGCGCTGCGGAAGCGGGTCAGGACCAGCAGCGCGTAGTCGATCCCGACGCCGATCCCGATCAGGCCCGAGACCGCCGTGGTCCAGTTCGGCACGTCGATCACGTTCGCCAGCAGGACGATCAGGCCGCCGGAGGAGATGCCGAGGCCGATCAGGGCGATCGCCAGCGGCAGGCCGGCGGCAACTAGCGACCCGAAGGCGATCAGCAGCACGATCGCCGCGCCGAGGAAGCCGAAAAACTCCGGGCTGGTCTGTTCCTGGGCGGTGTAGATCGGTTCGCCGCCGAGCTTGATCTCGAGGCCGCCGGCGCTGTTGGCTTCGGCGGCGTCGATCAGTTCTTCGCCCTGCTCTTTTTTCACCTGCCAGCCGGGGATCGTCAGCGGCAGGGTGGTGGTGGCGATCGTGCCGTCGTCGGAGAGCCGGACCGCTTCCCGCCGCTCGACGTTCTTGATCGCTTCCGCCTGCTTGAAGAAGGCGTTCATCTTCCGCTTCGCGGCGGGGCTGTCGGCGCCGGCGGGGTCTTTCCAGACGACGTAGATTTCCTGCCCCGAGTAGCCGCCGAACTCGCGTTCGGTCAGGTCGCTGGCGGCCTTGGAGTCCGAGCCGGGGGTGTTGTAGTCGGCTTCGTACTCGCCGGCGAGGGACGAGCCGAGGGCGATGATCACGACAGCGGAGACGATCCAGAGCAGGACCATGGTCCCGCGGCGGCGGTAGGAGAAGTCGGCGAGGGCGGCGAGACGACGGGTCATGCGGAGGCACCTCCGGAGAAAGAATCTTTGCGACTGGAAAGGTTCAAGCGAGAAACGATTCATAGCAAAAACTAATCCGGGTAAGCTTTCTCGCGCGATGACCGCAGACCGGATCAACGGCGACCGCGCGCCCTCGACGCTCGCCTTCCTCATCTCCCAGGTGGGGATCCACGCCTCGCGGCAGTTCGCCGAGCGGATCTCGGCGGTCGATCTGACGCCGCCGCTGTTCCGCGTCCTCAATCTGGTCGACGCCGCCGAGGGGCAGTCGCAGCAGGCGATCGGGGCGGCGATTGAGGTCCCCGCCAGCCGCATGGTCGCCCTCGTCGACGAGCTCGAGCAACGCGGCTTGGTCGAGCGTCGCCCCGATCCCGAAGACCGCCGCGTCCGCGCCCTCCACCTGACGCGGAAGGGCAAGCAGACGCTGGCGCGGGGGCGGAAGATCGCCATGCGGCACGAGGAGGACCTGACCCGCGGCCTGGCGGCGGCCGATCGCAAGCGCCTGCTCGACCTGCTGCAGCGGATGGTCGACCAGCAGGCGATCGGCAAGGGCATCCACCCGGGGCTGAGCGGTCCGAAGCCGGTTGGCAAAGATTCGTGAACGGGTAGCTGGAAGGGGACCGAGAAGGGGTTACTCGAGGCGGAAGGGGGTCGATCGTGGTGGCAGGGGCTGGGTTTCGTCGCTTGGCGAGCGCTTTTGCCGTTCTCGCCGGCCTCGGTCTCGTCTTCAGCGCTTCGCTCGCGGCGAAGGGACCCTCGTGCGGAGGACGGCGCGCGACGATCGTCTCCAACGACCGCGTGATCCACGGAACCCGCGGCCCCGACGTGATCGTCGCCGGCCGCGGGCCGAACGTCATCCACGGCGCCCGCGGCAACGACACGATCTGCGGCGGCGGCGGTCGCGACCGGATCGACGGCGCTCGCGGCAAGGACGCGATCGACGGCAAGCGCGGCAACGATTTCGTCTCCGGCGGCCGCGGCTCCGACGACCTTCGCGGCGGGCCGGGCCGCGACCGCGTCCGCGGCGACAGCGGCAACGACGTCGTGCGCGGCGGTCCGGGCGCCCGCGACGACATCGACGGGGACATGGGGGACGACACGGTGAGAGGGGGGCGCGGCAGCTTCGACGCCCTGGCCGGAGGGATCGGCCGCGATCGCATCGACGGCGGCCCGGGGGCGCACGACACCGCCTCCTACCGCAGCGCCGGCGGTCCGATCGAAGTCGAACTCGGCCACGGACGCGTCAGCGGAGCGGAGAACGAGCAGCTAAGGGGTATCGAGAACGTCCTCGGCGGCCCCGGCAACGACGGCTGCTTCGAATCCTTCCTTGCCGTTAGCTGGTGCGGCTCGACCGGCGTCGCGATCTCCGGCGGCGCCGAAAGCGACAGCCTCGCGATCGGCCTTCAGGGCCAGCAGTTGCTCATCACCCCTGAATCGGGCCCCTCGCTGCAGATCGGCGGCAACCGCCGCATCGAGTCGCTGCTCGTCTCTCTAGGGGCGGGCGACGATCAGGTCACGGTCGCCTCCTCGCTGCCGCCGGAAGTCGAGGTGACGATCGAGGGCGGGGCGGGGAGCGACTGGCTCCGCGGCGGATCGGGGGGCGACACGATCTACGCCGGCGACGACGACGTCCCCGACCGGCTCGAAGGCCGCGGCGGCGGCGACGCGCTCTTCGGCGTCAACATCTTCCATCCCCGTCGCGAAAGCGGCGCCGCGACGCTGATCGGCGGCGGCGGCGACGATCTGCTGATCGGCGGCCAGCCCTGCGGCGGCGACCTCTTCGTCGGCGGGCCGGGAGCCAACGACAGCGTCTCCTTCGCCCGGGTTCGCAACCCCGGCATCGCCGTGGCGGCGAAGATCGGCGGCGCGGTCACCGACCCCGACGTCGCCGGGTGCTCTGCCGGCCGCATCGCCCGCGGCAGCGAGAAGATCGAGGGGTCGCCCGGCCCTGACGTCCTCGTCGGCAACGCGGCCGCCAACACCCTGCTCGGCCGCGGCGGCGCGGACCGGCTCGACGGCCGCGGCGGCCAGGATCGCTGCATCGGCGGCCGCGGCGGCGACGGCGCGCGCCATTGCGAGTACCTGCGCAACTGAGGTTGCAGCGGGCCTCGCCGGGCGGCGCGAGTCGATCGGCCCGCCTACGGTTTTAGGTAGGGCCGGCGCGTATGCCGGCTTTCTTCTTCTTCCATGCCTAATCCGACCGCAAAACCGCGCCGGCGCTGGCTCTCGTCGCTTCTGGCGATGACGCTTGCCCTGCTCGCCAGCTGCCTGGTGGCGGTCGCGACCGCGCCGGCGAAGAGCAACTCGGAGAAGCTGGAAGCGGTCGAAGACAGGATCGGCGCGGTCGAAGAACGCGAGGGGGTGCTGACCTCCGACATCGCCGCGATGGGGGATGAAATCTCCGCCCTCGAAGGCCAGGTCTCGGCGCTGCGCAACCAGGAGGCCGCGGCCGAAGAAGAGCTGGGCGCCAAGGAAGCCGAGCTGCGCGCCGCCGAAGCGGAACTGAAGGAGGCTCTGGAGCGGCTCGAGACCCTACGCGGGCGGCTGAAACGGGCACTGGTCAACCTGCGCGAGCGGCTGATCGCGATCTACACCTACGGCTCGACCGACATCACCTCGGTCGTCCTCAGCGCCACCGACTACGGCGACATGGTCGCCCGCACCGAATACCTCGACGCGATCAACGAAAGCGACCAGGCGCTGGCCGAGCGGGTGCGCAGCCTGCGCGACGAAGCTAAGAAGCTGGTGCGGGTGCGGAAGACCGCCAAACTGACGATCGAAAAGGCGCGCGACCAGATCGCCGCCAAGGAGCAGCGACTGGAAGCGACCCGCTCGACGCTGGAGTCGCGCGAGGGGGCGCTGGTCTCCGCCCGGGGCAAGCGCCGCCAGGCGCTGAACAGCGTCCAGGGCGAGCTCGACGAGCACGAGGAAGTCGCCGCCGACCTGCGCGCCGCGATCGCCCAGGAAATCGCCGAAGCGACCGGTGGCGTGCCGCTCCCGGCCGGGCCGCTGCCCTCGCCCAGTGCCGCCGGCTTCATCTGGCCGGTCGAAGGCACCCTCACCTCCGGCTTCGGCTACCGCTGGGGGCGGATGCACGAGGGGATCGACATCTCCGTGCCGGAAGGGACGCCGATCCGCGCCGCGGCCGACGGCACCGTGATCCTGATGCAGTCCGAATACGAAAGCGGCGGCTACGGCAACTACACCTGCGTCGACCACGGCGGTGGGCTCTCCACCTGCTACGCCCACCAGTCGAGCTTCGCGACCTCGGTCGGCGCCCAGGTCAGCCAGGGCGACGTGATCGGCCTGAGCGGCAACACCGGGCACAGCACCGGCCCCCACCTCCACTTCGAGGTGCGGGTCAACGGCGCCCCAACCGACCCGCTCGGCTACCTCTAGACCCGCTGCGGGGGTGAGTGTCGACTTATGCGTCCATATGGGCGCATAAGTCGACACGCCTAAGGCTGCAGGCGCTGGTGCGTCCAGGCGCCGTCGCGCTTTACGTAGAGAAGGCGGCGGTGGAGGCGGTCGGGGCTGCCGTGCCAGAACTCGACCTGGTCGGGGTCGAGCCTGTATCCGCCCCAGTCCTCCGGGCGGCGCAGCGGTTCGACCTTCCTGGCAAGCGCCGCCGCTTCGCGCAGGTGCTCCGGGTCCTCGAGCGGCTCGCCCTGGTTCGAGGCCACGGTGGTCGCCTGTCCCGCCGGCGGGCGTTCGGCGAAGAGGCGGTCGGACTCCTCGGCGCTCATCCGCTCGACCGGCCCCTCGAAGACGACCTGCTGCAGGGTCTCACGCCAGTAGAGCGTCCCGGCCGCGCGTGGATTGGCCTCCAACTCGCGCCCCTTGCGGCTGCGGGCACTGAAGGCGAAGACGATCGCCGGGCTCACCTCCTTGAGCAGCACGATCCGGGTAGACGGCCTTCCCGCCGCGTCGGCGGTCGCCAGGGCCAGAGCGCGCGGCTCGCGGACTCCGCGCCCTTTGGCGGCCTGCAGCCAGCGCTCGAGCAGCGGCAGCGGCTCGCTGGGAGGCGCCTCGAACTCGGGGAGCTCGAGGCCGGGATCGCCCGAGAGGGTTTCGACTGACTCGCTCAATCGCCGAAGCGCATCCGCAGCCGCACCTCGGTGCCGGCGGCGCCGGAGCGGACCTGGACCAGGTCGCAGATCTGGTTGGCGATCCAGAGGCCGCGGCCGCTCGCCTGGTCGGGCCGGGGTCGTTCCCGGCCGACAAGCGGGTCCTCGATCCGGCCGCTATCGGTCACGGCGCAGACGAGCTCGTCGTCTTCGTCCCAGATCTGGAGGGTTCCCTCGCCGCCACCGTGCTGGATGCTATTGGTCGCCACCTCGCAGACCGAGAGGACCAGGTCCTCGTTGCGGCGGGTGTCGAGCCCCGCGGTGCGGGCGCACTGGGAGACAAGATGGCGGACGATCGCCAGGTCCGTCTTGCCGAAGCTGAGCCGGACCGCTGGGCGGCCCGGCTCCGGCAGGGGCGCGTCGAGCAGCGTTTCGAGCGAGTATTGGCGCGAGGCGGAGCGGCCGTGAGGGCCGGCGCAGACGGGATGACTGCGCTCCGCCCCCGCCAGGACGGCGCGGTCGAGCTTGCTGGTGTCGTAAGGGCACATCACCGTCAGACCGCGCTCCTCGGCGAATGCGAGGTTGAAGAGCAGCTCGTGCAGCTCGCACTCCTGCACCTCGGCGGCGCTGCGCGCGGGAGAGATCGGTTCGCCGAGCCCGCGCACGCCCCTGTCGGTGTCGCAGGTGAGGAGGAAGTCATGCCAGGCCGGGATCAGCCGCGCCGGGTTGCGACCCAGCACCCCCATCGGCCAGAACTCGACCTCCGCCGCGGCGGAGCCGAGGATCTCTTCGACTTGGCGCCGCCGCGGCTCCGGCAGGACGACCAGCACCGTTTCCCCGGCGGAGATGCCCTCCTCCAGGTAGGGGATCGTCCCGGCGAGAAACTCGTCGTCGTTGGCGTAAAAGAACGCCTCATGGCAGAAGCCCCTTGCCTGCGCCGCCCGCGTCACAGCTCCAGCTCCAGAAGGTCGCAGAGCCGTTCGACCATCGCCGGTTGCCCGTGGACGTCGCAGCCGCCGTTGGCGTCGAGCCGCCGGGTGTGCTCGGCCAGCGCTTCGAGGCCGTGATGGTCGATGAAGTCGAGCGCCTCGAGGTCGAGCGACGTCGGTTGGCCGGGCTGGTGGGCGTGGTCCAGGGCTCGTCTCATCGTCTCCGTCGAGTAGCGGTCGATCTGGCCGCTGAGCGCGAGCCCGCCGTCCTTACCGAAGAGGTGGAAGAGGGGCGCCTCCGGAAACGAGTTGACGGTGGGGTGGACCGCCGCCAGATCGGCGAGGAGGTCCGCCGGCAGGCGGTCCCGCTGATAGCCGCAGAGGGCCGAGAACCCGGTCGACGTGGCCAGCCGGTCGGCCCTGGCCTCGAGCCGGAGGTGGGCCTCCCAGGTGTTGGGCTCGACGACCATCTCGGTCGATTGGGTCGCCAGGCTGACGCCGGAGAAGCCGTCGGCGTGGGCGGCCTTGGTGGCCGCTCCGAAAAGCGCCGCCTGAGCATCGGGGTCTACCGGCTCGCCGAGCCGGTAGAGCTGCTTCAGCTCGAGCAGGTGCAGGCTGCCGTCGTCGATCATCGCGCCGACGCCGCCGAGCGGGTCGAGGCGCTCGCGCTGCTGCGCGACCGGTTCGCCGCTCAGGTAGACGAGGCGCCGGTTCGCCCGCAGCCCGTCGGCGAAGAAGTCGAGGGCGGCGCCGACGAATTCCTCGCTGCGCTCAAAGCCCCAGCAGGCGTGACCGTCGGCTCCTAAGCCGGTTGGGGAATCGATGCGTCCATGCCTGCGCACCAATCAAGTATCTCATCGCGCCCGATTGAGTACCAAAAGCAATCGCGAGCCGCTCAGCCCGCGACTTCGAGCGGCGTTGCCCCACTCAAATCCCCGTCGATCGCGAGCAGCTCCTGGGCGCGGTGAGCGCAGGTGTGGCCGGTCTGGATCGCTTCCAGCCCGCTCTGGCTCAGCTGGAGGGCGAACTCGGGCAGCTCGAGCACCGCCTGCATCGCCTCGCGCGTCTCCGCGCGGTCACGGGCGACGAGGTAGTCCCGCTCGGGAAGGAGGGCCTCATCGGCGGCTCCCCCCGGTGCCGAGATCAGCGGAATCCCACAGGCAAGAGCCTCAAAGGGGCTGATCGCCGCCGGGTAGGAGGGGATCTGCACCGTCAGCCGATGCCGGGCGAAAAGCTCGGGGATTGCCTCGTCGGCGACTGGGGGACAGTGGTGAATCCCGGTGAGCCGGAGGCGGAGCCGCGCCGGGCGCGGCGGGGTTGGACCGTGGATCGCCCCCCGCAATCGCAGCTGGCGGGCGGGGTGGATCAGCAGCTCGCGCAGCGCCGCGGCTCGCGCGGCATCTCCCCAGCCACCGATCAGCACCACGTCGGCGTCGGGCTCGATCGCCGGCTGGGGGTGGAAGATTCGCGTGTCCGCGGCCTCGTGCCAGGTCCAGGCCCGCTCCTGCCAACCCGCCTCGACATAGCCCTGACGGATCGTTTCGCGGCCGGCGAGGATGCCGTCGAAGGAGTCGATCCCCGCCGCATCGGTCGGCGTCGAGGGGTCGGTGGCGTGGAAGAGCAGTCGATAGCCGTCGTGGCGGCGATGGTGGTCACAGACGCGCTCGATCAGCGCCGCCGGGCTCGACTCGTGGACGACGACGAGGTCCGCGTCGCCGAGCACGGCCGCGAGATCGACGGATGCCGGCGGGCGGGTGGGGTTGAGGACCTCGGCGCTGTGGTCGCGCTCCTCGAGCTCGGCGATCACTCCACGCAGGGAGCGAGCGCCGCTCCGACCCGTGCTCAGGGAGGGATTTAGAAAGACGATTTTCATCGGCTGCTCCCGTAGTACCTATCTGCCGAGTGACTAAACCCGTAAGTCCGGCTCCACTACCGTGCTTGCGATGAGCGAGACGGTCGCGATGCGGGCGGTGGTCAGGGGCCGGGTGCAAGGGGTCGGCTTTCGCGACGCGGCCGTGCGCGAGGCGCGCAGGCGAGGCGCTCTCGGCTGGGTTCGCAATGCCGACGATGGCACCGTGGTGGTCCACGCCGAGGGACCGGCCGCCGCCGTCGAGGGGCTCGCCGGGTTCCTCCGGCAGGGGCCGCCGGCGGCCCAGGTCGAGGAGGTCCAGCTGGAGCCGGCGAGGCCGGAGGGCCACGAGCAGTTCGCCGTCCGCGGCGTCAGCGCCGGCGTCTTCGTCGTCCAGGAGCATCAGGCGACGGCCCATCATTTCGACCTCCGCCTCGAGGTAGACGGGGCGATGCGCTCATGGGCCGTGCCGAAGGAACCGTCGATGGACCCGGCGGTGAAGCGGATGGCGATCGAGGTCGAGGACCACCCGCTTGCCCATAACGACTTCGAGGGCGAGATCGACGGCGGCTGGGTGAAAATTTGGGACCGCGGCAGCTACGAGCAGGGGGGACGAGTGCCCTGGCCCGAGGCGCTGGAGCGCGGCCACGCCGTCTTCGTCCTCCATGGGGAGAAGCTCGAGGGCGGCTTCGCCCTGCAGCGAACCCGCGGCGGCGAGAAGCCACAGTGGCTGCTGATCAAGCGGCGGGACGAGTTCGCCCGGCCCGGCTAGCGCCGCTTCGCGGGGCTCAAGAAATTGGAAAAAGGCGCCGATGCACCCGGGTGGACAAATCGTCTAAGCGACCCGATCAGTCGCGCAAAATCGCCTTCGCGGGGGTTGCCCTGCTGGCGGGGTTGCTGGCGCTCTACGCGGCGGTGACCCTCTGGGAGCTGGGCGGCGCCGCCCTGCAGGAGGCCACCGGGCGGTGGGTCTACAACGCGGTCGTCCTCGGCGCGGCGGCAATCGTCCTCTGGCGTGCGGTCCGGATCGAGGCTGAGCGCCGCGCCTGGCTCTGGCTCGGTGCCGGGATGCTGCTCTGGGCGCTCGGTCAGGCCTACTACTCCGTGGTCCTCTACTACGCCGAACCGGCGCCATTCCCCTCGCCTTCGGACCTCGGCTTCCTTGCCTTCTACCCAGCCAGCTTCATCGCCCTGGTCCTGCTGCTGCGGGCGCGGGTCGCCCATCTGGAGCCTCTCGCCTGGGTCGACGGCCTGATCGGGGCTCTGGCGGTCGCCGGCGTCGCCGCGGCGCTGATCTTCCCGCCGGTCCTGGAAGCGCTCGGCGGCAGCCCGCTCGGGGTCGCCGTCAGCCTCGCCTACCCCTGCATGGACGTGGTCCTGCTCGGCCTGCTGAGCGGCGCCTTCGCGGCCTCGAAATGGCGCATCGGGGGGACCTGGCTGCTGATCGCCGCCGCTCTGCTGCTGTTCGGCGTCTGCGACGTCGTCTACCTCTCGGTCGTCGGTCAGTCCACCTTCGCCCTCAACCTCGCCAGCGTCGGCTGGCCGCTGGCCTTCCTCCTCCTCGCGCTTGCCTCCTGGCTGCCGGCGACCGAGTCGGGCGCCGCCCCAGCCGTCGCCGATGGCCGCCGCATCGTCGTCCCGATCGCGATGGCCGCCGTCGGGGTCTCGCTGCTGGCGGTGGGCAGCTTCACCCCGATCGGCGCGGCCGCGGTGGCGCTCGGCGTCGCCTGCCTGGCCGCGGTCCTCGTCCGCCTCGTCATCACCTTCGACCAGAACCGGCAGATGCTGGTCGCGAGCCGGGAGGAAGCGGTCACCGACGCGCTCACCGGGCTCGCCAACCGCCGTGCCCTGATGGCCGACCTCGAGCGGGCGCTCGCGGCCAGCCCGCCGGAGGCGATGGTCCTCGCGATCTACGACCTCGACGGCTTCAAGGCTTACAACGACAGCTTCGGCCACCCCGCCGGCGACGACCTGCTGCGCCGGCTCGGCCGCCAGCTGGCGGGCGCGATGGAGCCCTACGGCCGCGGCTACCGGCTCGGCGGCGACGAGTTCTGCGTCCTCGCCTCGACCCGGGCGCTCTCGGCCGAGGCGATCTGCCAGACGGCCGAGGCGGCGCTCTCCGAACGCGGCAGCGGCTTCTCGATCGGCGCCTCCTGGGGCAAGGTCTTGATCCCGGTCGAGGTGGTGGACGCGAGCGAGGCGCTGCGGATCGCCGACCGCCGCATGTACTCACAGAAGGGCCGCCGCGCCGACTCGGCCAGCAGCCAGACCCGCGGCGTCCTGCTCCGCGTCCTGCACGAGCGCGAGCCGGAGCTGGAGCGCCACCTCGACGGGGTCGCCTCCCTCGCCGCGACCTTCGGCCGCCAGCTGCCGCTCGACGCCGAGGAGCTCGACGTCCTCGTCCGCGCCGCCGAGCTGCACGACATCGGCAAGATCGCGATCCCCGACGAGATCCTCCACAAGGGGTCCGAGCTGAGCGACGACGAGTGGCGGCTGATGCGCAAGCACCCGCTGATCGGCCAGCGCGTGCTCGACGCCGCGCCCGCCCTCGGCGAGGTCGCGAAGCTGGTCCGCTCGACTCACGAGCGTTGGGATGGAAGCGGTTACCCCGACGGGCTCGCCGGCCGCGACATCCCGCTCGGCTCGCGGGTGATCCTGATCTGCGACGCCTACAACGCGATGACCGAAGGCCGCGCCTTCCGGGCGGCGCGCAGCAACGAGCAGGAGCTCGAGGAGCTGCGCCGCGAGGCCGGGACCCAGTTCGACCCCGAGCTCGTGAAGACCTTCGTCGAGAAGGTGATGCCGGCGCTGGAGCGCGAACGCTACGGCTCGCCGTTGACCCATCAGACCGCCGATTCCCCTTCGGCTTCCCGCTGACCGGCCTATATTGCCGCCCATGGACGTTGCCCGGACGGGCGAGTCGCCAGTCGCCAGCATCGAGGTCAAGACCGAGCGCAGCGCGGATCTCGAACCGCGGTGCCGCGGTGACCTGCGCGCCGAGCCCGTTTCCTCCGGTCTTTCGATCTTCGGCTGGGTGGTGGCTGAGGAGGCGATCGCCGAGGTCGAGATCCTTGTCGACGGCGACTTCCTCATGCGGGTCCCGCTCGAGGTCGAGCGCCCCGACGTAATCGAGGCGCTCGAGCTGGATGAGGGCTCGACGCCGGGGTTCTATGCCGTCCTCGCGCCGGTCGGCGGCGGCGCCAGCGAGCTCGAGGTCCACGCCCTCACGGCCGAGGAGAAGCGGATCGCGCTTGGAACCGTGATGGCCAAGGTCGATTCGGGCTTCTCGGAGGCTGGTCTTGCCTGGACCGTGGTGCTGCCGCCGCCCGAAAGGGAAAAGGTGCTGGTGGGTAAGGGCGACTGGCTCTACCTCGTGCGCGACTCCAACGACGTGATCGGGCAGCAGACGGGCAAGGTGCGCCTCAGCGAGCGGGCGAAGCGAGACTGGGAGGAGTTGCTGGCACGGCGGATAGCGGCGATCGAGGGCGTCGATGCCGTCTGGCAGACCTTGATAGTCCCGGACAAGGAGATCGTCTACCCGGAGTACCTGCCGGACGAGATCGTGCCGGCGCTAACGCGGCCGGTGCACGAGATCCTGGCGATTGCCGACCGGGTGGGCGCCCCGGTTGCCTACGCGCTCGACGACCTGCAGCGGGCAAAGAGGTCGGAGGCCGTCTACCCGCGGACCGACTCGCACTGGAGCCACCGGGGCGCCCTCGTCGCCTACCGATCGCTTCGCGATCTGGTCGCTGACGCCGGTGTCTCGATGCCGCCGCTTGATGAGAGTGAAATCAGCTGGTCGGAACCGACGGTCCCCGGGGGGCTCGGGCAGAAGATGCATCCGGTGCGGACCAGCCCAACCCCCTGGGCCACGCTGCGCTCACACCGCTCGCGGCTCGTCTTCGACAACCAGGTCGTCAACCACGGTCGCGTCATCGTCTTCGAGCAGGAGGGAGGGCGGGGGCCGACCTGCGTGCTTTTCGGGGAGTCTTTCGCCCAACACTTGGTGCTGTTCCTCAAGGAGTCGTTTCGACGGCTCGTCTACGTCCATACCAGCATGCTGGTCGACGAGATCGTTGCCGTCGAGCGTCCCGACGTGGTGCTCAGCCTTCCCGTCGAGCGCTTCCTCATCAAGGTTCCCGACGATCGTCCCGGGCTTGCCTCGCTGGCGGCGACCGCGGCGAAGAAGGCGGAAACCGGAGTCCTGGGCTCGGAGATGGCCTTCGTGGCCGCTGTTCCCCGCGCCGATGGGGGCGGTGGGCCGGTGCAGATCGGAAAGATGCCGTGGCGGTGGTGAGCGCCAACAGGCGCGGAGGCTACGGCTCGCCGATGGCGAAGCTTCCGGCCGGGTCCGGCACGCCCGCGTAGAAACGGTCGAGCACCCGCCGGAAGACCGGATTCTCAGGAGCCACGTCGGCGAAGAGGGTCATCGAGGAGCGGAGCTTGACGGCGTCGATCCCACCGAGGATCTCGGCTGCGGATTTTTCGCTGTGGGCGAGGAGAGCTTCGGCGCTCTCGACCAGGCGGGGGCCGAGGACGGGGTGCTCGAGGTAGGCGCGCGCTTCCGCGGCTGAGCCGATCGCGTAGGCGCGCGACATCTCGCTTTCGCCGAGGCCGCCGCGCTGGGGAAAGACGAACCACATCCAGTGGCTGGTCTTTTGGCCGGCGCGCAACTCCCGCAGGGCGCGCTCGTAGGTGCCGCCGCGGTCCTGGGCATCGACGAAGCGCTGCAGGTCGGGGTCGCTCACCGGCCCAGCCTACGGCTACGGTTGCGTCGTGACGGTGACTCTCGACGAGCTGACGGTGGCGGATGCGCCCGACGCGTGGCGCGAGTGCGGGTTCGAGGTGGAGGGCAACGCCCTCATGGTCGACGGGATTCGGATCCGGCTCAAGCCAGCGGAGGGGGAGAGGGGGCTGACGCGCTGGTCGTTGCGCGGGGCGCGTTCGCTCGACCTCGACGGCCTG
>Ga0207683_10001642_pt1 | contig 20029 bp, 16 predicted proteins | sample KBSM73metaG_FD_184333 | JGI IMG/M metagenome (GOLD analysis project Ga0207683, IMG submission 184333) | Miscanthus rhizosphere microbial communities from Kellogg Biological Station, Michigan, USA - KBS M7-3 metaG (SPAdes) (version 2) | ecosystem: Host-associated > Plants > Roots > Rhizosphere >... | reverse complement strand
CCGGTCGCGAGGTTCGCTCCCTGGCGGACGTGCGCGGCGTCCGCGCGGTGCTGTTCGACCTCACGCCACGACAGATCACCGCGATCGCGGGCGAGGAATTGCCGCGGCGCTACCGGCGCGCGCTGGAGCGCTTCCGCTATGGGCCCGCCGCGTTCAAGCTCGACTACGCGCTCGCCGGCCCCGTGCCGTGGACGGCACCGGAGTGCCGCCGCGCCGGCACCGTCCATCTCGGCGGTTCGCTCGAGGAGATCGAGTACGCCGAGGCCGAGGTCGCGCGCGGCCGCCACGCGGCGCGACCCTCAGTGCTCGTCGCTCAGCAGAGCCTCTTCGACCCCGTTCGCGCACCGGATGGAGCTCACACGTTGTGGGCCTACTGCCATGTGCCCAACGGCTCCCGGCTCGACGCCCGTGAGGCGATCGAGGCTCAGATCGAGCGCTTCGCGCCCGGCTTTCGCGGCCTCGTGCGCGCCTGCAGCGTGCTCGGCCCTGCTGACCTCGAGGCGCGCAACGCGAACGACGTCGGCGGCGACATCAACGGCGGCGCGGCGGACCTGCGCCAGCTCTTCGCACGGCCCGTCGCGCGCCCCGTGCCGTACACCACGCCCAACCCGCGCCTCTTCGTGTGCTCGTCGTCCACGCCCCCGGGCGGCGGCGTGCACGGGATGTGCGGCTGGCACGCGGCTCAGGCGGCGTTGCGCGGCGCGCTGCGCTGACGATCACGCATCGATCATGCCCGGCCGCTTCGCTGCCGATGATCAGGGGATGGCGCGGCCCGCAACCGAACTCGCAACCGACTGGTGGCTCGCCGCGGCGCTCGGCGTGCTGGACGATCACCTCTACTTCGGTCTGCTCGGCGTCGACAGGACGTATCAGGAGCTGTTCGTCGGCCCCAACCTCGATCGCCTGCTCGGCGGCCCGGCACAGCCGCCGGGTCTCTGGCGCAGCCGGATCGACCCCCGCGACCGCCCGGCCTACTACGCCGTCGAGGCCGAGCTGCTCGCCGGGCGGCCGGCGCAGGTCGACTACCGCGTGCACGGGCTCGACGGGCAAACGCGCTGGATCCGTGCACGCGTCAATCCCGAGGCCCTGGCCGACGGCAGCGTGCGCTTTGCAGGAATCCTGTCCGACATCACGCACCAGCGGCAGGCCGACGACGACCTGCGCGCCGCCCTCGCAGACCTGGCGGAGGCGAACGCGAAGCTCCGTGCTGCGCACGAGCTGGCGCTCGACCTCGCCAAGACCGATCCGCTGACAGGCGCTGCCAACCGGCGGCACGTCGACGACGTCCTCAGCGGCGTGCTCGCGACGGAGAGCGAGTCGGTCGGCGTGCTCCTGCTCGACATCGACGATTTCAAGCTCGTCAACGACCGCCACGGCCACCGCGTCGGAGACGAGGTGCTGGTCGAGATCGTCGCGCGGCTCGAGCGCGCAGTGCGGCCCCAAGACGTCGTCGCGCGCTGGGGCGGCGAGGAGTTCCTGCTCGTCTGCCGCAGCCATGAGGAGGAGAGCATCCGCGAAGTCGCAGAGCGGATTCGCAGCGCGGTCGCCGAGCGGCCGTTCCGCACGACGGTCGGCGAGCTCCCGATCACGATCTCGATCGGCGCGGTCGCGAGTCACGGGCTCGCTCAATCCCCGGACCCGCTGATCGACGCAGCAGACGCCGCCCTGCTCGAGGCCAAGCGCGCCGGCAAGAACCGGACCGTGCTCGGGCGCCGGCCGCGCGGCACTCCCCTGGCAGCCTGAGGCCGGTCAGGCCCCGGCGAGGTAGGGCACCGTGAGCGGCCCGTACGGCAGCACGCATGCGCGCGCCTCCGGCCCGGCCGCGTCAAGCAGGTGCCGCACGGTCGCCTCGACGTCGTCGGTCTGCTCGAGGTGCGCCTCGGCGAGCTCGGCGTCCGACAGGTACGACGTGTGCATGATCACGCGAGAGCGTGCCTGGATGGCCGCCTGGATCTGGATCTGCCACTGGTCGGGCACGGTGGCCGCGCGCGCGGCGATCGCGTCGAGCAGCGCAGCCGGCGACGCCGCCGAGGTCAATTCCTCGCGATAGGAGCCGTGCGAGGGGAAGCCGTCGCGACACTCGGCGGCGCACACGATGGCACCGCCGGTGCGCACGACCTGCGCAGCCGCGGAGATGCCCTTGACCGCCTGGTAGAGGTTCTGATCGAGCGGGAAGCCGGAATTGGTCGTCAGCACGACGTCGAACGGCTGCGCGACCGCGCGCATCGCGGTCCGCCGCACCGAGTCGCAGGCGGCTTCGTGCATCGCGAACAACTCGCCGCCGAGCGCCTGCGCGATTCGATGAGCGCCGTCGAGCACCACGTCGAGCGAGAAGTGCGTGCCCGTCGCCGCGGCGATCGCGCGGACGTCGTCGTGCACGGGATTGCCGTGCGTGACGCCCCAGCGCGCGTCCGGGTGGCCGATCCGCGCGGCATCGTGAAGCACGAGAGTCGTCTCGAGGCCGGCGAGCCCGGGTGCGACCAGCTTCGGCCCGCCCGAGAAGCCCGCGAAGAAGTGCGGCTCGACGAAGCCGGTCGTGATGCGCACATCGGCGCGGGCCCACTCGCTGTTCAGCCAGACCGGGACATCGGCGCCGAAGCGACCCATCCAGGTGAGCGTCCCATCGTCGCGGGCATCGTGATTGAGGACGCGGACGGACTCGAGCACCTCGTCGCCGAGCATCGAGCGCAGCTCGGCCTCCGTGTTGCCGCGGTGCGTGCCGGTGGCGACGAGCACGACCACGTCGTCGAGGCTCACGAGCCCGTCGAGCTCCTCGAGGATGGCCGGCACCACGACGTGGCGGGGCTGTGGGCGCGTGCCGTCGCAGATGCTGATCGCGACCGTCCGCCGGCCGCGCACGACCTCGCGCAGCGGCGGGCCGGCGACCGGCCGGCGCAGCGCCTCGAGCACGGCCGCCCGCTCGTCCGCGACCGCCCGGGGGTAGAGCGGCTCGACGACGGTCGTGCGCTCCTCGGGCAGGTCGACGGAGAGGCCGTCGCTGCCGTACGCGAGGGCGACTTTCACGGCAGGTGAGCGAGCAACTCGGGCGGCGCGTAGGCCTCGACCGCCGGCAGCGGGTCGTCGTAGCGCTCGAGCTCGACCAGCGCCGTCTGCGCGATCGGCCCCTGCGCCAGTCGCGAGGTGCCCTTGTCCAGCGTCAGCACGTTGGGGTTGCCGTGGCGGTCGAGCGCGCTCGGATCGCCGGGCGAGACGGGATCCCACCAGGCACCGGTCGAGAGCTGCACCACCGATCGCCGGAGGTTGGGATCGAGCACGGCTCCCGCAAGGCAGGCACCGCGGTCGTTGAACACGCGCACGACGTCGCCGTCGGAGATCCCGCGCGCGCGGGCGTCCTCGGGATGCAGCCGGATCGGCTCGCGGCCGCGGACCTTGGAGTCCTGGCTGTAGCTGCCGTTGTCGTACTGGGAGTGCAGCCGTGTGGCAGGCTGGTTGGAGATGAGGTGCAGCGGGAAGCGGCGAGCGAGATCCGACCCGAGCCATTCGGCGGGCTCCAGCCAGGCCGGGTGACCCGGGCAGTCGTCATAGCCGAAGCCCGCGATCGTCGCGGAGGCGAGCTCGATGCGGCCCGAGGGTGTGGGGAGCGGCGCGGCCGCGGGGTCCGCGCGCAGAGCCGCGAAGTCGAGCGCGCGGCGCAGCGGCGGCGTGGGCAGCTCGACCCTGCCTGCCTCCCAGAACTCCTCGAAGGCGGGTAGCTCCACGCCCTTCTCGGCCAGGTCCGTGCGCGTCGTGTCGTAGAAGTGCCGCACCCACTCGTCCGCGTCGCGGCCCTCGGAGAACGCCTCCAGCACGCCGAGCCGCTCGGCCAGCGCGCACAGCGTCTCGTAGTCGGTGCGCGCCTCGCCGGGCGGCTCGACGGCCCGGTGCATGGCCGAGATCCACGAGTCGGCCCAGCCGGCGGCGAGGTCGTTGCGCTCCAGTGCCGTGGCCGCCGGGAAGACGATGTCGGCGAAGCGCGCGACGGGATTCCACCACGACTCGTGGACGATCACGGTCTCGGGCCGTCGCCAGGCCCGCGCAAGCCGGTTCAGGTCCTGGTGGTGATGGAACGGGTTGCCGCCGCACCAGTAGACCAGGCGCACATCCGGGAACGTGATGCGCTGCCCGTCGTAGTCGATCTCCCGGCCGGGCTCGAGCAGGAGGTCGGCGATGCGCGCGACCGGCGTCCTCACCGTGACGCGGTTCTGTCCCTGCGGAAGCGCCGTGATGCGGTGGCGGTCGGGTTGGACGCCGACCGAGTGGACGGCACCGTAGCCCGAGCCGAAGCCACCGCCGGGGCGACCCATCGAGCCTGTCATGGCGGCCAGCGCGACGCCCATCCAGAACGGCTGCTCCCCGTGGTCGGCGCGCTGCAGCGACCAGCTGACCGTCACGAGCGTGCGGCGGCTGGTCATCTCCGCTGCAAGCGCGTCGATCACCGCGGCATCGACGTCGCAGACCCCGGCCGCCCAGGCGGCGTCGCGCCGCAGGCCGTCGCGAGCACCCATCAGGTACGCCTCGAGCTCGTCCCAGCCTTCGCAGCACTCCCTCAGGAAGCCCCGATCGTGCGTACCGGCGGCAAGCATGCTGTGGGCGAGGCCCATCATCAGGGCCACGTCGGTGTTGGGCCGTGGCGCGATCCAGCGCGCAGCCTGCTCGTCGTCGATGTCGCCGCGCACGGGGCTGACGTTGACGAAGTCGACGCCGGCCTCGCGGGCCGCATGCTGAGCGCTGCGCGCAACATGCCGCGCCAGGCCGCCCGAGTTGATCTGCGTGTTCTTGAGCGCCAGCCCGCCGAACGCGACGATCAGCTCCGTGTGCTCTGCGATCTCGTCCCAGTAGGGCGCCGAGGTGTAGATCGCGTTGGAGCCGCCGCCGATCACGTGCGGGAGGATGACCTCCATGGCCGCGCAGCTGTAGCTGTTGACCGAGGCGGTGTAGCCGCCGTGGCAGTTGAGGAAGCGGTGCAGCAGGCCTTGCGGGTGATGGAAGCGCCCGGCACTGCCCCAGCCATAGGAACCGCCGTAGATGGAGGCGTTGCCGTGCTCTCGCTTGACGCGCGCGAGCTCGCCGGCAGCCAGGTCGAGCGCCCGGTCCCAGCCGACCTCGACGAAGGCGTCCTGCCCGCGAGCGGCGCCGCCCGCGCCCTCGAGCCAGCCACGGCGAACCGCGGGACGCAGGATGCGGCCCGCGTCGTTCTGGGCGCGGGGCATTCCGAATCCGATCGGCGACGGCTCGGGATCGCCCGCGGCAGGGTGCAGGGCGACGACCTCGCGGTTGCGCACCTCGACGTCGTAGTTGCCCCAGTGCGTGGACGTCGGCGTGCGACGCGCGATGAGCCCATCACCTCCCGGTCGGCGGGCGAGGCCGCATGGTAGCCATGGGACGCCCCGAGACCGTTCTTACGTCGCTCTTCGACCGCGGTCACGTGGCTCTTCGGCACGCTCGCGAGGCTTGGGGAAGTGCTTGCCAACGCCTTCAGCGAGGAGACGTCATGAACGCCGACGACATCGTCAACCGCCGCACCTTCGTACGCGGAGCCGGAGCAGCCGGCGCCGGCCTCCTGGTCGCAACTCGAACGCCCGTCGCGAGCCTGTTCGGATCGGCGGACGCCACGGCGGCGAGCACCTGCGCGTCGCTGACGCCGGCCAAGACGATCGGCCCCTACTTCGTCGAGGAGAAGCTCAACCGCTCCAACATCACGACCGACCCGGCGACCGGGGCCGTGACGACCGGCGTTCCGCTGGCGCTCGACCTGACGCTCGTGAACGAGGACGACGGCTGCTCGCCGCTGCCTGGGGCCCAGGTCGACATCTGGCACGCAGACCCGCGTGGCACGTACTCCGACGAGTCCGTCGAGGGCACATCGGGCAAGAAGTACCTGCGTGGCTATCAGGTGACCGGCGCGGACGGCAAGGTGGCGTTCAAGACCGTCTATCCGGGCTGGTACTCCGGGCGCACCGTGCACATCCACGTTCGCGTGCGCACGTTCGACGCCGGCGGGACCGCGACGTACGACTTCCTTTCGCAGCTGTTCTTCGACGACGCCCTCACGGACACGGTCTACAAGCAGTCGCCCTACAGCACACGCGGGGCGCGCACGACGCGCAACGCCGACGACAACATCTACGGCAGCGATGGCGGCACACTGGTCATGCGCGTCTCCTCGGACGGCGACGGTGGCTATACCGGCGCGTTCACCTTCGGCCTGAGCGCCGGGACGAGCGCGTCGGCGCCCTCCGCGTCCGCAGGCGCCGGCTCCTCGGCCGTGGGTGCCGTGCTCGCGAGCGCAACCTGTACGCGCAGCGCGCTGGGCATGCGCTCGGTGGCGGCGAAGCTGCGCACGACCGAACGGCTGGCGCTCGACGTGCGCCTGCGGCGCGGGAGCCGGACGATCGCGCAGCGCACGGTCACTGCTCTCGGCGCCGGCGCGAGGACGGTCCGCCTCCCGCTCTCGAAGAACGTGCGCAGTGGCCGCGCCACGCTGCAGATCATCGCGCGCGACGCCGGCGGCAACCGCAAGCTCCTGAGCCGGATCGTTCAGGTTCCGGCGAGGGACGGCGAATGACCATGCCGACCGACGCGCCCTCCATGATTTGTGTGAATGCGAGCAACCGCCAGCCTCTGCGCCGTGTTCTGCATGCTGCTTGCTCTGCCGATCACCGGGGCGCAGGCCGACATCAAGCCACTCCCGAAGCCGGCCGGCGTCACAGCCGTTCCGACGCGGAGTGAGCACCGCTCGCTGATCGCTCCCGTCTCGAAGCCGGTCGTGTCGACCACCGTCCGGCGGGATCCGCCGCAGGTGAAGGTGAAGGCGACCACGCCCGTGACCCCGACACGACTGCGTGCGGCCGTCCCCGCGGTGAGCTTCGGAGGCCGAGAGCAGCCGCGACTCGCCGTGAGCGGGGGCGGTCGCGCCACCCCGGTGCTCCCGCCGGCCGTGCTGGCGCCGACGCCACTCGGGATGGCCAGGGCCGGCGGCCCGCGTCCGGCATTCCGAGATGCGTGGCCTCCATGGATGTTCGCCCTGCTCACGCTGCTGGCACTGGCCGAGGCGGGCCTCCTCGCTCAGCTCGTGCGCAGCTCCCCGGCGCGGGCCGGCCGGACCTGACGGCGCGGCCGCAACTTCTTCACCCTTCGGGCACAGCGCCTCGGCTAGCGTGCGCCGCGAGCCAGTGACGCAGACGCCCCTCGAGCAACCGGGTCCGGCCCTCGCGCCACTGCCGACGGTCGCGCGCGAGTGGACCCGCATCGGCCTGATCGGATTCGGCGGCCCGCCGGCGCACGTCGTGCTGTTACGGCGCCTGGTGGTCGATCGCAAGCGATGGATGGATGCCCAGGAGTTCGAGGACGCGAATGCCGCCTGTGGCCTCCTGCCAGGGCCGGGCTCGACACAGCTCGCGATCTTCTGCGCCTATCGCGTGGGCGGGCCGGCAGGGGCGATCGTGGGCGGTCTCGGGTTCGTGGTGCCCGCGGTCGTGCTCGTCCTCCTGCTGTCGACGGTCTTCTTCGGCCACGCTCCGCCGCTGTGGGTGAGGGGCGCGGGCGCCGGAGCCGGGGCGGCCGTGGCGGCGGTCGCGGTCGACGCCGCGCGGTCGCTGCTCGTCCCGAGCCACGCGCGCGTGCGCTCCGACGGCGCGCGCCTCGCGCGCTGGGCCCTCTATCTCAGCGCCGCCGCCGCCGGCGCCGCTCTGCTCGGCCCGTATCTGGTGCTCGTGCTGATCGGCTGCGGTCTCACGGAGTTGCTCCTCCAGCGCCGGCCCGCGGGGACGGCCTCGCTGCACTGGGGCGCGCTCGCAGCGGCGGGGCCGAAGGCGATCGCGGTGGGAGGGCTGGGCGCGCTCGGCTGGACCGCATTCAAGGTCGGAGCGCTCTCCTACGGCGGCGGCTTCGTGATCATCCCGCTGATGCAGGCCGACGCCGTGCACACCTACCACTGGATGACCAATGCGGAGTTCCTCAACGCCGTCGCGCTGGGCCAGGTGACGCCCGGCCCTGTCGTGGCGACGGTTGCGGCCGTGGGCTACGCCGCGCACGGACTGGCCGGAGGGCTGCTCGCGGCCGCCGTCGCGTTCACGCCGTCCTTCTCGTTCATCCTGCTCGGTGGACGGCGATTCACGCACCTGCGCGAGAGCGCGAACGCGCGCGCGTTCCTCGACGGAGCAGGCCCGGCCGCCATCGGAGCCATCCTCGGGGCCGCCATCTCGCTCACGCTCGCGTTGCGCGAGACGTGGCAGTTCGCCGTTCTCGCCGGCGCTGCGATCGCCCTGCTCGTCCTGAGGCGCCACGTCGTCGAGACGCTGCTCGCGGCAGGCGCCGTCGGCGTGGTGCTCGCGCTCGCAGGTGCGCCTCTCCCATGATCAAGGACAGGATCTACGACGCGTTCACCGCGGGCCTCGACCGCAAGGGCTTCGGTCAGCGCCGCGACCGTCAGGTCGCGGAGCTCCGCGGCGACGTGCTCGAGGTGGGAGCCGGCACGGGCCTGAATCTCCCGCGCTACCGCAGTGCGGATTTGCTGGTCGCACTCGAGCCGCATCGCACCTACTCGCGGCGACTGCGGGCGCGCGCCGGCGCGGCGCACGTCCCTGTCGAGGTCGTCGCGGGCACTGCCGAGGAGCTGCCGTTCGCCGACGAGAGCTTCGACAACGTCGTCACGACGCTCTCGCTCTGCTCGGTCGGCGACCTCGACGTGGCCCTCGCCGAGATCCGGCGAGTACTTCGCCCGGGAGGCGCGCTCCACTTCCTCGAGCACGTGCGTGGCGAGGGCGCCACGGCTCGCTGGCAGGATCGGCTGACGCCGATCCAGCGCCGGATCGCCGATGGCTGCCATCTCAACCGCGACACCGCGGCCGCGATCCTGCAGGCCGGCTTCGAGATCACCGAGCTCGAGCGCTTCGCCATGCCCGCAGGGGCCAGTGTGATCAAGCCGGCCATCCAGGGCACGGCGCTCCGGCCCGGCACAGCCGCGCGCTAGGCGCCGACAACGTCAGGCGAGCTCGGGCGGTGCGTCGTCGCGCGCCGTCGCGAGCTCGCGGGCGCCACTCAGCGAGAGGCCCTCGCGGGCCAGGAACACGAGGCCGAGGCCGACGCCGAGCAGTCCCTCCACGACCTGCAGGCCGACGCTGAAGGCGACGGCGCTCGCGGTCGAGATCGCGTAGGCGTTGATGAGCGGGGCGCTCACGCCGAGCTGGAAGATCCCGAGATTGCCGGGCCAGAAGGGGAACAGCTGCACGATCGTCGAGGAGACGAACACGAGGCCGGCGCCCGCGAGCCCGACGTGGATGCCGAAGGCCTCGAGCGCCGCCCAGATGCCGGCGATCTGCGCGGCCCAGGAGAGCGTCCCCGCCAGCATGGCGAGCGCCGTGGCGCGCGGCTGCGAGAAGAGCGCCTGGCCGTGCGAGAGCCCCGAGATGATCTGCGCGAAGCGGCCGCGCGCCTTGCGCATCGCGATCAAGAGAGCGACGACGACGGCGGCGAGCACGAGCATGAACACGATCACGAGCTCCCAGATCAGCGTCGGGAGATGCATGACCGGGGCGAGCGCGACGACGGCGAGGGCCAGCGCGACGCCCAGGACGAGTTGCTCGGCAAGCGCGGTGCCGGCAATCGTCGAAGCAGGAATGCTCTCCCCGGCCAGCCGCCTGCGCCGAGCGAGCACCGCGACGCGCGCGAGCTCGCCGACCCGGGCGAACAGGACCGAGTTGAGCAGGAAACCGATGAACAGCGCCGGCACGACGTGCCCGTAGCGCGCAGGGCGCTGACCAGGCAGGGCGTCGAGCGCCGTCTTCCAGACGATCGCCTTGCCGGCGACCGAGGCGAGGTTCAGCAGCAGCGAAACGATGATCCAGCCCCAGACGACGTCCGCCTGGGCGAGCGACGAGAGGTCGACCCGCCGCGCCAGAACCAGGGAGATCGCCGCGAGAGCGCCTGCGCCGAGAACGACGCGGAGGGCGGGCGACCGCGCGATGTCCGCGACGCGGCGGCCCGGCGAGAGAGTGCTGATGGGTACGGCGGACATCTCGAATCGGAGTCTGCAACGTGGCCAGGGCCCTGATCGTGCGGGACGCCTGTGTCCGTCGGTGAGGCCAGCCGTACCTCCAGCTACCGCGGGTCCGCGGACCGGCCGGACGCCGTTGCGGGAGCCGCGGCGGCCTGAGCCGTGCGATCGGGCTCGGCTGCTTGCTGCGCGCGCGCGAGCCGGCGGGCTGCGAGGCGGACCGCGGCTACCACTGCCGGGCGTGCGCGCTGTGGTCGCGCGAGTCGACGCCGAACCTGATCGACGCGATCGACAGGATCACGAACAGGAGAGCGATGAGAGCAAGGGTGAGCATGGCGAACCTCCGGCGGGCAGAGTCGGGGCGTTTTCCCGATTCTCGTCCTCGCGCGGCACCTGCGATGTTCGGCGGACCGGCGTTTCGCGGTGCGGCCAGCCGTACGGACGATCAGCCGAGCTCGCGCAGGCGCGGAAGCAGCTCCGCGGCGGCTTCGGCATGCGCCCGCGCCTGTCCGGGCGAGACGATCACGATCAGGTCGCGCACGTTGCGCTCGACGAACGCAGCCGCACTGCGCAGCAGGGCGTCGTCGTCACCGGAGTAGCGCACCTGGACGGAGCGGCGGATCTCGGCCGGGTCGCGCCCGACATCCGCGCAGTGGCGATCGAGCACGCCCGCCAGCCGGGCGACCTCGCCGGGCTCGCCGCCGGGCGCGTTCCAGACGTCGGCGTGCTGGGCGATCACGCGCAGCGTCTTGCGCTCACCGCGGCCTCCGATCCAGAACGGCGGGTGCGGCTTCTGCACGGGCTTCGGATTCGAGATCGCATCGCGCAACGCGTAGTGCGTCCCGTCGAACGTCGTGCGTTCCTGCGCGAACAGCTGCTTCATGATCTGGCAGGCCTCGTCCAGCCACTCGACCCGTCGCCCCGCGGTACCGAACTCGATGCCGAGCATCTCGTGCTCGTTCTCCGCCCAGGCAGCGCCGATGCCCAGTTCCAGGCGACCGCCCGAGAGGTGGTCGACAGTCACTGCCATCTTGGCGAGCACGGCCGGATGCCGGTAGGTGTTGCCCGTCACCATGCAGCCGATGCGCACCCTGCTCGTGGCCTCCGCCATGGCGCCGAGCAGCGTCCAGCCCTCGAAGACGTCGATCTCGGGGTCGGTCATGATCGCCGCGAAATGGTCGAAATTCCAGAGGTGATCGAAGCCAGACTGGTCGGCCACCTGCCAGATGGAACGGAGCTCCGCGGCGTTCGTGTTCTGATTCGAGAGCTTGAGTCCTATGCGTACCGGGTACATACCGCGAGCCTAGCCGCGTCCGCCGCGCCGGGCCTCGCGCCGCGAGCGCACTCCAAGGAGCACTGAAGTCCTCACCGGCCGGAACACAGGTGCCGATAGGCACAAGATGGAGCAGGTCCCGGCCATTCCCGACGGCGAGCCACGAGAGGCGCCCGGCCAGAGCATGGCCGGCTCCGGCGAGCGCGTCGATCTCGAGCGCTTCCTGAGCGTGCTCGAAGGCGTGCGCACGGTTCCGTTCTCCGGCGAGTTCTCGCCGGACGGCACGTTCCGCGCTCCCTACACGGGCCCCGGCATCCACACGCTGCTGGGTGGCGACCTGCCCGATACGGTCGACGGTGGCGAATTCTGGGCCACGCGCGTGCTCCCGACCGACCGCGCGCTCTACGACGAGGGCATGATGCGCCAGCGAGACGGCGGGTCCTGTCAGATGGAGTACCGGATCAAGGCGCTGGACGGGCGCGTGCTCTGGATCCGGGAGTGCGCGCGCTCGACCGAGCAGGGCGACGGGAGCGTCCGCGTCGACGGCATCGTCACCGACGTCACCGACCAGCGCGAGAGCGCCGACGCCGCGAGCGAGTTCGAGGGTGCCCTCCTCGCGACGCGCGGACGCCTCGAGTCCGTGCTCTCGGCGATCGACGAGTACCTCTATGCCTGGCGGTATCCCGTCGACGGGCCCCCGGTCGCCGATTTCGAGTCGATGCCAATGGCGACGTTCCTCGGCATCCAGCCCATCGACGACGATGAAATCGAGGACCGGTGGCTGGAGACGGTCCATCCCGACGACCACGCGCGGGTCGCAGCCGATGTGACCGCGGCGCAGCACGCCGGCCTCGCCGGCAGCATCGAGTACCGCATCTGCGACGACCAGGGGCGCGTGCGCTGGCTGCTCGACAGCTGGCGCTGCCGGCGCGATCCGGGCGGGGTCGTCGCCGAAGGCATCGTCACCGACATCACGACGCGCAAGCTGGCGCAGGACGGCATGGCCGCCGCCCTCGCCAGCGCCAGGGTCGCCTACGGCGAGCTCGAGGAGGCGCGCGTCGCGGCCGAGCGCGCATCGAATACCGACCCGCTGACGGGGCTCGCGAACCGCCGGAGCTTCCAGAACTCGCTCGACGATGCCGTCCTCACGGCCGATGCACAGCCGTTCGGCCTGCTCCTGCTCGACGTCGACCACTTCAAGCGGACGAATGACACCCACGGACATCAGGCAGGCGACGACGTGCTGATCGCGGTCGTCGCGTGCATGCGGACCGCCCTGCCGGACGACGCGATCGTCGGTCGCTGGGGCGGCGAGGAGTTCACCGTGCTCGTGCCGGGTGTGCGCACGCACGCGGCGCTCCGGCTGATCGCCGAGACCATCCGCCTGACGGTGCGCGACGAGCGCCTCGCGACGCGCCGTGGAGGCCTTGCGATCACGATCTCCTGTGGCGGCGTGCTCTCGAGCGGCGGCCTCGACACCGAGGAGCTCGTGCACGCGGCCGACGCCGCGATGTACCGCGCCAAGCAGGCCGGCCGCGATCGCACGCTGCTCGCCGGCGACAGCGGACTCGAGCTCCCGAAGGACGAGCCGGAGCTGCTGATGATCGCGCAGAGCTTCGCGCACACAGCGAGCATTCGCGAGGGCGTGCCCGAGTTGCACTGCGCCCAGGTCGCGGACCTCGCCGGGCGCATCGCCACGTGCCTCGGGTTGCCTGCCGCGACCGTGCTGCGCTGCCGCCTCGCCGGCTGGCTGCACGACGTCGGCAAGATCGCGATCCCGGACCGCGTGCTCGGCAAGCCGGGCCCGCTGACGAGCGCCGAACGGCAGGTGATGATCACCCACGCCGCCTTCGGCGCCGACCTCGTCGCGCGCACGCCCGGCATCGCGGAGAGCGCCGGCGCGGTGCGCCATCACCACGAGCGCTGGGACGGAGACGGCTACCCCGACCGCCTCGCAGGGCTCGACATCCCGGTCGAGGCGCGCGTCGTGGCAGCCGCGGACACGTGGAACGCGATGACGCACGACCGCGTCTACCGGCGTGCGCTCGGCTTCGACGCGGCCTGCATCGAGGTGATGAGCATCTCCGGATCGCAGCTCGACCCGAAGGTCGCCGCCGCGCTGCTCGCGGTCGTGCGGGAGGAGCACGCCGTGCTCCTCCCGGTAGAAGAGCTCGCAGCCTAGAACTCGCCCCCGAACAGGGCTCGTAGACTGCCGCCGATGGCGACTCCTTCGGCCTCCTACAGCCTCACGATCCGCGTCGTCGTGCCCTCGGCTCCGGGCAGCTTCGCGCGGGTTGCGGCGGCCATCGGCGAGGCCGGCGGCGACCTCGGCGCGATCGATCTCGTGCGGGCGGGACGCGACGGCACCGTGCGCGACGTCACGGTCAATGCGAGCGACTCCGACCACGGCAAGGGAATCGTCGAGGCCGTCCGGGCACTGCCGGGGGTCGACGTGCAGAGCGTGTCCGACCGGACCTTCCTCCTGCACCTCGGCGGCAAGATCGAGGTCACCGCGAAATCGCCGATCCGCACGCGCGACGACCTCTCGATGGCCTACACGCCGGGCGTTGCGCGGGTCTGCCTCGCGATCGCCGATGCGCCGGAGCGGGCGTGGTCGCTCACGATCAAGCGCAACACCGTCGCGGTGGTCTCGGACGGCACCGCAGTGCTCGGTCTCGGCAACATCGGTCCCGAGGCGGCGATGCCCGTGATGGAGGGCAAGGCGATGCTGTTCAAGGAGTTCGGCGGCATCGACGCCTTCCCGCTCTGCCTCGCCACGACCGACGTCGACGAGATCGTCCGCACGGTCAAGGCAGTCGCGCCCGGCTTCGGCGGGATCAACCTCGAGGACATCTCAGCTCCGCGCTGCTTCGAGATCGAGCGGCGCCTGCGGGAGGAGCTCGACATCCCCGTGTTCCACGACGACCAGCACGGGACGGCAGTCGTCGTCCTCGCTGCCTTCCTGAACGCCCTGCGCGTGGTCGGCAAGCGGCCGGACGACGTCTCGGTCGTGATGGCCGGCGCCGGCGCCGCGGGCATCGCCTGCACCAAGATCCTGCTCGCCGCGGGCGTCAGGCAGATCATCGGAGCCGACAGGACGGGCGCGCTCCATCGCGGTCGCGAGGGCCTCGACGAGACCAAGCGCTGGTACGCCGAGAACACCAACCCGGGCGGGTTCACGGGCACCGCGGACGAGGCGCTGCGCGGCGCCGACGTCTTCATCGGCCTCTCCGGCCCTGGCGCGGTCTCCGTCGACGCCGTGCTCGGGATGGCAAAGGACGCAATCGTCTTCGCCATGGCGAATCCGACCCCGGAGGTGCCGCCCGAGGCGCTCGCCGGCCGTGTCGCCGTCGTTGCGACCGGCCGCTCGGACTACCCGAACCAGATCAACAACGTGCTTGCGTTCCCCGGCATCTTCCGCGGTGCGCTCGACGTGCGGGCGAGCGAGATCAACGAGGCGATGAAGCTCGCCGCGGGCGAGGCGCTCGCCTCCGTCGTGACGGCCGAGGAGCTCTCGGCCGAGTACGTGATCCCGAGCGTCTTCAACCGCGACGTGGCCTCCACGATCGCGGAGGCAGTGGCGCAGGCCGCGGTGGACACGGGGGTCGCACGCCGCGACCGCACAGCGAGCCCGCAGACCGAGGCCGAGCTCTACCCCTGAGGCCGTGCCCGGCAGCAATCCAGGCCCGCTCGCGGGCACGAGGGTGGTCGACCTGTCGAGCAACGCGCCGGGACCGTTCTGCACGATGGTGCTCGGCGACCTCGGCGCCGAGGTGATCGCCGTCCATCAACCTGACTCGGCCCGGAGCGCCGCGCGGCTCGAAGCACTGCGGGCGACAGGTGGAGAGGCGACGGACGAGCCGTTCCCCGCGCTCCGCGGCGGTCCCTCCGACACGCTCGGGCGGAACAAGCGCAGCATCGGGATCAACCTCAAGGACACACGAGGGCTCGAGCTGTTCCACTCGCTCGTCGCGGACGCCGACGTGCTCGTGGAGGAGATGCGCCCGGGCACGGCCGACCGGCTCGGCGTCGGCTACGAGGCGATGCACGAGCTGAATCCCCGTCTCGTCTATTGCTCGATCTCGGGCTTCGGCCAGGACGGGCCCTACGCGAGCTTGCCCGGTCACGACCTCAGCTACCTCGCGCAGACCGGTGCACTCGCGATGCTCACACCACGCGGGGCGGGGCCCGTGATCCCGCAGAACATCGTCGCCGACTATGCCGGAGGCGGGCTCGTTGCGGCCGTCGGCGTGCTCGCGGCCCTGCTCGCCCGGCAGCGCACCGGCGTCGGACAGCACGTCGACGCGGCGCTGACCGATGGCGTGCTCTACGTCCTTGCCGATCTGCTCTCGTCGTGGTTCGGATTCGCAGTGACGCCCGAGCTCGGCGAGTCCGCCGTGAGTGGCGCCCTTCCCGGCTATTCGGTCTACGAGACACGAGATGGTCACCACCTCGCCATCGCGTGTCTCGAGCCGTGGTTCTTCCGCGCCCTCTGTGATGCCGTCGGACGGCCCGAGCTCACGCCGCTCTTCTCCGACCCCGGGCGCCGCGACGAGGTCCGCTCCGAGCTTGCCGCGGTGTTCGCGACACGCACGCGTGACGAGTGGTTCGCGATCCTCGCAGGGGCGGATGTAGCCGTCGGCCGTGTGCTCGGGCTCGAAGAGCTCGCAACCGATCCGCAGCTGCAAGCGCGCAACATGATCATCGACGTCGCGCGATCGGAAGGCCCGCCGGTCCGCATGGTCGGGGTGGCGCCAAAGCTGTCGGACACTCCGGGGTCGGTGAGGTCGGCGCCGTTTCATCGTGGTCGCGACACGGACGCGATTCTCGCCGAGCTCGGCGTGCACGACGGGGAGTTGGCGGAGCTGCGAGCGCGAGGGGCGATCGCGTAGGCACCCCGTCAGCCGCAGACGGCGTAGACGTGGAACGGCGTGGCAGTGACCAATGCGGCGAGGCCGACGACCGTGCCGCGCCAGGCCATGGGCGCGCCCTCCGTGTCGGCAATCGGCTGGCTCTGCCGGGTCGCCGTCAGGATCGCACTCGTCGAGGTGTCATCGATCGTGACGCCGCCGCCGAAGGCGCGAGTGCCCGTCGGGCACACGGCGGTCGCGGTGGCGTTGGATGCCGGCGCCACGGATCCATCGACGGTGACGATGAGCAGCGGGATCTTGCTGCCGGCGACGGCGCCCGGGGCGAGCTTGGCTGCGGTGACCGAGCCGTCGGCAAGGGCAGGCGTCGTGATGCTGCCAGGGGCGGAGGTGATCGAGGTGAGCGCCGCACTCGAGAAGTCGCGTGCCTCGAGCGATCCCGGTTTGACACTGGCGGACGTGACGGAGCCGGCGGCGAGCTTGGCGGCCGTCACGGCATGGTTCTTGATGGCAACCGTGGCGACGGCGTTGCGTGCCAGTTTGGCACTCGTGACCGCGCCGTTGTGGATCTTGGCCGCGGTCACGCTGTTCTTCGCGAGCTTGCTCGCCTTGACCGAGCCACTGCGGATGGACGTGCCGTCGATCAATCGCCCCGCGTAGGCGCTGCCGCCCGTGAGGGCGAAGATGCCGAGCATCAGGCCGAGATAGCCGGCGATGGTTCCGTGCGAGGGACAGGTGCGTGGAAGGTGCATGCGAGCGCTCCTGGATTGCGCAGAACCTGAGCCTCGCTCAGGCTCACGCGGACGAGCGGCTCGAGAGATTCTTCGCAAACCGCCTGGAAACAGGTGATTCCCGTTCCGCTATGACCCGGAACTCACCTAGGCGGGGGATCTACGAGCTCGACAGCGTCGTCACGCGCAGTGCCACGATGCGCGCGTCGCTCGCGACCACGCCGTCGTCGTCTGCCGCGCAGGTCAGTGTCACCCCGCCCGCGGCCGCGAACGTGTGTGCCGTGACCAGCGCCACAGGGTCGTCCGAGCTCGCCGAAAGGTCGGCGTCGATCTGATCGCCGTCCGTTCCGGCCTTCAGCAGGCACGTCACGCCTGGTGTCGAGGTGTCCAGAGTGGAATGCAGGGTGGCCTTGGCGACGATCGCGTACGTGCCGGCTTTCAGCGGCAGCGTCACGACGCCCGTCTGGGCGCCGGTGATCGTGATCGCCGCGACCGGGCTCGAAACCACGGCCGAGCCGCCGGAGCCGTCCGCGCCGTCGGAGCCGGGCGGGCCGGCCGGGCCGCGCGCGACCGCCGGCAGGATCGAGGCCGGCAGCTTGCCGCTGCGGGGGAGGACGATCAGCTTGCCCTGGTGCGGCGTGCGCGAGGCGTGGAAGCCGTCGACGGCAGCGGCATTGCGTGCGAACAACGCGCGCTTGACCCAGCCATCGGCGGCCTGGCCGACCGGGGCGGCTGCGAGCACGAGCGCGACGGTGGCGATGATCGTGGCGGGAGCGGGTCGACGCATGCCTCTCGCGACATACGGGCGCCGGGACGAGCTGGTTCAGATCACAAGCCGAGGACCGCTGCACGTCGATCCGTGGCGCTGCCAGCTCCAGTGCACCCGCCCCACCAGCTCGCTGCGCTGCGCGCGGCCGCGCACGGCGAAGCCGAGGAGTTGTGTGGCTGCCGCGATCATCGGCCGGTTGCGCTCGAGGACGATCGTCGCCTGGCGCGAGAAGCCCAGGTCGCGCGTGTAGGGAAGCGAGGCCGCCAGCAGCGCCAGGCCGATGCCGCGGCCGCGCGCTTCGCGGCGCTCGAAGAGATTGAGCCCGAAGCACGTGCCCGGCGACGTGGTGACGTCCTCTGCCCCTTCAGGCCCGAGCAGGTCGTAGGCGACGATGCGCTCGCTCTCCCAGGCGGCGAGGCAGACGATGCCTGTCTCCATGCGCCGTCGCAGGTGTGCGCGCATTCGCCCGGCCTGCGTCCGCGTCCAGATGCCCGCGAGCGGCGCATCGGAGAGGCCGTCGTAGGGCGCGATCGTCACGCCGGCGGGCACGGGAAGCTCCGGCAGCTCACCGTCGAGATCGCGGGCGAGGATCACGCACGGCCGCTCGGCATGCAGCCAGTGGGCGGCGATGACCGAGCGGTGCAGCGCGCCGGCCGCCGCGCGACCTCCGGGGCCGCGCTGCTCGAGTTGCAGGAAGAGCCGCTCGCTGCGCGAGACGCCCGGCTGCTCCGCCGCGCTCATGACGGGCGCGCTGCGCACGATCGCCAGGTCGCCGCCCGACTCCGCGATCGCAGCGGCGAGCGCTGCAATCGAGATGCCGCGCCGATCGTCCCAGAGGGCGTCCGGGAGCTCGCGGCCATACGTGGCCTCGACGGCAGCAACGACATTCACGATGGCCAGGGAGTCGAGTCCGAGCGCAGCGAGCGGCTCCTCGGCCGTCAGCACGCGCGAGTCGCCGATTCCGCTCGCCTCGCGCACGATGCGCGCCACCTCGGCGACGACCTCCTCGGCGCTCTTCGCGTGCAGGTGCACACTCGCGACCATGCTCTCAACTTAGGGCTGATTTGTCTGAATGCGCACGAGATCGTCGGCGCGCAACCGGACCTTTCCGGTCGGGCCGACGGGAAGCGCCTCGCAGACGACGATCCGGCGCGGCACCTTGTGCTCGGCGAGCTCCCCGGTGCAATGTGCGATCAGCTCCGTATCGGGCACCGCACGCGCCAGTACGACCGCCGCGGCGACGAGCTCCGCGCCGCGGCCGTCGGGCACGCCGACGACGGCAGCCTGGCGCACTGCGGGGTGTCGCTCGAGTGCCTCGGAGACTTCCTGCGGCGAGACCTTGAGCCCGCCCACGTTGATGACCGTGTCGCGACGGCCGTGGATGCGGATGAAGCCGTCGGCGTCGATCTGGGCGAGATCGCCGGTCCGGAAGGTTCCCGCCGCGAGCGGCGTGGCGCCGGCCGGACCGCCCAGTGCGTACCCCGAGGCGACCGCGGGGCCCTCGACGACGAGCTCGCCCGTGTCGTCCGCGACGCGCACGGAAACGCCGCCGATGGCCCGCCCCACCGATTCGGGTCGTGCGAGCACCTGATCCGGCTGATGGTTGGCGACCGCACCGGTCTCCGATGATCCGTAGTGCTGGCAGATGGGAGCGCCGAAGCGGCTCGCGAACGTGCGGATGAGGTCGGGCGAGAGCGGCGCCGTGCAGGACAGGAGGTAGCGCGCGCCGGCGAGATCGGGTGGGGCCGAGACGGGCGCCTCGGCGACGACGCGGTAGATCGCCGGCACGCCGAGGTAGACGGTCGCGTCCGCCATGTCGGCGAGCGCGCGCCGAGGCGAGAGCACCGGGCGCTGCTCGACGGTCGCGCCACTCGCGAGCGTGGCTAGCACCGCGAGATCGAAGCCGTAGGAATGGGTCAGCGGAACGGGAGCGACGACGCGATCGCCAGGCCCGAGGCCGAGCGCCGCCGCGACGTTGGCCGCCTCGGCCTCGACGTTGGCGTGCGTCAGGACGACTGCCTTGGGCGTTCCGGTCGAGCCGGACGAGAGCTTCACGAGCGCAGCGCTCGCGAGATCTGCGGCCGGTCGGCCGGCCTGGCGGGCGATCAGTGCGAGCGGCGGCAGCCCCTGGACGACGAGCGAGCGCGCGGTCCCGCCGGCGGCGCCGGCGATGCGCGTCGCGTCGCCCTCCGCGGTCGCGATCAGCGTGGGCGACAGCCCGGCTGCGACGGCGCGGAGCTCGGCCGGGCCGAGCGCCGGAGGCACCAGAACGACCGTCGCACCGGAGCCCCAGACAGCCGTCAGCGCGGGCAGGAGGGCACGTGCCGGATCCAGTGCGAGCGCGACGACCCCGCCCTCGGGTAGTCCGGCTTCCGTCAGCGAGGCGGCGAGCGC
>Ga0207683_10001641_pt1 | contig 20035 bp, 16 predicted proteins | sample KBSM73metaG_FD_184333 | JGI IMG/M metagenome (GOLD analysis project Ga0207683, IMG submission 184333) | Miscanthus rhizosphere microbial communities from Kellogg Biological Station, Michigan, USA - KBS M7-3 metaG (SPAdes) (version 2) | ecosystem: Host-associated > Plants > Roots > Rhizosphere >... | reverse complement strand
GCGAGCGGCGCGCGATCGACCTCGAGGCCCTTGCCGCGGGCGGATACGCGGACCGACGCCCACAGCGATGACGTGCCCGCCGACACACTCGCGCGCTCGCAACGCGCCTCCACCCCGAACGGTGCGCTCATGCGCTTGAACATGAGTCGTCGTTCCTCGTCGCGCCATGTGTGATGTGCAGCTCCCGCGATGTGCCCGGCGGCGCGTCGTGCGACGCCGACACACACGCCCGCGCTAACCGCGCCCCTCGCCCCGCCGGCGCACGGCACGTGGCTTGCCAGAAAGGGCCCCATGCCGACCTGCCGCGCCCTGCTTGCCATGGCTGTCCTGGTGGCATGTGGGCGAGGCGGCGCGCATCACGGCGACGGCGGGACCGGCGGCCCGAGCGGTCCGGATGCCCCGCTCGACGGCTGGGTTCCCGACACGCGGCCACCGATGCTGGTGACGACGACGCCCGGCTCCGATACGTGGCTCGAGGAGCCGGTGCGGCTCGTGTTCGACGAGGCCCTCGATCCGGCGTCGCTCGATCTCGCGGTGACCGCGCAGCTGACCGGCACGCCGGTCGCCACGCACGTCGCGCTCGACTGGGACAAGAAGGCCGTGATGATCACGCTCGATCCTGCCGTGCGCGGGCTCGGCGCGCTCGACCTTCACGTCGAAGGCACGGTCGCCGACGTCGCCGGCAACAAGGCGCCGGTGACGAGCGATGTGAACCTGACCGTCGCGCCGTGGAGCGCACCACCCGCGATCGACCTCGGCACCGCGTCCTCATCCCCTGCGGTCGCGATCGACGGTCGCGGCGCCGTGCTCGCGGCGTGGACCGTGGGTGCCCCGGGTAGCCGCCAGCTCGTCGTCGCGCAGCTCTACGGCGGTCTGTGGGCGCCAGCTGGAGCTCCGCTCGGAAGTTCCGACGTGAGCTCGCCGACGCTCGTGATCGATGCGGCGCAGCGTCCGGTCGTCGGATGGATCGAAGGTGGAACCGCACACGCCGCGCGCTGGGACAGCGGGGTGTGGACGCCGCTGCCGTCGCCGGGGACCGGCTCGGTGATCGCGCTCGCAACCGCGCCCGGCGGCGATCCGGTCGCTGCGGTGTTCGGCACCACGGCCGCGGTGTTCGCGCTGGTCAGCGATGCGTGGCAGCCGATCGGCGCGACGATCCCCACGGGCACGCTCGTCGGTGAACCCGCGCTCGCCGTCGGATCCACCGGGCATCCCGCGGTTGGCTGGATCGCCGACAACACCGTGCACGTGGTGCGCTTCGACAGCGCGTGGACGTCGCTCGCGCCGATCGCGCTGCCCGCGCCGCCGAGCGGAATCGATCACATGAGCCTCGCGATGCGCGGTGCCGAGCTCGTCGTCGCGTACGACGCCTGGGCGGGCTCGTTCGGTGTGCTCGCCGCAAAGGCCAGCGGCGCTGCGACGACGTGGACGCGGCTCGATCACCTGCTCGACCTCGACGCGCAGAGCGACGCGATCGCCCCCGTCGTCGCGATCGGTCCCACCGGTGCGCCGGTCGTCGCGTGGACGGAGATGGTCGACGGCATGCGCGAGCGCGGGCTGATCGCGCAGTGGAGCGGCTCGAAGTGGCTGATGGTTGGCGGTACCCCGTGGCTCACCGATCCGCACAGCGCGCCGGCGCGGCCGACGCTCGCGCTCCATGGCGGCGGCGCCCCCGTGGTCGGCTGGGCCGCAGACGGTCGCCTCGGCGTCGCGCGCTTCAACGGCCCGGCGAGCCCACCGATCGGCATCGCGACGCGCGCCTCGATCGCCGGCTGCGCGTTCAACGCTGCGAGCCCGCCCGCGCAGCTGCTCTCGACCGGCTGCTTCACGGTGACGACCGCAGGCCAGCCGACCGCGCATCCCGGCCTCGTGCCGTACGACATCGTCGTCAAGCTGTGGACCGACGGCGCGTACAAGCGGCGATGGATCGCGCTGCCCGACGGCGGAACGATGACGACCTCGGCCACCGGCGCCTGGAATCCGCCGGTCGGCACGTTCATCATCAAGGAGTTCGCGTACGAGCGCACGCCGGGGTCGCCGGGCACGCGCCGCGCGATGGAGACGCGCATCCTCGCGAAGACCGCGTCGGGATGGCAGGGCTTCAGCTACCAGTGGAATACGGCCGGCACGAACGCCGCGCTCCTCACCGACGGCGAGTGGACGTACGACTGGCCGCTCGACAACGGCTCGACGCATCGCCACCTCTATCCGAGCCGCAGCGAGTGCACGTCGTGCCACGAGAGCTCCTACGGTCCGCTGCTCGGCTTGCGCTCCCCGCAGCTCGCGCGGTGGGTCGACTACGACGGCCACATCGCCGATCAGCTCGCAACGCTCGCGCACCTCGGCGTGGGCCCCGGCGCGAGCGCGACGCCGTTCGTGTCGCCGCACGACGCGTCCGAAACGTGGGAGCGCCGCATGCGCGGTTACATGGCGGCGAACTGCGCGCACTGCCACAACCCGGATCACATCGCGGTCCACGATCTGCGCTACACGACGCCGCTGGCACAGACAAACCTGTGCCCCGACATCGTGCCCGGCGATCCGGCCGCCTCGAAGACCTATCAGCTCGTCTCGAGTCGTCCCGGCATGCCGCCGCTCGGCACGCTCGCGACCGATCCGCTCGCGATCCAGACGCTCGGCAACTGGATCACCGGGATGCGGTCGTGCCCGTAGAGCCGCGGGGCCGGCGCCGCAGGAACAGGCCGAGCAGCGCGAATCCGACGAGGCCCTGCGCGCCACCCTCGGCACGGCAGCCACAACCCTGCGGCTGACGCACCGGGTTCGGCAGCTGCGCACCGCCACTCGCGAGCGGCGTGATCGTCGGCGCGTCGCCGGCGATGAACGTCGAGAGCTGCGTGCCGCGCGTCTGAAACGCGAGGTTCGTCGCCGGCGTCGCGATCTGCTGGGTCTGGCCGTTCGGTCCGCCCCACTTACCGCGCACCGGGTTCGCGCACGCGAGCGCGCCGGTCCACGGGTGGAGGATCACGTAGCGGCCCTGGAAGTTGTTCGCGCCGTCCTTCTTCACGCTCGTATCCATGTGGCCCTGCGCATCGGGGATGCCGCGGCCGCCGACGATCGGCTCGACGGCGCGGAACACGAGATCGTTGCCGATGTCCTTGCCGTAGCGCGCGTGCAGGCGCGTCAGCGTCATCGAGTACATGTTCGTGCCCTTGTACGTCGACTGCAGGACATCGCCGCCGAGCGTCAGCAGATCGTTGCCGTCGAGCGTCGGGCCCGGGCACGGATCGCAGCTGCCCGAATCCCACGCGTACTCGGTGACGACCGCGCCGGGCTTCTGGGCGAGCGCGTTGTCGAACAGCGCGTCGTAGAACTCGCCGAACCGGTTGCGGACCTCGTCCTTGACCTCGAGGTTCGTCGGGACCGTGATGTTCGGATAGTTCGCGACCTCGAACCGCGAGTCGGGCGAGAGGATGTTGACGATCAGATCCTGCGTGCCGGCGGAGTTCGCGAGCCCGAGCCGGATCGGCAGGTTGAAGTCCGGGCTGTCGTAGTAGAAGCGCAGCGGCGACAGCGTCGCCATGCCGTTCACGAACTTCACCTTCTTCGGATCGACCTTCGCGACGAACCACTTCGTGCCCTGCTCGACGTACGGGCGCAGCAGCGGCTCGGCGCCCGGCGGGATCGTGTAGTGATGATCGCGCAGCCAGCTATCGAGGCCGGTCGATTGCTCGGCCGACAGCACGAGGATGTTGTACTCGGCGACCGAGAACTTCGCCTCGATCTTGACGTGGTAGTCCTTCTTGTCGCTGTCGTCGGCGCCTGCCGACTCGTCGGCATCCTCCTCGACCATCATCCGGCCCGGCATGTCCTCCGGATAGTCGTCCGCCTTGCACGGGTCGTGCTCCCAGTACTCGACGAGGCGCGGCGCGCCGAGCGTGTCGATCTTGTCGAACACCGCGCGGTCGAGCGTCTTGACCTGGCCTTCCTTCACGACCACAGGCACCGGCACCACCATCGCGAAGTTCTCCGGCGGGCCCTGGTAGTTGTTCTCCATCGCCAGCACGGTCGTCGTGCCGTGTCGCATGAGCACGACCTCGGTCGCGTTGTTGAACATCTTCTGGCCGGCGCCGCCGACGTAGAACCCGCAGAACGCGAGGATGTGGAGCCACATGGCGCCTATGGACGCACGAATGCGTCCAACGATCTACGGATTGGCGGTGTACACGTACAAGGTCGCGGTCGGCTCGAAGACGAGCTCGCGGGCGCCACCGGGCACGTAGAACCGCGTGCCGATCGCCGCCCCCTGTGTGCCTGCGCGCGAATCGGGCATCGGCGCGAGCGTCGTCCACATATCGGCGAGCGGGTCGTAGCTCTCGACCACCTTGTACGCGGACGTGCCGGCCTCGCCCCCGGCGCAGATCAGCTGGCCCTCGACGACGCCATACGCGCAGCCGCCGCGCGCGCTCGGCATCGGCGTCTTCGTGTCCCACGTGGTTCCGCCCGGGGTCAGCGACCAGACGTCGGAGGTCTGCGACGACGAATCGAGCGTGCCGAGCCCGCCGGCGACGATCAACGTGCCGTCGAGGCGACGCATGCCGGCCGGATGCGAGCGCGGCTGCGGCAGGTCGGGCGTGAGCTGGCCCCACATGTTGGCCTCGGTGTCGTAGTAGAGGTTCGTCGCGAGCGCGCTCGTGGTGCTCGCGCCACCGAGCAGGTAGATCCGCGGCGGCGCGACGATCACCGCCGCCGAGCCGCGCTCCATCCCGGCAGGCATCGACGCGAGCTGCATCCACTGCGGCGAGGCATCGAGCGTGTTCAGCGCGTACGCCTCGCCGCGCGCGGTGTACGTCTGGCCCTCGAGACCGCCGAGCAGATAGAGCGTGGTGCCGATCGACGCCAGCTGGATGTGCGTCCACGCAACCGGCGCGTCGGGCAGCTGGGTCCACGTGTTGTCGAGTGGATCGTAGACGTCGACCTGCTTCGTGATGTCGAGCCCGGCCATCAGATCGGTGTCGAAGCCGCCGACCACGACGACGCGCTGGCCGAGCGCCGTGACGCCGGGCTCGAGACGCGGCTTCGGAACGTCGGGTCCCTGCGACCACGGCGAGGTCGGCGCATCGGGGCGCGCGGGCGACGACGAGCCGCACGCCGCGAGCGCGAACCAGAGCACCGCCTTCATCGGCCGAGAATAGCCCAGGGCCACCAAGATTAGACCGCCGTGCGGTGTCGTGCGTCGGAGCATTCGTGCGCCACGCCACGCCGCTACTGGCCCTCGCCCTCCTCGCCGCCGCCTCGCCGGCCCATGCCGACGACGATGACGACGAGGACTCCTACTTCGTCGCCTTCGGCAAGCACACCATCGACGCCGGGTTCACCGGTCACGGAACGCGGATCGGCGGCCTCTCCGAAGGCGGCATGGGTGCGCGGCTCGACCTCGGCTACGGCCGCGGCCGCTGGCAGTACACCGCCGAGGGCAGCCTCGAGTCGAGCTCGCTGCAACAGACGCAGACCACCTCGACCGAAGGACGGCGCCAGCGCGCCGCGCTCGGGATCCGCTGGCTCGCGCGCCAGTTCATCCCGATCAACGAGCTCGGCGTCGACATGTATCTCCACGCCGCCGGCGGCATCTCCCGCTATCAGTGGATGGACAGCGGCTCGACGCGCCCCGATGTCGACCTCGGCGTCGGCATGGCCGTGCGCAAGTTCGCGCGCCACGACATCTTCGTGCGGCTCGATCTCGACCTGCTGTTCTCGCGCGGCGATTCGGGCTTCGCCGGAGGGCTGGTGCTCGGATGGTGAAGCTGCTCGCCGTGCTGCTCGCCCTGACCGCGCTGCCCGGGGTCGTCCGCGCCGACGACGAAGAGGCGCCCGACGACGGACCGCCGCTCCTGCTCGGCTTCCGGCTCGCCGCCGGCAAGCTGCCGATCGAGCACCAGGAGCTGACGACGATGGCGATGGGCGTCGATGTCGATCATCCGATCGCGCGGCGCTGGCGTGCGTTCGGCGAGTACGAGTTCATGTGGCTCGAGCGCGATCAGATGTCGACCCAGCACGGCAGCGGCCACCGCGTGCTCGCCGGTCTGCGGCACTCGCTCGTCGAGAAGCGCGAGCACCATTTCCGCACGTACCTCGATGTCGAGGCCGGCGGCGGCATGGCGGTCGTCGACGACACCGTGATCGGCGTGCGCATGCTGCCGACCGGATTCGGTGGGCTGCGCGGCGGCTACGACTTCTACGCCTCGGACTCACCGTCGCGCGTGTTCGAGTCGGAGGTGACGGTCCGTGCGGTGATGGTCGGCGACGGCACCGGCGTGATGGCCGGCTTCGGCATGCAGTGGGGCAATTGACCGATCACCACATCACGGTGTAGCCGATGTTCGCGCGCAGCGCGCTCGACACCGCGAGCAGCGTGACATCGGTCGTGCCGTCGGCAGCCTTCGCAGTCATCGTGTCGTGCATCGTGTACTCGTACGACAGCGACGGCGACAGCACGCCCGACTTCCCGACGATGAAGTTCATGCCCGCGCGCGGCGCGACCGCGAGCGCGGTACCGAGGCTGTCGATGTACGCGCCGCCGACGCCCACACCGATGAACCCGAACAGCTCGTGATTGAGCGGAAAGTGAAACGACGGCTCGACGAGTGCCGACCACACGGTCGACGACTCGTTACCCGCCTTGACGTTCGACACGCCGAGGATGCCCGACATCTCGAAGTTGTCGCCGACGAAGTAGCCGAGCGACGGCGACAGGTTCACGTCGCGCAGGTTCGACGCGACCGTCAGCCCTGCCGAGGCACCGGCCTCGAACGTCCCGAGCTGGGCGTACGGGGTCGCGCTGCCCGCTCCCGCCTGTTGCACCACCGTCGGTGGGGTCATGACCGGCGGCGACTCCGCCGGCGCTTCGTACAGCGGTTGCGCGACGACCACGGCGGGCATCGCGATCACGGCCACTCCAACGATGGTCTTGGTCATCAGGCGCATGCACGGATCTCCAGGCTTGCCGTACCTGCAGCAAGCCCCAGGCCACCGCCTAAGCGTGCATCGGAGTGCGCCGGCGCCTACTCCGACCCGTGCGCGCGCGACACACGAGCGATGCCGCGCGCCCGAACGCGGATCACTCCAGCCAGAATGCCGCGACGTAGTTCTCGTCGGTCGACGCCCAGCCCGGACCGGACGAGATCTGGATGCAGTACGTGCCGGCCGGCAGCGCCGATGTCGTCACGTCCTCGTTGAACGAGGTGCAGTTGAAGAAGTCAGGGCACAGCGTGTTGTCCTGGACGCCGCCGGAGACGCTGGCGCTCGTCGTGCAGTTGACGACGTTCACCTTCGAGTCGACGTTCGGGTTGCCACCCATATCGGTGTTGATGTGGGCCTTCTTGTTGACGTCGGCGCCCGCGATCGTGAACTTGATGACGTCGGTGTCATTCGCGCTCGACAGCGTGCCACCGGTCTGGCGGAACGGGATCGACGACGCGACGAGCGCGCCCGCGGCCGTCCCGTTCGTGTTGTCGTTGCCCTCGGCGGCCGACGTCAGCGCCTCGACGGCGCCCTCGAGCGTCACGGTATCGGCCGAGTTGCCGAAGTTCTCGACGAGCAGGAAACCCATGCCGCCCTGCTCGAGGACCGCGGGGCTCGCACCGATCGCGTCGGTGGTCCACGTGCCGCCCGCACCGAGCACCTCGGAGACCGGCGAGCTGTCCGGTGCGTCGCCGGTGAGGCTGTAGTGGACGAGCGTCGCGCCCGTGCTGCTGAACGAGTACAGGGCGGAGCTGCCGTGCTCCGCGAGGCTGATCGTCGTCGGGCTCGTGAACGGCGTCGGCGTGCGCGGCTTGACGTCGAGCGTGCCGGGGATCGAGGTCGTCGCGTCGCTGCCGTTGCCGACCTCGAGCGTCAGCGTGCCTGGCGTGGCGTCGGTATCGAGGAGGACCCGCCCCTGGATCTCGAACGGCGTGACCGAATCGAGGAGGATCTGCGCGCCCGCCGGGCCGGTGATCGTGGTGTTCGAGTACTCGCCCGTGTTCGGGTCCTGCGTCACGTCGAACTGATGCGAGAAGTCGAGGTTCTCGATCGTGAAGAACGGGACGCCGCCCTGCGCGACGTCACCCGAGAACGAGATCGGCGTCGGCGAGACGAGCTCGAACGCCTTCGTCAGCGTGTACTTCTTGCCGCTGTTCGTGACGGTCACGTCGGTCTTGCCGGCCGCGGCCGCGGGATCGATCGTGATCTCGGCGAACAGATCCGTCGGGCTTGCGACGTCGACCGAGCTCACCGTGACGCCGGCGCCGAAGTCGACCGTCGCGCCGTCCTTCCACGTCGTCGCATCACCACTGATCTCGACGCGCACCGAGCGGCCGGTGAAGCCTTCGGCGGGGAACACGCCACTGGCGGTGGGCGTCGTGGAGTCACCGCCGCAGGCAGCCGCGGCGAGCAGGAGAGCAACGGAATACGTGGAGCGCATATCGTTCGAGTCCTCGCTAGATGAGGCGCGCACCGTACACGCGGCGCCATGGCGAGGTGAAGCGCGAAACCTGCGCGTCTCGACGGTGGCTACTCGTGTGGCCACGTGCGGATCGCACGCCCGATCATGGCTTCATGTACTTGAACGCGTGCGCCCAGTCGTTGCGCAGAAAGCCCGGGATGCACCACAGCTGGCACAGTGCCTCGATGGGGCGCGCCGCCTCCACGGCGCCCATGTCGACCGTCTCCCAGCCGAACTTGGCGAGGATCTCGGTCGCCTCGGCCTTCGCACCCGCGTCGTTGCCGCAGATGAACATCGACGGCGGCAACTCGAACTTCGGATCGACCATGAAGCCGCTGCCGACCGAGTTGAACGCCTTGACGAGCTTGGCCTGCGGCGCCTTCTTCTGCAGCCGCTCCATGAGCGACTCGTTCGCGTTCGTGAAGTAGACGATGACGCCGTTCTGCGGCGGCGCATCGGCGATCGGGTTCGTCGTGTCGATCACCGTCTTGCCAGCGACGTTCGCGACGCCCGCTTGCTCCAGCGCCGCCTCGGCTGCGCTGCCCTTGACCGCGAGCACGATCACCTCGCCCCACTTCGCCGCGTCGGCGAACGTGCCGGTCTGCGCCTCGCCCTTCGCGCCGCTCTTCCAGCCCGCGAGCTTCTCCGGCTCGCGCGACGCGCGCATCACCGCGTAGCCGTGCTTGAGGAAACCGTTCGCGAGGACTTCACCCACTTGACCCGAACCGAGGACCGCGACTTTTTTCATGCGTGCACGGTACACCTACTCGACCATCTCGATCAGTTGCGGGAACGTCGCCGCTGGAATCTCCGCTCCCGTCACGGTGGCGTCGTAGCCGGTGCCGCCGGGCAGTGCGATCGACGCGCAGCTACCGTCGTCGGATACCGACGCCGCAGAGAACGTCTGCGGCAGCGCATGGATGTGCCACGGAGCGTCGGTGCACGACGTATAGTCCGGACCGTCGACCGGCGGCGCGCCGAAGCACTCTCCGTAGATCTTCTCGAGCGAGCCGACGCAGCCGGCCGCCTCCGACGCGGTCTCCACCACCGGTTTGGACGGCAAGCAGCGCAGCACACCGTCGCCGGCGTTGAACGGCGTGCACGGCAGCCCGAGCTGCTGATCGAAGTTATCGATCGGGATCGCGACGTTGTCGGGGCCGGTCCAGTACACGGTGCCGATGCGTCCGCGATCCGGACCGTGCGTGATCGTGCCGACCGGTGCGGGATCGGCGATCTCGGTCGCGGTGTAGAGCACGACGTTGCCGGGCGTGGTGATCTGCGAGCAGCCGAGCGCGTCCCTCACCCAGTACTGCGGCGCGGTGACGTCGACGATCGTCTCGTACAGCGTGTACGTCGAGTCGCACGCCTGCGGCGGAAACACCTCGAGCAGGCTCGTCGACAATGGATCGTACTGGCTGCGCGCCCACGCGAGGACCGGCTGCGTGCATCCCGCGTCGGCGTACGCATGCGTCGCGCGCTTGGCGCCGGTCCGGCAGCGCACCGTGCCGAGCTCGGTCGCCAACGGGTAGCACGAGGTGCTGGACAGCTCGAGCACCCCGATGTCGAGGCTCGCGCCGTCGGAGAAGTCGTTGAACGAGTGCTCGTAGGAGCCGATGACGTGCCGGCTGTACGAGCTGACGACAAACGACGACGCCGGCTCCTCGGCGCCGAGCAGGAACGCGTGCTGGCTCGACGGCAGGGTCGTCGTCGTGCACGACGCCGGACTTCCGGTGTAGATCGTGCCGGCGTAGGGCGCGCCGATCGGGTACTCGTGCGTGCCGCCATTGTCGAGGAACGCGTAGGTGTCCTTGCCGCACGTCGCGTCGTAGACGAGCCCGAGCGGCTGCAGGCAGCCCGCATCCGAGTAGATCTGGTCGGCGCGCGCACGGAACGGCATGCAGCGCTCCATGCCATCGCTCGCTATCGTGGGCTGACAGTCACAATCGAGCTGGCGGTCGTGCCAGCCGTAGAAGATCGGGTCGCCTCCGCCCATCATGAGGCGCGCGCGCAGGCGCGTTCCGCTGTGCCAGGGCGCGACGAACGGCGCGGCGGATCCGCTGCCATACCTGCCATCTCCGTCGGAGCTGGTGGCGTCACCCGCGCGGGACTGCGCGTCGAACCCGAACCGCCCGCAGGCGCTCGCGGCCAACAGCACGACCAGCGCCCTCACCGCGTGATCATACCTGTACGACGACTGCACACGAGCGAACCGTACGAAGGCTGCACACTAACACCTGGTTACGTTTCGGTTCTCCGGCGATTTTTCTCGCTCGATCTCGAAGGTGCTGATGTACGACTGCGCTCGCGGAGGAAGCCATGAAGCGGATGATCGTGATCGTGTTGATGGCAGCGTGCAGCAGCGGCAGTGGAATGAACGGCCACGGCGACGATGGCCCGACTCCCGACGCGCCGAACGGCAGCAACGGCAGCAACGGCAGCAACGGCGTCGGCATCGATGCACCGACCAGCAGCGCGAACAAGACGATCTTCACGATCGTGCTCGAGAACCACGACTACAACGAGATCGTCGGCTCGTCGAACGCGCCGTACATCAACTCGCTGATCGCGATGGGCGCGCTCGCGACGAACTACAAGGATACCGCCCACCCGTCGCTGCCGAACTACCTCCACATGATCAGCGGCGACAACCAGTATCCGGGCTTCATCGACATCGGCCCGAGCCAGGTGCCGTACTTCCCGGCGATGAAGGACAACCTCGGCACGCAGCTCGAAGCCGCGCACGTCAAGTGGCGCTCGTATCAGGAGAGCATGGGCACGGCGTGCAACATGAGCGACGCCGGCAGCTACGCGACGAAGCACGACCCGTTCCTCTACTTCACCGACATGCAGGCCCAGGCGCTGTGCGCAGAGCACAACGTCGACTACAGCGAGCTCGCGGCGGACCTCGCCACGAACACCTACCAGTACATGTGGATCACGCCGAACCTGACGAGCGACGGCCACAACCCGACGAACGATCCGGTCGCCGCGCTCACGACGAGCGACACGTGGCTGTCGAACGAGGTGCCGAAGATCCTCAACAGCGACGGATTCAAGGCCGGCGGCGTCCTGCTCATCACGTGGGACGAGTCGGAAGCCCGCAACGGCGACGATCCGGATAAGGTCCCGATGATCATCCTGTCGCCGCGCGTCAAGCAGCCCGGCATGACGTCGGCGACGGCGTACACGCACTCGAGCTACCTCGCGACGATCGAGGACATGCTGTCGTTGCCGCGCCTCGCGACGGTGACGAGCGATACGGCGATGATGGAGTTCCTGAACCCCTAAACGCCGAGCTGCGCTGCGCCGGTCTTCAGGTAATACGTCCAGTACCCGATCTGATCGCCGTAGCGCCTCGCCAGCGCGGCCTCGTTCCACGCCGCGCCGTAGATCAGCCGGCCCTCGTCGGCGAACATCTCGAGCACCGGGTTCTCGTCGTGGCGCCCGAGGCCGCGCAGCAGGATCGCAGTCGCGGAGAACGGCCCGACGCCGGGCACGTCGAGCAGCGCGGCATTCGCATCGCCATACGCCGCGGTGCGCAGGAAGCCCTCGCCGATCTGCGCGACGCCGCGCACGACCGCGGTGATCCGCTCGGCCTTCGCACGGTGCTTGATCGCCTTCTCGATCGCCTCGACATCGAGGTCCGCGAGCTCCGCGAGCTCCGGCATCGCATGCAGATCGCCGGCGCGATGCCCCAGCGCGTCGAGGAACCGCCGCTTCATCCGCGCCGTCTGCGCTGGGGACTGGCGCTGCATCATCACGCAGTGGACCGCGATGTCCTCGAGCCCGAGGAATCGCACGTGATGGAGGCCGTGCAGCTTCGCGATCACCGGCTGGAAGGCGCGGTCACCCTGCGCACGTACGTAGAGCGCCTCGACGTCGTCGTCAGCGCCGATCCACTCGGCTGCGCGAGTCGCGAGCGCGCTCGGCGCCCCGGCGGGCAGCTCGACGGTGAGCCCATCGCCGCAGGCTCGCAGCGTCACGGCCCAGCCGCGACCGCCGGCGGAGAACGCGCCGGTCACCGCATCGTCGCCGACCGCGGCCTGGGCCTGGCAGCCAGGGAACCGGCGGATGAACGTCTTCGTCTGCTCGAACGAGAACGGCTTGCGGGTCGCGATGGCGAGCTTCATGTCCTGGTGATACGGCTCGCCTGTGTCAGCCTTATGTCAGGTATTCGTTGGCCTCAGCGGGCGATCGGCGGGAACGCGCCGCCGCCGAGCGGTGGCAGGCCGGGCTGCGCCGGCGGAGACGACGTCGGCGGCGATGCGGGCGGCGGGACGATGTTGTCGGGCGGCGTCGTGCGATCGCCCAGCACCATGCGCGCGAACCTCCAGCCGAAGATCGCCCACGCCGAGCCGTAGACCAGCACGCCTGCTGCGGCCGCGCGTCCGAAGCCATGCGACGAGCCGCGCTGGAACAGCGCCTCGAACGCCGCGACGAGCGCCGTCATGCCGATCATGCCGGTGAGCAGGAGGTTGTAGCCGGCGAGCATGCGGCGCACCGACGGGAACGACTCCTGGTTCGTCATGCGCAGGAGCGAGGCGTGGGAGAAGTAGACGAGCGCGCCCGGCACGAGCAGACCGAACGCCGCGCGGTAGATCGCGCCCTTGTCCTCGTCGGAGGTGATGATCGCGTAGAGCAGCGCGGCGCCACCGGCGAGCAGGACTTGCAGACCGGTCACCATGAAGTAGCCGAGCGCGACCTTGATGCCTAGCTGCGGGTCGGCAGCGGGCGCCTTGAAGGCTCGCCAGCGCGCGACCACGTAGAGCACGAACGGCAGGAGCAGGCCGACGACCGCGACGTAGGTCACGACCTGCCCGAACACCGACATCAGGATCATCGAGTCCATGTCGGGGCCAGCATAACGATTCGGGAACCCGGCGGGCGACCTGTGTGTCGTAGATGCATGCGCTGGCTCGTCCTGGTCGGCCTGCTGATCGGCGCTCCCGCGGCGGCGGATGTCGTCGCGCCCCGGCGCGTCACCGCGAGCTTGCACGGGAGGACCGCGAGGTTCGTCGTGCGGGTGCGGGCGGTGCTCGACGGTGACGCGTTCCCGGCGGGCGAGCTCGAGGTCGGCGTGCCAGGCGGCGGGATCGTGACGCGCGCGAGCGCCTTTGCAGGCGGCACCGAGCACCGGCTCGCGCTGATGCCGGCGGATGCTGCGAACGATGCGTTCTGGGGCCTCGGTTCCGCGAGCGGAGATCGCAAGCCGTGGGGCGTGCTCGTGACCGCCGGCGGCGATGTCGCATCGATCGAGATCGCGGCGCCCGCGGCGGCCACGCCGGAGATCGAGCTCGAGATGGAGGCGCCCACGTGCTTCGCGCGCGACACGCGATGGGTCCAGGTGCCGGCGAGCTGGCGCGATGCCGTCAACGGTGTCGACGCGCCGGACGGGTGCACGGGCCAGAGCGATGGCCCGTGGCTCGGGTTCGCGGCGCCGATGACCAGGGACGTGCGGATCGGAGCGCTCGCCGGGCGGCTGTCGGTGACGAGCGGCGACTTCGCACGCGTGGAGCTCGACCTGGCGCGCGAGCTCGAAGACGTGCCGGCGGATCTCGCGACCGCGATCGTCATCGACGGCAGCCGGTCGGTGAGCGCGGACGAGCGCGAAGCGCAGCGGGCGATCGTGGCGAGCTACGTGCGCCATGCACCGCACACGATGGTGCAACTCATCGGCTACGCGCGGCGTGCGAGGGCGCTGCTGCCGAGCTGGGCCGCGACCGAGGCGGCGGCGCCGCGGATCGATCGCGAGCTGCGCGCGCTGGCCGGGCTCAACGGTTCGAACATCGACGCGGGGCTCGCCGAGGCGGGCGCGTGGCTATCGCGGCTCGAAGGCACGCGCCGCGTGATCGTGTTCACCGACGAGCGACTCGCGGCGCGGCTCGAGAGCACGACCGGTGAGGAGTGGGCGAATCTGCTCCCACCGGGGACGCTCGTCCACGTGATCGCGCTGCGCGACGACAAGGGACCGCTCGAGCGCGATGACAACGTGACGTTCGCGGCGCTCGCGCAGCAGACCGGCGGGATCGGCGTGGCCGGGACGCTCGCGCCCGATGTCGACGCGACGCTGCTCGTGCGGCCGACGTCGCTCGATCGCGTCGAGGTCAAGGGCGCTGGATGGGATGACCTCACCGGCTCGACGTGCAGCGCCGATCGCATGCCGGCCGGCACGTCGTGCACGTGGCTCGGCAAGGGCACGCCGAGCGCGGGGCCGATCGTGATCGATGGCCTGTTGTGGAACCGCCCGATGAAGCGCGTCGTCGTGCCGGATCCCGCGCAGGCGCGCGCGATCGCGCGAGAGCTGTCGGTGCTCGGCGGCCTCGAGGCGCCGGTGCAGGCCGAGGTCGATCGCGCGGCGATGGCGGTCAACGCGGTGTGGTCGCTGTACGCGGCGTGGGGCGGCGACGGCGGCTATGCGGAGCGGCTCGGCTTCGGTCACCTCGAAGGAACCGGCGGCGCGACCGACTCGACGACGATCAGCGACACGATCGGCACCGCACACGTCATGCCTCAGGTCGATCTCTCCGCGCAGCTCGCCGGCCCGCTCGCGGCGTGTGGCGACGCGCATGGCACGATCGAGATCGACCTCACGCTCGACGAGATCGTCGACGTCGCCGTCGCTCACGCGGGCGCGCAGCAGCACTGCCTCGAGGACGCGGTGTGGAACACGCTGGTCGCGGTGCCGAACGCCGAGCCGCGCTCCCACGCCCGCATCGTGCTCTAGCTGCGGCGCAGGCTCTTCCAGGTCGCGAGCGCCCACGCGTCGTCGCGCGGCCCGGCCTTGCACGTCAGGATGCCGACGTGCGGCGCATCGGTGACGAGCCCGATCACGATGCGAATGTCGCCGTCGGTGTACGCCTCGGCGCGGCCGCGACGCGGGCGCGCGTTGTCGGCGAGCCGCTCGAGCACCGGATGAACCTCGGGCGCCGCGCCGAGCAGGCTCTCGGAGTCGGTGCCGGCGTCCGCGGTCAGGCTCTGGAACTCGATCGCGCGCTCGCCGTCGGTCGCCCAGTAGCGCGCGCCGTCGTCTTCCCACTTGCCGACGAAGCCGCCGCCGAGCCGCACCGTCCAGCCGCCCGATAGATCGACATCGAGGTCGTAGCGGCGATAGCCGACGTCGTCATCGGGCACCTCGAGGCCGGCCTTGCGCGCGGCTGCCAGATCCTCCTCGACGCGCTCGAGCAGCGCGCGCTCGTCATCGTCGAGCGGCTCGCGGCACGGCACCTCGTTCCACAGCGCGAGCAGCGCACGCGATCGGGCGGCGCGGCCCGGGCCTTCGTCCCACCACGCGAACGCGTCGGCGGCGTGACGCGGGTTGGCGAGCACGGCGTCGCGCCAGGCGACATCGCGCGGTCCGAGCGGGGTCAGCACTGCCGCGCCCTCGACCACGAACGGTCGCTCGAGGAAGCGCGTGCGCCCCGCGCGCAGCTCGTCGGCGAACCACGCGCACATCGCGTCCTGGATCTGCGGCAGCGCGGGTGCGTCCCATGCGAGGTCGAGCTCGTCGAGGAGAGGTGCGAACAGCGCGAGCACGTCGGCGTGATAGCCGGGGCCGACCTGCCAGGTCTCGCCGCGGACGACGAGCTCGGCGCCGTCCAGCGCAATCGCGACCGGCGGCGCGGCGGGATGCGCGACGATCTGCGAGGTCTTCCGATCCCAGCCCTTGAACGCGCGGGGTAACAACCGGGCGAGCCGGTCGGCGATCTCGCGTGGATCCGGGGCCCTCCGGAACAGGCCCTTGGCCTTGCGACTCTTCGCGCGCAGGTCGATGCCGAAGCCCACGGCACCGAGGATACACGGTACGATGGCGCGTGATGGGCCTGCGTCTGGCGTGCGTGCTTGCGCTCGTGTGTGTCGTTCCCCACGTGGCGTTGGCCGAGGAGCCGAGCCCTCAGCAGAAGATCGCGCTGACCGCGAAGCCATCGGTGGTGCGCGTGTGGGGCGCGTACATCGCCGACTTCGAGTTCGAGGGCCAGAAGTTCCAGGAAGCGATCGGGGGCACCGGCACCGGCTTCTTCATCACCGCTGACGGGTTCGTCGCGACGAACGCGCACGTCGTGTCCGACATCTACGGCGGCGACGACCGCGCGAAGAAGCAGCTGACCGAGGACGCGCAGCGGGAGATCTACGGCCACTACCGCGACGTGCTCGCCCGCATGAGCGACGAGCAGCTCTCGCGCGTGCTGGCGGGCCTCAAGCTCGTCAAGCTCGACCGCCGCGCGTACATCGTCCTCGAGAACGGCGACCGGCTCGACTACGAGATCAAGCAGACCGGCGTGCCGGGCAGCGGTCGCGACTGCGCGATCATCAAGGTGAAGACCCAGAACGCGCCGGCGTTGCCGATCGGCGACTCGGCGAAGTCGCAGGTCGAGGATCACATCATCGTGATCGGCTACCCGGGCGTGGCCGATGCGAAGGACCTGCTCGACGAGAAGAGCGAGCTGCAGCCGTCGGTGACCGATGGGGCGATCAGCGCGCTCAAGCATGCGACGACCGGCGAGCAGATCCTGCAGATCAGCGCGCCGATCACCCACGGCAACTCCGGTGGACCGGCGATCGACCAGCACGGCAACGTCGTCGGGCTCGCGACGTTCGGCACCGAGGTCCAGGGCTTCAACTTCCTCGTCGCGTCGGCGACGCTGATGGACTTCGTCAAGGACAGCAAGGTCGAGCTCAAGCCGAGCGACACGCTGAAGATGTGGCAGGACGGCCTGCAGCACTACTGGGACGACGAGTACACCGACGCGATCTCGAAGTTCGAGGAGGTCGAGTCGAGCTGGCCGCAGCACTCCGAGGCGCACGGCCTCGTCCTTGCCTCGAAGCAGGCGCAGAAGGACGGCAAGGAGAAGAAGAAGGCTGACAACACCGGCATCATCGTGGCGGCGGCCTCGGGTGGCGCGGCGTTCCTCGCGCTGATGATCTGGATCGTGACGCGCGGGCGCAACAAGCAGAAGCCGATGGCGGTGCCTGCAGGATCCGGCCAGATGTACGGCGTCGCGCCGGGTGGGCCCGTGCAGCCGGTCGCGAAGACCGTCGCGATCGCACCGGGACCTGGCTCGCACGCGATGGGCGGGCTGCTCGCGGTGCGCGGCCAGCTGATGGGGCAACGGTTCGTGCTGACGCCGGGCGGTATCATTGTCGGGCGGCAGCCCGGCGTGGCGCACGTGCTCGTGAATGACTCGCGCGCGAGCGGCAAGCACGTGTGGATCGGCATGGATCAGGGCCGGCTCGTCGCGATCGACCAGGGCACGACGAACGGCACGTACGTCAACGACATCAATCGCGGGCGCATCACGCGCGCCGAGCTCCGCGACGGCGACTTCGTGATCGTCGGCGATCCCGACTGCCTGACGCTTCAAGTTAAGCTCAGCTGATGGCGGCCGAGCCGTACACCGACGTCGCGAGTCACGTTCGCGACGAGCTGCGCCGCGCGTGGTTGCGGCTCGAGTACCAGATCCGCCTCGGGTGGCGGCGCGAGGTCAGCGCGGCGAAGGTCGGCGAGGACATCGTCACGCCCGATGACATGGGCCGGCTGTTCGCGCAGGCGCGCGGCGCGGCCACCGGAGCCGACGACGCGGGTGCGCAGCAGGTGCTCGATGCCTGGCTCGCGATGCACGAGCAGGTCGAGGATCGGATCCGCGCCACGATCGCCGCGCGCGTGCGGTCGCCGCTGGTCGATCTGATCCGCGTGTTCGAGCTGACGGCGCGGCAATGGTCGACCCTGATGTTCGCGCTGCTGCCGGAGATCGATCCGAACCTCGTGCTCGGCTATCGCTACCTGTCGCGCGATCCGAGTGCGCGCGGCCTCGACGGTCGCCTGCTCGCACAGCTGGTCTACGACACGCCCGAGACGCGGTCGCTGATGGCGCGCGACCTGTCGCCGACGTCGCCGCTGATGCGCTACCGGCTGATCGACGCGAGCACCGACTCGCTGATGTTCAAGAAGCTGCGCGCCGCCTCGCGCCTGGTGTACCTGCTCGACGGTGGCCGGCTCGAGCTCGACCCCGAGCTGAGCGAGATCGCCGAGCTCCGCACGGGCCAGGTCGCCGGGGCGTTTCCGCAGCTCGCGGTCGATCGCGCGACGGCGGCGCTACGCTCCAACGAGGTCGTGCTCGCGGTGCAGGGCCAGCGCGGCGTCGGCAAGCGGCTGCTGCTGCAGGTCGCCGCGGCGCAGTGGAACCAGCGGCTGTTGCTCGTCGACAGCAAGCGCCTCGCGCAGCAGCCGTCCGCCATCCAGCCGCTCGTGGTGCGCGCGCTCGTTCGCGAGCTCCGGCTGCTCGACGCGCTTCCGGCATTCGCCGAGGCCGACGATGCGCTCGTCACCGATGCCGACCGTGACGCGATGCCGGCGTTCTTCGACGTATTCCTCGACGAGTGGCACGGTCCGGTCGCGCTCACGGTCACGCGCGAGCGCATGCCGCGCATCCACCAGCGGCCGCTCGTCCACCTGACTCTCGAGGTGCCGCCGCTCGGCGTGCGCGCCGCGATGTGGCAGCAGGTCGTCCCGGCACTGACGGCGCAGGACGCCGAGGGTCTCGCCGGGCGGTTCGCGATCCCGGGCGGCGTGATCGTCGCCGCGGCCCAGGCCGCCGCCGCGGGCCGGCTTCCCGACGCGCTGCCCACGCAGGCCGCCGACCTCGACTTCGCCGTCGCCGCGCAGCTCCATCAGCGCATCTCGCGCCTCGGCAAGAAGCTGCCGACGCCATTCTCGCTCGAGGACCTGATCGTCGACGACGACACGCGCACCGCGCTGCTCGAGATCGCCGCCGCCGCGCAGCAGCGCCGCAAGATCCGCGATCAGTTCAAGCTCCGCGGCGCGCAGGGCATCTCGGTGCTGTTCTCCGGCCACCCGGGCGTCGGCAAGACGATGTCGGGCACCGTGCTCGCGAAGCGCCTCGGCCTCGACATCTACGAGATCGATCTCTCGCAGGTGGTCTCGAAGTGGCTCGGCGAGACCGAGAAGAACCTCTCCGACGTGTTCGACGCCGCCGAGCCCGGCCACGTCGTCCTGCTGTTCAACGAGGCCGACTCGCTGTTCGGCAAGCGCACGTCCGACGTGAAATCTTCCAACGATCGCTACGCGAACCTCGAGACGAACTATCTGCTGCAGCGCCTCGAGCGCTTCAACGGCCTGACGATCCTCACGACGAACCTCACCGGGGCGATCGACCAGGCGTTCAAGCGCCGGTTCACGTACGACGTCTACTTCACGTTCCCTTCGCCCGACATGCGCGCCGAGCTGTGGCGCCGCACGCTGCCCGAGCGCTCGCGCAAGGCCGACATCGACTTCGATGCGCTCGCCGAGAAGTTCGAGCTGACCGGCGGCTTCATCAAGGTCGCGTGCGAGCGTGCCGCGTACGTCGCCGGCGCGAACGGCGTCGAGATCGACGAGCCGCTGCTCCGCGCGACCGTCGAGCGCATGTACCGCGAGCGCGGCAAGCTCTCTACGGTCGGCCCGCTCGAGTAGCGGTCTCGGCCACGGTCTCGATCGCGATCGCGGTCAGCGCCGCGCAGTAGTCGAGATCGATGTTCTCCATCGTGTCGAGCGTGTCGTGATAGCCGGTGCGCGAGATGTCGTAGTTCTCCATGAACAGC
>Ga0207683_10001640_pt1 | contig 20041 bp, 17 predicted proteins | sample KBSM73metaG_FD_184333 | JGI IMG/M metagenome (GOLD analysis project Ga0207683, IMG submission 184333) | Miscanthus rhizosphere microbial communities from Kellogg Biological Station, Michigan, USA - KBS M7-3 metaG (SPAdes) (version 2) | ecosystem: Host-associated > Plants > Roots > Rhizosphere >... | reverse complement strand
TCTCGCGCGACGAGGCACGACCCGTGCTCACGGGCATCCTGGTGCGGTTCGGCGAGGGCAAGCTGGTCATGGCTGCGACGGACTCGTACCGGCTGTCGTACAAGGAGACGCCGATCGAGGGCGACGTGCCGGAGCTCGAGGCGATCGTGCCGGCGCGGGCGCTCGAGGAGGTTCGCCGGCTGGCGACGGCCGCGGACACGCTCGAGCTCGGTGTCCAGGAGAACCAGGTCCTGTTCGGCGTCGACGGCACGTGGCTGACCACACGCCGGATCGAGGGCCAGTTCCCGAAGTTCGACGAGTTGCGGCCGAAGGAGTTCAAGCACGAGGTCGTCCTGCCGCGCGAGGAGCTGCTCGAGGTCGTTCGCCGCACGTCGGTGATGGCGCATCGCAACTCGCCGCTTCGCCTGCGCTTCGCCGAGGGGGAAGTGACCGTCTGGGCGCAGACACAGGACGTCGGCGAGGCCCGCGAGACGCTGCCGATCCGCTTCGACGGCGAGCCGCTCGAGATCGGGTTCAACGCCGACTTCCTCCGCGACGGGATCGAATCGGCCGAGGGCGACGACATGCGCCTGCGCCTGATCGACCCCTTGCGCCCCGGCCTGATCCAAGGGCTGGACGACGACTTCTGGTACCTGATCATGCCGATCCGCCTCGCCGGCTGATCGTCGAGTCGGTCTTCCTGGCGAACTTCCGCTCGTACGCGCGGCTGGAGCTCGCACTCGAGCCCGGGCTCGTGCTGGCCGTCGGCCCGAACGGCGCCGGCAAGACGAATCTGCTCGAGTCGCTGCACGTCGGCACACAAGGTTTCTCGCCGCGAACGCGATCCGACGCGGAGCTGATCCGCTTCGGCGAGACTACGGCCCGCATCCGGCTCGAAGGCCGCCGGGGGCAGACCTCGGTCCGGATCGGCGTCGGGCTGTCGACGACCGAGGGGAAACGGGCCGAGCTGGACGGCGCCCGGCTCCGCGCAGCGGAGCAACTGCGCGGCGAGACGCCGACGCTCGTCTTCACGCCGGACCGGCTGGCGATCGTCAAGGCGGGCCCGGCCACGCGACGCGCGTACTTCGACCGCTCGTTGGGACGCCTCCTGCCCGCTCGGTCTCAGCTGCCGGCCGACTACGCCGCCGCCCTCGCACAACGGAACGCCGCCCTCAAGCTCGGCGACCGGTCAACGATCGCGCCGTGGACGGCACAGCTGGCTGTCCTCGGTGGGGCTCTCGTCGAGGCCCGTGTCGGCCTGCTCGACCTGCTCGGGGGGCCGTTCGGGGAGGCGGCGACGCAGCTAGGCCTGCCCGAAGCCAGGCTCGAGTACGAGGGCGAGCCGGCTACCGAGGCCGACCTGGAGGCCCGACTGGAGCGCGACCTGGAACGCGGGTCGACAGGCGCGGGCCCACACCTTCACGACATCTCGATCGTCTCGGTGTCCCGCGACCTGCGCTCGTTCGGCTCCCAGGGTGAGCAGCGGACGGCCGTGCTCGCGCTGCTGCTCGCCGAGGCTTCGCTGCTGGCCGATCGCCGCAACGATCCGCCGCTCCTGCTGCTCGACGACGTGCTCTCGGAGCTGGATCCGCAGCGCCGCCGCGTGCTGCTGGAGCAGGTCGCAGGTCGCGGGCAGACGCTGATCACGGCGACCACGGCGGATGCGCTGCCGGGCGAGCCGGCGCAACTGCTCGACGTCTCTCCGGGGGCGGTGGTGGCCCGCTAGCGCGATGGAAGGGCTCGACGGTGAGATCCGCGAGGTGCTGGCCCGCTTCGGGCCCCAGGCGGGAATGCCCGAGGTCCTAGCCGCCTGGCCGGAGGCGGTGGGGCCGATGGTGGCTGCGAACGCCTGGCCCGCCCGGATCGCGCGCGACGGAACCCTGCACGCGAACACCTCGTCGTCGGCCTGGGCGTTCGAGCTGGGGCAGCTCGCGCCCGAGATCCTCACTCGGCTCTCGGAGAAGCTCGGCGAGAGTGCGCCGAAAGCGTTGCGATTCGCCGTCGGCCATCTCCCGGAGCCTCCACCGCCGTCGCCGGAGGCAGCACGAACGGACGTTCCCGAGCCGAGCGCGGAAGCCCTGCAACGGGCGGCCGACCTCGTTGCCGGAATCGAGGACGAAGCGCTGCGGAATCGCATGCAAAGAGCGGCCGCTTTCGGGCTCTCGAGCGCCCCGTCCGACCGCTCTTTCTGATACACTTCTACCAGCCCGCAAATACCTAATTTGCAGGGCTTTTCTTAATGGCAGAGGCAGCTTACACCGCAAAGGACATCACGGTCCTTGAGGGGCTTGACCCGGTCCGGAAACGACCGGGCATGTACATCGGCTCGACGGGCTCTCGAGGCCTTCACCACCTTGCCTACGAAGTGGTCGCGAACTCGGTCGACGAGGCACTGGCCGAGCGCTGCGATCTGCTCGAGGTGATCATCCACCCAGACGAGTCGATGACCGTCAGGGACAACGGCTCGGGGATTCCCGTGGACGTGATGAAGGACCAGGGGCTGCCTGCGCTGACGGTCGTCCTGACCAAGTTGCACGCAGGCGGCAAGTTCGGTCAGGGCGGCTACAAGGTGTCCGGCGGTCTGCACGGCGTGGGCGTCTCCGTCGTCAACGCGCTGTCCGAGTGGCTCGTCGCCGAGGTTCAGCGCGACGGCAAGACCTGGCGCCAGGAGTTCGCACGCGGGGAGCCGACGACGAAGATGAAGGCGATCGGGCCGACCAAAAACACCGGCACGACGATCAGCTTCAAGCCCGACGCCGAGATCTTCGAGGAGACCGAGTGGGACGCCGACACGCTGCTCCAGCGCCTGCGCGAGACCGCGTTCCTGACGAAGGGCCTGCGCATCATCCTCGTCGACGAGCGTGAAAACGAGCAGCGCGAGGAATTCCACTACGCCGGCGGGATTCGCGACTTCGTCGCGTACATCAACAAGGCGAAGGAGCCGATCCACAAGCACGCGGTCTACTTCGAGGGCGAGAGCGAGCAGGGGTATGTCGAGATCGCCATGCAGTGGAACAACTCCTACGCCGAGTCGGTCTTCACGTTCGCGAACAACGTCAACACCCATGAGGGCGGCTCACATCTGTCCGGGTTCCGCTCGGCCCTGACCGCGACCCTGAACAGGGTCGCGCGCGACCGGAGCCTGCTCAAGGAGAAGGAGGACAACCTCGAGGGCGACGACGTTCGTGAGGGGCTGGCGGCGGTGATCTCCGTGAAGCTCGCCGAACCGCAGTTCGAAGGTCAGACGAAGACGAAGCTCGGGAACCCCGGGATGGAAGGCCTCGTCAAGCAGGTCGTCAACCAGAAGCTTGCTCAGTACTTCGAGGAGAACCCGCAGGACGCGAAGCAGATCATCCAGAAGGCGATCGACGCGTCACGGGCGCGCCAGGCCGCGCGGAAGGCGCGCGAGCTGACCCGCCGCAAATCGGCACTCGAGGGCGCGTCGCTTCCGGGCAAGCTCGCCGACTGCGAGATCGGCGATCCCGAGGCGGCGGAGCTCTTCCTCGTCGAGGGAAACTCGGCCGGCGGCTCGGCCGTCGACGCACGCGATCGCCTCTTTCAGGCGATCCTGCCGCTCCGCGGCAAGGTGATCAACGCCGAGAAGAACCGGATCAACAAGGTGCTCTCGAACACGGAGATCCAGTCGATGGTGACTGCGATCGGGACCGGGATCGCCGACGAGTTCGACATCTCGAAGCTCCGCTACCACCGGATCATCGTCATGACCGACGCCGACGTGGACGGTTCGCACATCCGCACGCTGATCCTCACCTTTCTCTTCCGTCAGATGCCGGAGCTCGTCGAGCGCGGCCACGTGTTCATCGCTGTGCCGCCGCTCTACCGCGTCAAGCTCGGCGGTCGGGAGCAGTACGTGGAGAAGGAGTCGCAGTTCGAGGATCTCCTCGTCCGCGAGCGGATCAAGAACATGGAGGTCACGGACCGCTCCGGGAAGTCGCAGAAGCTCTCCGAGGCGAAGTACGGGCGGTTCACGCGCGCGCTCCACGATTTCGAGGGTTGGTCGACGCGGTTGCGCACCGACTTCGGGGGACCGGCCGCGAGCTTCGTGGTCGAGCACCGCCTGGTCGAGACCGACGCCGAGGACGTTGCCGGTATGGAGAAGGCGCTCGCCACGATCGAGCCGAACGGCTTCGAGGTCTCGGTGATCGACACAGACGGCGCCGCCGTCCGCGTGAAGGTGGTCGAGCGCGAGACGAGCTCGGCCGAGCACATCGTCGTTCCGGCCGCGCTCCTCGCCTCGCCGATCTACGCAGGGCTCCGCAAGAGCTACGCACGTCTGCAGGAGACGATGGGGACGCCGCCGTTCACGATCGCTCTCGGCAAGAAGCAGGCGTCGGCGGACACGTACGAGGCGCTGCGCTCGCGCGCGATTGACCTGGCCAAGGAAGGGATCCAGGTCAGCCGATTCAAGGGCCTCGGCGAAATGGACGCGGAGGAGCTTGCGGCGACGACGATGGATCCCGCGAAGCGGCTACTCGTTCGCGTCGACGTCGAAGATGCCGCCACCGCCGACCTGATCTTCTCGACGCTGATGGGCGACCAGGTCGAGCCGCGGCGGCTGTTCATCGAGCAGAACGCCAAGGACGTGAAGTTCCTCGATGTATAGGAGCCCAGGTCGCGGGCGGGGGGGCAGCGCTGTCTGACGTCGTCGAACCGTTAGGCGCCGGCCGCATCGAGTCGCGCGAGCTCGAGGCGGAGATGCGCTCGAGCTTCCTCGACTACGCGATGAGCACGATCGTCGCGCGTGCCCTTCCCGATGTGCGCGACGGCTTGAAGCCGGTACACCGGCGGATCCTCTACGCGATGGCCGAGCTCGGGCTCCAGCCGGGCCGCCCGCGCGTCAAGTGCGCTCGCGTCGTCGGTGAGGTGATGGGTAACTACCACCCGCACGGCGACGCCGCGATCTACGACACGCTGGTCCGTCTTGCGCAGCCGTTCTCGCTGCGCTACCCGCTCGTCGACGGGCAGGGGAATTTCGGCAACATCGACGGCTACCCCGCTGCCGCCCAGCGCTACACGGAGTGTCGGCTCGCGAAGATGGCGAGCGAGCTCCTCCGCGACATCGACGCGGACACGGTCGACTTCGGCCCGAACTACGACGAGTCGCGCAAGGAGCCGGAGGTGCTCCCGTCGCGATTCCCGAACCTGCTCGTCAACGGCTCAACCGGCATCGCCGTCGGGATGGCGACGAACATTCCGCCCCACAACCTCGGCGAAGTGGTAGACGCGATCGTCGCGATGATCGACGACCCGGCCGCCGACGTCGAGAAGCTGTCCAAGTACATCAAGGGTCCCGATTTCCCGACCGGCGCGATCATCGTCGGCCGCGAGGGCATCAAGGAGGCCTACCGCTCGGGCCGTGGCCGCGTGGTCATGCGCGCCCGCGCGCATGCCGAGGAGCAGCGCGGCGGACGCATGGCGATCGTGATCAGCGAGCTCCCGTACGGCGTCAAGAAGGGCGGCGACGAGGGTGTGATCGCGAAGATGGCGGAGCTCGTCAAGACGGGCGTCCTGTCAGAGATTTCTCGGCTTCGTGACCTGTCGGACAAGTCGGGCATGCGCATCGTCGTCGAGCTGAAGCGCGACGCGATCGCGCAGGTCGTCCTCAACAAGCTCTTCAAGCACACGTCGCTCCAGACGACGTTCGGCTACAACGCGGTCGCTCTCGTCGACGGCGTGCCGAAGACGTTGTCGCTCCTCGAGCTCATCCGCCACTACCTCGAGTTCCAGCGGACGGTCGTCGTGCGCCGGTCGAAGTACGAGCTGCGCAAGGCGGAGGAGCGGGCCCATGTGCTCCAGGGCTACCTGATTGCACTCGACAACCTCGACGAGGTGATCGCACTCATCCGCGCGGCCGAGGACACCGACGCGGCGCGCGAGGGGCTGATGAACAAGTTCGACCTCTCGGAGATCCAGGCCCAGGCAATCCTCGATCTGCGCCTGCGCGCGTTGACCGCCCTGGAGCGGAAGCGTGTCGAGCAGGAGCACGCCGACCTGCGCGAGCGGATCACCGAGCTCCGCGCGATCCTCGGCGACGAGTCCCGCGTCATGGCGCTGATCCGCGAAGAGCTGCTCGAGCTCAAGGAGATCTACGGCAAGAACGACAGCCGCCGGACCGAGATCGTCGCGGCGGAGGGTGAGCTCGACCTCGAGGATCTGATTGCGGAAGAGGACATGGTGATTGCGATCACGCGCTCTGGTTACATCAAGCGCCTGCCGGTGACGACGTACCGCGAGCAGCGCCGCGGCGGTCGCGGCGTGATGGGGATGGACCTGAAGGAGGACGACTACATCGAGCACCTGTTCGTCGCCTCCACCCACGACTACCTGCTCTTCTTCACGTCGGTCGGCAAGGTCTACCGGCTGAAGGTGCACGAGTTGCCGCTCGGCTCGCGCCAGTCGAAGGGGCGCGCAGCGGTCAACCTGCTCCCGTTTCGTCAGGACGAGCAGATCCGGGCAGTCGTCCAGACACGCGACTTCGGTGAGTCCGAGTTCCTCGTCTTCGCAACCAAGAAGGGCATGGTGAAGAAGACGAGGCTGGCCGAGTACAACACGCCGCTGAAGGCCGACGGGATCATCGCGATCAACCTGCGCGAGAACGACGAGCTGATCGGTGTCCGCCACTCGACCGGCGAGGACGACGTACTGATGGTTTCGCGCAGCGGCCAGGCGATCCGCTTCCACGAGCAGGCAGCCCGGCCGATGGGCCGCGCGACCGCGGGTGTGCAGGGCATGCGGCTGCGCAAGGACGACGAGGTGATCGAGCTCGCCGTCGCCGGTGACACGGACGATCTGCTCGTCGTCACCGAACAGGGCTACGGCAAGCGCACGCCGGTGCACGAATATCCACGCAAGGGGCGCGGCGGCCTCGGCGTGAAGACGATCCAGCTCACCGACGCCAAGGGCAAGCTCGCCGGCGCGCGCGTCGTCCGCGACGGTTACCAGCTGATGTTGATCTCGACCGGCGGAACTGTCATCCGGATGTCGGTCGACGAGATCAAGCGGCTCGGCCGCGCGACCCAGGGTGTGATCGTCGTCCGGCTGCGGGACGGCGAGAAGGTGTCGAGCCTCGCCCCGGTCGCCGAGTCGGAGGACGTTGCCGACGTGGACGACCTTGCCGAGCCGGTTGCCGAACCGGACGACGGGGCCGAAGCCGCTGCCGGTCCGGCCGAACAGCCCTCCGAGTAGTCGGGAGACGGAATCCAAGCCAGAGCAAGCTCTGGCACCGATGCTCTTCCCATGCGGCGGCGAACGTGATAGACAAGCGCCCGCGGGTGACGGCGTGCCGATCGAAAGGGATGCTGGTATGGCGTTCAGCGGGCAGGTGGACTTCCTCGAACCGGTAGATCTCGCGGAGCATCTGGACAAGCTCGAGCTGTATCTCGGCCAGGTGTGCCAGATGGCCGGAATCTCCAAGATGCAGCTCGACTACTGGACGAACAAGGCCCAGATTCCGACCAAGGGGCGCAAGCAGCGGATCTACGACATGGACGCGGTCGAGACCGTGATGCTGATCAAGCAGGCGAAGGACAAGGGCCTCAACCTCGGCGCCGCGATCGACGCGGCCCAGCGGTTCCGCGAGCAGAACCGCCTCCACTGAGGGCGCGAACGGCGACCTCTGCCCCTTTGGGTCAGAGCTCTGGCGGATACGCCGCGCGCCTAGCTCTTCTGCGCGTCGCCGTCGCTCTTGGGCGGGCCGACTGCCCGCTCCAGCAGCGGCTGAATCAGGTCGATCGGCGCGGGGAACACGATCGTCGACGAGTTCGACGCTCCGATCTCGAGCAGCGTCTGCAGGTAGCGGAGCTGGATCGCGATCGGCTCCGACGCCATCACCGCCGCGGCGTCACGCAGCCGCTCGGAGGCCTGGAACTCGCCCTCCGCGTTGATCACCTTCGCGCGGCGCTCACGCTCGGCTTCGGCCTGGCGGGCCATCGCCCGCTGCATCCCCGACGGGATCTCGACGTCCTTGACCTCGACGACCGAGACCTTGATCCCCCAGGGCGCGGTCTGCTGGTCGATGATCTCCTGGAGGATCGCGTTGATCTTGTCGCGCTCCGAGAGGAGCTCGTCGAGGAGGTGCTGGCCGAGCACCGAGCGCAACGTCGTCTGTGCGATCTGCGACGTCGCGACCATGAAGTTCTCGACCTGCACGATCGCGTCCTTCGGCGCCACGATCCGGAAGTAGGCGACCGCGTTCACCCGCGCCGGGACGTTGTCCTTCGTGATCACCTCCTGCGGCGGGATGTTCAGCGTGATCGTGCGCAGGTCGACCTTGACCATCCGGTCGACGATCGGGATCAGCAGGAACAGGCCGGGCCCCTTCGGCTCGGCGAGGAGCCGGCCGAGACGGAAGATGATCCCGCGCTCGTACTCCCGCGCGACCTTGACCGCCGCGAACAGGAACAGCAGGACGAGGATCAGGACGATGACGACGACGATGATGGCCGCGGTCATGTCAGCACCCTACTCGTTCGATCGCTTCGCAGGCCGGGCGAAGCCCGGCCGCTCGCGTGTCCGCGCCGGGAACTGCCAAGACCAGGAGTGACGGCCGCGGAGTTCGCTTACGTCACCGCGGGCGTAGACCCCGAGAGGGGGGAATCGGCCTCGGTACGGCGGACGACGAGCTCCATGCCGTCGATCCCCACCACCTCGACGTCCTCGCCGCGGGTCAGCCGCTCGCCCTCGGTCTCCCGTGCCTTCCACAGCTCGCCCCGCACCGCGACGAGCCCGTCCCGGCCGACCTGCCCGTGCGTGCCGACGATCGTCTGCGGTCCGACCGACGCCGGGCGACGCCGGATCTGGATCACCTTGGCGAGCACGAAGGCGAAGAACAGCGAGAAGGTGACCGCGATCGCCAGCGGGACGCCGAGCGAGACCTGGTAGCCGGAGCCGGCCGGCTGGAACAGGAGTAACGAACCGAAGACGAAGCAGGCTGCGCCTGCCACCGTGAGCGCGCCGTGGCTGAAGACGACGAAGAGCTCGGCGATCCAGAAGGCGAACGCGGCGGCGATCAGGATCAGCCCCGCCCAGTTCACGGGCAGCACGTCCAGTCCGAAGAACGCGATCGCCAGGCAGAGGATCCCGAACGTGGCCGGGAAGATCAGACCGGGGTGCCACAGCTCGACGACGAGCCCGAGCACGCCCAGCGAGAGCATCAGCGAGATCAGGTTCGGGTCGATCAGGAAGTCGAGCACGCGCCGCCAGAGCCCCATCTCCACGGTCGTGACCTCGGCTCCAGCCGTGTGCATGACGATGCCCTTCGGGATCGTCTTCCGGCCGTCGATCGTGTTCAGGAGTGCCGGCAGGCTCGGAGAGACGACGTCGATCACGTTCTTCCTGAGCGCGGTGCGGGCAGGAAGGTTCGAGGCGACCCGCACGGCCTGCGCGGCCCAGACGGCGTTCCGGTGATGTGACGCTGCGAGGGCGACGAGAGATGCGGCGGCGTCGTTGACCACCTTGCGCCGCAGGTCGCTCTGGATGTTCGTGCCGCCGAGGTTGATCGGCGTGGAAGAGCCGATGTTGGTCACCGGCGCCATCGCCAGGATGTCGGCCGCCTGGCCGATCCAGACACCGGCTGAGGCTGCCCGCGAGCCGTTCGGTGACACGTAGACGATCACCGGCACCTTCGAGGCGAGCTCGGCCTTGACGATCTTCCGCATCGACTCCGACAGGCCGCCCGGCGTGTCCATCAGGATCGCGACCGCGTCGTAGCCGCCCGAGTTCGCATGGTCGATCTCGCCGGTCAGGTACCCCGTCGTCACCGGGTTGACGTCGTTCTCGAACTCGACCGCAAGGACACGCGGAGTCGCCGCTCGTGCCGCCCCGCCACTGGTCAGCGCCACTACCAGGACCGCCGAGACGGCGAGAAGTCCCCGCAGGAAAGCCGCTTTCACAGCCGTAAGGATTCTATCAACGTCCCTCGTGCGTGCCTGTTCGCGCATGCACACTGGCGGAACCGGATGAGAGCGCTTCTTCTCGCAGCCCTGCTCGCGCTCGTCGCTCCGGCGGTCGCGAGCGCCGCGAACGGAGCGACGATCATGGCGAGGGACCTGCCGGTGGGCGGGGCGAGGACGACGGCCGGAGCGACTGCGCCCTCGGTCTTCGATCTCGTCGGGTTCCACTGGCAGGGCGCTGGCACCGTCCTCTTCCGCACGCATGCGCTCACGGGCCGCTGGAGCTCGTGGCGCCCCGTCGCTCCCGAGGCGGAGGACCTGCCCGATCCGGGTAGCCGGGAGGGAAGGCTTCGCCGTGGCTGGCGGCTCGGCAGCCCGTACTGGGTCGGCGCTTCCGACCGCGTCGCCTACCGGGTGGTGGGCGATGTCCGCAGGCTGCGCGCCTGGTACGTCTGGAGCCCCGTCGAGAGAACCCCGCTGCGGACCACGGCGATGACGGGCACGCCGAAGATCGTGCTGCGGCGGGCGTGGGGAGCGAACGAGGAGATCACCCGAGGAGCGCCCCGGTACGCACGCGCGGTCTCGTTCGCGGTCGTCCACCACACGGCCGGCTCGAACGCGTACACGAGAAGCCAGTCGGCCGCGATCGTCCGCGGGATCGAGCTGTACCACGTCCGCGGAAACGGCTGGAACGACATCGGCTACAACTTCCTGGTCGACAAGTACGGTCAGGTCTTCGAGGGCCGCGCCGGCGGGATCGAGCGCAACGTGATCGGCGCGCACGCCCAGGGGTTCAACACCGGCTCGACCGGGATTGCCGTGATCGGCAACTACTCTGCGGCGAGGATCTCCGCTGCGGCGATGCAGGCGCTCGTCGGCCTGCTGACCTGGCGGCTGGACGTCGCCCACGTCGACCCGCTGAGCACGCTCTCCTGGCGGTCGGGCGGCAATCCGCGGTACCCGGCCGGCCGCGCCGTGACGCTGCGCGCGATCTCGGGCCATCGCGACACCGGCCCTACCAGCTGTCCCGGCGCTGCGCTGTACTCGAAGCTGCCCGGCATCGCGCGGCAGGTCGCCGCCACCGGGCTGCCGAAGCTGTATGCGCCGCAGGCACTGGGCGGCCTCGGAGGGCAGATCCGGTTCACGGCCAGGCTCTCGACCCCCGCGGCCTGGACGGTGACCGTCAAGGGCGCCTCCGGCGCTGTGGTCGCCCGCGGTCGCGGCACCGGCACCGCTGTCTCCTGGACGTGGAATGCCGCTCGGACCACGAGCGGCTCGTACACGTGGACGATCGAGGCCGGGCCGCAGACCCGCCCGGCGTCCGGGACGATCGGCAAGGCACCGCCGCCTCCGCCACCGCCGGCTTCGTCGCCGATCCTCACCGGCCTGGTCGTCACACCGCCGGTCGTTTCTCCGGACGGCGACGGGATCGACGACGCGCCGGCCGCCTCCTACACGCTCACCGCCCGCGCCTCCGTGACGGCGACCGTGCTCGACGCGACCGGGACGGCGGTGGCGACACCGTTCGCCGCACAGCTTCAGGGCGCGCGGCGACAGACGTTCACCTATCCGGCGGACGGGCTCGCGGACGGCTCGTACACGCTGGTCGTGTCGGCCGCCGGCGAGGACGGCCGCGCGGGCCGCCTGACGGCACCGTTCGCCGTCGACCGGACGCTCACCGGGCTGGCGCTGAGCACGTCCACGCTGACGCCGAACGGCGACGGGGTCGACGACTCGCTCGGCCTCTCCTTCACGCTGGCAAGTCCCGCGAACGTCGTGGTCCAGATCGAGCAGGCGGGCGCAGTGGTTGCCCCGGTCGCCACGGAGTCGCTCCCGGCGGGCGCCGCACAACTGACGTGGGACGGCACGACGCCGTCCGGTCCGGCGCCGGCCGGAACCTACGATGCAGTCGTACTCGTCGACGGGCCGTTCGGGCGGACGCGGCACGCCGTCTCGTTCACGGTCGCGCGCTGATTGCACGAATAAACTTCCGGGATGCAACCTCTGCGCCGCCGGCGCCGCCAGAGTGTCGAGCTGCGGCCGCCCCGGCCGCTTGCGTACGAGCGGTTGAGCGACCCGATCCTGGTGACCAGAGCGAAGGACGGAGACCCTGCGGCGCTGGCCGCGCTGTGCGAGCGTCACGCCCCCCGGGTGGAGCGGCTCGCGCGCCACCTCCTGGCCGACCCGGAGGATGCGCGGGACGCGGCCCAGGAGTCGCTCGCCAAGCTCTGCGTGCGCATCCGCAAGTTCCGCGGCGAGTCGCAGTTCGGGACCTGGCTCCACCGGCTGGTGGTGAACACCTGCCGGGACGTGGCCACCCGGCAGCGCTCGCGCCGCTGCGAGCCGCTCGTCGACGACCGCCGCGTCGGCCCCGACGACACCGACCCGGCCCGTGCGCTCGTGCTCTCGGAGCTCCGCTCCGAGCTGGCCGGCGAGCTGGCCGCGATCTCGGCCGATCAGGCGCGCGTGGTCGTGCTCAAGGACGCGCTCGACTGGTCGTTCGAGGAGATCTCGGCGCGCTCGGGGATGCCCGTCGGGACGGCCAAGTGCTACGCGCACCGGGGCCGGAGCTCGCTGCGCGAGCGGCTGGCGCAGGCATGACCCCGGCGGCGCCGTTCGGCCGCGATGTGATCGAGGAGATCATCCCGCACCGCGACCCGTTCCTCTTCCTCGACGAGGTGCTGGAGCTGGAGCCCGGGGTCCGCGTGGTCGCCCGCAAGCACGTGCGCGGCGACGAATGGTTCTTCCCCGGCCACTTCCCCGGCCGGCCGATCATGCCGGGCGTGATCATGGTCGAGGCGCTGGCTCAGGCCGGCGCGGTCGCCGCGCTCTCGCTCGAGGAGAACCGCGGCAAGCTCGCGCTCTTCGCCGGGATCGACGACGTGCGCTTCAAGCGGATCGTGGAGCCGGGCGACGAGCTGACGCTCGTCTGCGAGCTCGAGGCCGTGCGCGGGCCGGTCGGCCGCGGGAAGGCCCGAGCGACGGTCGGCGACGAGCTGGCCGTCCGCGGCACGCTCACTTTCGCGACAGCGGACAGCGGATGATCGGGGCGGCGAACGGGCAGCCGGTGTCGATCACCGGGCTGGGGACGCATGTGCCCGAGCGGGTGGTCACGAACGACGACCTCGCACAACTGGTGGACACGTCCGACGAGTGGATCCTCAGCAGGACCGGCATCAGGGAGCGCCGCTTCGCCGCCGAGGACGAGGCGCTCTCGGACCTGGCGCTTCCCGCTGCGCGGGAAGCGCTGGAAGCCGCCGGGGTTCAGGCGGACGATCTGGACCTGATCATCGTCGCGACGGTCACTCCCGACATGCAGTTCCCGTCGACGGCGGCGATTCTGGCCGACCTGCTGGGCGCCGAGAAAGCCGCCGCCTACGACCTCGCGGCCGGCTGCACCGGCTTCATGTACGGGATCGCGCAGGCCTACGGTATGGTCGAGAGCGGGCTCAGCCGCCGTGCGCTCGTCGTCGGCGCGGACGTACTCTCGAAGCTGATGAACTTCGCCGACCGCTCGACCTGCGTCCTCTTCGGCGACGGAGCCGGCGCCGTCGTGGTCGAGCCGGCCTCGAGGGAGGGCTTCCTGGGCTTCGAGCTCGGCGCCGACGGCGCCGGCGGCAAGGACCTCTATCTGCCCGCCGGGGGCTCGCGGATGCCGACCACGGCCGAGACCGTCGCCAGCGGAGCTCACTATGTACGGATGAACGGACGGGAGGTATTCAAGTTTGCGACGCGCGTCCTGGTCGGCTCGGCGCAGGACGTCCTGGCGAAGTGCGATTTGTCGTTGGACGACGTGGACGTCTATGTTCCCCATCAGGCCAACGTGCGCATCATCGATCATGCACTGGCCAAATTGGGTATTCCCAAGGAGAAGACCATCGTGAACGTCGACCGCTACGGCAACACCTCGTCCGCCTCGATCCCGCTCGCGCTTGCGGAGGCGGTCTCGACCGGACGTGTCCACAAGGGCGACACGATCCTGATGACGGGCATGGGCGCCGGGCTGACCTGGGGCTCCGCCGTGATGCGCTGGACGGGGCCGGTATGAAGCTTGCCTTCTGCTTCCCGGGTCAGGGCTCGCTCGCACAGGGCATGGGGCGCGACGTGGCCGCCGCCGTGCCGGAGGCGATGGAGGTGTACGAGCGCGGCAGCGCCGCGTGCGGCCTCGACCTGAAGCGACTGTGCTTCGAGTCGCCGCTGCAGGACATGGTCGAGACCGAGGTGCAGCAGCCGGCGCTCGTCGCGACCAGCCTGGCGATGCTCGCCGCGCTGCGGACACGGGGCATCTTCCCCGACTACGTGATCGGCCACTCGGTCGGCGAGTTCGCCGCCATCGCCGCTGCGAAGTCGGTCGGCGTGGAGCAGACGATCGCGCTCGTCCGCGAGCGGGGTCTGGCGATGGCCGAGGCGGCGAAGGAGCGGCCCGGCTCGATGGCCGCGATCCTCGGGCTTGACGACGAGGTGGTCGAGCGGCTCTGCCGCAAGATCTTCGGCGTGTGGCCGGCGAACTACAACTGTCCCGGCCAGATCGTCGTCTCCGGTGAGAACGACGCCGTCGACGAGCTGTGCGCGAAGGCGGAGGAGGAAGGCGCGCGCCGCACGGTCAAGCTCAAGGTCTCCGGCGCGTTCCATTCCCCGCTCGTCGCCCGTGCTGCCGAGCGGCTCCGGCCCGCTGTCGAGTCGGTCAAGTTCGGCGAGCCGCAGGCGGCGTTCATGTCGACGGTCACGGCACGGTTCGAGGACGCGCAGCGGATGGGCTCGCTGCTCGTCGACCAGCTGACCGCACCGGTGCGCTACACGCAGGCGGCGTCGGAGCTGGTCAAGGACGGTGTCAAGACGTTCGTCGAGGTCGGTCCCGGCAATGTGCTCTCGGGCCTGATGAAGCGGATCGACCGCAGCGTCAAGGCGGTCTCGGTCAACGACCTCGCCTCGCTGGACAAGCTGAAGGAGCGCCTCCACACCGCGTGACGGGCTTCTGCTCGTTGGAGGGAAAGTCGGCGCTCGTCACCGGCGCATCGCGCGGGATCGGCCGTGCGATCGCGGCCGAGCTGGCGCAGGCCGGGGCGTCGGTGGTGGTCGGCTACCGCAGCGGCGCCGAAGAAGCGGAGGCGCTGGCGGCCGAGATCGGCGGGCGGGCGCTGCAGGCCGACGTCGCCGATCCCGAGCAGGCGACCCGCCTGGTCGAGGAGGCGGGCGACCCGGACATCCTGGTCAACAACGCCGGCCTGACCCGCGACGGTCTGATCCTGCGCATGTCCGACGAGGACTGGCGGACGGTGCTGGACACGAACCTGGGCGGCGTCTTCCACACCTGCCGCGCGGCGGCGCGCGGGATGATGAAGAAGCGGGCCGGGTCGATCGTCAACCTGACCAGCGTCGTCGGCATCCACGGCAACCCGGGCCAGACGAACTACGCGGCCTCCAAGGCCGGGATCATCGGCTTCACGAAGTCGCTTGCGAAGGAGATGGCGTCACGGGGCGTCCGCGCCAACGCCGTCGCCCCCGGCTACATCCAGACGGCGCTCACCGAGGTATTACCCGACGAGGTGCAGCAGGCGATTCTCGCCAACACGCCGCTCGCCCGGCTGGGAACACCGGAGGACGTCGCGGGGGCGGTACGCTTCCTCTGCTCGGACGAAGCGTCGTTCGTGACCGGCGAGGTGCTTCTCGTCGACGGTGGACTGGGGATGTAATTGAGCGTCAACGGGCGGCGGAGAGTGGTGATCACGGGGATGGGAGCGGTGACGCCCCTGGGCAACGACGTGGCCACGACCTGGCAGAACCTCTGTGCGGGCATGTCCGGCGCCGGCCCGATCACGCAGTTCGACGCCGACGGCTACTTCGCGCGGTTCGCCTGCGAGCTGAAGGACTTCGAGCCGACGAACTGGATCGACTACAAGACGGCGCGGCGGATGGACCGGTTCGCACAGATGGTGGTCGCCGCCGCACGCATGGCGGAGGAGGACGCGAAGCTCGACGTCGCCGCCGACTCCGACCGGATCGGCGCGTCGGTGGCGACCGGCATCGGCGGGCTGCAGTCGTTCCAGGACTGCCACACGCAGCTCCGCGAGCGCGGGCCCGACCGCGTCAACCCGTTCTCGATCCCGGCGATCATCCCCAACCTCGGCGCCGGCTGGCTGTCGATCGAGCTCGGCACGCGTGGGCCGCTGAGCGCTCCGTGCACGGCCTGCGCAGCCTCGAACATGGCGATCGGCGAGGGCATGGACGCGATCCGGCTCGGCCGGGCCGACGTCATGCTCTGCGGCGGCACCGAGGCGCCGGTCACGCAGGTCGGGATCGCGGGCTTCGGCGCGATGCGAGCGCTCTCGCGGCGCAACGACGACCCGGAGCACGCCAGCCGGCCCTTCGACATCGAGCGCGACGGGTTCGTGATGGGCGAGGCCGGCGCGGTGCTCGTGCTCGAGGAGCTCGAACGCGCCAAGGGTCGCGGCGCGAAGATCTACGCGGAGCTGGCCGGGTACGGAGTCTCCTCGGACGCCCAGCACATCACCGAGCCCGACCCGACCGGCGTCCATCCCGCGCGGGCGATGCAGATGGCGCTGACCGACGCGGGTATCGACGCCGCCGAGATCGGCTACATCAACGCGCACGGCACGTCGACCCCGCTCGGCGACGCCAGCGAGACCCGCGTGATCAAGATCGCGCTCGGCGAGGAGAACGCTCGAAAGACGCCCGTCTCGTCGACCAAGGGCTCGACCGGGCACTGCCTGGGCGCGGCCGGGGCGGTCGAGGCGATCTTCACGACGCTCGCCATCTCGGAGAAGATGCTCCCGCCGACGATCAACTACGAGTACCCCGACCCGGAGTGCGATCTCGACTACATCCCGAACGAGGCGCGCCCGGCCGAGATCAAGGCGGCGATGTCGAACTCCTTCGGCTTCGGCGGCCACAACGCCTCGATCGTCCTGAAGCCTTTCGAGGACTAGGCGACTAATGGCGTGGCCCCTTCGCGGGCGGAGCCGGGCTTTGCCCGGCGGGAGCCCTCGATCGATTCTTGGAGAGATGCGATGAAGGAGGGGGTCCGTGGGGGAACCATGGGTTCCCCCACGTCTAGGTGGGCGACCTTCGACTGCTACGGGACGCTGATCGACTGGAACGGCGGGATCGCGGGCGAACTCGCCCGGCTGTTCGGCGTCGGCGAGGTCTCGCGGCTGCTCGACCGCTACCACGAGGTCGAGCCGCAGGTGCAGGCCGAGGATCCCGAGCGGACTTACCGCACCGTGCTGACGCTGACGCTGGAGCGGCTCGCGGAAGGCGAGAAGCCCGAGCTGCCCGACGGCGAGCACGACGCTCTCGTCCGGTCGCTGCCCGCCTGGACTCCGTTCCCGGAGGTGCCGGAAGCGCTCGAGGATGCGCGCGGGCGCGGGTGGCGGCTGGCCATCCTCTCGAACACCGACCGCGACTTCATCGCGGCCTCGAAGGCCCGGATCGGCATTCCGTTCGACGAGACGATCGTCGCCTCCGAGATCGGCTCGTACAAGCCGGGACACCGCCACTGGTCGGAGTTCTTCGCGCGCACCCATGCCGATCGCGACCGCCACGTGCACGTCGCCGCCAGCCTCTTCCACGACGTCGCCCCTGCGAACGAGCTCGGGCTGAAGAGCGTCTGGGTGAACCGGCTCGGCGAGACCGCCGGTCCGGCCCCGACGCGTGAGGTCGAGGATCTGACCGGTCTCGCGGATGTGCTGGACGAGCTCGTTCCCGCGTGACCGTTCCCGAGGGCTATACGGTGCGGCCTGCGGCTTCGGGCGACGCGGCCGCCGTCGCCGAGTTGATGAACGCCTTCGAGCGTGCGTACGTCGAGCAGCCGGACACCGTGGATGCGGACGAGGTCACGGGCTGGTGGGCGCGGGTCGAACCGGAGCGCGACACGCGTCTCTACGCCGCCGTCGACGGGCGCCTGGCCGGGTTCGCGATGGTCTCGGACCGAAACCAGGGTGTGCTCGAGCTCGACGGGTACGTGCTTCCCGGGCATGCCGGACGGGGGCTCGGCGGCGCGATGGTCGACTGGCTGGAGCAGGAGACGGCCGGCCGCGGCTTCGATCGTGCGCAATCGGCCGCGCTCACCGCGGACTCGGCAGCCGGCCGGTTGCTCGGCGGCCGAGGCTACGAGCCGGTCAGACGCTTCTACCGGATGGCGATCGACCTGGACGACCCACCGCCTCCGCCCGAGTGGCCCGACGGGTTCGAGGTGTCGGCGTTCCGTCCGGGCGACGAAGAGCTCTTGCGAGCCGTCACCGAGGAGGCTTTCGCAGAGCACTGGGGCCACTCCGAGCGCGATCTCGATCATTGGCGGGAGCACACCTTCGGCGCCTCGTGGTGGGATCCGTCGCTCGTCTACCTCGTCCGTGCAGGCGACGAGGTGGTCGCCGCCTCGGTGAACGCGGTGCGCTTCGGGAGCGGCTGGGTCGGGACGATCGGCACACTCGGGCCCTGGCGCGGCCGCGGCCTCGGGCGCGCGCTCCTGCTCGAGGCGTTCGGCGAGTTCCACCGCCGCGGCGAGCCCCGGGTGTCGCTCGCGGTCGACGCCGGCAACGAGACCGGCGCGACCCATCTCTACGAGAGCGTCGGCATGCGGGTCGTCTGGCAGGCCGACGTGTACGCGAAGCATCTGCAGATAGCCTGAGGGCAATGTCCCGGTTGCGCGCGAGGTGCCCGGACTGCAGGACGAACACGGCAGTCGCGATCGGGCCGGAGTACGAGTGTCACGCGTGCGGGCGCTCGTTCGGCGCCGGTCTCGTGCGGGTGCCGCGCGCCTGGGGCCACACGCTCGACAGCGGTGCCGGGATGGTTGCGGCGGCGACCGAGCTCGCGCTGCCCTACCCCGACGCGGCGGTCGTGGCCGAGGACACGCTCGCCGACCAGGTCCTCGTCCTCGCGTCGGAGCTCCCGGAGCGGCCGCTGATCCTCGGCGGCTGCTGCTGCTCGCACATCGGCGCGGTCGAAGGGCTCGCGACTCGCTACGACCGCCTGGCGGTCGTCTGGATCGACGCGCACGGAGACCTGAACACGCCGGAGACGTCGCCGTCTGGAAACGAGTGGGGGATGCCGCTGCGGATGATCGTCGACGGCCGCGCCGTCGATCCCGACGACGTCGCGCTGCTCGGCGCCCGCGACCTCGATCCCGGCGAGGTCGAGTTCATCGAGGCGAGCGGCCTGCACACGGGCGACGGCGCGGTCGAGCGCGCACTCGACGGCGCGGACGCCGTCTACGTCGCGGTCGATGGAGACGGGCTCGACCCGGACGAGATCGCGTCCTGGATGCCGGTGCCCGGCGGCCTGTCGGTGGCCGAGGCAGCAGACCAGCTCGACCGGGTGGCCAGGAGCTCGGCCGTCGCCGGCGCCGGCCTGTCGGGCTTCCTCGCCGACCCGAAGAACGTCGAGCCGGCGACGCGCCTCTGCGCCGCCCTGGGGCTGTAACCGCCCGCCCCCGGGGCCGGTCTAAGATCCAAGCCCATGACGGACACCCGGATCGACGTCTCGATCGAGCAGAAGGGACCGCCCGCGAGCGGCGAGGAGACCCGCAAGCATCCCAACACGTGTCCGTCGTGCGGCTCGCACTACCGCGACGACGAGCTCGACGCGCAGCTCGGCGTCTGCCCGCAATGCGGCCACCACTTCCCGGTCGGGGCGCGGGAGCGCATCGAGCAGCTCGCCGATCCGGCCACCTTTGCCGAGGAGGAGTCCGGCCTGCGTTCGTCCGACCCGCTCGGCTTCTTCGACCTGCGCCCGTACACGGAGCGCCTGGCGGAGGCCGAGCTGAAGACCGGCGAGGGCGACGCGATCGTCGTCGGCCGTGCGCACATCGCCGGCGTGTCCTGCCAGCTCGCGGTGATGGACTTCGGGTTCATGGGGGGATCGATGGGCAGCGTCGTCGGCGAGAAGTTCGCGCGAGCATGCGACGCGGCGGCCGAGCGCGGGCTGCCGCTCGTCTCGGTCACCTCCTCGGGCGGGGCGCGCATGCAGGAGGGGATCCTGTCCCTGATGCAGCTGCCGAAGACGGTCTGCGCGGTCGAGGACCTGCACGATGCGCGCTGCGCGCTGATCAACGTCTTCGCGCACCCGACCACGGCGGGGGTGCTCGCCAGCTTCGCCAGCCTCGGCGACATCACGGTCGCTGAGCCCGGTGC